>Ga0081455_10000425_pt1 | contig 55362 bp, 47 predicted proteins | sample TabmetS3T2R1_FD_70207 | JGI IMG/M metagenome (GOLD analysis project Ga0081455, IMG submission 70207) | Tabebuia heterophylla rhizosphere microbial communities from the University of Puerto Rico - S3T2R1 | ecosystem: Host-associated > Plants > Roots > Rhizosphere ...
CACCGAGCGTCGCGAACGCCACCACGGTCGCGGCCGCGGTGCCTCCGGCGCCGAGGATCAGGCCGGTGTCACCGCCGGTGAAACCGCCCGCGCAGCGCAGCGCTCCGGCGACGCCGTCCACGTCCGTGCAGTCGGCCAGCCACCCCTCCGCGGTCGGTACCAGCGTGTTCGCCGCGCCCGCCGCCACCGCCTTGGCCGTCGCACTGATCGCGAAGTCCAGCGCGGCCCGCTTGCCCGGCATCGTGACCGACAGGCCGGCCCAGTCCGGACCGAGCCCGCGCACGAATCCGGGCAGCCCGTCGGCGTCGACCTCGATCCGCTCGTAGGTCCACCCGGTCAGGCCGAGCGCCGCGTACGCCGCGCGGTGCAGGACCGGGGACAGCGAGTGCGCCACCGGCTTGCCCAGCACGGCGGCCTTGCGCTCAGAACGCACCGCGCTGCCTCGCCAGGGCGATGTTCTGCTGGTGCTCCTGGTCGTTGGCCGCGAAACAGGACAGGCCGTTGCGCTCGCACTTGACGAAGTACACGTAGTTTCCCTGGCTGGGCTGTGCCGCCGCCTCGATGGCCTCGGCGCTCGGCGACGAGATCGGCGTCGGCGGCAGGCCCGCCATCCGGTACGTGTTGTACGGGCCCGGCCGGTCACGGTCCGCGTCGGTGGTGGTCACGACCGGCTTGTCCAGCAGGTAGTTCACCGTCGAGTCCAGTTGCAGCCGCATGTTCTGCGCGAGCCGGTTGTTGATGACCTGCGAGATGTTCTCGAAGTCCTGTTTGACGCCCTCACGCTCGATCAGCGAGGCGATGATCAACGTCTCGTACGGCGTGCGGCCCTGCGCCTTCGTCGTGGCGGTCAGGCCGGCGCTCTGGATCCGGGTCGCCGATGTCTTGAGCACGTAGGAGAGCAGGTCGGTCGCGGTCCAGCCGGGCTTGACGTCGTAGACGCCCGGCGCGACCAGGCCCTCGATGCGGCGGGCGTCGGTCGAGGAGGACACCACCGACGCGGCCCAGTCCGGCGCCCCGAGCGCGACCAGGTCCGCCTTCGCGGCCGTGTCGCGCAGCTCCGCCACCGGGATGCACGTGCTCTTGCCGTTCAGGTCGGCGCACGAAGCCTTCGACAGCAGTGCGAAGACCCCGGGAGTCACCGTGCCATCGGGCTGGGTGATGTCGTCCAGCTGCGTCCCGGCCCGTACCTGCAGTACCCCGACCCGCGAGCCGTCCTGCGTCAGCTCCGCCACCGCCGCGGCGCCGGACATCTTCGTCTTCACGACGTAGTAGCCGGGCTGCAGGCTCAGCACCTTCGAGTTGTCCTCGCTGGCCTTCACGAACGCCTTCGCGCTGGCCACCACGCCGGCACCGGCCAGTTCCTGCCCGATGGCGCCGGTCGAATCGCCCGCGGCGATCTCGATCACGACGTCGGAGTCGCCGTTGCCCTCGAAGTCGTCGTAGCCGAACACCGCGTCGATGCCGTACCACGCGCCGCCGCCGATGAGCGCCAGCACGACCAGCGCCACCAGCCACCGCAACGGCCGGCGCCGGCGTTCCGTCTCCACCGGCTCGTCGTCGTCCGGGCCGGCCGGCTCGATGTACTCGGGCTCGGCGCGCTCCTCGTCGGCGTTCTCCGGATAGTCGTCGTAGTCGTCGTAGTCGTAGTCGTCGTCCAGGTGGATGATGTCGGTCGGCGACTCGTCCGGCGGCGGCTGGCGCGGCCGGCGGGGACGCGGCGGCGGACGGCGCTCGTCGAACACGTCGAGGCCGTCGTCGGGTGGCGCCGGGCGCCGGGCCGGCGGGCGGCGCGGCGACATCGGGGGCGGCGGAGGCGAGGCGGCCTGCGCCGGTTCGGGACGCGCGTGGCGCGGCGCGCCAGCCGGGCGGGCGGGCACGGCGCGATCACCGCCACGCGGCGGGACCTGCGGGGGCGGCGGCACGGGCCGCCGCCCCCGTGGCGGACGTGGGGGCTCTCCGCTGGTCACGTCTCACCCGCCCGCGCACGATGGGCGGCCCGGGCTTCGAGCCAGGCCTGCAGGATCTCCACCGCCGCGGCCTGGTCGACCACCGCGCGCTGCTTGCGGCCCTTGACGCCGCGCTGGGACAGCATGCGCGACGCGGTGACGGTGGTGAGGCGCTCGTCGGCGAGCCGCACAGGCACCGGCGCGATCCGCCTCGCCAGCGCGTCGGCGTACCGGGCGGCGATCTCCGCGGCCGGTCCGTGGCGGTCGGCGAGTGTGCGGGGAAGTCCCACGATCACCTCCACCACCTCGTGTTCGGCCACCAGTGCGGCCAGCTGCTCGAGATCGCTGTCGCTGTTCGCATCACGCGACAGGGTAACCAGAGGGCTCGCGAGGATGGGCGCCGGATCCGAGAGCGAGACCCCGACCCGGACGGATCCGACATCGACGCCCAGCCGCCGGCCGGCCCCGGGATCGTTCTCCCCGGGGCGGTCCGGTTTGCGTGCGGTCACCCTGCCGCGACCGCGCCACGCAGCGCCGTGATGGCCTGCCCGATGCCCGCCGGGTTGCTGCCGCCACCCTGCGCGAGGTCCGGCTTCCCGCCGCCGCGGCCGCCAACCGCCTCGGCGAAGGCCGGCACCAGTTTGCCCGCCGCGAAGCCCTTGTCGCGGGCCGCGGCCGTGGTCGCGACGACGAAGCTGAGCTTCTCGCCCTGCGGCGCGAACAGCGCGACCACACCGGGACGCGAGCCGAGCCGGTTGCGGACCTCCTGGGCCAGCGACCGCAGCGCACCGGCGTCAAGGTCATCGTCGAGCTGCTCCGCAACGACGGAGACGCCCTGCACGTCGGTCGCCTTGTCCGCGAGCGAGCCGGCCGAGCCGAGCACCTGCTGGGTGCGCAGCTGCTGGATCTCCTTCTCCGCGTTGCGCAGGCGGGTCAGCACGTCCTCGATGCGGGAGGGAAGCTGATCGCTGGGCACCTTGAAGGTGTTCGCCAGCTGCGAGACGAGCAGCTGTTCCTTGCGCACATGCTTGAGCGCGTCGGTGCCGACCAGCGCCTCGACCCGGTGCACGCCGGAGCCGATCGAAGAGTCCGACACCAGCTTCACCAGGCCCAGCTCGCCGATGCGGCCCACGTGGGTGCCACCGCACAGCTCCCGTGAGTACTCGCCCATGTCCACGACGCGGACGTTGTCGCCGTACTTCTCGCCGAACAGGGCGATCGCGCCCAGCTCGAGCGCCTTGTCCTTGGTCGTGGTGTACGCCTGCACCTCGACGTCGTTCTGGAGGTAGTCGTTGACCTCCTCCTCGACCTCGGTGAGCACGTCGGTGGACACCGGGCCGGGGGTGGTGAAGTCGAAGCGCATGCGGCCCGGCGAGTTCAGCGAACCGGCCTGCGCGGCACGGCGCCCGTAGGCTCCGCGGACGGCCGCGTGCACCAGGTGGGTGGCCGAGTGCGAGCGCTCGATCGAGCCGCGGCGGGTCGCCTCGACCGACCCGGTCACCTCGGTGTCCAGGCCGATCTCGCCCGCGATCACCTCGACGCGGTGGACCCACAGGCCGGGCACGATCTTCTGCACGTCGACGACCTTGGCCTCGCCGCCGGAGCCGATCAGCACACCGGTGTCGGCGACCTGGCCACCGCTCTCGGCGTAGAACGGGGTGCGGTCGAGGATCAGCTCGGCCTTCTCCCCCTCGCGCACCACCGGCACGCCCTGGCCGTCCTTGAGCAGGCCGATGACCTTGGCCGTGGCCTGCAGGTCGGTGTAGCCGAGGAAGTCGGTCTCGCCGTGCCGCTCCAGCAGCTCGCGGTAGACGGACAGGTCGCCGTGGCCCTTCTTGCGGGCCGCCGCGTCGGCCTTCGCGCGCCGGCGCTGCTCCTCCATCAACGTCCGGAACCCGTCCTCGTCCACCGAGAGCCCCTGCTCGGCGGCCATCTCGAGGGTGAGGTCGATCGGGAAGCCGTACGTGTCGTGCAGCTGGAACGCGCGGTCGCCGGCCAGCACGCCGCCGCCGGAGGCCTTGGTCTCCTCGGCGGCGAGGTCGAAGATCCGCGACCCGCTGGTCAGGGTCTGCAGGAACGCCTCCTCCTCGACCCGCATGATCTCGCCGATCCGGTCGAAGTCGCGGGCGATCTCCGGGTACGACGGCGCCATCGCGTCGCGCACCACCGCGGCGAACTCGGGCAGCACCGGCTCCTGCACACCGAGCAGGCGCACCGAGCGCACGATGCGGCGCAGCAGGCGGCGCAGCACGTAGCCGCGCGCCTCGTTGCCCGGGGTTACGCCGTCGCCGATCAGCATCACGCCGGAGCGGGCATGGTCGGCGATGACTCGGAAGCGGACGTCGTCGATGTGGTCGGCGCCGTAGCGGCGGCCGGAGAACTCCTCGGCGCGCGCGATGACCGGGCGCACCAGGTCGGTCTCGTAGACGTTCTCGACGCCCTGCAGCAGGTAGGCGACACGCTCGACGCCCATGCCGGTGTCGATGTTCTTCTTCGGCAGCTCACCGACCGGCGGGTGGCCGTACTTCGGGCTCTGCTCCCCCCGCACGTCCTGCATGAAGACGAGGTTCCAGATCTCGAGGTAGCGGTCCTCGTCGACGACGGGGCCGCCGTCGCGGCCGAACTCGGGGCCGCGGTCGTAGTAGATCTCCGAGCAGGGGCCACCCGGCCCCGGCACGCCCATGTCCCAGTAGTTGTCGCGGCCGTCGCGCGCCTGGATGCGCTCGCCCGGGATCCCGGCGATCTTCTGCCACAGCCCGGCCGCCTCGGAGTCGTTCTCGTAGACGGTGACCCAGATGCGCTCCGGGTCGAAGCCGAACCCACCGTCGTCCTGGGACTTGGTGATCAGCTCCCAGGCGTTGGTGATGGCGCCTTCCTTGAAGTAGTCGCCGAAGGAGAAGTTGCCGGCCATCTGGAAGAACGTGTTGTGCCGCGTGGTCTTGCCGACCTCGTCGATGTCGCCGGTGCGCACGCACTTCTGGATGCTGGTCGCGCGCGGGTACGGCGGCGGGACCTCGCCCAGGAAGTACGGCTTGAACTGGACCATGCCGGCGTTGACGAACAGCAGCGTCGGGTCGTCCAGGATCAGCGACGCGCTGGGCACCAGGGTGTGGTTCCTGGCCTGGAAGTGGGCCAGGAACCGCTTGTTGATCTCGTGTGTTTCCACTGGTCAGTCCTTGAGGGGAAAGCGGGCGGCGGGCGCCGCGGTGTCAGGGGGCAGCGACGTCGGCGGAGAGCGCGGCGCGAGCGCGCGGTCAGCCCTCCGCCCGGCGAGCTCGCGCCGGGCGCCGGGCCGCGTGCCGGCCTTCGGCGACGCGCGGGGGCGTCACCCCCGACCGGTCCTCCACCATCTCGCGCAGCTCCTGCTCCCGCTCGCTCATCCCGGCGCGGACCTCCGCGCCGAACGATCCGATGGCGCCGGCCAACTCGGACACGGCGTCACCCAGGTTCGAGGCTAACCCCGCGGGCGACGCTTGACGAGCTGTCCGGCCGGCCTTGCGGGACAGCGCGACGCCGGTCGCGACACCGACGCCGATCCAGAACAGGCGCTTCATTTGCGGCCCCGCTTACGACCGTACCTGCCCGCCGCGACTTCCTTGCCCTCCTTGGCGTTGCGGCGGGACCGGATGGCCTTGCTCAGGCCGTAGGACAGGGCCGCGGTCTTGACCAGCGGGCCGCCCAGGGTCGCGGTGAACACCGACGACAGGGCGGAGACGTTGCCGCTGACGGCCTGGGCGTTGGCGGTGATCCCGTCGACCCGCTCGAGCTGGGTGTTGACGTGGGTGATCGTCTCGCCGGCGCCGAGCAGGATGGGGTCCGAGTTCTCGTGGGCCTTGCGGATGGCGACCGTCGCCTCGTCGAGCGTGCGACCGAGCTTGATCAACGGGATCGCGAGCAGCAGCACCAGCAGGACGAACGCTCCTGCGGCGATCAACGCGGCGATCTGCCCTGCCGACACGGGCCCTCCTCGGATCTGGCGGCGTGAATGCCGGTCAGGTTACCGTGCGTCGCCACCACCGGCCGGACGGCCCTCCAGGCCGAAGTAGAGCGCCGCCATGTCCTCGTCGCCGTGCCCCGCGGTGATCGCGGCCTGCAGGTGCGCCAGCGCCGCGCGGGTTCCGGCGAGATCGACTTCGGCGCCCGCGGCCTCCAGGACCAGCCGCGCGTCCTTCGCCGCGTGCCGGGCCGCGAACGCGAGCGGGAACTCGCCGTCGATCATCGCGCCGCCCTTGAGGTGGGCGTAGGGCACGTCCAGCGCGCCACCGGTGATGGCCTCCAGGAACAGCCGCGGGTCCACGCCGAGGACCTGCGCCACCCGCACGCTCTCGGCGGTGCCGTTGGTCAGTGCCAGCACCCATGCGTTCGCGGCGAGTTTGAGCCTGCTGCCCGCGCCGGCCGGCCCGGTCCACATCGTGCGGCCGCCGACCGCGTCGAACACCGGCGCGCAGCGCTCGCGCAGTTCCTCCGGGCCGGAGGCGAGCACGACGAGTTTGCCGTCCTCGGCCGGTTTGCGCGTGCCCAGGACGGGCGCGTCCACGAACGTGACGCCCGCCTTCCCCGCGAGCGCGGCGAGCCGGTCGGTCCAGTCCACGCCGACGGTGCTCGTCTGCAACCACACCGCCTCGAAGGGCAGGACGGCCCCGGCGACGTCGTGGACGGCCTGGCCGTCGCTGAGCATGGTCACGACGAACTCCGCCCCGGCGACCGCCTCCGACGGGGTGTCCACGACGGTGCAGCCCCGGGCGGCCAGGGGCTCCGCCTTGTCGCGGGTGCGGTTCCAGGCGCGGACAGTCAGGCCCGCCGCGGCGAGGTTGGCGGCCATCGGCAGGCCCATGATCCCGGTGCCGAGTACGGCGACAGTCGTTTCGGGCATGGCCCGATCATGGCACCGGAGGCGGTCAGCCGCCGCGCACCGACCGCCGCAGCCGGGGAACGCGCTCGGACACCGCGCGCTCGGCCCCGCGCTGGGTCGGGTGGTAGTAGTCCACGCCCACGACCTCGTCCGGCGGGTACTGCTGGGTGACCACGCCCTCGGGCACGTCGTGCGGGTACCGGTAGCCCTGGGCGTGGCCGAGCCTGGCGGCGCCCGCGTAGTGGCCGTCGCGCAGGTGCGGCGGCACGGTGCCGAGCCGCCCGGCGCGGACGTCGGCCAGCGCGGCCTCGATACCCATGGAGACCGCGTTCGACTTCGGCGCGGTGGCCAGGTGGATGGTGGCCTGGGCCAGGGCGAGCTTGCCCTCGGGCATGCCGATGAACTGCACCGCGTGCGCGGCGGCGATCGCGGTCTGCAGCGCCATCGGGTCGGCCATGCCGATGTCCTCGCTCGCGTGCACGACCAGGCGGCGCGCGAGGAACCGCGGATCCTCCCCCGCCTCGATCATCCGGGCCAGGTAGTGCAGCGCGGCGTCCACGTCGGACCCGCGGATGGACTTGATGAACGCGCTGATGACGTCGTAGTGCTGGTCGCCGTCGCGGTCGTAGCGCACGGCTGCCTTGTCCACTGTGGACTCGACGGTCGCCAGGTCGATGATCCGGTGCTCGGTGGCCGCGGCGGCGTCGGCGGCGGCTTCGAGGGCGGTGAGCGCGCGGCGGGCGTCACCGGAGGCGAGACGGACGACGTGGTCCTCGGCTTCGCCGGTGAGTTCGAGCTCGCCGCCCAGGCCCCGCTCGTCGGCCAGCGCACGGTGGATCAGCAAGCGCACGTCGTCGTCGGTCAGCGGCTTGAGCTGCAGCACGAGCGAGCGGGACAGCAGCGGCGAGACGACCGAGAAGGACGGGTTCTCCGTGGTGGCCGCGACGAGCAGCACCGTGCGGTCCTCGACCGCGCCGAGCAGCGCGTCCTGCTGGGTCTTGGAGAACCGGTGCACCTCGTCGATGAACAGCACGGTGTTCTCGGCGTTGTACTGGCGCCGGCGCCGGGCTTCTTCGATGACGCCGCGGACCTCCTTCACACCGGCGGAGAGGGCGGACAGCGCCACGAACCGGCGGCCGGTGGCGGTGGAGACCAGGTTGGCCAGAGTGGTCTTGCCGGTGCCGGGCGGGCCGTAGAGCAGCACCGAGGCCGGGGCGGCGCCCTCGACCAGCCGCCGGAGCGGGGCACCTTCGCCGAGGAGGTGCTGCTGGCCCACCACCTCGTCCAGCGAGCGCGGGCGCATGCGCACCGCGAGCGGCGAACCCGGCGGGACCGGGGCCGTCTGGGGCTGCGTCACGCGCTCCGGCGGCGGCTCCAGGTCCGGGTTCACCGTGAAGAGTTCGTCCTGCACGCCTCCACCGTAATGCGGACCCCCGACAAGGACTCGCGCCCGCCCGCGCGAGTCCCACTCAGCGACGCGAGCTCTGCACTCAACGGCGCGAGTTCTGCATTCGGCCCTGTCCCGCGGCGACAGGGGCACCGTGCGCAGCCGCCCAGGCGTCCGAAGCGAGCGCCACGCTCGGCCGCGGGCGTCAGAGCAGCTTTTCGCGCGGGTGCGACTGGCAAGCTCGCGGCGCTGTCGCTGGTCCAGTCGCGCGCAGCGCCCGCTCACCCGCTCCTCCATCGCTCCGCCCGTTCCGTCACCGGCCCGGTGCCGGAGAGTGCAGCGGCACCATCCGAACGCGAGACCCGCCCCGAACCCAGACGTTCGCTGAGCTGTCCGGGACGTGTTACCCGGCGCTCACGTGGTGGGCGGGTCCGTGCCTGATGGTCTGAAGACGTGACCGCGGTGCGTGAAGGATTCACCCAAACCCCTGATCCGCTTCCCCGCCGTGCCGCCCGTCTGGCCGTGCTCGGCGACTCGACGGCCGTCGGGCTGGGCGACCCCGTGCCCGGCGGCTCCTGGCGGGGCGTCGGCCCGTTCGTCGCCCAGGCGCTGGGCATCGCCGCGGCCGGCTACCTCAACACGGCCTTCACCGGCGCGCGGATGCGGTGCGTGCGGACCGAGCAGCTGCCGGTCGCGCTGCGCCACCGGCCCGATGTGGCGGTGGTGATCGTCGGCATGAACGACACGCTGCGCTCGGACTTCGACCCCACCGGCATGGCGCGCGACCTCGAGCACGTGGTGAGCTACCTGGCCGACACCGGGGCGACGGTCGTCACGATGCGGTTCCACGACCACGGCCAGGTGTTCCGGCTCCCCGGACCGCTCCGACGGGCCCTGACCGCCCGGATCGCCGAGCTCAACGACGTCATCGACGTGGCGTCCCGGCGGCAGGGCGTGGCGTGCCTGGACCTGGCCGCGCTGCCCGGCGCGTACGACCTGGCGGCGTGGAGCGTGGACCGGCTCCATCCCTCCGAGCTGGGACACCGGATGCTCGCGCGCGGGGTGACCGGACTGGTCGCCGAGGCCGGGATCGCGGTGCCGGAACCGGTCAGCCTCGTCTGTTCCGGTGGGATGGCCCCGCGCACGATCGACCACGTCGGCTGGCTGGTGGTCAAGGGCATCCCGTGGCTGTGGCGGCGTGGCCGTGACCTGCTGCCCTACGCCGCGGCGATCATGGCCCGCGCTGCTGTGGAATCGTGGCGCGCCCGCCACGCCGAGCCGCTCGAACTGGAGGCGGCACCGCACGTCGTGGAGCCGTGACCGTGGAACTCGCGCTCGGGAGCGTGGGACTCGCGCCGCGGAGCGCGGGACTCGCGGGTGGGGTCAGCGGAAGGCCGGGTACGGCGGCAGTGCCAGGCCGGGGCCGAACCGGTCGTCGAGCGCTTTCGCCACCTCGCGGGCGTGCCCGGCGACCTCGTGCTTGCCGCCGCGCTCGGCCTGGGTTCCCAGGTCCTTCCACCAGCTGACCAGCGCCGCGACCCGGCCGGGCGCGATCTCCGCGGACACGCCGCCGAGGGCGGCCCACGTGGTGAGCCACACGATCAGCATCTGGTGGTCGAGCAGCTGCGCGGACAGCACGTCGTTGTCGGCCAGCGCCGGCCACACCCCGGACACCTCGGCCTTCCACGCCGCGATCATCGCGTCGCTCATCCCGGTCGGCAGCGCCTGCGCGTCGTCACAGGTCGCGAAGGGCACGCGCAGGTGCGCGGCATCCACCAGTGCGTTGCGGACCAGGCCGCGCTCGAAGTCGAGGAAGTGGACCCCGCCGCTGGTCACGAGGTTGTTGTCCGGGCTCAGGTCGACCGGGCTGAACGCGCGGTACGGCGACGACGCCGAGGATTCGCAGACGAACTCGGCATAGTCGCGGACGTCATCCGGGGTCCTCACACCGACCGCTTCCTCGAGCAGCGTCGGCAAGCGGGCGCACGCCACCGCCGGCGTGGTGTCCTCGTCCGGGACGACGCCGCCGAGACGCCGCAGCAACGCCTCGAAGTCCGCCTCGCGCCCCGCGGTGGTCGCGTGCAGCCGGCCGAGGGAGCGCGCCCAGGACAGCAGGGCGCGCTCGGCCAGACGCGCGTCCTTGCCGCGGAGCCGGTCCCACAGCGTGGGCGCCCGGCCGAGGTCGTCGATCACGATCACGCGCAGCGGGCCGTCGTGGGCGAACAGCTCAGGGCACATCCGGTCTTCCGCCGGCAGCGCGGTGAACAACTGGTAGCTGACCGCCTCCTGGGCGAACGGGTCGGCCACACCCCGCCCCGGCGCCTCCGGGTAGTGCTTGATCACCAGCGTGCGGGGCAAGCCGAACGGCGACGCGGCGATGCGGGCCCGGACCACCGTCGCCGGCCCGCTGCCGGGCAGCGCCTCCGGGTCCATCAGCCCGATCGGGCTGCCGAACCGCCCCGTGAGCACGGTTTCCGCCGCGTGGACGGCCGCCTCCACGGCCTGCGCCCCGCCGACCGGAACGGCCGCGACGGGCGGATCCTGGTCGTCCGCCGTGCCTGGGGAAGTGTCCACCGTCATCGCCTTCGACCCTACTAGCGCGCGAACGTCGCTCACCACAACGATTTTTCCACTTCCGGCAACGGCCGCGCGGTAACGGAAGCCCGCCTGCGCCGCCGGAACAGCAGGACGACGGCCGCGGACGCCACGATCCCGGCGAGGTTCACGGCGAGCTGACCGACCGACTGGGCCGCCCTCGACCACTCCCCCACGACCGCGGCGACCACGGCGTACCCGGCGGCGGGAACGGTCGTGACCGAGATGAACACACCGACGAGCGCGGCCGACTTCGCCGAAGTCATCGAGAGCATCCCGGCCGCCCCGGCGAGCAGCGCGACGATCAGCGAGTACCAGCCGACCTCGTAGACGAAGTCCACTTCGTGGGACTCGCGGAACGCGCTCACGTCGAGCAGCCCCACGACCCAGGTCAGCAGCGTCACCCCGGCGGTCACCAGCATCGCGATCGGGAACCCGAGGACCAGAGCCATCACCGCGCGGCGGACCAGGTCCCACCGGCGGAGCACGACCCCGACCGCGATCGCGGCGAGCGGCCCGAACTCCGGCCCCACCACCATCGCACCCACGATCGTGACCGGCGAGTCGGTGACGATCCCGACCGACGCCAGCAGGCAGGCGATGGTCAGGAAGGTCAGGAAGGTGGCGTTGAACCGCGACTCCTCGCCGGTGCGGTTCAGCAGTTCCTGCCACACGACCGCGTCCGCGCCCTCGCCCGGCGCGGTCTCCTCGGCCCGATCGGCCGCATCGGACAGCGCGGTGTCGAGCGCCTCGAGCGTGATCGCGCCGTCGTGGTCCAGGCCCAGCCCGCACAGCCCCTCGATCACCTCGTCCGCGGCCTCGCGCGCGACGTCGGCTTCGATCAGGTCCCCGGCCGGGGACACAGCGGCACCGCGGTGCACGATCAGGTGCGCCGTGCCCGGCTCGTCCCGGAGCACCGCCAGCGCCCGCTCGGTGTTCGCCGGGGGGCTGATGACCCGCAGGTGCAGCACCGCGTCAGCCCTTGGGAGCGGGCGGTTTCGCGTCGACTCCGGCCTCGCGGCGCTGCTGAGCGGTGATCGGGGCCGGGGCTCCGGTCAGCGGGTCGTAGCCGCCGCCGGTCTTCGGGAACGCGATGACGTCCCGCAGCGACTCGGCCCTGGCCAGCAGCATCACGATGCGGTCCCAGCCGAACGCGATCCCGCCGTGCGGCGGTGCGCCGAAGGAGAACGCGTCAAGCAGGAAGCCGAACTTCTCCTGCGCCTCGGCCTCGGACAGGCCCATCACCTCGAACACGCGTTTCTGCACGTCCGCGCGGTGGATACGGATCGAGCCGCCGCCGATCTCGTTGCCGTTGCAGACCAGGTCGTAGGCGTAGGCCAGGGCGCTACCCGGGTCGGCCTCGAACTTGTCGATCCACTCCGGGGTGGGCGAGGTGAAGGCGTGGTGCACCGCGGTCCACTTGCCCGAGCCGACGGCGACGTCGTCGGTCTCGTCGGCCGGCTCGAACAGCGGCGCGTCGACCACCCACACGAAGGACCATTCGCCCTCGTCGATCAGGCCGAGGCGGTGGCCGATCTCCACCCGCGCGGCACCGAGCAGCGCGCGGGCCTCCTTGGGCCTGCTCGCGGCGAAGAAGACGCAGTCGCCGGGCTTGGCGCCGACCGCCGCGGACAGACCCTCGCGCTCCTGCTCGGAGATGTTCTTGGCGACCGGGCCGGACAGCGTGCCGTCCTCGCCGATCAGCACGTAGGCCAGGCCCTTCGCACCGCGCTGCTTGGCCCACTCCTGCCACGCGTCGAGCGCCCGGCGCGGCTGGTCGCCGCCGCCCGGCATCACGACGGCGCCGACATAGGGCGCCTGGAAGACGCGGAACGGGGTCTCGGCGAAGTAGTCCGTCAGCTCGGTGATCTCCAGGCCGAACCGCAGGTCCGGCTTGTCGGTGCCGTAGCGGGCCATCGCGTCGGCGTAGGTCATGCGGGTGATCGGGCGCGGGATGTCGTGACCGATCAGCTTCCACAGGGCCGTGACGACCTGCTCGCCGACCGCGATCACGTCGTCCTGGTCGACGAAGCTCATCTCGATGTCGAGCTGGGTGAACTCGGGCTGCCGGTCGGCGCGGAAGTCTTCGTCCCGGTAGCAGCGGGCGATCTGGTAGTAGCGCTCCAGCCCGCCGACCATGAGCAGCTGCTTGAACAGCTGCGGCGATTGCGGCAGCGCGTACCACGAGCCCGGGCGCAGACGGGCCGGCACCACGAAGTCACGCGCGCCCTCGGGGGTGGAGCGTGTCATCGTCGGCGTCTCCACCTCGACGAAGCCCTCGCCGTGCAGCACCTCGCGGGCGGCGCGGCTGACCTCGCTGCGGAGCCGGATCGCCCGGGCCGGGCCGCTGCGGCGCAGGTCGAGGTAGCGGTACTTGAGGCGCACCTCCTCGCCGACGTCGACCCGGTCGTCGATCGGGAACGGCAGCACGGCGGCCTCGGACAGCACCTCCAGCTCCGTGGCCAGCACCTCGATCGCGCCGGTCGGGATCTCCGCGTTCTCGTTACCCTCCGGGCGCCGTGCGACCTCGCCGGTGACCTTGACGCAGAACTCGGAGCGCAGCTGGTGGGCCCGCTCGGCCATCTCACCCTCGCGGAACACCACCTGGGCGACCCCGCTCGCGTCCCGGAGATCGATGAAGATCACCCCGCCGTGATCGCGCCGCCGGGCTACCCACCCGGTGAGCGTGACGATCTGGCCGGCGTGCTCGGCACGCAGGGTGCCGGCGTCGTGGGTGCGAAGCACTGGGGTTGTTCTCCTTGCGAAGCGTTCAGCTCGTGGCGTCAGCAGGGGTTTCACTGCTGTCGTTGAGGCTAACGAACGCGCCCGCGGGTGGGTCCACCAGGTTTTCCTTACAGCAGGCTCAGCTGCTCCCCCTGCGCCGGGCGCGCCGCCTCGGGCTGCGGGGGCAACCGGTGTGCCGCCTCGTCGGCGCGGCGGTGGAGCCCGTGCCGGCGCAGCAACGGCGCGACCCGGGCGGACAGCGCCCGGCGGTAGGCCGGCATCGCGTAGCTGCCGCGGCCGTAGATCTCGCCGTAGCGCTCGACCAGGTCCGGCCGGTGCGTGGCGAGCCAGCGGGCGAACCACTCCCGGGCACCGGGTCGCAGATGCAGCGCGAGCACGGTCGCGCGGGTCGCCCCGGCGGCCGCGATCTCCGCGAACAGCGGGTCGAGCGCCTCCTCGCTGTCGGTCAGACCCGGCAGCACCGGGGCGACCATGACGTGGCACCCCAGGCCCGCGTCCGTGATGCGGCGGACGAGATCGAGCCGGGCGCGCGGGCTCGGCGTGCCGGGTTCCAGGGTGTGCTGCAGATCCCGGTCGAGCAGCGCGATCGACACCGCCATGCCAACCTCGACCTCCTGCGACACCGAGGTGAGCAGCGGGAGGTCCCGCGTGAGAACGGTGCCCTTGGTCAAGATCGAGAACGGCGTGCCGGAGCCCGCCAGCGCGCGGATGATCCCGGGCATCAGGCGGTAGCGGCCCTCGGCCCGCTGGTAGGGATCGGTGTTGGTGCCCATGGCGACGTGCTCGCGGCGCCAGCCCGGGCGGCGCAACTGGGCGGCCAGCACCTCGGGCGCGTTGACCTTGACGACCACCTGGGTGTCGAAGTCGCGGCCCGCGTCGAAGTCGAGGTAGGTGTGCGTGTTGCGCGCGAAGCAGTTGTGGCTCACGACGCCGCCGGCCAGGAAGTCACCGGTGCCCGTGGTGATGTCGAACAGCGTCAGGTCCCGGCCCAGCGGCTCGATCGACACGACGTCCAGGCCGTCGTCCGGCGCGATCAGGTCACCGGCGGCGCCCATCAGCGTGTCGCCGGGCGCCAGGTGCGGCCGGTCCTGCCCGGTGACGTGCTTCCAGCCCTTCTCGGTCAGGAACCGGTGGTCCCCGCTCCCGACCAGGCTCGTCCCGTTCCGCAGCGTCAGCCGGTGGGCCGGCTTCACCGTGGACCAGTGCGCCAGCACTGTGGTGGGCACCAGGCACCGGGTCGCGCCGCGAGCCTCGGTGCCCTGGATCCGGTCGCCGGCACGCAGGGCGGCCAGCGGCTTGGTGCGCCCGTTCGCCAGGAGGATCGGTGTGTCACCAGCCAGGCAGTAGGTGCAGGCGTGGCTGCAGCCCCGGTAGGGGTTGACCGTCCAGTTGAACGGGACCATCGACTCGCCCGGAACCTTGTTCAGCACCGACCGCGCGCGGACCTCGTGGAACGTCACGCCCCGGAACTCCGGTGCGGTGACCGACCGGACCAGTCCGTCCAGGCCCAGCAGGGCCGGCTGCGCGTCCCGCCCGGCGCGTTGACTCTCCCACCTCACCCCTCCAGTCGAACACGCGTTCGAAGTGCTGTCAACACCAGGAAGTCAGGAGGTCGGCCAGTTCGCGGGGACGGCTCAACGCGGCCAGGTGCCCGCCCGGGATCTCGTCCAGCTCCAGGCCGAGCCGCTCCCGCACCACGCGGCGCTGGAACTCCAGTGGGAAGAACCGGTCGTCACGGCCCCCGACGATCCGCGTCGGCACGTCCGGCCACTTCTCCAGCGGCCACGGCAACGAGAACGGCGTCATCGACTGGCGCGGTTCGCCCTCGCGCAGCGCCTCGGCCTTCACCTCGGGCGGCAGGTCGTGCAGGAAATCCCGCTCGACGTCCATCTCCCGCGGATGCGCCTGCTCGTAACCGGTGTTCGCCCACCACTGCGCACCGGTCTCCCCAGGCTCCGGAACCATCGCGTTGAGCAGCACGAGGAGCGAGACGGGCACCCGCGCGCACACGAGGGGACCGGTGAAGCCGCCCATCGACTGCGCGACCACGACCACGTCGGACCGCTCGCCGATCGCTCGCACGACGATGTCGGTGTACTCGGGCAGGCCGGCGGAGTCGTCGTCGGCGGGCAGGCCGACGGCGATCGCGTCGTGCCCCCGCGCGGTCAGTTCGGGCACGAGCCGGTGCCAGTACCACGCCTGGCCGCCGGCGCCCGGGATGAGCACGAAGGTGGCCATGTCACCGCCCCCGCCCCGCGAACTCCTCGGCAGACACGCCGCCGGGGAACCGCTCCTGGAAGTCGAACGTGCCCACCCACTCCGGGCGAACCGCGATGCGCGCCATCCGCAGGCCGAGGCGCTCCACCTCGGCGATCGCGGCCTCTCCCTGCTCGGGTCCGTAGTAGCGACGGTGTGCGGCGACGTACTCGGGTACCGCGCCGTCCATCTCGGTGACCACGGCATTCCCCCGTACCAGCAACACCTCCGGTGGCGGCCCGGCTCTGTCGATCGTGATCGCGACCGCGGGACGGGCCCGCAGTGCGGCGAGCTTCGCGGTACCGGCGAACGTCGACATCACGACCTCCGCACCGGTCCAGTGGAACAGCATCGGCATCACGCGTGGCGTGCCGTCCGCCGCGACGTAGGCGAGTCTCGCCAATTCGGTCGAGACGAGCATGCGCCGAGCGAGGTCGGTGTCGAGCAACTCGAGATCTCCCTGCGGGAGCGTGTTCAGCGTCATGCTCCTAATTTAGGAGTGACTGGTGTCGCTACACAAGTGGCAGCTACTCTTTTTCTTATGCGGAGTTACGACGACCCATGCGGGGTGGCCCGGGCGCTCGACGCGGTGGGCGAGCGCTGGGCGCTGCTCGTGGTGCGCGAGCTGTTGCTCGGCCCGAAGCGGTTCCGCGACCTGAGCCGCTCGCTGCCGGGGATGAGCCAGAACGTGCTCTCCCAGCGACTGCGCGAGCTGGACGGGTCCGGCGTGGTACGGCGGCGGCGCCTGGGACCACCGGCGAGCACGAGCGTGTACGAGCTGACCGAGCACGGCACCGAGCTGGAACCGGTCGTGCTCGCGCTCGCGCGGTGGGGCAGCCGCCGGCCGGTCCCGCCGTCCGGAGAACTGAGCGCCGACGCGCTGATCCTGGCGCTGCGCACCACCTTCGCCCCGGACAAGGCGGCGGAGTTGTCGGCTCAGGTGGAACTCCGCCTCGGCGACGACACGTTCACCGCCACGGTCGATTCCGGGAAGTTCTCGATCCGGCGCGGCACTTCCGGCGGCGCGGACGCGGTGCTGCAGACCGATGCCGCGACGCTGCGATCGCTGGTGTTTCTCGGCCGTCCGCTCGCGGCGGCCGATCTCCGCTCGGGCGAGGCGGCCGTCGCCGAACACTTCCTCGGCTGCTTCCCGCGTCCGAGCGGCGGACAGCCTTCCGTTGAGTGAAAGACCCACTGGCGTCTCACGGACACCTGAAGAGGATGGCCGAAAACCCCTCTCGCATCACCAGGAGTGACAGTGGGCTTTCTCAACGACGAGAAGTGGTCCGGCCGCATCTTCACCGGCGGCTGGGAGCGTGCGGCGGGCGGCGACGCCCCGGTGATCGAGCCCGCGACCGGGAACGAGCTGGGCCGCGTGGGCATCGCCGCACCCCAGGACCTCGCCGTCTCGGCGGCACGTGCCGCCGAGGCGCAGCGCGAGTGGGCGGCGACCTCCTTCCAGGAACGCGCCGCGGTCCTGCGCCGCGCCGGTGACCTCTGGCAGCGGCATGAGGCCGAGTTGACGGACTGGCTGATCCGCGAGTCCGGCAGCATCCCCGGCAAGGCAGGCTTCGAACTGCACGTCGCCGCGCAGGAGTGCTACGAGGCCGCCGCGCTGCCCTCGCACCCGGCCGGCGAGATCCTGCCGAGCGAGGCGCCCCGGCTGAGCATGATCCGCCGCGTCCCCGCCGGTGTGGTGGGCGTGATCGCCCCGTTCAACGCGCCGCTGATCCTGGCGATCCGCTCCGTCGCGCCCGCCCTGGCACTGGGCAACGGCGTCGTGCTCAAACCGGACCCGCGAACCGCGGTCTGCGGCGGTGTCGCGCTCGCCCGCGTCTTCGAGGAGGCCGGGTTGCCGGCCGGTGTGCTGCACGTGCTGCCCGGCGGGCCGGACGTGGGCGCCGCACTGGTCGCGGACAAGCACATCCGCGTCATCTCGTTCACCGGCTCCACCGCCGCGGGCCGCGCGGTGGGCGAATCCGCGGGACGGCACCTCAAGCGCGCGCACCTGGAACTGGGCGGCAACTCGGCGCTGATCGTGCTCGACGACGCCGACCTGGAGCAGGCGATGAGCGCCGCCGCGTGGGGGTCGTTCTTCCATCAGGGCCAGATCTGCATGACGACCGGACGCCACCTGGTGCACGCCTCGCTGTACGACGAGTACGTCGACCGCCTGGCGGACAAGGCGAATCACCTGCCGGTCGGCGATCCGGCCACCGAGCAGGTCGCGCTCGGCCCGGTCATCGACGCGCGCCAGCGCGACAAGATCCACGGCCTGGTGACGTCCAGCGTGGACGCCGGCGCGCGGATCGCGGCGGGCGGAACGTACGAGAACCTCTTCTACCGCGCCACGGTGATCGCCGAGGCGGGTCCCTCGGTGCCGGCCTACGACCAGGAGGTGTTCGGCCCGGTCGCGCCGGTGACGAAGTTCGCCACGCTGGACGAAGCCGCGAAGCTCGCGTCGGACAGCGAGTACGGGCTGTCGCTGGGCATCATCACCGCGGACGTGGCGAAGGGCCTGGCACTGGCGGACCGCATCCCGACCGGCATCGCGCACATCAACGACCAGACGGTCAACGACGAAGCGCTGGCCCCGTTCGGCGGCGTGTTCGACTCGGGCACCGGCTCCCGCTTCGGCGGCGCGTCCGCCAACATCGAGGCGTTCACCGAGACGCGCTGGGTCACGATGCGCGGCGACGTCGCCGGCTACCCGTTCTGAGCGGCGCCGGAAGTGCGACCGCGTCAGCCGACGATTCCGTCGACGAAACACCAGCGCCAGTGCTCGCCGGGCTCATAGCTGCGGATCACCGGGTGGCGCGAGTCGTGGAAGTGCTGCGTCGCGTGCTTGCGCGGCGACGAGTCGCAGCAGCCGACGTGCCCGCACTCCAGGCACAACCGCAGGTGCACCCACGTCGTGCCCTCGCGCAGGCAGTCGACGCAGCCTTCGGCGTCGACTCCCTGCGGGGTGCCCGCGTTCTCCAGGTGGGCGCAGCTGCCCGCGGTGGCCTCGGGGGTGTCGAGTTCCCGTTCCATGCCCGGCTCCTCCTCGGGTCGCTCCAGCAGCGACTCCTCGATGTCCAGCCCGTCCAGCACCCGGCGGAGCACCTCGTCGTCGGCCGTGCCCTGCGCCCGAGCGGTGAGCAGGACCTGCCGCTCGGCCTCCAGCATCTCGGCGCGCAGCCGACGGTACGCGTCGCTGGGGGTCTCCTCCAGCGCGCTGAGCCGGCCGAGGTTCTCCCACGCCGAGTCCGATCGGTAGAACTGCTTGTCGCGCAACCGGTCGATGACCTCGGGCGGGTCCTCAGGGCGGCGGATCTCCTCCAGCCGCGTCAGGCCCGCGGAGGTCATGTCGTGCAGCAGCGCCGCTTCCTGGAGCGCGTCCTCGGCCGGGTTGGGCGGCGGCAGACTCAGGCGCCGCACCAGGCCGGGCAGGGTCATGCCGTGCAGCAGCAGCGTGCCCGCCACGACGACGAACGCGGCCAGCACCAGCACGGCGCGCTGCGGGGTGTCGTCCGGGAGCACGAACGCGGCCGCGAGCGTGACCACGCCGCGCATCCCCGCCCACGAGATCACGGCGAAGTAGGACCACGGGGTGCGGCCGCCGGGCCGCGCCCGCGCGGCGAGGCCGTATCCGAACACCCAGACGATCCGGGTCAGGATCGTCGCCGCGAGGACGCCCGCGCAGATCAGCGCGAGCGCCCCGGCCGACAGCCCGGCTTCGCCGACCTCCGCCACGATCCGCCGCACCTGCAGCCCGATCAGCAGGAAGACCACGTTCTCCAGCAGGAACTGGATGGTGCGCCAGTTCAGCCTGCTCGCCAGCCGCGACGGGCCGGACAGCAGCCGCGGCATCTGGTGCCCGACGATCAGCCCGGCCACGACGACCGCCAGCACGCCGGAGCCGTGCACGGCCTCGGCGGGCAGGTAGGCCAGGAACGGGATGACGAACGACCAGGCGGTGTCCATCACCGGGTCGGTCAGCCGGCGGCGCAGCGCGCTCGCACCCCAGCCGATCACCACGCCGACCGCGACGCCCGCGCCCGCGGCGAGCAGGAAGTCGCCGCCGACCTCCCAGACGCTGACCGCCCCGGCGATCGCGGCGATGGCGGTGCGCAGCGCGACCAGTGCGGCGGCGTCGTTGAGCAGGCTCTCGCCCTCCAGGATGCGCACGATGCGCCGCGGCAGGCCGACCCGCCGCGCGACCGCGGAGGCGGCGACCGCGTCCGGCGGTGCGACGACGGCGCCGAGCGCGAACCCGGCGGCCAGCGGGATGCCGGGCACGATCAGCCAGGCCACCCAGCCGACGACGAGCGTGGTGAACACGACGAGACCGACCGACAGCGCCGCGATGGGCGCGCGGTTGGCCCGGAAGTCGAAGAGCGGGGTGCGGATCGCGGTCGCGTAGAGCAGCGGGGGCAGCAGCCCGACCAGGACGACTTCGGGGTCGAGGTGGTAGTCCGGCACGCCGGGGAGGAACGACGCCGCGACCCCGGTGAACACCAGGCACAGCGGTGGCGACCAGCCGAGGCGTACGGCGAGCCCGGTGACGAGCAGGACGACGGCGACGAGCCCCGCCAGTTCGACGGCGACGATCATCGGGATCGCGCGGGAAACGCCTCGCCGGCCAGCGGTGCGGCGAGCTCGTAGAGACGGGCGGTGGCGCGCCAGAAGTGGCTGCGGCCGACGACCCGGCGGTGGGCGTAGCCCCGGCTCTCCAGCGTGTAGACGATGGCGGCGCAGGTGGCGAGCGGGATGGTGGTCGCCCGGGCCAGCGCCGTGAGGGTGAGGCCCTCACCGGCCTCGACGAGGGTCTCGAGCACGGTCAGTGTGCGGTCGACCGAGGGGGATGCCGGTCTGTCCGACGCCATGCGCGGTGCCTCTCGGGGTGATCTTCTCGGATCTCGATGATAGTCAGGCGGATCCGGGGCGTGCAGGCCACCGTCAGCGCGCCGAAGGTGGCCTGCACGTCAGGTGAGGTGCGCCCACGCCTGGGGTTGGGCGGCCAGGAACTCGGCGAACGTCCACGGACGACGGCCCGTCACATGCTCGATCGTGTGGCTGGTGACCGCCATCTCGCCCGTCGCGATCGCCGTGTAGGAGCCCACCCAGCCGTCGATCTGCCACGGCTCGGCGCCCGCCCGCGAAGCACGCGCCTCCTCGTCGGTCTCGGCGTGGTAGCTGATCTCCCGGCCGGCGACCGCGCTCAGTTGCGCGGCGGTCTCGTGCAGGTCGATCGCCTCCGGGCCGGTCACGTCGTAGACCTGGTTCGCGTGCCCGTCGTCGAGAAGGCATTCGACGGCCAGCCGCGCCACGTCCTGGCGCGCGACCCACGCCAGCCGGCCGCCGGCGGCCGGGCCGCGCAGCACTCCGCCGGCCCCGACGTAGCGTGGCGCGACGTCGGCGTAGAGGGCGTTGCGCAGGGCGGTCAGCCGCAGCCCCGACTCCCGGATCAGCCGCTCGGTCCCGGCGTGCTCGCGGGCGAAGGTGAACGTCGCCAGCGGGGCGGCACCGAGGAACGAGGTGTAGACGACCCGGTCGACCCCGGCCTGCGCGGCGGCCAGGACCGCGCTCCGGTGCAGGCCCATCCGTTCGGGTCCCTCGTGCGCGGACACCAGGAACAGCGTCGAGACCCCGGACAGCGCGTCCCGGAACCCCGTGGTGTCGGCGTAGTCGGTGGCCACGACCTCTGCTCCCGCGGCCTTCGGTGCCCGCGCCGGATCGCGGACGCAGAGCCGCTGTGCGACTCCCCGCTCCGCCAGCAGCGCGGCGACCCGCGAACCCAGCTGCCCGGTGGCTCCGGTGATGGCGATCGTGCCCATGGTCCTCCCTTTCACGTGCCTGCTCCCGGCAGGACCCGTTCGGCGACCGGCTGCCCGAGGGCCCGGCTCACCGCGGCCGGCACCTCGGCCGGATCGGTGAGAACGGCCGCCACGTACGCGTCCGGCCGGATCACCCACACCTCACCGGGCCGCGCGGCCAGGGCTTCGGCGAGCACGCCGGTCACGTCGATCTCGGACAAGCGCAGTATCCGCAACGGAGCGCCGACGTCCATCGCCGGTTCGAAGTCCACTCCGTCGGTGGTCAGCAGCAGGATGCCGTCGCGGGCCAGCTGCCGGAACCGGCCACGGGACGAACCGGTGACCGACACCGGCACGTCCGGCACCAGGATCCCGGGTCCGGCCGGCGGCACCTCCCCCCGTGGCGGGCGTCCGGCGAACGGGCGCGACGACGCGGGGGTGGTCAGCGGTGAGCCGGCGTACCAGAACGGCTCGGCGAGCCGCCCGGAGTCGACCTGGGACCGGATCTCCGGATCCGTGGCCGCGGCCTCCAGCACCTCGCGCCGCCGCCGGTGCTGCTCCTCGGTCTGCGGCACCAGGAAGTCCATCGTGGCCGTGGTGACCGCGATGTTCTCCAGCGCCGCCGCGTGCCGCTCGTCGTGGTAGGACTCCAGAAGCTCCTCGGCCGCCCAGCCGTGCAGGACGAACGCGAGCTTCCAGGCGGCGTTCTCGGCGTCGCCGACCCCGGAGTTGAGGCCGCGCGCGCCGAACGGCGACACCAGGTGTGCACAGTCCCCGGCCAGCAGGACGCGGCCCACCCGCATCCGGTCGGCCACGCGGGAGTGGAAGCGGTACACCGACTTCCACACGATCTCGTACGGCTGATCACCGATGATCGCGCGGATGCGGGCGTCGAGGGCGCCACTCGCGTCCTCGGCGGCGAGGTCGTAGTCACCGGGGACCTGCCAGTCGATGCGGAACGTCGAACCGGGGCACGGGTGGATCAGCACCTGGCGGCCCGGGTTCCAGGACGGATCGAAGTAGAACCGCCGCTCCTGCGCCCACCCCGGCAGGTCGGCCCGGATGTCGCAGATGAGGAACCGGTCGTCGAAGGAATGGCCGCGGAATCCGGCGCCGAGCATCCGGCGGATCTCCTCGCCCCGCGCCCCGGCGCAGGCAACCACGTAGTCGGCGCGCTCCTCGGGCCGCTCCGCGAGAGCGAGGGTCACGCCGGTGCCGTCCTGCTCGAGGCCGATGACCTGGTGGCCCCACCGCACGTCGATCAGCGGTTCGGCGGCGATCCGCTCGTCCAGGATCTGCTCGGTGCGGGCCTGGGAGATGTTGACGAACGGCGGGAACGCCGAGCGGCCGGGATCGGCCATGGTGTAGGCGAACAGCTCGTCGTCGCGGTGGAAGGTGCTCGCGGTGGTCCAGGTGACGCCCTCGTCGGCGATCCGCCGTCCGGCCCCGACCGCCTCCCACACGTCGAGCACGTCCCGCTGCTGGCAGATCGCCTTGGAGCCGACCAGGTCGCGCTCCGAGCGCCCGTCCAGCAGCAGTACCGGAACGCGCAGACGGGCGAGCAGCAGCGCGGTGGTCTGCCCGACCGGGCCGTTGCCGATCACCGCCACCCTGCGACGTGTCGTCGTGGTCATGCCTCAGCCCTGCAGCTGGTCCCAGACCTCGCGGTCCCGCTGGGCGGTCCAGATCACCGGCCGCTCGATACCGGACAGCTCGTCCCACAGGCGCGAGACGTCGAAGGGCAGGCAATGCTCGAAGATCGGCCAGTGCCCGTACCGCGGCGCCAGTGCGGCGTGGGTGCGCTCGAAGGCCTCCTTGAGGGTGCCGCCGGCCTGCTGGACGGCACCGACCTCGCGGATCATCACCGTGAGGAAGGCCCGGGTCTGCTCGACCGCCGCGTCCACGGCATCCCGGCCCCGGCTGACCGCGCCGCGGCCGCCGACCAGCTCCTCGGCACCGAACTCGCGAACGTGGTCCAAAGTGGACGAAGCCCAGTCGCGGTGGAAGGCGTCACCGGTGTAGAGCGCGGCCTCGGCCTCGACCAGGTCGCCGGCGAACAGGATCCGCTGACGCGGCAGCCACGCCACGATGTCACCCTCGGTGTGGCCGCGGCCGCAGTACTGCAGCACGAGGTCCCCCCGGTCGCCACCGAGGTCGATCGTGAGACGGTCGGAGAAGATGAGCGTCGGCCAGGTCAGGCCGGGCACCGAGTCGGCCCCCTTGGCCAGCCGCGGCATGCGGCCGAACTCGCTCTCCCAGTCCTCCTTGCCGCGCTCCGCGACGAGGGCGCGGGTGTTTTCGTGCGCGACGATCACCTCGGCGTCGAACGCGGACGCCCCCAGCACGCGGACCGCGTGGTAGTGCGACAACACGAGGTACCGGACCGGCTTGTCGGTGTGCTCGCGCAGCTTCGCGAGCCAGTCCCGGGCCGCGACCGGCGTGGCCAGCGCCTCGAAGCAGACGAGGAAGTCCTCGCCCTCGACGGCGCCGACGTTCGGGTCACCTTCCGCGGTGAGCGCGTAGACGCCGTCGTCGAGCACCTCCAGGGTCTGCTCCTTCTCCGCCAGGTCGCCGGACGAGGCGAACGAGTTCTGAGCCACCCCCACCACCTCCTTTAATCAAAGCTTTGACTATCTGTCGGACGTCGGAGTAACCCGGGTCACCCCGTAACGGAAGACTACTTCGGAAACCCGACGGTGTTCCGGTGGTGCGCGCGACAGCGCTTAACCTGGGTCGCATGACCGCAGAACCGGCCGCTCCCGACGAGCTGGACTACCTGACTTTCGTGGACTACGCGATCGCGAAGACGACAGCCGAACTGCCCGCGGTCGACGCGACAGCGATGCGTCTCGGGCTGACGCTGCACCGTCTGACCAGCGCGCTCGTCTACGACTGGGAGTCCACGGTGCACCGGCCGCGCGGCTGGAGCTGGGGCGGGTTCCGGGTGCTGTTCGTGCTGTGGCTGGCCGGCCCGATGGAGGCGAAGCGGGTGGCGCAGCTGTCGGGCATGAGCCGCGCGGCGGTATCGGCGCTGGTCAACACGCTGGAGCGGGACGGGCTCGTGTCACGCAGACAGGCCGAACACGACCGGCGCGCGGTCCTGCTGGACCTCACCGGCGACGGTCATGCGGCAATCACGGACGCCTACGAGGCCCACAACGCGCGCGAACGGGCCTGGGCCAATGCGCTGACCAGGCCGGAGCAGACCATCCTCATCGGACTGCTCGAGAAGCTCACCTCGAGCTCGGCCGCACTGGACGCGAAGCGCCGGTTCTGAGAACAGGCTCCTCGGTTTTCGTGGCGCAGCTCACTAGGATGCTGCGCCACGATCATCAAACCCTTGACCTCTTCAGACCGCCGGGAGCACGGCTTCGATGGCCTCGACGACCTCGGAGGCCTCCGGTTCGGTCCGCGGCCGGAACCGTGCCACGACCTTGCCGTCGGGGTCGACGAGGAACTTCTCGAAGTTCCACTGCACGTCCCCGCTCGCGCCCTCGGCGTCCGGCGTCTCGACCAGCTCCGCGTAGACCGGGTGCCGGCCGGGCCCGTTGACCTCGATCTTTTCGAACAACGGGAACGTGACGCCATACGTGGCGGAGCAGAAGGTGGCGATCTCCTCGGCGGTGCCCGGCTCCTGCCCGGCGAACTGGTTGCACGGGAAGCCGACCACGGAGAATCCCTTGTCACCGTAGCGTTCCTGCAGCCGCTCCAGCGCGGAGTACTGCGGCGTCAGCCCGCACTTCGACGCGACGTTCACGACGAGCAGGGCCTTGCGGCCCAGCCCGCCCAGGGTCGCCGGTTCGCCGGTGAGCGTGCGCAGCTCGATCTCAGTCAGGGCCATGGATTCCTCCGCCGGTGGTGGTGATCACTTCCTGCCACCATGGCCAACGCCGGCCCGCCCGCACCCTTCCCCACCCGGCGCCAAACGTGACCAGCGACACACCCGATCAGCCGAGCCGCTGCGCCGGCACCGGCGCGATCCCCTCCGCCGGCTTGAGCCCGAGCGCCTCCAGCAGCAACGCACAGTCCTCGGCGTTGTCGGCCGCGGAGGCCACCGCGCGCACCGCGCGCCGGCGCTGTGCCGCGATCAGCTCGGTGTCCTCGGCCGACGTGACCGGGACGTTGAAGTCGGCGACCTCCCGCAAATGCTCACGCATGTCCATCCCCTGTCTGCACGTGATCCGTGTAGGGCGGCGGCACCCGGGGTAAGCCGGGACCGGAGAAAGGAGCGGTGATGAACTACTCCCCGGACCCGGTGCGTGCCGAGGGCCCGGCCGCCGTAACCGAAGGTACCCCGGACGGGCCGACCGTGCTGGTGCTCGATCCGACCGGCCTGGCCAAGCACGACGGGCTGCCGGCGACCTGGCGGGACAAGACGAATCAGTGGCAGGTCGTGTGGTGCCGGCTGCCCTCCGACGGTGGGCTCACCCAGGCCGACGACATCCTGTCCGACCCGCCCGGCGAGGTCGTGCACGTGGTCGCGAGCGGCCCGTTCGCCGATGGCGCGCTGCGGCTGGCCGAGCAGCACACCGACGCCGTGCGCGCGGTTCTGCTCGTCGACCCGGCCGCCGGCCGGTTCGTCCCGCCGGGTGACGGCGGGTCCGCGGACCGGCACTGGGCACAGGACAACCGCGAGCGGATCCACGGGCTCGCGAACTCCGGCGTCGACGTGCGCGTGGTGGCGCACAGCACCGGGGGCGCGGACGACCGGATCCCGGCGCCGCTGCCACTGGGCCACCCCGACGTCGTCGCGGGCGTCGACCGCGCCATCACCGAATTCGGCAACACCCATTAGGAGCGTGATCGAGTGACCGAGCCCGACGAGGATTTCGTGCGCGATTCGCTCGAGCGGGACACTTCGCCGTCCTCGGATCCCGAGGCGCCCGAAGCGGACGCGCTCGAGCAGCGCCGGACCGTCGCCGCCACCCGGCACGCCGGCCTGGAGCCCGGGCTGCCCACCGAGGCCGACCCGGGCGACGTCGCGGAGCAGCAGCTCGACGTGGACTTCGACGAAACGGACGAGGAGGCACTGCGTGAGTGACCCCGCCCGGATCGTGATCATCGGCGGTGGATACGTCGGTGCCACGACCGCCCGGCAGCTGCGGAAGCGCCTGCCCGCCGGGGAAGGTCGAACCGCGGCACGTGGTCGCGCTGGGTAGCGGCACATTTTCGACAATGTGCGACTCGGGCCGGTCGCACATTGTCGAAAATGTGCGGCGCAGTACGTAGCGGATCCGGTACTACGTAGTGAACTCAGTGCTTCGGGCGATGTGTGCCCGGTGGGCGACGGGCACCCTTTTCCGTATGAACGCGCAAGAACTCCAGGCCCTGGCGGACTCCGCCGCCGGCCTGATCCTGTTTCACAACGGCCTGTGGGGCGCCCCCGCCTGCTACATGTGGGCCGGTGCCGACGGTGTGGCCGCCGGCCGCGTCCCACCGTGGGAATGCGAGACGCTCGACCGGCTCAGCTGGCGCAAACTGATCGTCACCACGCGCGGCACCGCTACCCAGGACGTGCTCGTCGTGCCCACCGAGGCCGGGATCGCCGCTCTCCACGGCCGGCAGGCCCACGCCGCCTGACCAGCCCGGTTCCAGCACACCTCGACGCACGCACACCCGGTATCTCCCGGGCGCGATCATCGCGCGATCGGCTCCCGCGGAAACACCCGCGCACCGCCCGGCGAACCACACGCCCGCCCGATCCCCCGCGCCGCGGCCTGCACGAGGGGCGCCAAAGCCGCCGGTTGGGCACCGTTCGCGTGCACCACGAGCGACACCGCAGCGATGACCGATCCCTCCGCGTCTCGCACCGGTGCGGCCACCGACATCGCGTCCGTCGTCACCTGGCCGTCGCTCACGGCATAACCGTTGCGGCGCACCGCGGCGAGCATCTCCCGCAGCCTCGCCGCGTTCGTCACCGTCTTCTCCGTGTACGCCTGCAACGGCGTGGCCAGCACTTCCTCCTGCACCTCCGGCGGTGCATGGGCGAGCAGCGCGAGCCCGACGCCCGTGGCGTGCAAGGCGAACCGGCCGCCCACCCGGGTCCACACCGGAACCGCCTTGCGGCCCGAGATCCGTTCCACGAACACGAGCTCGAGGCCCTCGCGCACGGCGAGCTGCACGTTCTCGTGCGTGACCTCGTAGAGGTCTTCGAGGAACGGCATCGCCGCCTCGCGCAGGGCCAGCCCGCGCGGCGCCAGCGAAGCGACCTCCCACAACCGCAGCCCGACGCGATACCGGCCGTCCGCGCCGCGCTCCAGCGCGCCCCACGCGACCAGTTCGGCGACCCGCCGGTGCGTGGTGGCCAGTGACAGACCGGCACGCCGCGACAGCTCCGACAGCGTCAGCTCCGGGCAGGCGGGGGTGAAGGCGCCGAGCAGCGCGAGCACCTTGCTGGTGACGGTCCGGGCCTCCGGGACGACACTGTCCATCCGATCATCCTGCCGTGCGGCGGTCTACAGATCCAGCACGAGCCGCGGGCCGCACGAGCGCGACACGCAGATCATCATCGTGTCGTTCGCGGCCCGCTCCTCGTCGGTGAGCAGCGAGTCCCGGTGATCCGGCGCCCCGTCGAGCACCGGCGTCTCGCAGGTGCCGCACGTGCCCTCCCGGCACGACGACAGGACGCTCACCCCGGCCTCCTCGACCGTCTCGAGGATCGACTTGTCCTCCGGGACGGTCAGCGTCCGGCCGGAGGCCGCCAGCTCGACCTCGAACGTCGTGCGCTCCCCCGAATCCGCACCCGCCTTCGGTGAGAACCGTTCCACGTGCAGCGATCCCGGCGGCCACGCGGCGCACCGCTGTTCGACCGCGGCCAGCAGCGGCTCCGGCCCGCAGCAGTACACCGCGACCCCCTCGCGCGCGACGCCGAGCAGCGCGTCGAGGTCGAGCAGCCCGGTTTCGTCCTGCGGCCGGATCTCGACCCGGTCGCCGTAGCGCGCCACGAGCTCGTCGCGGAAGGCCATCGACGCCCGCGACCGCCCGCCGTACACCAGGCGCCAGTCCGCGCCCTCGGCGACGGCCCGCGCGATCATCGGCACGATCGGGGTGATCCCGATGCCGCCGGCGATGAACAGGTACCGCGGCGACGGCACCAGCCGGAAGTGGTTGCGCGGACCACGGATCCGGACGGTGTCCCCTGTGGACAGACGATCGTGCACGTGGGCGGATCCGCCGCGGCCACGGGGCTCGCGCAGCACCGCGACCCGCAGGACCGACCGGTCGGCCGGATCGCCGCACAACGAGTACTGCCGCACGAGCCCGTCGGCGAGCAGGAGGTCCAGGTGCGCCCCCGGTTCCCAGCCCGGCAGCGGTTCGCCGAGGGGGTGACGCAGGCTCAGCCGCACCACGCCGTCGGCGAGTTCTTCCTTGCGCTCCAGCAGAACATCGACTTCCACCTCGGTCTGGAGCATCGTGGTCATCGGGGCCTCCCTGCACCGGCGAGCACCGGGTCACCGGCGGGCACCGGCGGTCCGTCGTCGTGGCCGTCGGGGTGGGCCAGCAGCCACTCCCACAGCTCAACCGGGTCCTCCGACTCGTGCTCGGCGCCGCAGAAGCAGACGCCGGCCAGCACGTCGGTGCCGAGTTTCCAGTGGATGCGGTACACGGTGTCGCCGTGCAGCATCGCGGTCCGTTCCGTCATCGCGCGGCGGCCTTCTCCGGTTCGCCCGCCTGCGCCATCTTCTTGAGGATCCGGCGCGCGGCCAGTCCACCGGTGTCGATGTTGACCGACAGCTCCTGGTAGCCCTCGGGCTCGGCCTGGACGACCTTCTCCAGGATGTCGAGCGCCTCGACGTCCTGGAGCACGACGGTCCGGTTGCTCTGCGCCAGGAAGTCCGAGACCTCCGGATCGCCGAGCGCGAAATCCCGTGCCACGGCCCAGAAATCGTGCGTCGAGTGCTCGGTCTCCGGGGTGATCGCGTAGACGACCTCGACGTGGAAGCCACCGGGGTCGCTCCCGTCGCCGTTCGGCAGCACACCGGCCGGCGCGATGCGGCTGTGCAGCAGGTACAGGCAGGGCGGGTGGTACTCGATGTCCTGCCAGCGCGTGATGCGACCCTCGATGCCGGTCGACCTGGCGTAGAACGGCGGGCAGGCCGCGTCGTCCATGTGGCGGCTGACGTAGATGATCCGCCGGTCCTCGTCCACCTCGGTGGTGATCGGGGTGCTGGCCACCTCCGGCGTGCCGATGTAACCGCCGTGCAGGTAGGTCTCGTGGGACAGGTCCATGAGGTTGTCCACGAGCAGGTCGTAGCGCGCGGCGAGCGGCTCCATGCCGCACACCACGGTGTAGCCGGGATCGGCGAGCCACGGGGCGCGCGGGATGAGGGCGGTGTCGGCGCGCCGGGGGTCGCCGATCCACACCCACACGAACGAATCCTGCTCGACGACGGGGTAGGACGGCACACGGGCGGTGCGCGGGATCCGGGCCTGGCCCGGGACGGACACGCAGGCGCCGGACGGTTCGTAGGTGAAACCGTGGTACCCGCACACGATCCGGTCGCCGTCCAGGCGGCTCTCCGAGAGCGGGTAGCGGCGATGCACGCAACGGTCGGCGAGAGCGACGACCTCGCCGGTTTCCGTGCGGTAGAAGACGATGGGCTCACTCAGGATCGTCCTCGCCAGCAGGTCCCGCGCGACCTCGCTCCCGTAGGCCGCGACGTACCACTGGTCGCGCACGAACGCAGTCATCTGCAGCTCCTCTGGTGTAGATGCGATGGCCACACTGTCGCCGCCGCGACCGCACCGCGACCAGCCGCGTTTTCACCAGATGAAAGCCGGGCCGCCCCGGGAGTTCCGGGGCGGCCCGATCCTGCCGCGCGAAGCGGCGGAGCCGCCTCGCGTCGCTCAGACGCCGGTGAGCTGGCCGTCCGCCTCGACGCCGGCGCGGTCGGTGCCGGCGTGCTTCGGATTGGCGCGACCGCCGAGCAGTCCGTAGGCGCAGCCGACCAGCAGCCCGCCGCCGACGAGGTTGCCGAGACCGACGAACACCAGGTTGCGGCCGAACGCGCCGAGCGTGGCGCCCGGCGTGCCCTCCATGATCCCCAGCGCGAAGGTCGTCATGTTCGCGACCACGTGCTCGAACCCGGACCCGACGAACGCGAGCAGGCACCAGAAGATCAGCGCGAGCTTCGCACCGTCCGATTTGGTCCGTGCGGCGGCCCAGACCCCCAGGCACACCAGGAAGTTGCACAGCACGCCGCGGAAGAACAGGGCCGCGGCGGACTCGGCGGTCTTGGCCTTGATCAGGCTCGCGAGCATCGCCGCCCCCGGCGCGGCGTGTCCGGCCGAGCCACCACTCGACACGATCCCGCCCGCGTGCACCAGCCACGCGAACACGACCGAGCCGATCAGGTTGCCGACGAACGACCCCAGGATCACACCGAAGCCGATCGCGATCCCGCGGCGGCGCGCGATCATGCCCTGCACCATGGTCATCGCGTTGCCGGTGGACAGCTCACCGCCGGCGAACACGACCAGCGTCAAGGCAACGCCGAACACCAGGCCCTGCACGAGTTTCGTCCACGCCGAGTTCGCGGCGTTGAGGGGCCCGGTGACCTCGAGCAGCAGCACGACGGCCACGCCGATGAACGCTCCGGCCAGCATCGAGCTGACCAGGTACCGGCCCGGGTTGCGCAGGTCCTCCACCTTTCCCGCGGCGACCCTGGCTTGGTCGTCGAGGGCATCCGACACTGGAATCGGCACGTTCTTGTCCTCCCGGAAGCGATTCATGGGAACTATTTACTGAGCCATTCGAACCAATGCCGGGTACAACGAGATGACCAGGCCGTCAGCGGGGTATTTCGGAGAGCGCACGCCGGTCGGTGGGGCGCCGTGAAATGCCACAAATCGGGTGTGGCGAAGGAAGCGGACAATGTGCGCCGCTGGGAGCGATCATCCCATAGCGGGCCGGCGTGGCCAAGCCGTCAGGTCTTGAGCAGGCGGCGCAGGATCTTGCCCGTCGGCGATTTCGGGATCCGCTCGACGAACTCGACCTCTCTGACCTTCTTGTACGGCGCGACCTGGCCGGCCACGTACGACATCAGCTCCTCGCCGGTGACGGGTTCGGCGATGACGACGAACGCCTTCGGCGCCTCACCGCCCGCCGCGTGGGGCACGCCGACCACCGCGGCGTCTGCCACGGCGGGGTGGGTCAGCAGCACGGATTCCAGCTCGGCGGGCGCGACCTGGTAGCCCTTGTACTTGATCAGTTCCTTGAGCCGGTCGACGATCCAGAACACGCCGTCGGAGTCGGCCCGCACCAGGTCACCGGTGTGCAGCCAGCCGCCGGTGATCGTCGCCGCGGTGGCCGCCGGGTCGTCGAGGTAGCCGGCCATCACCTGCGGTCCGCGGATCAGCAGCTCGCCGGTCTCGCCCGGCACCACGTCCTCGTCGGTGCCCGGCACCACCACCCGCGCCTGCGTGTTCGGCGACAGCCGGCCGACGCTGCCCGCAGGGGTGACAGGGAAGTCGTCGTCGAACACCTGATGTGTGCCGGGGCTCGCCTCCGTCATGCCGTAGCCCTGGCGGATCAGGCAGCCCAGCCGCCGCTGCGCGCGCTCGGTGACCTCGACGTCGAGCGGCGCCGCCCCGCACAACGCGAACCGCAGGCTCGACAGATCGTGGTCCTCGACGTGCGGCGCGGTCGCGAGCGCCAGCACCATCGGCGGCGCGAAGTACGCGCGGGTGACGCGGTGCGCGGCCAGCGTCCGCAGGTACTCGTCCAGCTCGAAGCGCGGCAGCGTCACCACCGTGGCGCCGCCGCGCAGCCCCGAGTTGAGGACGATGGTGAACCCGTAGATGTGGAAGAAGGGCAGGACGGCGGCCTGCACGTCGTCCGGGCCGATCCGCCATCCGGCCCGCGTCTGCGCGAGGTTCGCGACCAGGTTGCGGTGGGTCAGCCGGACGCCCTTCGGGATTCCCGTCGTACCGCTGGAGAACGGCAGCGCGGCGACCGCCGTCGCCGGATCCAGGTCGAGCCGGGGCGCCGGACCGTCGGCGAACAACGAGGTGAACGACGGGGCGCGGGAATGCTCGCCCAGCACGAACACCTCGTCGGCCACCGCCAGTGCCTTGTCCGCCCCGGGTTCCGCGGTGATCAGCATCCGGGCCTTGGACAGGCGGAGCTGCTTGTCGATCTCACCGGCGGTCAGGGCCGGGTTCACCGGCGTGACCGCCGCGCCGGCCGCGATCGCCGCGTGCAGGGCGACCACGAACCGAGGCTGGTTGTGGCTCATCAGCGCGACGACGTCGCCCGGGCCGATCCCGCGCGCCGCCAGCCCCGCGGCACCGGCGGCGACCGCCGAACGCAGCTGGGCATAGGTGAGCGTCTCACCCGTGCGGCCGTCGACCACCGCGGTGGCATCCCCGAACCGGGCCGCGCCGCCGATGACGTACTCGGTGAGGGTGACGTCCGGGATCTCCACGTCGGGGAGCGGGCTGCGATAGATCATCGGGACTCCTCGTCGAGTCTCGCGGAACCTAGGACAGGTCGAGCAGGCGGACCGCGTTGTCCTTGAGGATCTTCGGGCGCACGTGGTCGGAGATGTCGAGGCGGGCGAAGTCGGCCAGCCACCGGTCCGGCGTGATGAGCGGGTAGTCCGAGCCGAACAGGACCTTGTCCTGCAGCAGGGTGTTGGCGTAGCGGACCAGCTGCGGCGGGAAGTACTTGGGCGACCAGCCGGACAGGTCGATGTGGACGTTCGGCTTGTGGGTGGCCACCGCGAGAGCCTCGTCCTGCCACGGGAACGACGGGTGCGCCATGATGATCTTCAGGTCCGGGAAGTCGATCGCGACGTCGTCGAGCAGCATCGGGTTGGACAGGCCGAGCCGCACTCCCCCGCCGCCGCGCATGTTCGCGCCGATGCCCGTCTGCCCGGTGTGGAACAACGCGGGCAGCCCGTGCTCCTGGGCGATCTCCAGCAGCGGGTATGCGCTGCGGTCGTTCGGTGCGAAGTTCTGCAGGCTCGGGTGGAACTTCAAGCCGCGCACGCCGTGGCCGGCGATCAGCCGCTCAAGCCGTCGCGCGCCGGCCCTGCCCTTGGCCGGGTCGATGCTCGCGAACGGCAGCAGCACGTCCGGATGCTTCGCCGCGGCCTCGGCGATCTCCTCGTTGGACAGCGCCGGATGCCCGGTGAACGCCTCGATGTCGACGGTGAACAGCACCGCGCCGAGCCGGCGTTCGCGGTAGTACGCCGCGATCTCGTCGATCGCCGGCCGCCGCGAATCGGCGCCGAAGTAGGCCGACGAGGCCGCGACGAAGTCGTCGGGCAGGGACAGGTGCCCGTGGGCGTCGGTCTCGACGTGCACGTGCACGTCGATCGCTTCGAGACGGCTGGGGTCCATGTTTATCAGGTCTACTGATATCTGGTGGGCAGTGTCAACGCGCGCGCCGGAATTGTCGGCTTCGGCCGTGACAATCGCATTTCCCGGCCGGATGCGATCCGGATCACGCATCTCGATTATCCGCGCGGACCACCCGTCCGGCGAAAATCAGTTAGCATAGGTCAACTAATTTTATTTCCGTACGGTCAACGGCGACGAACTTCCTTGGTTGGAGTGATGGAAGTGCAGTCTGCCTCGCAGACGCTGCCGCGAGCCCCCCGGCACCGGCCTCAAGATCTCGGTCCCCGCTACAAGTGGATCGCGCTGTCCAACACCACGCTGGGCATGCTCATGGCCACGATCAACTCCTCGATCGTGCTGATCGCGCTGCCGGACATCTTCCGCGGCATCGACATCAACCCGCTCGAACCGTCGAACACCAGCTATCTGCTGTGGATGATGATGGGCTTCCTCGTCGTCACCGCAGTGCTGGTGGTCGGTTTCGGACGCCTGGGCGACATGTACGGGCGCGTCCGGATGTACAACCTGGGTTTCGCCGTATTCGCCGTCTCGTCCATCTTCCTGGCGGTCACCTGGATGAGCGGGCCGGCCGCGGCGATGTGGATGATCAGCTGGCGCATCGTGCAAGGCATCGGCGGGGCGTTCCTCATGGCGAACTCCAGCGCGATCCTCACCGACGCGTTCCCCCGGCACCAGCGTGGCACGGCGCTGGGCATCAACGGCGTCGCCGCGATCGCCGGGTCGTTCCTCGGCCTGGTGATCGGTGGCCTCCTCGGCCCGGTCGAGTGGCGGCTGATCTTCCTCGTCTCCGTCCCGTTCGGCGTCTTCGGCACGATCTGGGCGTACCTGAAGCTCAAGGACACCAGTGAGCGTCACCACGCGAAGATGGACTGGTGGGGCAACCTGACCTTCGCGATCGGCCTCATCGCCGTGCTCGTCGGCATCACCTACGGCATCCAGCCCTACGGCGGCCACACCATGGGATGGACCAGCCCGTTCGTGCTGTCCTGCCTCATCGGTGGTGCCGTGGTGCTGTTGCTCTTCTGCGTCATCGAGACCAGGGTCGCGAACCCGCTGTTCAACCTCGGGCTGTTCAAGATCCGCTCGTTCACCTTCGGCAACATGGCGAACCTGCTCGCCTCGCTCGGCCGCGGTGGCCTGCAGTTCGTCCTGATCATCTGGCTGCAGGGCATCTGGCTGCCCCAGCACGGGTACAGCTTCGACAAGACCCCGCTGTGGGCCGGTATCTACATGCTGCCGCTGACCGTCGGCTTCCTCGTCGCCGCGCCGGTCTCGGGCTTCGTGTCCGACCGCATCGGCGGGCGGCTGCTGTCCACCGGCGGCATGCTGGTCACCGCCGGTAGCTTCGTGCTGCTGGAGGTCCTGCCGGTCAACTTCGCCTACTGGGCCTTCGCCGCGATCCTGCTCCTCAACGGGCTCGGCATGGGCCTGTTCACCTCGCCGAACCGGGCCGAGGTGATGAACAGCCTGCCGAACAACGCGCGCGGCGCGGGCGCCGGCATGACGGCCACGTTCCAGAACTCGGCGATGGTGCTGTCCATCGGCTTCTTCTTCAGCCTGATGATCGCCGGGCTCGCCGACCACCTGCCGACGGCGATGGTGCAGGGCCTGACCGCCCACGGCGTGCCGGCCGCCGATGCGAGCCAGATCGCGTCGCTGCCGCCGGTCGGCGTGCTGTTCGCCGCGTTCCTTGGCTACAACCCGATCCAGCAGCTTCTCGGCGGCGTCCTGAACAGCCTGCCGCCCGACCAGGCCGCGTACCTGACCGGCCGCAGCTTCTTCCCGCAGCTGATCTCCGGCCCGTTCGCCGACGGCCTGACCACCGCGTTCTGGTTCGCGATCATCGCGTCGGTGGTCGCCGCGCTCGCGTCCTGGTTCACCGGCCGCGGCGGGCCCGCACCGGCACAGCCGCACGAGACCGCGGGGTCCGAACTGGCCGCCGCCGCGGGCGAGATCGTCGACGTCAGCGAGGCGGGCGGGGAAGAGAGCCTCGTCGCCGGTCCCGGCCGCATCGCCGGGCGGCTGCGCACCACCGGGGGCGCGGCGTGCTCCGGTGGCGTGATCACGGTGACCGGCCCCGACGGGCGGCAGGCGGGCCGCACCAGGGCCGCTGCGGACGGCGGCTACTCGGTGTACGGCCTGCCGGCGGGCACCTACACCCTGATCGTCACGGCCGCCGGTTTCCACCCGGAGGCGGCCACGGTGACCGTCGCCGAATCGGGCGCGGTGCGCGATTTCGTCGTCACCGGCGGCGGCAGCGTGACCGGGATCGTGCGCCGCTCCCCCGGCGGCGCCGCTGTCGGGGATGCCGCCGTGGTCGCCACCGACGATGGCGGCGACGTCGTCGGGCAGACCCTCACCTTCGCGGACGGCACGTTCCAGCTGGCCGGCCTGCCCGCCGGCGACATCACGGTGACCGCGTACCTGGACGGCCACCGCCCGCAGGCCGCCACTGTCGTCGTGTCCGGCACCGAACCGGCCGTGGCCGATCTGCTCGTCCAGGCCGCCGGCGCGCTGCACGGCACAGTCACCGGACCGGACGGCCGCCCGGTGCCCGGCGCACGCGTCGAGGTCAGCACCGCGGGGGGCGAACTCGCCGCCACCACGGTGACCGACCAGCAGGGCGACTACTCGGTGACGGACCTGGCACCGGGCGACTACACGGTGGTGACCAGCCTGTTCGAACCCGCCGTCCGGCAGGCGGACCTCACCGGGGGCGAGTCGGCGACCATCGACGTCGACCTGCACGCCGGCCAGCCCGAACAGGCGCGTTCATGACCGGCACGCCTATCCCCCGGCAGAACCGGGCCGGCACCGAGGTCGCCGGGCGGGTGCGCGGCGCCGGGCAGGCCCCGGTGCCCGGCGCCGCCGTCACGCTCGTGGACGCCGGCGGGCAGCAGACCGCGCGCGGCACCACCGGCGAAGACGGCGGCTACCGGCTGCGCGCGCCGGGACGCGGTGTCTACGTCCTGATCGCGTCGGCGCCCGAGTACCGGCCGGAGGCCGCTACCGTGACGATCGGCGACGGTGCCATTGGTCTGGACCTCGTGCTGTCCGGCGCGGCCGGGCTGAGCGGCGTGGTGCGGTCGGAGTCCACCGGAGTGCCGGTGATGGGTGCGACGGTGACGCTGACCGACTTCCGCGGTGAGGTCGTCGGATCACAGATCTCCGGCCAGAGCGGCGAGTACGCCTTCGGGGCCCTGCCCGCCGGGTTCTACACACTGGCCGTGAACGCACCGGCGTACCGGCCCGCCGCGGTCGCGGTCACCATGACGGACTCGGCCGTACTCCAGGACGTCGACCTGGCCGACGCCGCGGTCATCCACGGCTCGGTGGCGGTGCGGGACCTGCCGTCGCCGTGGCCGCGGATCACGGTGAGCCTGCTGGACGAATCGGGCAACGTCGCCCGGAGCACGCAGGCCGGCGAGGACGGACGCTACGCCTTCCACGATCTCGAACCGGGCACCTACACCGTCGTCGCGACGAGCTACACGCCCGTGCGGCGCGCGGCGCGGATCGGGAACGGCCGGACGCGGCTGGACATCCGGCTCAGCTGAGCGATTTCCGGTCTCCGGACCGGAAAGGTGCGGACGGGCGGCCTCCGTGCGGCCGCCCGGCTCGCTTCAGTTGCCCACGTCGATCACGACGCGGGTCGGTGCGGTGAGCGTGAACACCCGCACCCAGGACGGGTAGCGTGTGCCGAGGCCGATCGACACATAGCCTTCAAAGTCCCCGGTGACCGCGACGGCCATGACGTTGCGGAGGTTGCGGGTGCGGAACTTCTGCGGGCCGGTGTAGGTCGCGTTGCCGTTGTCGTCGTGCGCGCGGGCGGGTGTGGTGGTGACGGCGAGGAAGTACTCGCCGGTCAGCCACACGACCTCGCCCGAGCCGTCGGCGGTCAGTTCGTCGACCCGGTTGTAGGAAACCTGGGGAGCGGGACCGGTCATGTCCAGCACCACGCGGTCGAAGCCGGTATTGAGGCCGGTGCGAATGTTCGTCATGGTGGCGACGCCGGTCTGCGCACCGGCCGGCGCCGCCGCGACGACGGCGCCCGAGAGCGCGAGAACGGCTGCGGCGCACGCGGCAAGCAGACGCCGTGGTGAGAGGGTCATCGGTGACCTCCTGCCGGGAGGGAGAGGGGTGTTCCCAGCGCTGGTCCTCTCCAGACGTTCCGACATCGGGGAGGTTGCACCCGTCCGGTCTCGAAACGGACAACCCGGCTACCGCTCCCAACGCACGTCGGAGCAGGGCACCTCCCGGGTCCCCCGGTGCACGACCTTCGCCAGCCACGCGAGCAGCCACGGCCCCCGCTGAGTGGGCCGTGGCCGACCAGCGGCGCCGTGATGCGGTACGTGCCGTCCGGTCGCGCGCCAGCTCGACGTCGTCCCTCACGATGATCATGAGTGTGATCGCCGCGACGGCAGCGATCATGATGACCACCAGGAACCTCACGCCGAAGAAGTTCTGGGCCGGCCCGTTCGCGTGGCCGCCCTTGGTCAACTTGGCGAAACGCCACGTTTCTCAGGTGTTTCACGGCGGCGCGGCAGGCGAATCTCAGGGAGGAAGGGTTCACTGGACGGCGGAGGAGATGCATGACCTACTACCCGCCGAACTACGATCCCTGGGCCCCGCCACCGCCTCCGCCGCCACGGCGACGGAGGCGGGGCCCCGGCAAGGTCCTCGGCGTGCTCGGCCTCGTCGTGCTGGTCGCGCTCGGTTTCGTCGCGTGGGACCTGGGCCGCACGTCGCTGTCACCGGGCCGCACGTCGCCGCTGGAACGCGCGCTGCGCGACCAGCCGTCCGGCAACCAGGCACCCGACGCCGGCGCGGTGACCGACAAGGTGGAACCCGGCCTGGTCGACGTGTACTCCACGCTCGGCTACTCCGGGCAGCAGGCCGCAGGCACCGGGATGGTGCTCACCGCGGACGGCAAGGTCCTGACGAACAACCACGTCGTCGCGGGAGCCACCAGCATCCGGGTGACCGACGTCGACACCGGCCGCGCCTACCGCGCCGAGGTGCTCGGGTACAGCCGGTCGCGGGACGTCGCGCTGCTGCAGCTGCAGAACGCCTCGGGCCTGGGCACCATCACCACGGGCGATTCGTCGCAGGTGTCGGTCGGCGATCCGGTGGTCGGGCTGGGCAACGCCGGTGGCGACGGTGGCGCACCGAGCGTGGCACCCGGGCGGGTGACCGCGCTGAACCAGTCGATCACCGCGACGGACGAGTCGGCGGGCAGCTCCGAGCAGCTGACCGGGCTGATCCAGGTGGACGCGAACATCCAGTCCGGTGATTCCGGCGGTGCGCTGGCCGACAGCGAGGGCCGGGTGATCGGGATGAACACGGCCGCCTCGACCGGGTACCAGTTCGGCCGGAACGGGCGCACGGCCGGGGTGAGCGGATTCGCCATCCCGATCAACGACGCGCTGACGCTGGCCCAGCGGATCGAGGCGCGCACCGGGTCCGACACCATCCACATCGGACCGTCGGCGTTCATCGGGGTCTCGGTGAGCGACGCGGGCGGCTCCGGCGCGCTGGTGCAGCAGGTCGTCGGCGGCGGTCCGGCCGACGACGCGGGGCTCGCGGCGGGTGACGTCATCAGCACCCTGGACGGGCGCCCGGTCACTTCGGCCACCGACCTGACCGCCGTGATGGACACGCTGCACCCCGGCGACCGGGTCGGCATCACCTGGCTGGACCAATCGGGACAGCAGCACAGCTCGAGCACGACCGTGGCCGAGGGACCGGTGGGTTAGATCGCTCGGCGGCGGGCCGGTACTGGGCACGACGCAGGCCGCGGGCCTCCCCGCGGACCGGGCAGCGGGTCATGGACATTGACTTCGACACCTGGCGGCACGTGCTGAGCGTGGACCTCGACGGCGCCTTCCTGTGCTCACAGCGCGCGGCGCGGCACATGATCGACGCCGGACACGGCGGGCGGATCGTCAACATCACCAGCGTGCACGAGCTCGCCCCGAAGGTCGGCGCCGCGCCCTACTGCGCGGCGAAGGCCGGGATGGGCATGCTGACCACGGTGCTCGCGCTGGAACTCGCGGAGTACGGCATCACCGTCAACTCGGTGGCACCGGGCGAGATCTCGACGCCGATGACCGGCCAGACCGACGTGAACCCGCACGACCAGGTGCGGCCCGGGGTGCCCCTCGGCCGGACCGGGCACGCGCGGGAGGTCGCCGCGGTGGTCGCGTTCCCGACCACTCCCGCCGCGAGCGACGTGACCGGCTCCTCCTACGTCGTCGACGGCGGCATGCTGCTCATGGGACCGCAGGGCGCCGCCCAGCTCGGCGACGACTCCTGGCGCGAGATCTAGGAATCAGATCGACGGGTCTGCAGCGCCGCCTCGATTCCGCAAGAATGGAGAAGACGCGATCCGCGCGCGTCCGTACGGTCTAACCACCGATACGGGAAGGAGCGGCGATGAGCGGGGTACGGGTGCTGGTGGGCACACGCAAGGGCGCGTTCGTCCTGACCTCGGACGAGCGGCGAGCCGACTGGGAGATCAGCGGCCCGCACTTCCCGGGCTGGGAGATCTACCACCTCAAGGGCTCCCCCGCCGACCCGGACCGGATCTTCGCGGCGCAGTCGACCAGCTGGTTCGGCCAGCTGATCCAGCGTTCCGACGACGGCGGCCGGACGTGGCAGCCGGTGGGCAACGAGTTCGCCTACGACGGCGTCCCGGGCACGCACCAGTGGTACGACGGCACCCCGCACCCGTGGGAGTTCGCGCGTGTGTGGCACCTCGAGCCGTCGCTGACCGACCCCGACCTGATCTACGCCGGCGTCGAGGACGCGGCGCTGTTCCGCTCCAACGACGCGGGCGCGACCTGGCAGGAGCTGCCGGGACTGCGCGGCCACGGCACCGGGCCGAAGTGGCAGCCGGGGGCGGGCGGGCTGTGTTTGCACACGATCATCCAGGACCCGCGCGACCCGAACCGGCTCGTCATCGCCATCTCCGCGGCCGGCGCGTTCCGCACCGAGGACGGCGGCAAGACGTGGCAGGCGATCAACCACGGCCTGCAGTCGGCCCAGATCCCCGACCCGGACGCCGAGGTGGGCCACTGCGTCCACCACGTCGCGCGCCACCCCGAGCGCCCGGACGTGCTGTTCATGCAGAAGCACTGGGACGTCATGCGCAGCGACGACGGCGGCGACAACTGGTACGAGATCAGCGGGAACCTGCCCACCGACTTCGGGTTCGCCATCGACGTGCACGCCCACGAGCCGGACACGGTTTACGTCGTGCCGATCAAGAGCGACGAGCACCACTTCCCGCCGGACGGACGGTTGCGCGTGTACCGCAGCCGCGGCGGCGGCCACGAGTGGGAGGCGCTGACCGCGGGGCTGCCGCAGGAGAACTGCTACGTCAACGTTCTGCGCGACGCGATGGCCGTGGACTCGCTGGAGTCGTGCGGGATCTACTTCGGCACGACCGGCGGCCAGGTCTACGCGTCGGCCGACTCCGGGGACACCTGGGCGCCGATCGTGCGTGACCTGCCCGCGGTCCTCTCGGTGGAGGTCCAGACGCTGCCATGATCCGCGTTCGCCTGCCCGCGCATCTGCGCACCATCGCGCACATCGACGGCGAGGTCCACCTCGACCTCGAGGGCCCGGTCACCCAGCGTGCGGTGCTGGATGCGCTGGAAGCCCGGTATCCCACGCTGCGCGGCACGATCCGCGAGCACGGCACCGGCAAACGGCGCGCCTTCGTGCGGTTCTTCGCCTGCGAACAGGATCTCTCGCACGAGGAACCGGACGCCCCGTTGCCCGCGCCGGTGGTCGCGGGCACGGAACCGTTCCTCGTCATGGGGGCGATGGCCGGGGGTTGAGCTTTTTGCGGTGAACGACGGTGTCGAGAATCATTCACCGGCGGGCGTTGCTTGGCCGGGAGGCCGGACGCGTTTAGTGTGAAGACCCCCGACCGGTCCCCCGACGCGATGCCCTGGTGATGAACACAATTTCCGACGATACTGTTGAAATCCTCCGGGAGAAGCCCGTTTTCGTCGATCCATCCGGGCGAAGACGCCGGATAGTGCGCCGCGTGAGCATCGCGGCGTGCATTCTGGTCAGCGGTTACGCCGTCCTCCTCGTGGCATCACTCCTGGGCGCGCCGATCCCCGCCTCGGCGCTGCTGCCCGTGCCCGCCCCGCCGGCGAACGACGCACCCCGGCTTCCCGCGACCCCGGCACCGCCGGACGGCTCACCGTCCGCCGACGACATCACCACTCCGGAAAGCGCCGCGCCGCCGCCACCCGCGGCCGGGCCGGTGACGGCGCCGCAGGCGCAGGCTCCGGCCGTCACGACGACGCCCCAGTCAGCACCGCCCGCCGGAGCGTCTCGAAACCCCCACGCCCGGCCTGATCCGCCCAGCCACGGGCCGGCCGGCAAGCAGGAACCCAGCCGGTGACGCGCCACCGGCGGCCGAGACCGCCGAAGGCGCACTGGTTGCTGCTGTCGGTGATCCTCGCCGTCGTGGCCGGCCTGCTCGCGCTCAACGCCTTCGTCGAAGGCGTTGATCCCGGCGAGAACCGGTTCACACCGGGGCCCACGAGCACGGTACCCGCGCAGGTGCGAGACGGCGGCCCCGTGATCGACGCGCGATCGGACTCTCCGGCCACGGCCCGGCCTCGCGACCACACGATCGCCCTGACCTTCGACGACGGGCCCGATCCAGTGTGGACGTCGCGGATCCTCGACGCGCTGGACCACTATGGGGTCCACGCGACGTTCTTTGTGACCGGCGCACACGCCGCTCAGTACCCGGACCTGGTGCGCGAAATCGTCGCGCGCGGTCACGAGATCGGCAACCACACCGCGAGCCACACGGATCTGAGCACGGCGAGTGATTTTCGCGCGGGTCTGGAGATCCGCACCACGGATCTCGTGCTGGCCGACACCGGCGGCGTGCTCCCGGTCCTGGTGCGGCCACCCTATTCGTCCACTCCGGACGCACTCGACGACCGCGACTGGGCCGCGGTGCGACGGCTCGGCGCCGACGGCAAGCTCGTCGTTCTGTCCGATATGGACTCCCAGGACTGGCGCCGTCCGGGCGCGGACGCCATCGCGGCGAACGCCACGCCGGCCGGGGATCGGGGCGCGATCGTGCTGATGCACGACGGCGGCGGGGACCGCGGACAGACCGTCGAGGCTCTCGGCCGCCTCATCCCCGGCCTGCGGGCACGCGGCTTCACCTTCGGTACGGTGAGCGAGGCCGTCGGGCTGGCCGGTACCCGGACGGCGGCACCGGTACGGGCACAGCTCGGTGGCGGGCTGCTCGTCTTCGCCGTGCGGGCCGGGAAGTTCGTCGCCGGCGCGCTGTTCGTGCTGACCATGGTGGCGACCGTGCTGGCCCTGCTGCGCACCGTCCTGCTCGGCGTGACCGTGGCGCTGCACGTCCGGCGGCGCCGGCCACGCGCCGGATCGGACGAACCGGTGACCGTGATCATCCCCGCGTACAACGAGCGGGAAGGCATCGAGTGGGCGGTGCGGTCCGCGCTCGCCGCGGGCCCGCGGGTGTCGGTCGTCGTCGTGGACGACGGGTCCACCGACGGCACCGCCGATCTGGTGGAGCGGATCGCCCGGCGACGCCCGGACGTCCGACTGATCCGCCAGGCCAACGCGGGCAAGGCGGCCGCGCTGAACACCGGTCTCGCCGCCGCCCGCACCGAGTTCGTGGTGATGATGGACGGCGACACGGTGCTGGAACCCGGTTCGGTGCCCGCGCTGGTGCGCAACTTCGCCGACCCCACCGTCGCGGCCGTGTCCGGCAACGCCAAGGTGGGCAACCGCGGGCGCCTGCTGGGCCGGTGGCAGCACATCGAGTACGTCTGCGGTTTCAACCTGGACCGGCGGCTCTTCGACGTACTCGAGTGCATGCCGACCGTGCCCGGCGCGGTGGGCGCCTTCCGCCGTTCGGCGGTGCTGCGGGCGGGTGGGGTGCCCACGGACACGCTCGCCGAGGACACCGACCTGACGATGGCGCTGGAGCGCGGCGGGTGGCGCGTGGTGTACGAGGAGGAGGCACGGGCGCTGACCGAGGCGCCCGCGACCCTGGCGGAACTGTGGAAGCAGCGCTACCGCTGGTGCTACGGGACGCTGCAGGCGGTGTGGAAGCACCGGCGCGCGGTCACCGAGCGGGGCAGCGCGGGACGGCTGGGCCGCCTCGGGCTGCCGTACCTGCTGCTGTTCCAGGTGGTGTTGCCGGTCGTGGCGCCGTTCGTCGACATCGCCGCGGTGTTCGGCTTGTTCACTGCCGACCGGTGGATGGTGGTGGGGGCGTGGCTCGTCTTCCTGGCGCTGCAGGCCGTCCCGGCCGTCGTCGCGTTCCGGCTGGACTCCGAACCGTTGCGGCCGCTGCTCGCGCTGCCGCTGCAGCAGTTCGTCTACCGGCAGCTCATGTACCTGGTGGTGTTGCAGTCACTGAGCACCGCGCTCGCCGGAGCGCGCCTGCCGTGGCACAAACTGCCGCGGCGCGGGCTGCTCAAACCGGTGCCGTGACCGGTCTCGGCACCGTCGGTTGTGGACAGTGCCACGGAGCGCGGGAACGGGTGACCTCCGCCGGCGGGGGTCATTGCATCGACCGGGGCGCGAGCGGTTGACAAGGTATCCGCGGGCGGCGAAGCTCGGTACAGTAACTGTTACTTCGAGTAATACCTTGAGCGAGGAGGCGGTGTGGCCCGAGTGGTGTCCCGCGACGGCACCCGGATCGCGGTCGCGGAGAGCGGGAATCCGGCGGCGCCGACCGTGGTGTGCGTGCACGGCTACCCCGACGACCGTTCGGTGTGGGACGGCGTGGTGGCCCGGCTCGAGACACGGTTCCACGTCGTCACCTATGACGTCCGCGGCGCCGGCGAGTCGGATCGCCCGGCGCTGCGCGAGGCCTACGCGCTGGACCGGCTCGCCGAGGACCTGGCCGCGGTGCTCGACGCGGTCAGCGCGGACCGCCCGGCACACCTCGTCGCGCACGACTGGGGTTCGATCCAGAGCTGGCACGCCGTGTCGTCGGATGCGCTGCGCGGCCGGATAGCGTCGTTCACCTCGATCTCCGGCCCTTCCCTGGACCACGCCGCGCACTGGTTTCGCAGCCGGCTGCGGCGCCCCGCGGGATGGGCGCCGGCGCTGCGGCAGCTGGCCCATTCGGCCTACATCGTGTTCTTCCAGATCCCGCTGGTTCCCGAACTGGGCTGGCGGTCGGGAATGGGGCAGCGCGTGCTGCGCAAGCTGTCCGGCGGCGCGGCAGGCAGGCCGGCGGTCGCGGACGCCGTGCACGGCCTGGCGCTGTACCGGGCCAACATCGGCGCGCGGCTGTCCCAGCCGCGCCCCCGGCGCGCGGCTGTCCCGGTGCAGGTGCTCGCGCCGCTCGGCGACCCCTACGTGACACCCGCCCTGCAGACCGACGTGGCGCGGTGGGCGCCGCGGCTGTGGGTGCGGCGGTTGCCCGGCGGGCACTGGATTCCCCGGGAACGGCCGGACGTGATCGCGCGGTGCGCGGCCGAACTGATCGACCACGCCGAGGGGGCACCCGAAAGCCGCGGCCTGCGCCGTGCCCGTTCCACGGATTTCGACGGCCATCTGGTGGTCGTCTCCGGGGAGAGCCGGTTCGCCCGTGCCGTGGCTTCGGCCTTCGCGGCCCGCGGCGCCGAGGTGCGCCGCGATGGGCACGAGGTTCCGGACGTGGTGGTCGACAACCAGGGTCGCGCCGCCGCGTTCGCCCGGCGGATGAGCCAACGCGGCGAGGGCGGGTGCCTGGTGCTGCACGACCCCGCCGAGGCCGCGCTGCTGCGCACGGAGTTCCCCGGGCTGGGTGTGGTGGTGGCCGGGGACGGGCCGCCGGAACGCGCGGCTCGACGGGTGGTCCGCGCGGTGTCGCGGAGGCGAGATGGCGGTGTCTGAGCGGTCCGCCGGGGCCTGAACTATGCCCGTGTCCGGTTTGGATAGTGACCGCGGTGTGGTTGGTGGTGCGGCCTGGCTGGCGATGCCAGGCCGCCCCGACCGTGGAACCCGCGCCGGGGAGCGTGGGACTCGCGCCGCCCGGGCGAACCGCCGGGACCTAGGCCTGCGCCAGGCCGCGCTCCACCGCGGCGATGATCTGCGGCCGCAGCTCCTCCGGGCGGATGATCGCGTCGACCGAGCCGACCCGCTGGGCCCGCTGGATCGAGTGGACACCGTCGAACTCGGCGGCCACCTCCCCCAGCTTCTCGGCCCGCACCGAGGCCCGCGCGTCAGCGAGCTGGGTCACCAGCGCGGCGCGCGAAGCGCTGTCGGCCGACGAGATCCGGGCCTCCAGCTCCGCCACCCGCGGGTCGTTCGCCGTGCGGGAGTTGACCTCCTGCGCGAACACGACCGCCGCGGCCGGGGCGCCCCCCAGCACCGACGCGAACGAGCCGTCCACCGCCAGCACCGTCATGTTCGGGTTCAGCGTCTTGGAGAACACCACGAACGCCCCGCCGTGGTACCGCGAGATCACGCAGAACACGATCGGCCCGCGGAAGTTCACGATCGCCCGCCCGATCTCCGCGCCGTACTCCAGCTGGAGCTTGCGCATCGACTCCGGGGAACCGTCGAAACCGGACAGGTTCGCGAGCACCACCAGCGGCCGGTTGCCGCTCGCCGCGTTGATCGCGCGCGCCGCCTTCTTCGACGAGCGCGGGAACAGCGTGCCGGCGGTGTAGGTGTCCGGGCCGTCGGTGGGCGGGAACCCGCGCCGCGGCACCGAGCGTGACTCGATGCCCAGCAGGCACACCGGACGGCCACCGAGGTGCACGTCCTGCACCACCGCGGTCTCCGCGTCGGCCATCCCGGCCCAGCGCTCCAGGATCGCGTGGTCCTGATCGGCCAGCGCCCGCATCACGGTCCGGATGTCGAACGGCTTCTTGCGGTCGGGGTTGGTCTGCCGCGAGAAGATCTGCCCCACCGTCGTGAAGTCGGAGCCGACGATCGCGTGCGGGTAGCCGGAGATGTCCCGGTCGACCGGGTCGGTGGTCACCGCCCGGCGCGGCCCGGTCTCGCCCGGTAGCACGTAGGTGTGGTCGTAGTGGGACATCAGCACGCCGTGCGCGGCACCGAGGTTCGGCGCCCAGTACTGCGCCTGCCCGTTCGGCCCCATCACGCGGTCGTAGCCGCCGATGCCGAAGTTGTCCTCCGCCGACACGCCACCGGAGAAGTCGAGCGACTGCTTGCCGGTGAGGACCATCGCCGAATCCGGCGTCATCACCAGGATGCCCTTGGTGTGCATGAGCATCGTGGCCTCGGCGTTCCAGTACGGCTGGGCGCCCACGTTGATGCCGGCGACCACGATGTTGATCTCGCCGCCGTCCTGGGTGAACTGGACGATCCGGCGCAGGGCCGCGGCGATCCAGTCCATGTTCTCGGTACCCGAGTCCATCGCGATCCGCGCGCCCGCGGACAGCGCGTACCACTCGACCGGGACCCCGAGCTCCTCCGCCAGGTCCAGCGCCGCGATCACCCGCGCACACTCCGGTTCGGACAGTGCGCCGAGCGCCTTCGTCGGGTCGCCGAGCAGTACCACGCGGGTCATGCCCTCGGGGTACCGCTCGGTGGGCGTGGTCGCCACGCCCGCGACGATCCCGGCCTTGTTGAGCCCCTTCTCGCGCCCGGCGGGCACCAACGCACCGGCGTCGTCGAGGTCGTACTCGGTGAACGAGCCGCCCTCGCCGGCGAGCATTCCGGTCAGCTCGTACGGGTACACCGTGCCGCGCCGCCGCGCGCGCAGCACCTTCTGGCCGTAGTCGTCCAGCGGCTGGATCAGCTCGGTCGGCGGATCGGTGATGGCCAGCCGCACACCGGTCGCGACGTCGTAGGACACGCGCACGGCGACCGGCCGCAGTGCGCCGGTCTCGCGATCGCGCTGACGGCCCAGGAACAGCACCTCCTCGACCCCGGCACCCGCCGTGGTCGGCACCACCCGCTGCGCCACGGTGACCAGGTCGTCGGCCGTGAGGTCGCTGGGCGGCCACACGTAGAGGAAGATCCGGTTGGTGTCGAGCCGCTTCTTCGCCGGCCGCTGGGCCTGCACCTTCCGGATCGCGTCCAGGCACGCGCCGAGCGCGCCCTCGACGGCGGGCAGCGCGAGGATGCGGCCCTCGTCGTCGCGCAGCGGGGTCAGGTCGCGCACCTGCGCCATCGCGACCAGCCGCTCGTCGGACGGGTTCTTCGGCGCGGCACAGCGCAGCAGGTACACGTCCTCGTCGGCCGAGGGCAGCCGAGTGAGGTCGAAGTTCTGCAGCCGCCGCAGCTGCAGCCGCTGCCCGATCAGCGGGTGCAGCCCGCGGATCAGCCGCTCCTCGGTCAGGCCCGCCGAGGACGGCCGGAACGTGAAGTGGTAGTGCATGGCCGAACCGCTGCGCCCGGCGACGGTGGTGGTGACGCGGCGCAGGTTGTTCGGCAGCGGGACCCGGGTCAGCACCTCGCGCAGTTCGGCGGCCATCACGTCCGCGTCGGCCGGCTGAGAGGTCCAGGTCAGGTAGACGTCGGCGACCAGCGCGCCCGGCTCGACCTTCCCGGCGACCTCGCCGACCGTGCGCACCGCATCGGCCAGTTCCGCGAAGTCGGCGACGGTGGCGATCAGCCGCTGCCGCTGGCCGTCCAGGTCGTACCCGGCCGTGACGAACGCGCGCCCGCCCGCGGTGCCGGTCTCGACGCCTTCCAGGCCGTGCTCGCGGTAGTAGCGGCGGCTCAGGACCTCGAGAAGCGGGCCGGGGTCGGCGCCAGGGCGGCCGATGCGCTGGCCGAGCAACCGCACCAGCGGCTCGGGGCTCGCGACCATTTCGGCGATGCGCTCGTCGCGGTCGGCCGCGTCCGGGTTCGCGTCGAGGTAGCCGAGGTGACGGCGGACCCTGGTGTAGACCTCGGCGCGGGTGCGGCGCAGCAACGGCTGGGCGAACCAGCGGAACACCAGGCTCCGCGCGAGATCGCCGACCACCGGGAACCGCAGCTGCGTGGCGCGGATCAGGTGCTCCAGCGCCTGGCCGACGGTCTGCCGGAGACCGTTGTGCGGGGGCACCTCGGTGAGCCACTGCTGCAGCAGCGCGGTGACCACCGCGACGTCGGAGGACGCGCGCTGCTGGGCGAGGAAGATCCGGAAGACCGCCTCCTCCAGCTCCGGCGTGCGGTCCAGACCGTCGACGCCGTAGTGACCCAACACGCGGGTGAGGCGGCCCTGGAAGTTCTCCGCGAGCCCGGCGCGCTCGGCGTCGAGGCTCTGCAGGTAGGTGTGGAAGTGCTCGCGCGGGCTGTGCACCCGCGTCTCGGCCTTCGTCTCCTCACCCTCCGGCTTGTTGCGGGACAGCTCGGACAGGTCGGCGAACACCTCGAGCAGCCCGGTCTCGGCCTCCAGCGGACGCCCCGGAAGCTCCGCCCGCGCGGCCAGGTACCGGGCGAGGGTGCGGCCGCCGTCGCGCGGGTCGACGTCGAAGCCGAGCAGCATGCTGCGCAGGTCGGCGAGCCCGCGTCCGGCGCGGTGCTCGGCCGTCAGATCGTCCGGCTCGGACGGCAGGTCCAGGTCCACCCCGGCGGTCTCCGGCGCGGCTTCGGCGTCGTCGTCGGCCAGCGGTTCCAGGCGCAGCAGTGCCGCGCCGGTCTCGACCTGGCTGCCGACGGAGACCTGCGACTCCTTGAGGAGCGCCCGGAACGGCGCGCGCAGGACGGTCTCCATCTTCATGCTTTCCAGCACCAGGACCGGGGCGCCCGCCTCGACCTCGTCGCCGACGGCGAGCGGGGTGGCGACGACCAGGGCCGGCGCCGGTGAGCGGACGACGCCGCCCTCGTCGCGGCTGATCCGGTGCGTTACGCCGTCGACCTCGACCAGGAGGATCGGCCCATGGGTGCCGATCACCAGGCGGAACCGGCGGCCATTGACGTGGATCTGGCCGGTGTGCTCGTCGAAGCGCTCCAGATCGGCGTCGACCGTTTCGATGTCGTCGCCGGTGAGGTAGCCGATCCGGTAGCGGCCCGGCCCCGTCTCGGCGACGGTGAGCCGATAACCCGCGCCGCGCAGTTTGAGGTCGATCGGGCGGCCGACCTCGTGCTGCACCTGCGGCCGGCCGCCGTGCGCGGTGGACAGCAGCCGCTGCAGCTCGGCCCGCTTCTCGTCCTGGTAGGCCTCGATCGCGGCAGCCGCCAGCGCGATGCCGGAGTGGGCGTGCGACACCAGGCGGCCGTGCGCGCGGACCCGGTCGATCCATCCGGTGTCGGCGCTGCCCTCGATCACCTCGGGCTGGTCGAGCAGGTCGAGGACGAAGCTCTTGTTCGTGGTGCCGCCCTCGATGAGGACGGTGGTCTCACGCATCGCGCGGCGCAGCCGGGACAGCGCCTCGTCGCGGTCGCGGCCGTAGGCGATGATCTTGGCGATCATCGAGTCGAAGTCGGCGGGAATCGAGTCGCCCTCGCTCACCCCGGTGTCGACGCGGATCCCCGGCCCGGCCGGGAGGTCGAGCAGCGCGATGCGGCCCGGCGCGGGCGCAAAGTCCCGGTCCGGGTCCTCGGCGTTGAGCCGGGCCTCGATCGCGTGCCCCAGCTCGGCGGGCGGGGCGCCCTCGAGCTTGCCGCCCGCCGCGACGTGCAGCTGCGCCTTCACCAGGTCGATGCCGGTGGTGGCCTCGGTGATCGGGTGCTCGACCTGCAGCCGGGTATTCACCTCGAGGAAGGCGAACAGCTTGTCCACCGGGTGGTACAGGAACTCGACGGTGGCGGCGCCGCGGTAGCCGACCGCGACCGCCAGCCGCTCGGCCGAGGCCTTCAGCTCGGCCACCTGCTCCGGGGCCAGCACCGGCGAGGCCGACTCCTCGATGATCTTCTGGTTGCGGCGCTGCACCGAGCAGTCCCGCACACCCAGCGCCCACGCGGTGCCCTGGCCATCGGCGATGACCTGGACCTCGACGTGCCGGGCGCCGGTGACCAGCCGCTCCAGGAACACGACGCCGCTGCCGAAGGCGCGCGCGGCCTCCTGGCTGGTGCGCTCATAGGCGTCGGTCAGTTCGTCCGGGCCGTTGATGACCCGGATGCCGCGGCCGCCACCACCCGCGGTCGCCTTGAGCATGAGCGGGTAGCCGATCTGCTCGGCCGAGCGGAGCGCGGCGTCGAGGTCGGAGACCGCGCCACGGCTCCACGGCGCGACCGGCACGCCCACCTCTTCGGCGATCAGCTTGGCGCCGATCTTGTCCCCCAGCTTGCGCATCGCCTCCGGGCTGGGGCCGACGAAGGTAACGCCGATCTTCTCGCACAACTCGGCGAACGCCGGGTCCTCGGCGACGAACCCCCAGCCGACCCATGCCGCGTCGGCCTTCGTCTCGATCAGCGCGCGTTCCAGCACTGCGAGGTCGAGGTACGGGCGGGCCGACGCGGGCCCGAGGTTGTAGGCGATGTCGGCGTCCCGCACGAAGGTGGCCGTGCGGTCCGCGTCCGTGTAGAGGGCCACCGTCTCGATCCGCGGCCCGCCTTCCGCGTTGAGTTCACCGACTGCGTGGATGAGCCGCATCGCGGCTTCTCCCCGGTTGACGATCGCGACACGACTGAACACCGAATCGAGCCTCACATGTTCTGGACGGGTGGACCACGGGCGTCGCGGCCTCCCCTGGCCGCTGGTCCAGCATCGCGCGTACCGACCGGTAGTGTGATCGTCGCACCCGCACCGTGCCGACGGCGGATTTTTGTCGGAACCCTCCAAACGACGCCCGTGACCCGCGACTTCCCTGTCGCCTGCCCGCACCACCGCCTGTGAGAGCCTGCTCACTCCTCAAGCGGATTCCGGGACGGGTGCGCGGCGGCTCCCCAGTTGTAGAAGGCAGCCAAGGAACGTCCGGGTTGCCGCCGGGTGTCCGGCTCACCGCACCGGCGTGACCAGCCGTCCCACACCGGCGATCCCGATGTCCACGACGTCACCCGTCAGCAGGGTGAAGTCCAGCTCCGGCACGATGCCGGTCCCGGTCGCGAGCACGACGCCGTCGGGGTAGGGCTGACCGTCGAACAGGAAGCGGACCAGCTCGCCGGGCGAACGGCGCAGCGCGCTCGTCGAGATCGTGCCGTGGAAGGCGATCCCGTCGCCGCGGCGGACGGTCATCGACACCTCCAGCGCGAGCGGATCCGGCACCTCCCACGCCGGAGCGATCCCCGGCGCGATCGCGCAACTGCCGGCGTACACCTTGGCCTGCGGGAGATACAACGGGTTCTCCCCCTCGATGGAGCGCGAACTGACGTCGTCGACCACCGTGTAGCCGACGATCTCCGCGTGCCGGTTGACCACCACGCCCAGCTCGGGCTCCGGGACGTTGAGCGCGGAATCGGCCCGCACGGCGACCGGATCGCCGTCGGTGACCACCCGCCACGGCACCGCCTTGAAGAACAGCTCCGGGCGGTCGGCGTCGTAGACCTTCTCATACACCGACCGCTCCGAGCTTTCCGCGATCCGGGCCTCCCGCGAACGCCGGTAGGTCACCCCCGCGGCCCACACCTCCATCCGTCCGTCGACCGGCGCGAGCAGCCGCACCGGTGCCGCGGTCGGCTCCCCCGCGGCCGTGGCGGTGACGAGCGCCCGCACTTCCGCGGCCGGCAGGGCGAGGAGATCCGCGACCCCGTCCACACGGTCGAACGGGACCACACCGCGGTCCGTCTCCACTCCACAGTGGACATCCTCGTCCGGCAGGGCGAAACGGACGATGCGCATCGGCTCTCCCTTCTCAGCGGTCAGATGTGTGGCGACAATAGGTGATCTGATGTCTTTCCGGGAGTAGACCCATGACGGCACGAATCACCGACTTGGCGACCGTCGACCTGCGTTTCCCCACCTCGCGGGAGCTGGACGGCTCGGACGCGATGAACGAGGCGCCGGACTACTCCGCGGCCTACCTGGTGCTGCGCGCCGACGACGGGCACAGCGGCCACGGCTTCACCTTCACCATCGGCCGGGGCAACGAGCTGGCCCTGGCCGCCGCACGGGCGATCGGCGAACGCGCGATCGGGCTCGGGGTCGACGACATCGTGCACGACCTCGGCGGGTTCGCCCGGCACCTCGCCTCCGACAGCCAGCTGCGGTGGCTCGGCCCGGACAAGGGCACGATCCACCTCGGCACCGCGGCGGTCGTCAACGCGGCGTGGGACCTCGCGGCGAAGCTCGCCGGGAAACCGGTGTGGGAGCTCCTGTCCGAGATGACCCCGCGCCAGATCGTCGACCTCGTCGACTGGCGCTACCTCACCGACGCGCTGACGCCGGACGCCGCGCTGGAGATGCTGCGACGGCAGGAACCGGGACGCGCCACGCGGGAGGCGCACCTGCGCGAGCACGGCTATCCGGCCTACACGACCAGCGCGGGCTGGCTCGGTTACGACGACGGGAAGCTCGCCCGGCTGTGCCGGAAGGCGGTCGAGCAGGGCTTCGACGCCGTGAAGCTCAAGGTCGGCGGCAACCTCGACGACGACGTCCGCCGGTGCCGTATCGCGCGCGAGACCCTCGGCCCGGACCGGCGACTGATGATCGACGCCAACCAGGTGCTCGGCGTGCCGGACGCGATCCGGTGGGCCGGCGCGCTCGCCGAGTTCGACATCTGGTGGTTCGAGGAGCCGACAAGCCCGGACGACGTCCTCGGACACGCGGCGATCGCCCGGAAGATCGCCCCGATCCGGGTCGCGACCGGCGAGCACGCCCACAACGCCGTGATGTTCAAGCAGTTCCTCGCCGCCGACGCCATCGGCATCTGCCAGATCGACGCGTGCCGGCTGGGCGGGGTCAACGAAGCGGTCGCGGCGCTGCTGCTCGCCGCGGCGAAGGGGGTGCCGGTGTGCCCGCACGCCGGCGGGGTCGGGTTGTGTGAGCTGGTGCAACACCTGTCGATGTTCGACTACGTCGCCGTGAGCGGATCGATGGCGAACCGGGTGGTGGAGTACGTCGACCATCTGCACGAACACTTCGTGGATCCGGTGCGGACGCGCGGATCGCGCTACCTGGCGCCCTCGGCGCCCGGCTACAGCGCCGAAATCCGCGCCGACACGCTGCGGCGCTTCGCCTTCCCGGACGGCGAGGTCTGGCGCGGAGGCCGGGCATGACCACCGGCGGGGTGGTGGACGAGGCGATCCGGCGGCTCCAGGAACGCATTTCCAGCGGCGGGTTCGGGCCCGGCAGCCGCCTGCCCGCCGAGGCCACGCCGGCCGAGCAGCTGAGCCTGTCGCGTTTGTCGTTGCGCGAGGCGGTGCGGGCGCCGGTGATGGCCGGGGTGCTCGAGGTGCGGCGCGGCAACGGGACATTCGTGACCGACCTACGCCCGGACAAGATCGTGCGGGTGCTCGGGCGGTTCCTGGAGCTGTCGCAGGACCGCCACCTCGGGGAGCTGTTCGAATGCCGTCGCGTCCTGGAGCCCGGCGCGACCGCGCTGGCCGGGGCCCGCATCACCGCCGGGCAACTGGCGGAGCTGAAGGAGAGCGTCGAGAAGATGGCGACGCTGACCGATCCGGAGGAGCTGGTGGCGCAGGACCTGGCCTTCCACGCAGCGATCGTCGCCGCGACGGGGAACCGGACGCTGGAGTCGCTGGCGGAGTCGGTCGCGCAGCGCACCGCGCGGGCGCGCATCTGGCGGGCGCTGGTCAAGGCGGACGTCACGTCCTGGACGTACCAGCAGCACCTGGGGATCTACCAGGCGCTGCGGGAGCGGGACAGCCTGGCGGCGTTCACCGCGGCGACGAGACACGTGGCGGAGGTGGAGAGCTGGATCTCGAGCCGGTTGATCTAGGGAGGGTTGCGCGCGCTACATCCGGGTGTGCAGCAGGCGCGGCGAGGTGGTGAACCCGTGCCGCTGGTACACCGGCACGGCTCGGCTGGACGAGTGCACCGTCGTCACCCGCTCCAGCCCCAGATCACGGGCCCGTTCGAGGATCGCGTCGATCAGGCGGCCGCCGAGGCCGCCGTCGCGGGCTTCGGGCACCACGTACACGCTCTGCACGTCACCGGACGCGCGGGAGAACGAGCGCGGGGTCGGCACGCGCGGGGTGATCGCGAGGAACCCCATCCCGATGACCTGGTCCTGGCGGACGAGGACCAGGCAGCGGTGGCCGGCGGCGTTCTCGCGCATCCAGGCGGCGAACTCGCTCACGAACTCGTCCCGGTGCGCGCCGGGTGGCCCGTACTGCTCGGCCACCCAGCGCCATCGGAGCGCGGCTACGGCTTCGAGTTCCCCGGAGCGGGCGGGACGGATCTCGATCTTCGTCACGCCGCCGACGCTAGGTTCTGTTTCATCAGCGGCGGAGCCGCTTGCGGTGGGCCGGCAACCAGCACCGCTGCGGGTTCTGAGGTGGTTCCTGGCGAGGACAGCGCCGACGTGGTGTATCGGCATACATGAGGAGGCGATCCCACAGCCAGGGGCCGCCTCAGGTTCCGCCACCCGCACCGCCACGCAAGAT
>Ga0081455_10000426_pt1 | contig 55338 bp, 48 predicted proteins | sample TabmetS3T2R1_FD_70207 | JGI IMG/M metagenome (GOLD analysis project Ga0081455, IMG submission 70207) | Tabebuia heterophylla rhizosphere microbial communities from the University of Puerto Rico - S3T2R1 | ecosystem: Host-associated > Plants > Roots > Rhizosphere ...
TGCGATCCCACAACTGCGTTAGGCGCTGCTGGGCACGGACCGGAAAACTCTGCAGCAGCACTTCCATCAGTTTGCGCTTTAATTCTTCGCTATTGGCTAAAGAGGTGTTGAGGGCTTCGGCAATCTCGGGCTGCAACCGAATCTGTTCGTGAAAGCCGGCTTGGAGATTGGCAAGCAGCATCAACTCGGGCTTTTGTTGTGCGTCCGTTTCAAAACGGGCTTCACAATATGCGCTGAACGCTTCGCCAAAAAGTCGCTGTCCATCTGGAGGCTCTCCATTCCGCAACTCGGCACAAAAGCGCGCCATCTTATCCGGATCAAAGTTGGTATCCTCGCGAAAGGTGTCCAGGAATCGGGCGAACTCACGGCCAATCTCCTCGAAAACTTTTTTGTTGCCGCGGGCAACGGCATCGCTGGCACGGACAAAGGCTGCCGCAGGATTAAGGGCGCGAAGAATGGCCTTCTTGGGAATGCGCGACTCAAATCGCGCGCCTAGGCGATTGAGTTCGTTGAAAAGATTTTCCAGGAGAGCCGAGATTTCGTTTGAAAGATAGAACCGCTCTTCAAAGGCTCGGATCAGATCTTCCGCACGGATTGTCTGTCCTGCTTGCTTCGAAGCCCAGGTCGCGAAAGTACACCAGTTCGCCGACATGCCAGCGAAGCGAGCGACGGCTTGTGAGATCTCGTAGTAGCACTGCGTGATCTGCAGGTTACGTACAATGGGATCATTGAGGCGCGCGATCCGATCGACATCGTCAACCTTGGGTACGTTCATATCAATTATTCTTGAACTTTATACCACCATGGAAGTGGTGTCGACTAAGCATGAATGGTTATCTCTGCTGTCGCGGAATTCTACGGCTAACCTAATTACTCGGCAAGAAAACTTTCAAAAACCAACAGCATTCTGGCGTTAGGTGTCAATCTAATGTCGCCCAATGTCAAGACGACCGCTCTTCGAATCATTACCTCTATCTCCGGGAGGTTCATGATGGATTTACAAATCAAATTATTCAGTGGTCTGGACCGGGGAAATCACGTCATCATAATCACTCGCGGTTCAGTGGATATTGACGGATTTAGAGAGATATTTCGCAACGTTGTGAACACGACCCGCTCCCTCCTCGAATGCAAGGTGCTGATCGATCTCCAAGATGCGACCTACAACCTGGAACCCGAAGATATCCATGCTTTTGCTGAGAATCTGAGGCCGGAGCATTGGCCCTCAACTAACAGAGTTGCCTTGGTTTCCGAGTCGGACCCACAGGACTATAGCCAGCTCTGCGTGCTGAGCACGTTTTTATCCAACCGGGCTATTAAAAACGCTGTCTTCAAGGACACTAAAACTGCTGTAAATTGGCTCGCGGAAATTATGTAGCGCGCCGGACACGAAGCGAGTAGTGACAAACCTGCCTTGCTGCTAGTTTTGGCGAAAGTGCGGTGAAAGTTAAATTACAACGCTTTTTTCCGGATTGTTCACAGTCGGCGACGGTTGCAACTCAGGTCGAATTTATTTTTGAAAACCGAAGATCTTGCCGTACTCAGCGGTGAGTCGATCGACCATCTCCGCCTGCTCTTGTTTCATGTAGATAACCTTTTTCCCTTGCGCGTATTTGTACGCCGGCGTGCCGGGGACGAAGGCCGAGGTTTGCCCGCCGAACTTGTACAATATTTCCTGTGCCGGCGCAGTCGTGAGAAAAGCAGAGAACAGATGTCCCGTGTTGGGGTGCGGGGAGCCTTTGAGCACGCCGGCATTGTAGGCGGGAGAAATCACCGGCGTTACCTCTTCGGCATGTACGATCGGCGCACCTTTCAGCTTGGCCTGATGAGTGAAGCTATCCGTCATCGTTATCGTGACCAAAATTTCCCCCAGCTGCAAACGAGTATAAAGCGTGCCGAATTCTCCCAGCATAGGTTCCTGCCGCGCCAAAAGTTTCACATACTCGGTTGTCTTGCTCTCTCCCCACAGGGTTGCCAGCCGGGCCAGGTGGTGCGTGGCGTTGCTCATACCCAATTTGCCGCCTTTCCACTTGGGGGTCGAAGAGATCCTGCCAGCTCTCCCTGACATCTGTCTAGGAAATTAGTCGGTAGTCCAGAAGGTGCGGGTCAAGTTGACATAAGAGCCCCGCGACGGATAGTCTTTGCCTCAAAATGTTGAGGCCTGAGCCGACTGGGTCTCGTTGATGGAGGTTTTGGCGGGCTGGCGGGTGTATAGCACTTGGCCGGTCAGCGATGTTTCACTTTCTCATCGGCTATACCTTAAAACAAAATTCTTATCATTCTCTGTCAAGGATAGAGGAAAGGTCGCGATGGCACAGGTGGTGCTGAAGGACCTGAACAAAAAGTTCGACGAGATCCACGTTGTTAAGGATCTGAACGTCCAGATCCGCGACAAGGAGTTTATCGTCTTGGTCGGACCGTCGGGCTGCGGCAAGTCCACGACGCTGCGGATGGTGGCCGGCCTGGAGGACATCACCTCGGGCGAAATCTACATCGACGACCAGCTCGTCAACAACCTCCCGCCCAAGAAACGCGACATCGCCATTGTCTTCCAGAACTACGCTCTCTACCCGCACATGACCGTCTACGACAATATGGCTTTCGGGCTCAAGATGCGAAAGTTCCCCAAGGCCGATATCGAAAAGCGGGTGAGGGAAGCGGCGATCCTCCTTGGCATCCCGGACCTTCTGAAACGCAAGCCGCGGCAGCTTTCGGGCGGGCAGCGGCAACGGGTGGCGGTTGGGCGCGCTATCGTTCGACACCCCCAGGTCTTTCTCTTCGACGAGCCTCTCTCAAATCTCGACGCCAAGCTGCGCGCGCAGATGCGCGGGGAGTTGAAGCGCCTGCACGAGCGGCTGGAGACCACGGCCATCTATGTCACCCACGACCAGGTGGAGGCGATGACACTCGGCGATCGGGTGGTGGTCATGAAGGATGGGACGGTCCAGCAAGTGGGCGAGCCCTTGGAGGTCTACTCGAGGCCACGGAACAAGTTCGTGGCCGGCTTCATCGGCTCCCCGGCCATGAACTTCATTGACGCGACGATCACGGAAGCCGCCGGCGGGCTCTATGTAGAAACCACGGGTCTCCGTGTAAAGGTGCCGCCCGAGTCCGCGGCGCGGCTAACCTCCTACAAGGAGCAGAGCATTACGCTCGGCATTCGTCCGGAGGATCTCCGAGAGGTGAGGGGCGGCGAGGCCGAGGATCTCTCCTTCGACGCCCTCGTGGATGTGGTGGAACCCCTGGGATCCGAGATCCTGCTGGACACTCGCGTGGGGAGCCAGACCATCGTCGCACGCGTGGACTCCACGGTGCGCGCCCGGCTCCACGAGAAGATTCGCTTGGCCTATATCCCGGAGCGGCTCCGCTTCTTCGACAACCAGACCGAGGAAGCGATCGGCTGATACGGTGAGATAGAACAGCCGGGCCACTCTCCCGCCTGCCGCCCCGACGCGATAACTGCCTGGCCTATTTGCCGCTCGCTCTGCAGGATGCCGAGGCGCGACGCGTCCCACTGACGTTGAAGCGCGCGAATTTCACGGTTCTCGGTCCCTCGGTTGGAGTTATTTCACTGCGCCGGCGGTGAGGCCGGAGACGTAGTAGTCGAGAAACATCACGTAAATGATTACGATCGGAACCGATCCCACCACAGCGCCGGCCATCAGCGACCCCCAGTAGTAGATGTCGCCCCGGATCAGATCGTTCGTCACGCCCACCGTGATAGTCTTCTGGTCGGCGGCGGAGGTGAAAGTCAGCGCGTAGATGAACTCGTTCCAGGAGAGCGTGAAGGCGAAGAGAAGCGCGCAGATAAGTCCCGGCGCCGCCACCGGGATCACGATGCGGACGAGCGCCTGCAATCGGTTGCAGCCGTCCACGAGCGCGCACTCTTCGATCTCCTTAGGGATCGTGCGGAAGTACCCCATGAGGAGCCAGGTGCAGAACGGCACCAAAAAGGTGGGATACGTCACCATCAGGGCCGCGATGGAGTCGGTGAGCCCGAGCGCGTTCACCACCTGGGAGAGTGGCAGGAACAGGAGGCTCGGCGGCACCAGGTAGGTGATGAAGACCGCGAGGCCGAAGCTCTCAGCGCCGCGGAAGCGCAGGCGCGCCAGAGCGTAGGCCGCGATCGTGCCGATGACGAGCGCTATCACGGTAGCGACGACGCTCACCAACAGGCTGTTCAGCAGCCAGCGGCTGAAGAGCGTCTCTCTCAGGAGGAAGCTGTAGTGCTCGGTGACGATGCCCTGGCGGATCAGAAAGGGGATCGCCTTGAGATCGTACAACTCTGCATCCCGCTTCAGCGAGGTGATCAGCATGAAGTAGAAGGGGAACAGCGCGAAGAAGATGAGCGGGAGAAGGCCGGCATAGCCCACGGCCAGCTGAAGGCGGGGATAGCGGTGGATTGACATCAGATCTCCCGCCTCGCGTAGTGGAGCTGCAAGTAGACGATCACCGCGAGTACCGGAAACATGAACAGCGCGATGGCCGATCCTTCGCCGATTTTCCCCGCCTGGAGCCCAACCTGATAGGCAAAGGTGGCGAAGAGATGGGTTGAGTTGACCGGCCCGCCTCGGGTGAGCACGTAGACAATGTTGAAATCGGCGAAGGTAAGAATGGTCGAAAAGAGGATCACCACGGCCAGGACTGGCCGCAGCAACGGCAGCGTGATGTGGCGGAAGCGGGCCCAGGCGCCGGCACCATCGGACTTGGCCGCTTCGTAGAGCTCGGGGTTGATCGACATGAGGCCGGCCAAGAGCGTGATAGCGAAGAACGGTAGCCCGCGCCACACGTTGACCGTGATCACTGCGATCATCGCGAGGTGCGGGGTACCGAGCCATTGGAGCCCTTTCTCAATCACCCCTAGGCGGAGCAGGGTCCAGTTGATCACGCTATAGAGCGAGTCGAACATCCACAGCCAGCCTAGCGTGGAGAGTGCGGTCGGGATCACCCAGGGCAGGAGCACCGCGCCGCGGATGAGCCGCTTCAGACGAAGGTTCTGCGCCAGCAGGAGCGCTAGGGAGAGCCCTAGCACGGTCTTGATGGCCACGGCGCTTAGGGTAAAGACGATCGAGTTGCGAAGCGTCTGGCGGAAGATGTCGTCTTCCATAAAGAGTGTGAGGAAGTTTCGCAGCCCGATGAAGTCGCCGCCCCGCCCGATGTACGCGTCGGTCAGGCTCAGCCAGAGCGCGATGATAAACGGGTAAGCGACGAGACCTACGAGTAGCAGAACGGCCGGCAGCACGAGCAGATAGCCCAGTACGCTTTCCCGCTGGAGCAACTGGCCAAGCTCTCGCCAGTGAGTAAGCCGCGCCGCCGGGAGGGGAAGGCCGCCCTCCCTCGATTTCGGTCTCGAGCTCGACGCGAGGCTCATCGTGGTCCTATCAGCGGGTGGTCGCCAGAACCCGCTTCACCTGGTCGGTTCCCCACGTCATGGCGTCCTTGGTCGACATTCCCCCGACCGCCTTCGCGACCATGTCGGGCAGGATATAGAGGTCGTCGATCACCCCGAAAACATCGCTCGGCGACGCCGGCCAGCCGCGCATCCGGCCGAAGACTCCCTCGGCCGGCAGCAGCCTGAGTTTCGGATCCGTGTTCCAGACGGGGTGCTTTTCCCAGTAGCGCCACATGGGGTGATTGAAGCCGTTCCCGGCCTGGATCCACTCACTCAGATTATCCTCGCGGAAGAGAAAGCGGAGGAGATCCTTGGCCAGTTCGATATTCTTGGAGAACTTCCAAATGCCATAGGCGCGGGCATTGGGAGCGAAGAAGCGGCCTGCCGAGCCAGCTGGTGTCGAGTGGTGGTTGATGTCGTCGGCGATCGGGAGTTTCTTGTCCATGGCTACCGCGTAGGGACTCACGGGGTTGTGGATCCAGGCGCACCTGCCGGCGTTAAGGCAGCGGTTGTTGCCCGCATCGTCCCAGGAGAGTACCTCTGGCTCCATCGTCTCCGCGTATAGCTCCTTGTAGTACTCGATGACCTCCGCCATCTTTGGCGAATTGATGGCGATGGTCTTGCCGTCCGCCTCGAGTACCTTGGCGCCGAAACACCAGGCGATGGACCAAAAGGTGGTGTGTGCGTCGATACAGTGGCTGATCTGGACGCCCACGGGGTGGCCGATCTTCTTTAGCTTCTTCCCCGCCCGGAGCAGGTCGGCCCATGTGTCTGGCGGGCCCTCGCCCACCTGGCGGAACTTGGACTGGAGGTAGTTGCCAGGAATGGCCGGCCAGATAGACTCGAGCCCCTTCCAGTGGCCGTTGATGAAAAACGCTTCCTTGCAGAACGGGTAAATGTCGGTGCCGTACTTCTTGTTAAGCTCTCCGACGACGTCGTCCATGTCCACTAGCTGGTCGCGGTGGCGCCATGTCTGCTCGTTGTAGAACATCATGAGATCGTGGCCAGCCTTGGTCTGGACCTCGGCAGCTTGCTTGGAGGCGAGCTGAACGTTGGGAACATGGTCCGAACGCGCCCCGACCTTCGCCTCGCGGGCGAACTTCTCTAGAAGCTGCTTGAGCTTGGCGTCCGACTCCGGGACGAAGTGGCTCCAGCCGAGCATCGTAACTTCGCGCTTCTGGGCGAAGGCGGGCGGAACGCGGGAGGAAAGAATCCCCACCAGCCCGGCTGTGGTGCGCCCTACAAACTGCCGCCGCGTGAGCTGATTCATACACGCCCTCCCTTCTTGATCACTAGGGTCTATGGGAAGAGTCTCATGCCTGGCCGTAGAGCGATGGAAAAAGACGGAGATGCCATTGCCCCTTCCTTTACCCGGTTAGTTAAATCTCCCATTACTCCACGGGGAAGAGAATGTCTAGCCCTGCCCTTGCAAAGCGACGCACGCTTGACCGGGAAGACTGCTGACGGTTATTCTCCCTCGCTGCCCGCACTGAAATCACCATCCGCGTTTTGTTTCTATTTTTATCGGCTAAGAAAACGCAGCGAGGTTCTGTCACCAGGTTGTTAGGGTTTTGGTTGCGCTGGCTCGACGAAAAAGAATTTCCCCGGGCTAAAAGCGCGAATCCGAGAGAATTTTTCGATAATTCATTCGTGAGAACTTGGACAGGTCAGGCTTCTTGGCGACGATTGGTTTGGGGAAACAAAAGTGACATTCCGCTATGACAGTGAAGGAGTTCGTGAATGCTCGTCAGCAAGCCGGTGTGCTGGTGGTGCCTCTCCGATGGCGCGCGGCACCCACGTGGCCCAATCCGATAACGAGCAAGCCGAGCAGCAGGTGAACAATCTGAATAACCCAGTGAAACGGACCCGCCATGAGTGACGACTGAGTCCAGCCGAGGAATACCATGATTGCCCCCGTTACCAGAGCACAGATCGCGATGGGCCAGCTGCCGCCCTTAGAAACCGCCTGGCCGATGCCGATGACCCAGAGAGTGGCCACCGCCAAAAGACCGAGCAGCATGTGCATTTGAATTAGGTTGGAAGCGCTGGTGGTCCAGATAAGGAGGCCCAGGATCAGCGCCAGCAACCCCGCGAAGCTCAAGACCAAGGATGCAATACGGATGACCATGGCGGGAAGATTTTCAATTCCAATTTGCTTCGAATGTCTCGGATAGCTTCTGTGGATATTGCCAGTGAGATCTTCTGTTTTTTACTCGGTGAAGTGCAGCAATAGTACACTGAGGCTTGCAAAGGAGACGTAACCATACACAGCCGCCGTGACCGTGAACGCTTTGATCGTTAGAGATCGTCGTCTGTTCCTAAGGGCAAAGATCAACAAAAGCAAAACACAAGCAAATGTTTTCGAATAGAACAAACCCCAGACCACTCCCCATTCGGATATGGCACGACTGACAAACGGATTCGCTTCAGGCACACCCTCAGATAAGACGTGGTAGCTCAGCAGCCCATCAAACAGCTGAAGGAATAAGTTAAGGATGAAAGGGAACCAAACAGCAGGAATCAATGGTGCAGTCATGCACCTTGCCTTATGTCCTCCGGTCTGCGCTGTCAAGGCTAATGGCAGAAAAAATTTTGCTATATGCGCACTCAGTGCAGTCTCGATGAGCCAGGTCAAAACTCACCGTGGCGGACAATTGACAACTATTCCAAGGCCGCGCTATTTTTTCGCGTGTCCCACAGTGCAATCGCCGCCAAGGAGTTCACTGATGATTTCACCTTTTAGTTTTCAAGTGACAATTTATGGCTGTGGGTCTCTGTCTGTTTTTCTTCGGCGATGCTGCGGCTCAGAATCAACCGATCGAGAGCTTTGGAAGGCTGAAACCATGATGCCAAATAGAACGTGGCGAAATAGTAAAAGTCTATGGGGCTCCGTGATAGCAGTGGTGATCGCGATGTTATTCTTGCCCGTGTTAGGCGGGGCGCAGACGCCGTTCTATCAAGGCAAGACCATCACAGTTATTCAAGGCCGCGACCCTGGCGATGCCGGCGATATGAGAGTCAAAGCCGTTATTCCACTCATGCAGAAGCACATCCCGGGGAATCCAACGATCATCAGCGAATACATGCCGGGTGGCGGAGGACGAAAAGCCGCCAATCATCTTTTCAAGGTGGCTAAACCCGACGGCTTGACCATCGCCAATATCGGTGCGGGATTTCTCGCTAACGCCATCCTCGGTGAAAGCGGGGTCCAATACGATATCGACAAATTTGTCTATTTGGGTTCACCGTACAGCGCCAGTCATTACGTGTTCTTAACCCGGAGCGCACTCCAGCTGAACAACCTGGAGAAGCTCAGGACAACCCCGGGCCTTCGTCTTGGCGCCCAGTCGGTGGGTCACACCATCTATATCGTCGGACGTTTGTTTGCCTGGCTTCTCGGATTGAAGGATCCGAAGTTTATTACGGCCTACGGCGGGAACGAGATTGACACAGCAATATTGCAGGGCGAGCTAGACGGCAGGGCCCAGACAGCCGACTGGCTCATTCACAGGAACCGGGAAGTCCTCGAAAAGCGACTGATAGATTTACACGCGATTTTCGAGATACCCAAGGGGGACAAATATCCGGATCCTTATTTCCGCAATTTGCCGGAGATCGAAAGTTTTGCCCAATCGGAACGGGAACGTAAACTGGTGGCCATGCAGCGCGGATTCCGCTCGGCAGGCTCGCCATTTATTCTCCCTCCTGGGGTGCCGAAAGAGCGAGTCGAGATTCTTCAAGAGGCGATGAGAAGGGCGTTTAAAGATCCGGCCTTCGATAAAGAATACAAAAAGCTCACCGGAGACGATCCGACACCGCTGACGCCTGAAGCAAACGAAAAGGCGGTGCGGGATATTCCGCGAGAACCGGAGATTATCGCGTTGTTCAAGAAGCTAGCGGGCCCTGACCCTCTTACCGGTCGCTAGCCCGAATCATTCACGGTTCACAGCCAGCGAGAAGCAAGCCCCTCCGATCGCGGGCAATGGGCATCTAACAGTGGAGCTGGTCAAACCGTTCAAGATGTTCAATCGCTGCGCTCCGTTCAACCGCTCCGCTCTGTTTTTTCAGACGTTTTGAACGGCTTAAACGGCTTGAACGTTTTGAACCAAGCGTACCCGCTCCTCGGTTTACAGTGTGTGATGTTTTTCCCCCGGGACGGTGAATAATCGAGCTAGAATCCTTGGACCGTGATTTTAACAGTCCGCAGCAGTCAAGATCGCTGGTTCGGGTTCAAGATGGCGATGATGTTCCGGGAAAATAGCGCGCGCAAGTCGCTCTCGGTCAACCTGGCGGCGCGAGCGGCGTGCCGGGCAATCTTTTCCACTTCCATCGGTAGCGGGTTATAAGGATGGTCTGAACCGTAAAGCATCTTGCTGGTTCCCACGCGATTGAACGCCTCCATGATCAGTGGCATCCATCCGACCACGGAAGTTTCCAGGTAAATATTCTCGTTTTGCCGCGCAACCGCAACTGCTTGTTTGACGTATTCGGAGACGCCCATATGTCCCAGGATGACGGGAACATCCCGGTACTTTGAGGCAAGCTCACCAATCACAGCAGGCGCCGCTTTGCTCGACATGCCGGTATGAAAAATAATCGGCACATGGTAACGGCGAGCGGCTTCGTACACCGGTTCCATTAGCTCTTCTTCATTGGGATCAAAGAACTCGATTTCGGGGTGCAATTTGATGCCGCTCAATTTCAAAGTGCCCAGGCAGTGGTTCAGAGCTTTGGCCGTAGCTTGCGGGCCGAAGTTCGGATTGATTCGGCAGAAGCCGATAATCCTTTGCGGAAACTTGGCGACTTCGGCGGCGATTGTGGCGTTGGACTCGGAATAATCTGTGTACGGCGCGCCGAGCGGAAATGCCACCGCCTTGTCCAGCCCCAGCTCGTCCATGTCGCGCACCAGGTCTTCACCCAAAAAGCTCGCGATCCCGTGACCCAGGGGTGTGTTGCGGCGTCCCATATGGGTATGGGAGTCAATGGCAAACAATTCTTTGTCATCGATTTTTAGTGCCATGACTTCTCTTCTGATCGTGCATGGTGCTGGTCGGTGCAGGCGTAACACGCAAATCCTGGAAGATCAAGTTCACAATGGCAAACACAGAAATGACTCGATTTCATTCCAAAACACGAGTGCGCGTTAGCCATTCGGATTGGTCTTCGACAAGACTTCCACCTGACCGTCATTGAGCCCGAAGATATTGTCTTAACGTCTTACACTGTGTTATGGCGGTAACGCGAACGCTTTTGAGTCCGGCGGCGCACCGAGATAAGGAGATTTCTGATGCGTATGAAGAGGACGACCATCGATCGACGTGAGTTCTTAAAACGAAGCGCTACCTTGGGCGTGGGAACTTTGATTGTGCCAGCTTCTGTGCGAAGGGGATGGGCGGCATCGAAGGATCGCGTGGTCATTTTCCAAGGAGTGGGTTTGGATTCACTGCATCCCTACGCCTACAGCGGCGGAGGCATCGTTGGCATTTGGCTCCACATGATCGAACCGTTGGTTCAGATGGACTTTGGGCGTAACGAATATGTCGGGGTTCTGGCTGAGTCTTGGGAGTTTCAAGGTAAGAAATGGATATTCCGCCTCAGGAAAGGGATCCGCTTTCACAACGGAGCTCCTTTCACGTCGAAGGACGTGGTTTTCTCGTTGAATAGAATGAAAACCGACAAGCGGAGTCTCCAAGGAGCCGACATTGCAGAGGTGGAAGTGGAAGCACCGGAGGAACACACGGTTGTGATGACGACGAAAAATCCGAATGCCATCCTGCTTGATCGGTTGGACACACGCTACATCATAAGCAAGGCGGCTGCCGATAAATTCGGCGACCAGGCGGACAACTATGCGATCGGTACCGGGCCGTACAAGTTCGTCAGCTGGCAACGAGGTGGAAATTTGGCGTTGACGCGGAACGACGACTACTGGGGACCAAAGCCGGAAATCAAGGAGGTGATACTCAAAGGCGTGAAGGAGGAAGCGGCGCGGGTGGCGGGTTTGCTCGCCGGCCAAGCGGATGTCATCAGCAATCTGTCCATTGAGGAAATTCCCCGGGTCGACAAAAATCCACGAACGCGCGTCGAAAAGGTTCCCGGATTTAGGATGTATTTCCTGGGGATGCATGTAACCTACAAGCCTTTCGACAACAAGCTCGTACGCCAAGCCGTCAATCATGCTGTGGATCCACAAGTGATTATGAAACATATCTTTGACAGCAACGGCACTGTCCTCGACGGTTCTTTAGCCTCAAACATGGTCGGCTATGATCCCAACGTGAAACGCTATCCCTATGATCCAAAGAAAGCTCGCGATCTGCTGACCCAGGCGGGCTATCACAACGGATTTGACGTCAAGCTGCATTTTTCGCCGGATCGACATCTCAAGGGCAAAGAAGTTTGCGAGGTGATCGCGAGTCAGCTGGCCAAAGCCAGTATTAGAGTTGAGATCGTCGGCCAGGAGTACGTGGTTTATTGGGGTAAGGACGGCGTGAACGGCGGCAAGTTACCCTTTTACTACGCCGGTAGAACGGCCAGCGACGGCGACACACTCTATGATCAATATTTCCACACCGGCGTCACCAAACGAATCGGCTACAGCAACCCCGAATTCGATAAGCTCATTGAAGAAGAGCAGAAGACCGGCGATCAGAAGAAGCGTGTGGCGTTTTTACAGCAAGCGGGGCGGATTCTCATGGAGGACGCTCCCTTTGTCCCGCTTTATACACTGGCGGAAATTTACGGGCTGGCGCGAAACATTCTCTGGAAGGGCAATCCGGATAACAGAATCCTTGCGGCTGAAATGAAAATTAAATCGTAGCGTCCTGAAATCTGAAATCCGTTAAACAAAGTTCTTGGCTCAGTGCCAAGCCTTCCGAGCCGTCGGCAATAAGCCTCTACCAACGTGCGGTCCTGCAATCGCCACTAGTCCAGCGAAAGAAATAAAGGGCCTGATACGACTGACCAAGCACCGAACACGTCAGTGAAACTTCACATTCAGGTGCCGCCGGCTCTCCACGCTTGGCCCCTCGCTGGCAGCGGCTCTTTTGTCGCCGAATTTCTAAGTCAGGACTCTACCGAGACCACTCAGGTAGCGCTGTGCTCAAGCAATCTTAAGGCAGGTCTGCGTGTGCGACATTGACGCCCTCTTCGACTCGCACTAACGACCGATCATAAATTCGTTGAGCGCTTGGCCGAAGCCGGCCACATGAATTCCATAGGAGCTGAAATCTGCCGGAAACGCGGATAGCGCCCACAGCGCTGCATCGCGGTGTCGAGGCTCTCTCGTCGTTTCGGCGAGCGCCAGGAAGAACGAAGCGACCGCGCCGTTTTGCTCGATCAATGTCAGGCGAAAACTAAGATATGCGGGGCCGGAATGCGCGATATCGTAGTAGCCGCCCGCGGGATTTTTCAGTCGCGAGAGAATAAACTCCGCCAATTGTTTCGCCCGCTCCAGATATTTGATTTCGTTTGTAGCTTTGTACGCCTGCACCAGCGCGGTTCCCATGCGGGCCTGATCATTGAGCAATCCCGAAACCCGCGGGACGCCCTCGAAGTAATGAAACATTCCTCCTTCCGCATTGCGGCACTGGTCCCAAAGAAATTCGAGTGCCTGAAGCGCTCGTTCTTTGTAAGCAAACTTTCCTAAAATCTCGGCGGCATCCAAATACGCGACGATGGTCAGAGCGCCCGCATCTATATAGACGCAGGCATCGATAATCGAAAAAAATTCTTCGGACGAATAAGCTTCCGCGGATCCGACGCGGAGAAAATCCTCGCAGCCGTAAAAAGCGCCATTCGCAGGATTGGAAAGCCTGCGGTTTAGATAATCGATGATGTCTTCAGCCATATCGGCATATTCATGTCTCTGTGTGAGGCGAAACGTATGCAGGCAGTTGGTCAACAGACCGGCTTGCTCTACCAGCAGCTTCTCTCGGTGGGGCCGGCTCCAATCCGCGTTGGAGCAAGTGCGAAAATAACCACCCCCTTCGTGATCGTGAACCTCGCCTTCTCTCATCCGGTCCAGGGTAAGGCGGACGTGATCGAGATAATCAGTGTTCTTTGTCGCCTCATAGCGACAAAGCAGAAAGTTATCGGCTTCCGGATGGATGAATTTCTGCCCGCTGCCGTAGCCTCCGTGAACCCGGTCGGCAAGCCCCATGATCACCGTGGTGACTTCCGATAGGGTGGAGTCGTTGGGGATTTCGCGCGGGGTTGCAGCCGGTGTATCGGAAGAGGTTTGGCCCGTGGTTTTTCCGGCTGACCGGATTTCCTCCTTCTTTTCTTGGTAACCCGTATACAATCGAGCCAGCAGATTTCCGAATTCTTCACTAGGAAGGTAGTTCGTGGCGCCGAGGAGTTCCCCATGAGGAGCCATGAAAGCAATGGTCGGCCAACCGTTTAAATTGTAACGCGTGTTGACGTCGGGGCGTTGCGTGTCCTCAGCGCGGATCGCAACAAAATACGCGTTCAGCAAGGCGATGTTCTCGTCATCCGAGAATGCGCCTTCGTCCATGCGTTGGCAGAATCTGCACCAAAACGCCGTCAGGAAAAGCATCAGGGGCTTGCCTTCCTCTTGGGCCTGGCGAAAAGCAGCATCGCCCCATTCATGCCAATGAATGAGATTTGCCCGATTCGGATTTGGCGAGAAACGAATCATAAGTCCATAATGCCGTTGGATCTAGACCATCATCATCCGTTTCTATCATCATTCACGTTGGATAAGAAGGAAAACATGAGAGAACAACCATCGAGTCCGCTTCGCACTTTGTGTCATTTCCGTAAAGACGGGAATCTAGCAGGTTGCTGAAAGACCTTTCGGAGTCGTTCGACGGAGCTCAGGACGAACGGAGAGGTTTTGATGTTGTTGATAATTTTCCGTTCATGCTGAGGCTCTCGAAGCATTCCGAATCTTTTTTCAGCAACCTGCTAGGGTTCCAAAATTCCTGGGCTCTCGCCCGGACATAATGCTCGGACGTAAGCCAAAGGATCGGGCCGTTCTATACTGGAGCGAGCGTTGACAAGAGGCGCCGGCCGGCTTTAAGAATAGCGTGGGCTTTGAGAGGATAGAAAAAATGCAATTGACTCTCGCATGTCATCCTATCACGGAAATTCATTTCGGAGATCAGACACGACTGACCGGACGCACGCTCGTGATCGATCCGGAGGAACTGCGTCGGCTGGTCCTGGAAGACGAAACAATCGAAAGCGTGGATTTCGAAATCGTCCGTCCCGGTGAGAGTTGCCGTGCCGGGCCGATCTTCGACATCGTGCAACCACGAGCGAAAGAGCCTGGATCAAGTTCTGATTTCCCTGGTATTTTGGGTCCGCCGACGACCGCGGGGATGGGGACGACGCATGTTCTCGAGGGAGCCGCGGTTTCGGTTCTGGCGGAAAGGTCGCCGGGAGAGTCGAGAAGCGTGACGGGCCGGGTTTTGGAGATGAGTGGGCCCTCGGCTCAGGCGACAGTGTATTCTTCGCTGCAACATTTGGTTGTCATGGCTCATACACGAAAAGGATTACCGATTCATGTCGTTGATAAGGCCTACCGGATAGCAGGATTGAAGGTTTCCGTTTACCTCGGCCGTGCCGCGCTGAATCAAAAGCCGGAGTTTACCGAGACCTTCGAGCCGGTCGGTCCGGGAGAGTTTGGACGCGAGGGACTGTCGCGGTTCGCTTATGTCGGCCAGATCTTTTCACGCCAGCGGAAACCCGGCGTGGACGAGCCGATTCTCTACGGTGCCAACACGGAAGGGATGTTGCCGATTGTACTGCATCCCGACGAATGGCTGGATGGAGCAATCGTGCCGTCGCTGCAGTCCTGGTTCGGCGCCACCGAAACCTATTTCTATCAAAATCATCCCGTGATCCTGGAGCTCTACCGGCGCCACCGGGCGAGGGAGATCAATTTTGTCGGAACGATCGCTACGATCGCAGGTTCCGACAATTTCGACCGAGACCGCCACTGCCGGGCGGCTGCGAATCTGGTCAGGTGGAACTTGCAGGCTGACGCCGTGGCGCTGACAAAATGGGGCGGTGGATTGCCGCACGCAGACTTGGCGGAGACCGCGCGGCTGCTGGAGGGCATGGGCGTCCGCACCGCCGTGATGGTTTCCGATATGTCTAAAGATCGACGGGTCGAGTCGGCGCTGCTCTTTAACTTTCCGGAAGTGAACGCCATAGTTTACAACGGCGGCAACGGCACGCAATGGCAGATGCCTCGGGTGGAGCGAATCATTGCAGCAACGCCGGAGCTGGCGGAACTGCTCGGCGGACCTTTGATGATCGGTGCCTGGAACGTGGTCGGCGTTACGAATCAGCAGGGCGCCTCGAGAATGCGGTCACTGGTTTATTGATGGAGTAGAATGCACGCCACGGTTTGAACTGCCTGAACGGTTTGAACGATTTGAACAGTCATGTCGCTCATGGTTCCGGACGTTCAAGCCGTTCAAAACGTTCAAAGCGATCTCTCAGACGCAAGGAGTTGTGAAATGCGAGTGATACATTATCTGAATCAATTTTTTGGCGGCATCGGAGCGGAAGAACAAGCCGGCGTGGGCCTCGAAGCGCGGAATGGTGCAGTAGGCCCTGGCAAGCTTTTGGAGCAACTGTTGGGCGACGATGCTCAGGTCATAATGACTCTTGTTTGCGGCGATAATTATGCAGTCGAACATGAGGAAGAGCTGGTTGCCGCCGTGCTGGAGAGAGTACATGGCACAGGTGCCGATCTATTCGTCGCGGGACCATGCTTCGACGCCGGACGTTATGGGATAGCGGCCGGCGCCCTCTGCGTTGCCGTGCAATCGCAGCTCGCCGTTCCCGTCATCACCGGTATGAGCGAAGAAAATCCCGGCGTGGATCTTTATCGCGACGCGTTTTATATCATCGATTCGGGGACCAACGCTGCGCGGATGCGGGACGTACTAACGAAGATGGCAAACCTGGGAAGAAAGCTAGTTAACAAGGGCGCCATCGGTTTTCCTGCCGAAGAAGGTTACCTGCAACGTGGGTTGTTGCGCGATCAAGTCGTCGAACGGACGGCAGCGAGGCGGCTCATCGACATGCTGGTGGCGAAGGTCAAAGGAGAGCCCTTCGAATCGGAGATGTTACCCACGTCATTTGAATCGGTCCCCATGCCATCCGGGATCAAAGATCTTTCAAAAGCCAAGGTGATGCTCATCACAGACGGCGGGCTGGTTCCCAAAGGCAATCCGGACAAGATCCACGGCACAGCGGCGACGCGGTGGGGTTCTTACAGCGTCGAAGGACGCGACGATCTTCGAGGCGAAGAATATGAAATCTCCCACGGCGGCTATGACTCGCGGTTTGTCCAGGAAGATCCAGATCGTCTCGTGCCCCTCGACGCCATGCGCGAGATGGAAAAAAGCGGTGTCATCGGCAAACTCCACGACGAGTTTATTTCGACCTCGGGACGTTCGAACCCGCTTTCCAACACCCGCCGCCTCGGCCGAGAGATGGCCCAAAAAGCCAAGCAGGAGGGCATCGATGCAGTGATCTTAACCTCCACCTGAGGGACGAGCACGCGCAGCGGCGCTGCGATCACGACCGAACTAGAGAAAGCCGGGATTCCGGTGGTGCAGATCACCTCCGCCATGTCGATTGCGAAAATGGTTGGGTCCAACCGGGTGGTTTTGGGAAACGGCATCATCCATGTCACCGGCGATGCCAAACTGGCGCCCGAGGAAGAGAAAGACTTGCGCCGCAAGCTGGTGCAAAAGGCGCTGGATGCCCTGCAGTCGCGCGAGAAGTGAGAGCTAGTTCATGATTATTTTGGGAACCTACACCAAGGGCGCTCAGTTTCCCAGCACCTTTTTCAAACGATCGATGATGTCTGGCGGCTGGGTCGTGACTTCTTTGGCCAACCTCTCCAGCTCTTCGCCGCCTACAGGATCGAACTCGTAATTTCTCTTCTTCACTTCCTCGTGTAACTGGGGATCGTTCATCGTCTTTGCATAGGCCTCACGCAGGATCTTTAACCGATCGGCCGGAACACCGGGAGGGCCGAGCATGGGCCGCCCCATTGAATCGGCCGTAACCAGCACGGCAGCGAGGCGCCGGCCAGCCTCGGTCGTCTTGTATTGATCCATGATTTCAAAAATGGTGGGAGTGTCCGGCAGTCTCCGGTCCCGCTTCTGACCGGTCTGAAACAGATTGCGGACGAAGCCCGTCTTGCGCCACGTGTGATAGGGCTCACGGCCAAAAAAGGCCTCGATGGTAAAGGCGCGGCAATGAATCTCACCGCGCTCGACCCCCAAGTCAATGTCGGTCCCGCCCGGGTAGCCGGTGACGATGTTGAACTTTGCGCCCACCGTGTCCTGCAATAGCTTGGGCAAATAAGAATCGGGCCCAGTAACACCGGTCGCGCCGCATTTGGCCGGCTCTTTGGCGGTTCGGACATCTTCAACAGTCTTGTAGGGAGAGTCCGCGCGCATGTACATCTGCGATTCGCCGCGGGCCGGCGAGCCGATCCAGGTAAATTTAGCCCAGTCAAATTGGATTTCCGATCTCCCAATGAGTTGATTGAGATAGAGAGACGGGATGATGGAGCCGATCAGAGTTAAACCGTCAGGTTTGACCATCGAATAAAGATGATTGGCTGCGACCACGTGGCCGGCGCCGGGCATATTCTGAACGATAAATTCAGGGTTGCCTGGAATATGCTTCCCCCAGTAGGCGACAATGAGACGGGCCCACAGGTCGTAGAGGTTACCGGGGGGCGTTCCGACGATCACGCGAATCGTCTTGCCTTGATAAAATGGAGCCTGGGCATGAGCCAGGGACACGCTTCCCAATAGTAGACAGAGAGCCAGAGCGAGAAAACTTTTCATACACCCTCCAACACATTGTCTCGCGCCCACAGTTATCGCAGCTAAGCGGATCAAGTCAAACTTGCCAGGCATCGCTGAAGGGGGGACCATGAGAATGATTTTGTGACGGTCGATCACGAAATCAGGTGGGAAGTTTCCTGCTAAAATCATAACTGAAGATTTGCTATAAGATCTAATCAAACTCAGTCTTCATAAAGTGCATGCCGCTGATGTCACCCGAAGCACAACCCAGAAATTCGCAAAGCCAATCCACGCCAGCTTCGCTGTTTCTTCATCGCGATTTTTGCGTGTTCTGGACAGGCTCTTTTCTCTCCGGAATCGGCACCCAGTTTACCACCGTCGCGATGGCATGGCAGATTTATGAGATCACCAACTCGGCGTTCCAGATCGGTCTTTTGGGGTTAGCGCGCGCAATTCCGCAAGTGATTCTGTTGCTGGTTGCAGGATTGCTGGCCGATGCGATCAATCGACGCAAGCTCATGATGTGCATGGAGTTGGGTTTGTTTTGCGTTTCAACGGCGCTTGCGCTTTTGACTTGGGCAGGCAACGCCTCGGCCGGGATGCTCTACGCGGCGACCATGCTGCTGGCTCTTTTTACGGCGTTGGAACAACCATCGCGGCAATCCATGGTTCCGAATTTGGTGCCGCGCGCGCACTTGGCACAGGCATTGGCCTTTCAAGGCACTCAACGTTATGTGCCCATTATCGCTGGTCCATCTCTCGCGGGTGTGGTTTTAGCTATGTTCGGGCCGGCCGCCTGTTATACGGTAGACGCGCTCTCTTGGCTGGCGATGCTGGCATCGCTGGCACTCTTGCGGACAAAAATACCTGAAGGCGGAGGATGGAAAACCGTTTCGTTAAGATCGCTTGGCGAAGGACTGAAATTTGTCTGGAGCCACGGCGTGATCTTTCCGTTGATGGTGCTGGATTTTGCCGCCACTTTCTTTGGCAATGCGCGTGCACTGTTTCCTATCTATGCGCGGGATATCTTGTTCGTGGGGCCAAAAGGACTCGGAGTCCTCTATGCGGCGCGGGCCGTCGGCTCCCTTTTTTCGGCTGGGACCATGAGTTTGTTCGGCCCTGTGCGCCGCGGCGGCCGGTGGATTCTTATCGGCGTTGGCATCTATGGCGTTGCTACGGTTCTGTTCGCCGGCTCCCACGTTTTTTGGTTTTCCGTCTTAATGCTGGCGATTTCAGGTGCGGGAGACACCACCAGCGCAATACTTCGCTCGACGATCAATCAACTGAGCACACCCGATGAACTGCGGGGCAGAATGTCCTCCATCAACGCCGTCTTCACGAGCAGTGGTCCGCAGCTAGGTCAGTTTGAGTCCGGAGTGGTTGCCGCTTGGCTCGGTACGGAGGCATCAGCGATGACAGGCGGGCTCGCGACTCTAATTATTCTCGCGGCAGTCGCGGCATGTTTTCCGGCTATCCGGCAATTTCAAATCCGATGGGATTTGATGCCCGAGCACGAGCATGGCACCATATCCGACCAAGCCACTAATCGTCTTGATCGTCTGCCTTCGAATACGGCTGATTCGTGACTTTGATCGATGGTTTCGTAAAAATTAACGAGGACTTCTCAAGGAGAATCCTGAAGGAGCGACCGACTGGATCTCTTTTGTGCCACTAAACGGTTTCACCTCACAAAATTCATCGTTGGTCTTTGCTTGAGCCGTTCTAGCATTTGCCCTGAGGCTGCACTATGATCCGGCACCATGGAGAGGATCTTATGATGAAGCCCTGGCTCCGGATCGCGCTCAATGTTGTTCTGGCCCTAACGGTTGTTTCCTCCGCGCAAGCCAAAGACCGGCTGGCCATCGGTTATACCAGCGCGAGTGGAGTTTTTGCCGGTCTGTGGGTGGCGCAAGAGGGAAGGATCTTTGAGAAATACGATATTGATTCTCGTTTGGTGTTGATCGCCTCGGGATCTCTGATGGTCCAAGCGATGCTGGGAGGGGATCTTCCGGTCGCAGGCGCAGCGGGAAGTGCCGCCGTGGATGCGAGTTTTGGTGGGGCAGATATCGTTATGTTCGGATCAATGGTCAAAGTTCCGGCTTTCTACATCATGGCTCTGCCGGAGATCAAAACCATCGATGATTTGCGCGGCAAATCGGTGGGAGTCACCCGGTTCGGCTCCTCCACCGATTTCACAATGCGTTACATCCTGCGCAAGCAGGGCCTCGAGGCCGGCCGAGATGTGACGCTCATACAGACGGGAGATCTCTTTGCTGCAGCGGCAATGTTGCGTACACGCGCGATCGTCGCTGCACCGTTCTCCAGTCCGGCGAATCTAAGAGCCGAAGAGGCTGGGGCGAAGCTGCTCATGAACATGGGCAAGGCCGGAGTCTACTTCCCACACGACGCCTTTATGGGGCGCCGTTCTTTCATCAATACCAATGAAGACTTGACACGGCGATTTTTGAAAGCCTACGGCGAGGGCGTGCATCGGCTGTTTACAGATCGGGAACTTAGTCGACGAGCGATAGCGAATTATGGCCGCGCAATCGATGCGCGGACAAACGATGCAGTTTACCAGTACGCCGTGGACTATGTGGACAAGATCCCGTATAACACCCGCGAGGGTGTCCAAGAAGTATTGGATCAGATCGCGCCGCGAAATCCTAAGGCAAAAACCGCCAAGCCGGAAGAATTCTACGACGACCGATTCGTAAAAGAATTAGACGCTCAGGGATTTTACAAACAGCTTTGGAAATAGACGGTAAAAAGATCTTTGCTGTGAGCTAGGGAGGAATTTATGACGGGCAAAGAGCGCGCAATGATTTTTGTGGCAGTCCTAACTGTCGTTATTTTCGCTCATGACTTTAGCCGGCTCAGAGCTGCTGAAACGCGCATCTCGATTGGCGTTACCGAAACGATGGAGACGTTCAATCCCTATGGCGATAGCGTCTCGCTAATGTACAGCGTTTGGTGCCAGGTCTTGGGTTGTCTCGGCACCTATGATTTCGACAAGGGACAGCACGTTGGGTTACTAGTGGAGCGCTGGGAGATCAAGGATCCGAAAAACTGGATTTTTTACTTGCGCAAGAGCAACAGATTTCATGATGGCTCGCCCGTCACGGCCGAAGACGTCGTGCATTCGATAAACCGCACCCGAAACGATCCTCTGAGCAAACAAAGGCAAAATATTTCCGCCGTCGCGAGTGAATCGGTGGTCGATAAATACACCTTCAGGATCACGACCAAGGAGCCCACCGCGCCGCTGCTCGATTATCTCTTCGACCGCGTCATAATCACCAGCAAAGCGGTTTACGATAAATACGGGCCCGATGTGGCGGATCGCCAATATCCGATCGGCGCCGGCCCCTACAAATTTAGAGAGCTAATTCCGGGTCAGCGCCTGGTCATCGGCAAGGACCCGACCCATCCCATGATGAAACAATATCCGCTGGCGCCTGACGAGGTTGTGTTTCGCATCATGCGCGAGCCGGAACAGCGAGTGACGGCGCTACTCAACAATGAGATTCAGATCGCGCAATTCGTTCCGCCTCATTTGCGCGAACGAGTGGAGAAGAGCCCCAATCTCAAGATTATGAGCTTTCACACCGCGGAGATCATGTTTTTGGCGATGATGCCCAAGGTGAAGCCCTGGGATAATAAGCTCATGCGTCAAGCCGTGGCGTACGCCATCGACCGCGACACCATCATTCGCACCTTGCTCCGGGGGGAGGCTTCCCGCCTCGACGGTCCGATCGGCATAGGGCAATACGGCTACGATCCGAATCTGCAGCCGAAGTACACTTATAATCCAGAGAAAGCACGGGAGCTCGTTAAACAAGCCGGGTATCCAAACGGAGTCGATGTGGAGCTCTCCACACCCGTCGGGCGGTACACATTGGATAAGCAAATTACCGAAGCGATGGTGCCGATGCTTAACGCTGTCGGTATTCGGACCAAGCTTCTCACGCCGGAATGGGCGACCTTGTGGGCGAATGTCCAGGTGGGCAAGATTCCATTTTACTACATGGGACGCGGCGGAGTCGTGGATCCCAGCGCAGCGCTGTCGCAGTATTTTGAAACAGGGGGATCGCCGCGCATCGGCTACTCCAACCCTAAAGTGGACGAGCTTTTGGCGGCGGAACGTCAGGCGTTCAATCCCGAGAAACGCAAAAAATTACTCAGCCAGGCCATGAGCCTGATCACCGAGGAAGCGCCTGCGCATTTTCTCTGGCGCCATCAGCTGCTCTTTGGCATGGCCAAAAATGTCGATTATCGGCCGCTGCCCAGCGAGCGGATCTACGCCTGGAATATGAAAGTGAACAGGTAAAGCCGTAGAGCCGGTGCGTGTCGCCTTCGGACTCGAAAGTCTCTATAATCTTTCACATTGGAAGTATCTCTGGGCCTCAATTTGGGAAGGAGTAATTGTTCATGGCGAGAGTCGGCTACGCGTTAGGTTACGGTAAATTCACCAACGTTAGAGAGATGGCTGATGTGATGCGGCAGGCGGAGGAGCGCGGATTTGAGATGGCATTTTTCTCGGAAACTGTCGAACTCATGCGCGACTCGGTGAGCTCGCTTGCCGCGATTGGAGTGGCGACTAAAAAACTCAAGCTAGGCTCCACCCAAATCGTTCGCTTGCGCGGGCCCGTGGTCATGGCGCAATCACTGGCGACGTTAGATGAGCTGACGGAGGGGCGGATGACCCTTGCTCCGGGCGCGTGCACAAAAAGTCATGCGCGAGTTCATGCGTTGCCGATAGAGGTGGGCGCAACGCCACCTGAGGTGCTGAAGGAATACATCGAGTCGATGCGGCTGCTTTTGACCGGAGACAAAGTTTCCTACCACGGAAAGTACGTTAATTTTGACTCCGTTGGTCTGGGCTGGAAGCCGATCCGTCCAAACATTCCGTTCTACGTTCCAGCGACGGCCTCCGTCGGGTTGCGCCTCGCGGGGGAAATCGGCGATGGTGTCGTGCTCAATGCCGTGTGCTCGCCGGAATATACTGTCAACGCTCTAAAGATTATCAAAGCGTCCGCGGAAAAGGCTGGCAGAGATTTCTCTAAATTCGAAGTGGCGCAAATTATTAATTGCTCCGTTGAAGACGATCACAAGAAGGCGCTCGACGCCATGCGCTGGGAAGTTGCCACGAAGCTGGATCCGGTGCAGATTTCATTTATTGCCGGGCCGAAGATGCGCGTCGGCGAGCCTTACATTAAGAAGGAAGATATCCCCATGTTCGAGAAAGCGCATGCTCAGGGAGGCATGGAAGGGCTGATCAAAGCCATCCCGGATTCCTATGTCGAAGGGATGACCGCCAGCGGCACCCCGGACGAAGTAAAGAAGCGGGTGCAGCAGTACCGGGACGCGGGCGTCAAGATTCCGCTCTTGCGGCCCGCGGCAGCGCATCAAACCCAACGCTTACTGGATCTTTTCGCCCAATAGCGGTTCAAAATTCAAGGTTCAAAGTTCCGTGTTCCCTTCCCCCGCCTCGGCCGCAAACTCCGACAAGACCTTGAACATTGAACCCGAAACCCGGAACTGACTTCGTATGTATCGTGTCGGCATCGATATCGGCGGAACTTTCACGGACCTGCTCTTGGTCGGGGAAGACGGCGCCGCGGTCATCGGCAAAACCCTGACGACACCCGGGGATCCGAGTCTCGCAGTGGAAAACGCGCTGCGGCCCTTAGTCGAGAACGGCACGATCAAAGCCGGGAAGCGCGGAACCTTGCTCCATGGGACGACTCTGGTCACGAATGCTTTGATCGAGCGCAAAGGCGCGCCGACGGCCCTACTGACTACGATCGGGTTTCGCGACGCTGTGGAGATCGGCCGTGAGCATCGTTACGAGCTATACGATTTGAATCTCGAACTGCCGAAGCCATTGGTGCCGCGCCATCTGCGCTTTGATGTTCCCGAGCGTATCGCCGCTGACGGTAGTGTGCTGCAATCGCTGGACGAAGTCTTCGTGAGTCGATTGGTAACGGAGTTACGCGACAAAGGGATCAAAGCCATCGCGATCTCTTATTTGAACAGCTTTCGCAATGCAGCCCACGAGCGACGCACGGCAGAGATTATCGCGGAGGTGGCGCCGACGATCCGGGTGTCCCTCAGTTCAGACGTGGTCGCTGAGATTCGCGAGTTTCAGCGCACCAGCACGACCGTTGCCAATGTCTACGTCCAGGAGCGGGTGTCTGACTACCTGACGCAGTTGCAACAGCGCTTGGATGGCATCGGGTTTGTGGGCAGTTTCTTCGTGATGTTGTCCAGCGGCGGCATAGCGACGCGCGAGACCGCGTCGCGGTTTCCGGTTCGTCTGCTGGAATCCGGTCCCGCTGCCGGCGCTTTGGCCGCCGCCCAAGCCGGCATTCTCGCCGGTCATCGTGACTTACTTTCATTTGACATGGGCGGGACTACGGCCAAGCTCTGCGTCATCGAGAACGGCCAACCATCCAAGACGCACGAGTTCGAAGTGGATCGCGTGTACCGTTTTAGGAAGGGCAGCGGTTTGCCGGTTCGAATCCCGGTCATCGATATGATCGAGATCGGCGCCGGCGGCGGAAGTATCGCGAGGGTAGACTCTCTTGGGCTACTCAAAGTCGGGCCGGATAGCTCAGGCGCCGATCCTGGGCCTGTGTGTTATGGACAAGGGGGCACCGAAGCCACAGTCACCGACGCCGATCTTGTCCTGGGTTATCTTGATCCGGATTATTTTCTAGGCGGCAAGATGCGTCTAGACACGAAGCGGGCACGTCAGGCACTCTCGCGGCTAGCCGAACCGCTTGGAATGACAGTCGAACAAGCCGCCTGGGGCGTACATCAAATCGTCAATGAGAATATGGCCAATGCGGCTCGCGCTCACCTGAACGAGCGGGGCAAAGATCCGCGCCGCATGCCGATGTACGCCTTTGGCGGGGCCGGCCCAGTGCATGGCTATCGGGTGGCGGAGATTTTACGTTTGCCGGCGCTGATCTCGCCGTTCGGCGCCGGCGTCGGATCGACCTTCGGATTGTTGGCGGCGCCGCTCGCTTTTGACTTTGTGCGCAGCGCTTACAGCCGCTTGGATCAGCAAGATTGGAGTCTTGCCAATCAACTTCTGGATGTGATGGCGGAAGAGGGACGGAAAGTATTGGAGAGCTCAGGCCTGGCGGCAAAAGAAATTCGCTATCAGCGAACCGCCGATATGCGCTATGTTGGCCAAGGTCACGAAGTTTCTGTGCGACTTCCAAGCGGAGTCTTGGGTCAACAGCATGTGCCGCAGATCACTGCGGAGTTCGAAGAAACTTATCGGGGCCTCTACGGACGCAAGGGGCCTGATGTGGCATTGGAGATCATCAACTGGCGGGTGGTGGCAAGCGGACCCCGACCCGAAATGAATTTGCAACTGCCCAGGGATACTTCCGACAGGAGCGATGCTCGAAAAGGCTCTCGCCGCGCCTATTTTCCCGAGCCTGGGGGATTCGTCGAGACTGCGGTGTACGATCGATACGCTTTCAAGCCGGGGCTGGAGTTTGCCGGGCCGGCAATTGTCGAGGAACGCGAGTCGACCTTGATCGTGGGTCCGAGCGGTTGCGCCCGAGTGGACAAAAATCTTAATGTTATAGTGGAGTTTCGCGATGAAAGGTAAAGCGATTGATCCGGTGACCTTGGAGGTTGTTTGGAATCGCCTCCTATCCGTGGCCAATGAGCAGCAGGACGCGCTGATTCGTACCGCGTTCAGTACGATTGTCCGTGAGAGCCAGGATCTCGCCTGCGGTATTTTCGATACCCGGGGACGAATGATTGCACAGTCCATCAGTGGTACGCCGGGACACATAAACGCTATGGCGACTTCGATGAAGCATTTCTTGGCGGCCTTTCCTCCGGATAAGCTCGCGCCTGGGGATGTTCTCATCACCAATGATCCATGGATGACTGCCGGTCAGATCAATGACATCACGATCACGACGCCGTTCTTTAGAAACGGCCAACTCGTCGCGCTCTTCGCCAATACCTGTCACAGCGCGGATATCGGTGGGCGGATTTTATCGGCGGAAGCGCGGGAAGTTTTCGAGGAGGGGCTGCGGCTGCCGATCATGAAGTTGTTCGATCGCGGCGAGCCCAATCAAGTGCTGATGCAGATCGTCCGCGCCAACGTGCGCCAGCCGGACGAAGTGATCGGTGATTTCTACGCTCAAACTGCGAGCAACGACGCCGGCGGCCGCGCGCTGCTGGAAATGATGGAAGAGTTCGGACTCGACAGTATCGATCATGTCGCCGAGGAGATCATCCGTCGATCTGAGCAAGCGGTTCGCGCGGAGATTGCTAAGTTACCCGATGGGCAGTGGAGCAATGAGACCTGGAGCGACGGGTTTGAAGAACCGATTTTGGTTCGCTGTACAGTACGAGTGACGGGGGATGAGATTTTCATCGACTTCAGCGGCTCCTCGCCTCAGAGCACGCGGGGCATCAATGTCGTTCTCAACTACACGCATGCTTACGCGAGTTTCGCGATTAAAGCGGCGATCTGCCCCGATGTGCCGCACAACGAAGGGAGCTTCAGGCCGGTGCATGTGACCGCGCCTCCGGGGAGCATTCTGAACGCGCTGGAGCCCGCGCCGGTGGCAAGCCGCCAGGTGATCGGCCACTTCATTCCCAGCGCGATCTTCGCTGCGTTGTCCGGAGCGTTGCCGGGTCGCTTGATGGCGCCCGGGGCGGATCCCATCTGGTTGAGCGTGTGGCGCGGCCAAAATCCAAGTTTCACTTTAACTTTGTTTCAAGTTGGTGGCACCGGCGCGCGGCCATCCAAAGACGGTCTTAGTGCAGTGGGATTTCCGAGCGGTGTAGCGGGTGTGCCCGCCGAGATCGTTGAGAGCTTGTCGCCCGTGGTCCTTAAGAGACGTGAGTTACGTCCGGATTCAGGTGGGGCAGGCAAGTGGCGGGGCGGTTTGGGGCAGCTTACTGAGTTTGTTCGGCGCGGCGAGGGCAGGTGGAGCGTGAGCTCAATTGCTGATCGGACTAAATATCCGGCGCCGGGGTTGTTGGGCGGACAGGCCGGCGCTGCCGGAGAGGTAGCGTTAGCCGACGGTACCCAATTACACGCCAAGTCATTGGCGGATCTCGGAACCGCAGATACCGTCCACGTCAACCTGCCGGGTGGCGGTGGCTATGGTGAGCCGCTTCAGCGCGACACCCAAAGAGTACTTTGGGACGTGATCGAGGGCTATGTCACGCCCGAAGAAGCGGAAAAAAACTATGGTGTAGCTGTCCGTTACATTGGCAAACCTGAAGAGTTGGTTAAATTGCCCGACCAGTGGGTCATCGATGAGTCAAGGACCGCCGAGTTGCGTCGAATCGCTAAAGCCTAGAAGCAGATGGAACTCAAAGGGAGAGTAGCCCTTGTCACCGGGGGTGCGGGGGGCATCGGGGGAGCGGTGGTGCGGAGTCTGGCCAAGGCCGGGATCAGCGGTCTTGCCATCAATTATCGTAAATCATCAAAAGCAGCGGAAGAGCTTGCGACAGATTTGGAGCGCGCCGGAGTGAAAACGCTCGCGGTGCAGGCCGATGTCCAGAGCGATGCGCAGATCCGTGACATGATCCAGCAGATCGGCGGGCAATTCGGGCGTTTGGATATACTGGTCAATAATGCCGGCGTAACGCATTGGGTCAATCTCGCCGATCTCGATGGTGCGACTGATGAGATATGGGACGAGATTCTCGACGTGAACGTGAAAGGAGCCTTTCGCTGTGTGCGCGCTGCGGCGCCGATGCTGGCCCAGCATCAAGGGATGGTAGTGAATGTCTCATCGATTTCGGGTGTGTTGGCTCCGCCAACTCTGTCCTCTCTTCCGTACGGTACGGCGAAGGCAGCACTCATATATCTGACCAAAGGACTCGCCGCTGCGCTGGCGCCGCAGGTTCGCGTGAACTGTGTGGCGCCGGCGTTTACTGACACGCCTTGGATGAGCGAGCATTTCGGTGCGGAATATCCCCAGGCCATCGCCAAAGCCTCTGCCGGCTTCCCGCTCCAGCGGATCGCCAGCGCCGACGAAGTTGCGGGGGCTATTCTCGGCTTGATCACGGGCGGTGATTTCGTTACCGGGCAAACACTGATTGTCGATGGCGGTCTGAGTTTGAGCTGAACGATGAAACTTTCTGAAAAAGCCGTTAGCGGAACATACAAGAACAACGCGGACGTAATCGTCCGTATGCAGCGTCACCGGCTCGTGGCTGTGGTACGCGCGCAAAGTTCTGACCAAGCCTACCGGATAGCCTGTGCAGCGTCCGACGCCGGTATTTACTTCGTCGAGATTACGTTTACGGTACCCGACGCGCTTGGTGTCATCGAAAGGCTAGCGCTGCGTAATGATCTCTACGTGGGTGGCGGTACGGTGCTTTCGAAGAAGGATGGAAAGCAGGCGATCGAAGCGGGCGCTCGTTTTGTCGTTGCCCCCTCGCTGGAATTGGATTTGATTCCGCTTTGTCACAAAGCCGGCGTTGCTTGTTTCCCCGGTGCCGCGACACCGACGGAAATTCTGACCGCTCGCCGCATGGGTGCTGATCTTGTGAAAATTTTTCCCGCGGACTTGGTGGGCGGGCCCTACTTCATCAAACAGATGCAGGGGCCGTTTCCTGATGTTCGGTTCATGGTCTCGGGCGGAGTGAGCTTAGCGAATGTTCAAGAATACGTTCAAATAGGGGTCACGGGCATCTGTCTCGGCAGCGCTTACTTGGGAAGTCTGTTGGCGGAGAAAGGCAATAGCGGCTTTGCTGAAGAGATCAAGGAGTTCATCAAACGAGTGGAGGAAGCTCGAGCGTAAGCAGTCTGACGCCGGGCGATACCATGGGAAGCATTCGCCTTACGCTGGCGTGCGAAGACTACGACCGGACGCGGCCTCTGAAGGACGGCATCATCAAGCCCGAGGGCATCGACCTCAATTATCTTGTGCTCTCGGTGGAAGAGATTTTTTGGCGCATGATGAAATACGAAGAGTTCGACGCGTCGGAGCTTTCCATGGGCGCTTTTTTGACCGCGGCTGCTCGGGGGCGCCGACCGTTCGTCGCGATCCCGGTCTTTCCCTCGCGAACGTTTCGCCACCGCTGTATTTTCGTGAATACGGCTTCGGGCATCGAACGGCCGGAGGATTTGCGGGGCAAGCGCATGGGCGTGCCAGAGTATAGTATGACTGCTGCCGTCTGGCTGCGCGGGCTCTTTCAGCATGAATACGGTGTGCCGCCGCAAGAGATTCATTGGGTGCAAGCGGGTGAGGAGCACCCGGGCCGGAAAGATCGCGTTGACTTTGAGATGCCGGCGGGCGTCGTAATGGAAAATAGGCCGGACACGACGCTAAACGCGATGATTGACACCGGCGAGATCGATGCGATGATGTCGCCGCGGATGCCTACCTGCTTTATCGAGGGCTCACCGCGCGTGCGTCGGCTGTTTCCCGATTACAAACAAGTGGAGATGGAGTATTTTAAGAAGACCGGTCTCTTCCCGATCATGCACGTGATGGTTATTCGCCGAGCGATCTACGATGCCCATCCCTGGGTGGCACAAACCCTTTACAAGGCGTTTTGCAAAGCGAAAGATCTATGCATGAGAGAGCTTTACGATACCAATGTGCTGCGTGTCAGTCTGCCATGGACCGCCGCAGAATATGAGGAGACCAGCGAGTTGATGACCGATGACTATTGGCCCTACGGTCTGCCGTCGAACCGAATCAATCTGGAAACCCTACACGGTTATCTTCACGAGCAAGGCCTGATCAAACAAAAACTCAATCTCGAGGAGCTGTTCGCGCGCGAAACCCTCGAAGCCTTCAAAGTCTAGAGGAAGTGGGATCAGTCGGGACGGCCGTAACCGCCGCCGTACGGCGTCAGCACGACGATTTCGGTCTGGGCGGGCAAAGCCATTTTGCTGACGACCAGCGTGTTGTTCGCCAGACGCCGGTTGGGAAATCCTTTCAGAAACATGTTCAGTAACGACATATCTTCTCGATAGTGCATCGGAATAGCGATCTTGGGTTTCAATTGCCCCAAGACTTCGCGGGCGGTATCGGGGGGCATGGTAAAAGTGCCACCGATGGGAATCATCGCGAGGTCGACTTTGCCGAAGGCTTTGATCTGTTCCGGTGTCAGCGGATGACTTAGGTCTCCCAGATGAGCGATGCAGAGCGGTCCCAAATCAAAAACAAAAGCTGCACCCTTGAGCGCGTTACCGAAGGCCTGCTGGTAGACGGGAATGTTGTAAATAAGCACGTCACGGATGGACGTGCTTACCTTGTTCCATTCCGCCCCGTAGTTGGCAAGCCCCCGGATAATTACAGGGTTCCCCCGGGCGAGCTCTACATAGTTGTGGTTGGGATGCTCGCGACCCACCGTGACGACGTGTGGGGACACCACCGGCGTTGCGTGCATTCCCGGCGCTAAGGGATCGGTGATGATCTTGGTTCCCTTGCTGGAGGTAATCTGGAAGAAATTGTGACCAAAGTATTCGATGGTCGCGTCGGGGGCGGCGGCATAGGCCAGGCTCGAAAAGCTTCGGGCGACGTCGGGGTCACGACAAGACGCAACGGCGGAAGTTGCAGCCGCTGACCAACAGAGCACTAAGGAGATGACGATGGCGTGCAAACGATTCATCATTTGCTCCAGGCGAAGGCGCTTCGGTGAGTTATCTGCTCGGCTTTGAAGAAATCGGCGATGTAACTAGTCGCCGGTTGCCGCATGAGGTTCTCAGGCGTGTCTACCTGCTCAAAGCGACCCTCTCTCATGACGGCGATGCGGTCTGCCAGCGCTACTCCATCGGCCAGATTATGTGTAACGTATATGGTCGTGAGACGATTCTCCCTGTGAAATTTGATGATTTCACCACGCATCTTGAGACGATTCGGGGGATCAATGTTGCTTAGGGGTTCGTCCATCAGCAGGATTCGAGGCGAAGTGGCCATGGCTCGGCCGAGAGCAACCCGCTGTTGCTGACCGCCGGAAAGCTCCGTCGGCCGTCGCTGGAAAAAGGTCTCTTCAATGCCCAGCTTTTGCGCCAGTGGTCGCAGAAATTCGCCGATCTTTTCCCGGGACCATTTGCGTATCTTTAGTGGCAAGGTCAAATTGGTGTAACGTTGCTCGTCGAAGACTTTCATGTGAGGCCAAAGCGCATAGCTCTGAAAGATCATCTGAACCCCTCGCTTGCCCACGGGAACATCGTTGACGGGAACACCACCGATGAAAATCGTGCCGCTATCCGGAGCTTCCAGGCCGGCGATGAGTCTCAAGGTTGTCGTTTTGCCACAGCCGCTCTCTCCAACGATCACCAGGAATTCACCGCTGTTTACCGTGAGGTTGGCACGATCGACGGCGACGACGGAACCAAACCGCTTCGTGAGCTCACGCAGGGCTAGGGAAACCACGAAGCGCATGCTAGTAAAGGCGACGCCAAAAGACAACCCGCAAGACAATTCTTGGCTAGTCATGGGCGAAGAAGTTGGATATGATGACTTTATTAGTAGGAATGATCCTTTCAAACGGAGATATTTATGGCGCAGATACTTGCTCCAGAGGATTTGATTGCTGATCTTCAAAATGTCTTGCAGCAGCGACACCCCCGACCCCATCCAATCCGGCAGCTTCTCCTCAGTGGTCGACTGACCAGAGAGCAGCTTCAATGGTGGGCCAAGAATCAGTTTCATGAATTTCGCAACATTCATCGCTTCTTCGGGATTCGTTATCAAAAGTGCCCGGTTCCCGAACTGCGCCGAATGCTTCTCGAAAACATGGTGGAAGAAGAAGGGGAAGATCTGTTCGGCGGCAGGTATCCCAGCCATCGGGATCTCTGGGTACAGTTTGCCGTCGGGATAGGAATTCCGCGGGACGACATTCTTAACTACGAGCCCCTACCTGGAATTCGCGCGTCACTGGAGATGTATGTTTCCCTCGTGCAACAAAGCCACTGGGCGGTCGCTATCGGTACCGGTTTGGTCTTTGAAGGTGGCGGGCCGAAACGAATGAAAGAGGAAAGGGAAGCGCTGGAAAAATATTATTCCTGGATACCCTCCGATCGCTTGGATTTTTTTCGCGCCCACGAATATCACGACGAAGGACACGGCAATATGGTCGTCGATGTCATCAAGCAACACTGCATGAAAGAACATCTACAAGATGAAATGCGCGAAGCGGTGAAACAGCGAGCGGACATCATGTGGCTGCAGAACGACTGCATATACAATGCGTTCGTGAGGCCCTCGCTTTCAAGAGAAACGATTCAAGAAATCGAAGGGCGATTGGAGTAGGACGAAATTGATATGAGCGACAAAATTATCGATCTCCGGAGCGATACCGTAACCAAGCCATCGCCGGCTATGCGGCGAGCCATGGCGGAGTCTGAAGTAGGCGACGACGTTTATCTGGAAGATCCAACGGTCAACCGGCTGCAATCGCGAGCTGCGGAGATCTTTGGCCGTGAGGCGGGTTTATTTGTACCCTCCGGGAGCATGGGCAACTTGGCCTGCATCATGGCGCAGACTTCCCGAGGCCAAGAGGTTATCTGCGAGGCTGCCGGGCATATTTACAACTATGAAATGGCTTCGATGACCGCCCTCGGCGGAGTCTTGCCTCGGTTGGTTGCCGCGGCGGATGGCATTCTGACTTGGGACAAGATCGCTCCGGCGATTCGAGAAAAGGTCTACTACCGGCCGCAAACGGCGCTGATTTCATTGGAAAACACCCATAATATGGCTGGCGGTACAGTCTATCCGACTGAGGTGGCGGAAGAAATTTGCGACCGGGCCCATGAAGCCGGAATCTCGGTACACTTGGACGGGGCGCGAATCTTCAATGCGGCGGTTTACCTCCAGCGGAATGTGGCTGATATTACGAGAAAGTTTGATTCCGTGCAGTTCTGTCTCAGTAAAGGCTTGGGTGCACCCGTCGGCTCGATGATCGTCGGCTCAAAGGACTTTATCGAACGCTGCCGGGTCATCCGCAAGATGCTCGGCGGCGGGATGCGGCAAGTTGGCGTGCTGGCCGGCGCGGGTTTGGTGGCTTTGGAAGAGGGGCCAAAGCTGCTTCCTACCGATCACGAGAACGCGCAGATCTTGGCGCAAGGACTCGCCAAAATTCCCGGCATCCAAATTGATCCGGCAAAAGTTCAGACCAATATCGTTATATTCGACGTTGGCCGGGCGAGACTGACTTCAGCGCAACTAGTAAAAAAACTCGATCAGCGAAAAGTTCTAAGTGGAGCCGTCGATGAGACCCGCATCCGCGTGGTAACCCATCGAGACGTCAGCCGGACCGATTGCGCACAGGCGGTTCGAGTAATCGGCGAAGTGGTCGGCGCTGGTTATTAATTTTCCTGAGCTTTCCTTTTCTTCGCTCCTTGTACAGAACGCAGAGCGCTTCGGCGGCCATGCAAATTATCCACTGAGACCGAGCAGCCTGGCCGCGGTGTCGCCGAGGATCTTTTGCTTGTCTTCCTTTGAAATCTTTAACTGATGTACGACATCGACAGAGCGTTTAAGAGGAATGGGCACCGGCGGAAAGTCGCTGCCGTACACCACATGATCGACTCCAACGGTATCAACGGCACATTGCACTGCGGGAGGGTGAAGAGAAACGGTATCGAGATAGAGTTGGGAGATGTAGCTGGCTGGCGGCCGGGTCATCACGTCCGGTTCCCATGGACCAAAGCTTGTGTCTTTTCTCAGCTCGTAGCCGAAACCGTAACGCCCGGGCAGCATCGGCAGCGCTCCCCCAACGTGGGCGCAAACCAGCTTGAGCTTGGGAAAACGTTCTAGGCCGCCGGCAAAAATAAATCGAGTTAGGGAAAGCGTGGTGTCAAAGGGCCGGCCCAACATCTCCGGGAGCCGGAAGATCTCCATCTTTTCATTGCCAATAGTGAATTTTGGCGGATGGACGAAGACGGGCACATCCATATCACTAACAAGTTGGAAAAAAGGAGTCGCACGCGCTGAATCAAGATATTCTCCGCCGACGCTGGAATTGATCATGATACCCTTGAGCTTGTATTCCTTCACTGCTCTTTCCGTTTCCTTAAGAATCTGATCGTTGTCGAAAGGCACGGAGCAAGCAAGGCCGAGCAGTCGCTTCGGATGCTTCGTCGTCAACTCCGCGGCATGTTCGTTGAATTCCTTGACCACCCGAAGAGCATCGGCCCCATCCGGCGAGCGGATCCAATTATTGCCAAAAACAGTGATGTCGACACCGGCTTGATCTTGTTCCTTAAACAAGCCGTCCAGATCGAAAATCGATCTCGGCGATTTCGGATGGTACCAACTTTGGGGCACAAGGTGAGCGTGACAATCGATGATCATGGGCAACTACCTCCAAATCCGACATTAGGGGTCGGCGAGTTGAATGTCAAATTTCCAATTTGCCACCGGCGTCAAGCCCGTAGACGCGTAACGGACTTCACCCGCCCACTAAGTCGAATTCAGGGCGATATTTGACCGACCCACTGTGTCCCGCCAGCACTCCCGGAAACAATTCGGAAGCCATAAACGCTTCATCTGGAACGTCGAAGGGATACAAGATGCCGTGTAGTGACGCTTTGATGAAACCGAAGCGCTGGTAGAATGCGGGTTCGGTGATAGAGACCTTGACAGGCAAGGCGATTTTATTGTGAGCTTCATACCTCCACAACTTTAGTAACCAAGACCATATGTGTTAAAAACGGAACATGATGCGAACGAAGAGCGAGTTGCGGCACCTGATCCAAGGTGCAATGGGAGAGGTGAAAGCCGACCTTATCGTGACCGGCGGGAAACTTATCAACGTCTATTCCGGGGAAATCCTCGACGATATGGAAATCGCGGTACTTGATGAAAGAATCTGTTACGTCGGTCCGAGCGCTGCTCACACGTGTGGCGAGGCGACGAAAATCTTGGATGCGGGCGGGCTCTATATCTCTCCTGGTTTTATCGACGGACACACGCACATCGGCCACTACTGCCGGCCCTACGAGTATCTTCAGGCATATCTCTCGCATGGAACGACGGCGCTCATGGCGTCCTGCGACGAATTGGCGACGGTTTTTGGCTATCGCGGTGTAAAGTTTTTTCTCGACGAAGTGGCAGCGCATCCGCTGCGAGTGTTCACCTTGATTTCAATGGTCGCGCCACAGGATCCGCTGCTCTGCCAAACGGCGACGATCACAAACGAAGAAATCAAAGCGGCGCTCCAAGACCCGCGCATTCTTGGGTTCGGCGAGATCGTTTCGTGGCTACGCTTAACCCAGCTCGATGAGGAGATTCTCGAACGCCTTGAGATGGCATGGCGTAGTGGCAAAATCATTCACGGCCATACGGCTGGCGCTAAAGACCAGAAACTCTGCGCGGTAGCTGCCGTTGGAATCTCCTCGTGCCACGAGCCGATTCATGTGGAGGATGCTTTGGAAAGGCTGCGCTTGGGTTACTGGACCATGCTGCGTGAGGGCTCATTACGTCAGGATTTAACAGCGACTCTTACGCCGCTCATTACACAAGGTATCGATACCCAGCGTTTGATTCTCGTGACTGACAGCATGTCACCCGACGATGTAGACGAACATGGCCATATGGACCATGTGCTTCGCCGCGCGGTTGGTTTAGGGCTTTCCCCGCTTCGTGCGATCCAGGCTGTGACTTTGCATCCTGCCACTTACTCAGGCGTGGAGCAGGAAGTGGGCGGAATCGCGCCGGGCCGGTTTGCGGACATGGTGCTGCTCGAGAATCTGGAGAGTTTCCGAGTTCAGGCAACCTTGATCGGCGGCAAGTTGGTTGCAGAAGAAGGGCGGTCATTAGTTCGAGCTGCTCCGGTTTCGATTCCGCATGAAATGATGCACAGCCTTCGATTGCGTCCAAATATCTCCGAGAACCAATTCAGAGTACACTGTCAGGCGGAAAACGCCAAAATCCGAGTAATCGAGTTACTCAATCAAAACATTACTGCTGAAAGAGTTATGAGCCTGGATGCGCGAAAAGGTTATATCGAAGCCGATGTTGAACAGGATTTACTGAAAATTGCGATGTTTGACCGGCACGAGCAGCTTGGCAAAATCGCTATGGGTTTTCTGAAGGGATTTGGTGCCAAAATCGGCGCGGTTGGGATCACTACTGATCTCGATGAAAATACGCTGCTGATCGTAGGAAGTCACGACGCAGACATGGCGGTATGCGCCAATGTTTTGATCGAATCGGGTGGAGGGATGGCGGTGGTCAACAATGGGCAAGTGTTAGAAAAAATTGAGTTCCCAGTCGGCGGGGTTTTTAGCCTCAACCCTTGGCGCCAAGTTGGCCACCAGCTTAGGCGTATTCACCGTTATCTCCGGGAACAAGGCTCGTCGTTCGAGCGTCCTTTGTACGCTCTTTGTTTTCTTCCTTTTGTAACCCTGCCTTCGCTGCGGATCACGGCGCGTGGGTTGATCAACGCAAAGACGCGTAAGGTCGTGCCCCTCTTCGTGGATTGAATCTATGAAGAAGTGCCTTCCTTGGCAGCCGTGGGCTTAGCGTCTTGGCGAAGCGGGAGAACTCTGCCTTCTTTCCTCATTGAAACATGACCTTCGAGGACGGCGCCATCGCCAATGACGAGCGTTTGGGTATTTACGTCGCCGACAATCGAGCCCGGTGATTGAATCTCAAGCTTTTTTTCGGCCTGAACCTCGGCCATGACCTTGCCCTGGACGACGACGGAAACGGCGCTGATTTTTCCCTTCAGGGTTGCCTGTTGACCGATCGTTACGCTGGCGTGTGCGACTATCTCGCCTTCAATTTCTCCTTCGATGGTCGCTGGTCCGTCAAACTGTAGTTTCCCATTGATCTTTGTGCCGGGCCCGAGATAAGCTCCTGACTCTCCCAGTTTGTTTGGTTCTGCCATCGCGCCTCCTTTCTTCAAGAAATGAAGTATAAAGCACAAGGTATTTTTTGTCCATAATCATATTAGAAGCTGGATGACAATGTAGTTATACGTCGACCAGAAACGTTCTCGGAAAGCACGGACACGCGAGTCTATAAGTACGTTGGGCTAACTTAGTCATTCCAAGCGCTTTTGCATATCTGGGAAACTGTCTGCTATAAATCGTTAAACCTTAAACAATTAGTTCCCCGGAGTGAAACCGGGCAAGTTTAAATGACCTGACAGAGGACATTAAATGGAATTGACCGACCTCAGAGATTATTTGGAAATCTTAGAAGAGTATGGCGAACTCCAGCGGGTTCAGAGCGAAGTTGATTGGAATCTCGAGATGGGGGCAATCACGCGGCGATGCTATGATCTGGGCGCTCCGGCTGCACTTTTTGAGAATGTAAGAGGCTATCCAAAAGGGTACCGCGCTCTCGGCGCACCGCTCGGAGCCAGCCGGCATCCGAAACATTCCTTGTTTGCTCGTACCGCCCTTGCGCTCAAGTTGCCTCCCCACGCCACAGCCAAAGAAATCATGCAGACCTATCTGGAGCGAAAAGGGAAACTCATTCCGCCTGTTAGAGTTAACACCGGGCCATGCAAAGAGAACATTATTTTGGGTGACGACGTCGATGTGCTTAAATTCCCGATTCCATTGATTCACGGCGGCGATGGCGGCCGGTATATCGGCACTTGGCACACCGTGATCACCAAGGACCCGGATAGCTCATGGGTTAACTGGGGCATGTATCGTTTGATGGTCCACGATCGAAACACTCTTGGTTGTCTTTTTCCGCTGCAGCAGCATATCGGTCAGATGTACCAGAAGTACGAAGCGATGAATCGGCCCATGCCGGTGGCAGTTGCAATCGGCGGGCAGCCTGTCATCCCCATTGTCAGCTGCGTACAACTTCCTCCCTTTGTCAACGAAGTCGAAGTAGCAGGTGCGTTACAAGGGTCGCCGATTCCGCTGGTGAAATGTGAGACCTCCGATTTAGAGGTACCAGCCAGCGCTGAGATTATTCTTGAGGGGGAGGTTCTACCTCATGAGCGAAGGATGGAAGGACCGTTCGGTGAGTACATGGGCTATGAGGCAGGAAAGTCTTCACTGAAGCCAATCTTGAAGATACACGCGATCACTCATCGTCGAGACCCGATTCTGCCCTTTTCCAACATGGGGATGCCAGTACACGAGGGACAAACAGCAACGGCTTTGATCAAAGGCGCTGAGATCTACGGGGAACTAAAAAAACTTGGGCTGCCTGTCAAAGGGGTCTTCTGCCCGCCTTATGCCGTCGGTCACATGGCGGTTGTTTCAACTGATGTGCCCTTCGTGAATTTTGCACGCCGAGTTGCTCACGCCGTCTGGGCAACAAAGCCCGGCCTGTTCACATATTATATTGTTATCGTGGATGCCGATGTGGATCCTACTAACATGGATGAAGTGCTCCACGCGATGACAACCAAGTGTCATCCAGTAAACGGCATTCACCAAGTCCCACACAATCCGGGGTTCCCGGTTCTTCTTCCGTTTCTGCCTCAGAAAGAACGGCTCGTCGGGGACGCGGCGGGAGTGATCTTTGACTGCACCTGGCCAAGGGATTGGCCGCAAGAATCAATCCCGATCAAGGCGAGCTTTGAGAATCTCTGGCCCAAAGAAGTGCAAGAGCGGGTGTTACAAAACTGGCAGTCCTACGGATTTGCAAGTTCCAACAAATAGTCTCATTCGTTGGGTGGATGTTATGATGCGATGGTGCCGTAAAAGCTTTGTCAGTGTAGAAATTCGAAGCTGACGGTTGGCTGATTCGAATTGTGAAAGCAGGAGTTTCAATTTTGAAAACCTCCTGTTTTTCGTGGATACTTAGCTAAGCTTGGATGGCGAGCTTTCTTCTTCTTCGACCCATTCCTGAAACCGACTTTCGAGGATGCGCCATTGGCCGCCGACTTTGAAAGCCGGAATCTGCTTCTGCTGGATCATTCTATGCAAAGTGCGTTTCGAAATCTTTAGGATACTAGCAGCTTCTGCAAGCGTTAGTAACCTGATCGCCGTATCGGGCCTTTTTATAGACATGTGGCGCTCCTGAATCCTCACTCATCCAGCAAGCCCTATGCCATGGATCTATGGCGTTACAATAGATTGTTTTTCAAGGACAATCGGAGCTTCCAGAGCTTAGGGATCTGTAGTAGCCAGAGTAAAAATGGACACCTTCGGCGTGACACTGACAAAATTGAAAAGACTTTGTCAGGCTGGAAGCAAAGCTCTAGCCCGCGGATGTATCGTTATCGCGAACTCAAGAGAGTTTTGATGCCAACTGGTGCGAGGAGGGGGATTTGAACCCGCACGCCATTTCTGGCACTAGCCCCTCAAACTAGCGGTAGCAAAGGAGCGGGAATCGAATGAACACGCAGAGTTGAGTAAGCTCCGCGTTTTTGTTTGCGTTTCACGTCAGTGCTCCTATTGGTCACATTGTTCAACTTGATCCAGTCGGGCCATTGAGTCAGCAGCTAGACAATCTCGAAGGTCAAATGAATATTAGTTACTTAGTTGCAGCTCAAGCAATGTCATCACAAAAATTGAAGCGCCAGCTGCATGCACAACTATCATTCAAAATGCACCGGAAAATCCTCCACGGCGCGAAGGCCTTACTTCCGCTGCACTGCTTCGCTTTGCACCGTCCTTGTTGTTGCACTCATTTTCTCCCTGTTTCTGGCGGGGGTGCTGCGCGCAGTGCAACACCAGTCTGGGAAAGGCGCGCTCCAGAACAACTAAGCTCTATGGGGTTGAAAGTTTGAGGCCGCGGGTCTTGGAATCCACGGAAAGTTAGCAACATATGCTCGTAGTAGAATTGCGCACCCAAGCAGAACGTGTTTCGATCGGACGCATTCGTCGCCTAAACACGCGGAGGGATCCTCACTTAACCATCGGCTTCTTACTCACTTTCATTTTTCAGTCTCCCACCAATGGACCGAAATACGTTCGGTCAGAGCATTGGACCGCGACCCCCAATGATGACGTGACTCAGCTCACTAACAAGAGCACACAATTTGACACCTGAAAGTAATTTCAGTATCCTGAGTAGTCTGAATAGCGCGAGCACATATCGACCGATGTCTTCCTACGTTCCACTCTGGTGCAAGAGTAACTTCTCTTTTCTCGAAGGCGCAAGCCATCCAGACGAGCTTGTCGAAGAAGCTCAGCGGTTTAGCCTTCCAGCCTTAGCGCTCACAGATCGAGACGGTGTGTACGGAATAGTTAGGGCACACATCAAAGCTCAAGAGCTATGCCTTCACCTGATTATAGGCTCTCAACTAACAGTTGATGACGGCTCAACTATTCTGCTTCTAGCGGAGGATCGAGCCGGTTACGCGAATTTATGTCGGCTCTTGACCGCTGGGCGATTGCAGTCCGAAAAAGGAGAAAGCGTCGTGGGTTGGGATGAGATTTGTCGGCACGCCGATGGCCTAATAGCACTCTGGGGCGGGGACCAAAGTTTAGCTTCAGGTGCGGTGGAGCCCGATAATGTTGCGGACAATCTCCATGAAGCCTTTAGCGATAGGCTCTATTGCATGGTCACGCGCCATTGGAGCGAGCATGAAGTGGCGCAGGAGGCGCGCTTACGTAATCGTGCGAATCGTTACGGGCTTCCCATCGTTGCCGCCACGGAGGTTCTTTATCATACCCCAGCGCGTCGGCCGGTCCAGGATGTGTTGACTGCCATCCGTTGTACCCTACCCCTTACTTCCTGCGGTGCTAAGCTCAAACCGAACGCTGAGCATGGCCTTCGATCACCTTCGGCATTCGCCATGCTTTTTAGCGACGATCCATTGGCCGTAGCTCGAACCCTTGAGATTGCCGAGCGTTGCACGTTCTCTTTGAAGGAGATCCGCTACCGTTATCCGTCTGAGTATTTGCCGGATGGAACCACCTCGGCAGAATGGCTCCGCCATGTCACGTTCGAAGGGGCAAAGAAAAGATATCCCGAAGGTGTGCCGCCCAACGTCTTAATTCAACTGGAAAAGGAGCTTGAGATCATCGAGGCTCTCGATTATCCAGGCTACTTCCTAACCATGTGGGAGCTTGTCAGATTTTGCCGCGAGAAGGGCATTCTCTGTCAAGGGCGTGGCTCAGCCGCCAACTCAGCGGTCTGCTATTGTCTCGGTGTTACCGCAATCGACCCGGCACGTATGGATCTGCTTTTCGAGCGCTTTATTTCAAAGGAGCGCGCCGAGCCACCGGATATCGATCTCGATATTGAGCATGATCGCCGCGAAGAGGTGATTCAACACGTTTACAAGAAATATGGCCGTGATCGAGCTGCCATGGTGGCCAATGTGGTTCGTTATCGCTCTCGGTCCGCCCTGCGTGATGTCGGCAAGGCTTTGGGGTTTTCTGAAACAGCGTTGGATCGGGTGGCGAAGTCTGTTTCAAGTTATGAAGCGGTTCGTCCCGAGATGTTTCGGCAAATGGGGCTCGATCCATCAAATGAACGCCACAGTCTACTGCTCGAGCTGACCAATGAGATTCTCGATTTCCCAAGGCATTTATCCATACATCCAGGGGGCTTTCTTCTCGGCCACGAGCCGGTCCATGACATCGTCCCTATCGAGAATGCCACAATGCTGGAACGGACTGTTATCCAATGGGATAAGAATGATCTTGAAGACCTTGGGCTATTTAAGGTGGATCTTTTGGGATTGGGAGCTTTAAGACAACTTCATCTTTGCTTTGACCTTCTGCGCCGTCATCGGGAGTTGGAATACTCCATGGCAACGATTCCGGCTGAAGATCCTCGGGTCTTCGAAATGATGGGCAGGAGCGATACTGTCGGCGTCTTCCAAATCGAAAGCCGGGCGCAAATGGCGATGCTTCCTAGACTTAAACCGAAGAACTTCTACGATTTAGCGATCGAAATCAGCATCGTAAGGCCTGGACCTATCACAGGAGGGATGGTCCATCCCTATCTCCGCCGCCGAAACCTTAAAGAAACGGTCGAATCTCCCCATCCAAGTCTCGAACCAGTGCTCCAAAAAACATTGGGAGTGCCGCTTTTCCAGGAACAAGTGATGAAGCTCGCGATAATAGCGGCGGATTATACACCCGGCGAAGCCGACCAGTTACGCCGGGATATGGCGGCCTGGCATCGCACCGGAAGGATGGAACGCCATCGCGAACGCCTGATAACCAGGATGCAGGCCAAGGGAATAGCCCCAGAGTTTGCCGAAAGAGTCTTTGAACAAATCAAAGGCTTCGGAGAGTACGGCTTTCCTGAAAGTCACGCAGCGAGCTTCGCGCTTATCGCTTATGCGACGTCATGGCTTAAATGCTATTATCCCGCGGAATTTGCCTGTTCCCTGCTGAACGCCCAGCCGATGGGATTCTACATGCCGGCGACGATTATCGAGGATGCTAAGCGGCACAATCTCGTTGTTGCACCGATCAATGTTATCGTTAGCGCCTGGGATTGCACGTTGGAACCCTCTGACCGAAGTGCCGGCGAGTTCGCGGTGCGCATGGGGCTTCGGTACGTGAAAGGACTTCGTCAGAAGGATTGGGAAAGAATCCACGGAGCACGTCGTCAGGCGCCGTTTGCCACGCTCCAAGACTTCGTCCAACGCACTGGTTTAGAGGAAGGGGTACTAATCAGGCTAGCGGAGGCTGGTGCGTTCGAAGGCTTTGGTGTGGAACGACGTAACGCCATCTGGGATATAAAGCGGCTTTCTCGCACTCGTTACGAATCACTTTCTCTCAATAACCGCGAGCGATCGCCCCACTTTGATCTATTGAGTGACTTCGAAGAGGTCAAATGGGACTATCACACAACTTCGCATAGCCCTCGCCGCCATCCCCTTGAACCGATGCGAGCGAGCCTTGCCGATCGGGGGTTACCGGATGCCCGTACCGTGTCCTCTATGAAGAATGGTGTTAATATCCGTTATGCGGGTCTCGTCATTTGCCGGCAACGTCCAGGAACCGCTGGCGGAGTCGTCTTCATGACACTGGAAGATGAAACGGGCTTTGTAAATGTTGTAATTTGGGAAAGCATTTTTCGGCGCTATTCAGTTTTGGCCAGGACGGTGAGCTTTCTAGGCATCACGGGTAAGCTCCAGGTTGAAGATAATGTTGTTCATCTCGTTGCCGAAAAACTCTGGGAGCCTAGATTGGAGCTGAAACCGGCCGCTGCCCGCAGCCGGGATTTCCACTAGAGTAATCCGCTTGCCTCTCTCATCAAATCTTCGGCTAAGGAATAGTTGTGCCTGGTCGCCGATCATCTATAATTCGTTCAATAAGCATGATACTTGCCTCATCTTCGTCCTTCGGTGAATGCGCGTCCGCGATGTACCGAGTGGTAACTCTGCATGCTAGAAACTGGTCTTGAGTGAACACCACTGTTTCGTCGTAATAAAGCGGAATACAATGCGATTCTCGACTTATCCGCCCCGCTGAACTTGGAGGAGATCGCCGGTTGCTATGGGGATGCCGTCAACCGTGCGCAGCCCAAGGAAACCTTGAGTGACACCCTCGACGAAGCGTACCGCGACTGGGCCTGTCGAGGCTTGGCGCAGCCACAGCAGAACATTACTAGAACCAGCAAGTAGCGCCTTACTGCTCGTGAACAATAACAGCCACGGTTCTGCGCTTGGCCGTGTAAATTACGGGCCGGTTGTGGGAATGGGTTGGATTAGATCCTTCGGTTCAGTCGCGATGATGGTGAAGCTTTCCACCTTCTTGCAGTCGGTCTTGGACCACACGTTCCACAATCTCGCCAAGGCGAAAGGCTTTATTCTTGAGATGCACCGCATCGGGACCTTGGTTGATTTGTCCTCACTGAAAAACTTATTTTCTAGTACTCAAACGCGTGCCAATAATTCAGAAATTTTTGCTACGGCGTAATTCGCTTTTGGTGACTGATCATCTCAAAACGGAAGCTAATCAGCTTTCTGTTGTAGGTGATTTAGCTACGCGAATGGAATGGTGACAAGCTAAAGTAGGACACAAACGCCGGCCGGTTTCTATCATTCGGCATTTTATCCGTACAGTTCAGCGGCCGACACCACGTCCCTTTAGCTGCATTCCTTCGCTACACAGTCAACGCGTCAACACGGCGCAGGTCCCGAGAGACTGCCGGCGGTGTGGTCCAGTTAGCTCTCCGGCAGGGGATTCAGGTCGCGCATCCGTGCCGAAACGAAGAAACCTGCTAAGCTTTGGAGGAAAGCCATGTTCGATCTTCTCCGGCCAGCCGCGCTGACAAGATTCATCCTGCTTTATGCTGCCATGTATGCGGCGTTTGGAGTCGCTTCTCCATTCCTACCTGCCTTCTTAAGTTCGCGGGGGTTGCTGCCCGAGCAGCTTGGCCTCGTGCTAGGCGCTGGCACGGCCGTGAGGTTGCTCAGTGCGCCGCTTGCAGGTCGCATCGGCGACTTGACCCATGCGCTCCGCGTCGTACTCGTCGTTTGCATCGCACTTGCCGCCTCGGTGACGCTGGGCTATCTCATGGGGCATGGATTTTGGGTTTTTCTTGGGATGAGCCTCCTGCATGCCGCGTCGCTGGCGCCGATTACCGTTTTGGCCGATGCGCTGGCCTTGGGATCTGCCTCTCCACCGCCCAGCAGCGGGCGCCGGGGCTTTGAGTACGGATGGGTGCGCGGCACTGGTTCGGCCGCCTTCATCGTCGGTACTTTGCTGTCGGGCCATGTGGTCAGCGCATTTGGTCTCGACTCGATCGTCTGGTTACAGGCCTTTTTGCTCGGCATCGCGGCTCTTACCGCGATCCTAGTCCCGGAACTGATGCATCATCCTCACACAGCCGACGCCGTCAGCGCGCCGGCGGGAGGTGTTCTCATTCTGCTCCGGCTTCCGCTGTTTCGGAATCTTGTTCTTGTGGCAGCGCTCATCCTCGGCAGTCACTCCATGCACGATGCATTCGCGGTGATTCGCTGGAGTGCTTCAGGCATTAGCCCGTCTACCGCGAGTTTGCTGTGGTCAGAGTCGGTAGCCGCAGAGGTCCTCGTGTTCTTCGTCATTGGCCCATCACTGGTGACTCAGTTGACACCGGCCGGCGCGCTCGCTATCGCAACCCTGGCTGGCATGTTGCGCTGGGCAGTGATGGCGCAGACAACCGATGTGATGGCGCTTGCGCTGGTGCAGCCACTGCACGGTATGACTTTTGCGCTGCTTCATCTTGCCTGCATGCGTCTGCTCTCCCGCATCGTGCCGCACGGCCTCGAAGGAACGGCGCAGGCGATCTACGGTACTGTCGGCATCGGAGCGGCCACCGCGTTGCTCACCCTTGTCTCCGGCGTGCTCTACGCCCATCTGGGGTCTCAAGGGTTTTGGGTCATGGCTGCGCTGTGCGCGTTTGCCTTCCCGATGACCTGGAAGCTGAGGTAATTGGTGTGCGATGAAGCCGCACTCAATATGCTCGTCAATCCAGCAAGCGAATCTTCATGCTTGTGAACGTTCTCCACCGAAAATCCTTTCACTCGTCAACGGGTCTAGATTTAGATCGAGGCGGGTGCTGTCGACCGCTGATTGGGGTATGGCATAAAGGTACAAGTGTCCAGTGGGATTTCGTACTGTTCACCAAAGGCGGGAAGCCGATTCCCGAGGCGACGCTTCGCCATGCATTCGACTGGGCCGCCGAGGATGCCAAGGTCGCCAGATTTCGTCTTCAAGGATTTCAGACATTGTGGCGCTGGGCTGCTCTGGCGGTCTGCCCTTCGAAGTTGCCGAGATTGGGTTGGGCCATAAGCTCCGGGGAATGACGAGTGCATACACGAATCACACTGACGAACAGATTGAGCAAGCCTTTCCCGAAATTGCTTACAAGTTGTTTACAGCAAAAACGCGCTGCTGTCAGTGCAGAATGATGACAATATCTACGTGCTTGAAAAGAATGGTGCGAGGAAGGGGATTTGAACCCCTACGCCCTTTCGGGCACTAGCCCCTCAAACTAGCGCGTCTGCCTATTCCGCCATCCTCGCAATCTGACGAGCAACTACTATTTGTTTGATTTTTGTGGTTCAGTCGCCTGCGGTAAAGTTGGCGCCGTTGGTGGGCTACTGGTTGCGTCGCTTTGTTTTTGGGCCGGCGGTGCTTCCGGCGCCGTCGGGGCAGTGTGAGGGGTTGGCGTGCGACTATCGAAAATGGTTGCCGACGGCTTGTGTTCGGCAAAATACCCCAGGGTTAGCGACGTGATCATGAAGACGATAGCCATTCCTGTCGTCAACTTTGTCAAAAAGTTGCCCGCACCGCTACTGCCGAAGATAGTTGAACTCGAGCCGCCGAAGACAGCACCCATGTCCGCCTTACCGGTTTGCAACAAGACCACTAGGATGAGGCCGATGCTAACTAAAACGTGAATGATGGTAATCGCGACAACCATATGCTATTGAAACGACCCACTAACCGCGCAGAATTTTCTCGGCTATTTAGTGTTTTCGTATAGCACTTTTCTCACTCGGCTTCAACGCGATATTGATGCCGTTTCCTCAAGGGCTTTGATGCCAGGGAGTTCTTTCCCCTCCAGGAACTCAAGCGTCGCTCCGCCTCCCGTAGAGAGGTGTGTGATTCTCGCTGCAACGCCAGCTGCGGTGACGGCGGCCACGGTATCGCCACCGGCAATGACACTGACGAGATCCGGGTAACGATCCGCGAGTGTTTGCGCCATTGCCTGACTGCCCTTATTGTAAGGCTCTACTTCAAACAGACCTACCGGACCGTTCCAAAGCACCATTCCTGCATGTCGCAACTCCTGCGAAAACTGAGTGATGGTTTGCGGTCCGATATCCAGCCCCATCCGATCCGCCGGGATATTACCTGTACATACCGTTGGATTCTCCCGTTTGTTATCACCGGTAACGTGATCCACTGGCAAGAATGTTGACACGCCTTGGTCAGCAGCTTGTGTTAGTAGCTCCCTGGCCAGGGGCACTCTGTCGGCTTCCACTAGGGATTTGCCGATATCGATTCCTTTAGCTTTCAAAAATGTGTAGGCCATCCCACCGCCAATAAGCAGGGTATTCACTTTCGGCAGCAGGTTTCTAATCACGCCGATCTTGTCCGATACTTTGGCGCCACCCAGAATAGTGACAAAAGGTTTTTCTGGGTTCGAAAGTAAACGTGAAAGATAGTCAAGCTCTTTGTGAAGCAACAAGCCAGCTCCCTTTTGCTTGAAAAATGCTGCCATTCCAGAAATCGAAGCATGCGCCCGGTGAGCCGCGCCGAAGGCATCGTTAACATAGACATCGGCCAAAGAGGCGAGCGCCTTCGAAAAGCCCATGTCGTTGCTCTCTTCTTCTTTGTGAAAGCGGAGGTTCTCGAGCAAAACAAGGGGCTGACTTGGATCTTGAACCATGCGCTCAACATCAGGGCCGACGCTGTCGGGTGCTAGCGACACGGGTTGTTTCAGGGATTGTTGCAGGTAGTTGCGCACCGGTCTCAGGCTGTACTTTGGTACGACCTGACCATCCGGTCTGCCTAGGTGCGACGCGACCACCAGCTTTTTCGCCCGCTCCAAGACCAATCGGATAGTGGGCAGGGCGCTTTCAATACGATGAGCCTCGGTAACCCTGTCCTGTTCGATAGGAACGTTGAAATCTACGCGCAAAAAGACTGTCTTATCTCGTAGTTCAAGGTCTTCGACTCTGCGGATCATGACGGCGTCTACCTCTGGAAAAAGTTTTTCGAATGCTTTTCTACGATAAAAGTTCTATTTCCCAATTGACTAATTATAGTGCTTATACTACTTTTTCAACTAGTTCCTAGAACGTGTAATGACTTCCCTCTGGTCGCTTCGCTTGTTGGCCCAAGACGGGCTGGCTGCATCCCCCCAGCACGGCATTCTTGATTTGGTTCGGGGATCCGGACCCGTCGTTCAATTTATTCTCTATCTGCTGATTTTGTTCTCAGTCGCCAGTTGGGGTATCATTGTATACAAATATCGACAGCTGAGGAGAGCGAAGCGAGAGTCTGAGAAATTCATCGATGTCTTTTGGGAGCGACGGAATCTGTCGTCGATTCACGAGGCTAGCCGGGACCTGAAAGCGTGTCCTGTGGCTCAAGTATTTCGATCCGGATATGAGGAGCTGGTCCGGGTATCGCGCAGCAAAAAGGAAAACCCTTCGGGCGAGGCCCTAACAACGGAGTTGGGCGGAGTCGAGAACGTTTCTCGGGCGATGAAGCGAGCCACCAGCGTCGAGATCACCAAGCTGGAAAAATATTTGACGTTCCTGGCTACCACGGCAAGCGCCGCGCCATTTATCGGATTGTTTGGCACGGTATGGGGCATCATGAACGCCTTCAGAGGACTAAGTGTGACACATTCTTCGAGCATCCAAGCGGTGGCACCCGGCATTGCAGAGGCTCTAATCGCCACTGCGGTTGGTCTGGCGGCTGCGATTCCCGCTCTCATGGCCTACAATTACTTTGTCCAGCAGACTAAAGTGCTTGCTGCTGAAATGGACAATTTCTCTCACGAGTTTCTGAATATCGCTGAGCGACATTTTTTGAAGTAACTTTGGGAGGCCATCATGGCGATGAATGGAGCATCGCAGCGCGACGCGACAACAATCGCGCAAATTAATGTGACGCCGCTGGTTGACGTGATGTTGGTGTTGCTGGTCATTTTTATGGTGACCGCTCCCATCATCCAGCAAGGCGTGCAGGTCAACCTGCCTCAGGCGAAGGCTGGCGCAATTCCAGGAACTGAAGAATTATTGGTGGTAACGATTGCCAAAAATGGGAAGGTCTACTTGAATGATAATCCGATGACCCTGGCGGAGTTGGGAACTAAACTCCGGGCCATCCGCAAGTTGCAGGCTGACAAACAAGTTTACCTGCGAGCCGATCAAGATGTGCGATACGGGTTGGTGATGAAGGCGGTGGCGGAAATCAAGCAGGCAGGGATCGAGCGGTTGGGTATGGTTACGCGACCGTCTTCTGATGAGAAATAGCCATCGATGGCGGGACATCCATCCACTCAAACCACAAGTTCACGGCAACAATCGCTTCCCCTCGCTGATCGCGAGGATCGGCTTTCGAAGTGGCTTTTTTTCTCCTTTCTGTTTCACGGTGCTTTGATTTTGGTCCTTTTCGTGGTGCCCTTTTTGCCCGACCGCAGTCGGCCGAGCTACCCAATTTACACCGTGGATTTAGTGGGAGGTGAAAAAATCGGCGGCAACAATCTGGGTACAGAACTGCTGCCTCCATCGGTTTCCAAGGCGGCACCAAAAAAGGCGGCGGAGGAGGTTCCTCCACCGCTGGAAACTAAGCAGGAGACCAAAAAGGAAAAGCCTAAACCGGTAGAGAAGAGTGCGCCGCCCGAAGAAAAAGTGGCGCTTAAAGAAGCGGCAAAAAAGGAACCGCCCAAGAAAGAGCCGACCAAAGACACCAAGAGTGAGCCCAAGACCGACGAATCGGCGTTGGATCGAGTGCGGGAAAGATTGATCCAGTCTGCTGTGGACCGTGCAAGAAGTCGCACGGAAGGCGCGCAAAATCCAGCTAAAGGAGATGCAATCAGTTCGGGTCCGGGCGAGGGCGAGGGTGCAGCGGCGTTGGGTCCAGGTGGGCGTGGCGGGGGCGTTGTCAAAGGCATGGAATTTATCATTTACCAGAATCGGATGCTTAGCAGCATTAAAGACAACTGGGCTTGGGTGGGACAGAAAAGCAACCTCAAGGTTGTGGTGCATTTCAGCATTAAAGATAGTGGGGAAATCACTGGATTGAAGATTGTTCAGCCCTCAGGAGATCCGTCCTATGACGAATCCGTCCTAAGAGCCGTAAAGAAGTCTAGCCCTCTGCCGCCACCACCGGAGGGTTCCCGGAAAGATTTTGCCGACGTTGAATTGACGTTTCGACCAAAAGACTTGGGAGCGTAGCATAATGATAGTCAAAGTTATTTTCGTCGTTCTACTGCTGGTTCTCAACCCTTGGGCTGCTATCGGACAAACCAAAGGAGAGTCGGGAGTGAAGGGAGAAATCGTTGGACAGGGCGGCTTGAAATTTCCCATCGCAGTGTCGCCGCTGAAGAATTTGGGAGCCACTACCGACGTTGCAAAACTGTCTGAAGGGATTGCCGACACGATCGTTTATGACCTCGATCTGTCGGGATGGTTTAAGGTGTTAGACCGCGCAGCTTACATAGAGAACCCGCAGAAAAGCGGTGTGGCGTTGGGGACCTTTGATTTCAAAGATTGGTCAACCATCGGCGCGGAAGGCCTAGTCAAGGGAGGCTTCACGATTCAGGGTGATGAAGTTACCGTGGAATTACGGCTTTTTGATGTTTTTCAGAATAAGGAGCGGGTCGGAAAGCGTTATAGCGGTCGAGTCAAGGACTATCGACGTATCGCCCATAAGTTTGCCGATGAGATTATCAATCAGTTCACAGGTGTTCCCGGAATCTTCAACACGCGTATCGCCTACGTCTCCACTAGTGGGGGTCGATTTAAGGAGATCCATATCGCTCACCTTGACGGAAGCGAAAAATTTCAGGTCACCAATAACCATACGATCAACCTTTCGCCCTCATGGACCGCCGACGGTAAATCGGTGCTGTACACGTCGTATAAGGATCGCAATAGCGGGCTGTACCTCTTTGAGTTGTATAGCGGTAAGGAGGTCAAGATTACCCCGCGAACCGGCCGGTACATAGGAGGTAAGATTTCACCCGACGGCCAATATATTGCCGCGACTCTGGAAACTGGAGGAAATAGCAATATCATTTTGCTGGATCGAAATGGTAACGCGATTCGTAACCTCACAGAAAGCCCTGGTATCGAAGTCTCGCCAGCATGGTCGCCGGACAGCAAACAGTTAGTATTTGTATCCGATCGCAGCGGCTCCCCTCAGCTCTATGTCCTGGATGTGGCGAATAGCAAACCCCGCCGTCTCACCTATAGCGGTAATTACAATACATCGCCGGAATGGTCGCCGCGAGGCGATAGAGTTGCCTACACCGGAAGAGTAGGAAACCGTTTCGCAATCTTTACGATTGGGGTCGAGGGTGGCGAGCCCAGAAAGCTCACGGCAGAATCAGCGGACAGCGAAGACCCAACATGGTCACCCGACGGAAGATTCATCGCCTTCTCGTCGAACCGAGCCGGAAAGTATCATCTCTATGTCATGCAGGCGAATGGAGAAAACCAACGTAGATTGACAGGTTCTGGGGGAGATGATACAAAACCAAGCTGGTCCCCTCGTTTAGAGTAGTCTACCTTCAGTTCATGTGTGTTCATATCCCAAAAATATTGTGTGCTTATACGAAATAAGGAGCGTGTGATGGCGGTTGTGAAAAAACTAGCGTGGTGCGGACTTTTGACGCTGACTTTGTCGGCAGTAGGCTGTTCTCCGTCGGCGACGAAGCCAGAGCCTGCTACTGTATCGTCTGCTGCGGCCAAGCCGGCAGCGCCGAGTGCCGGCGAGGGACAACGGGGAGCCCCGGGCGAATCCACGACTGGCCAGTCGAGTTTGGATGAGCTGCAGAAAGGCAAACCGGCGACGCCGGGCCCGCTCAAGGATATTTACTTTAGCTTCGATCGTTACGATTTGGAAGGCGCGGCGCGCGAAACCCTCAAAGTTAACGCCGATTGGTTGAAGAAAAACTCGACGGCGAGAATCGAAATCGAAGGTCATTGCGATGAGCGTGGCACCAACGAATATAACTTGGCTCTCGGTGCAAAAAGAGCCCAGGCAGCGAAGGATTACTTGGTTACCCTAGGAATCGCTACCGAACGGTTATCGACCATCAGTTATGGCGAGGAGATTCCGGTGTGCACGGAGCACAACGAGAGTTGTTGGAGCCAAAACCGACGCGCGCGTTTTGTCGTAATCCAAGCCCGCCCTGCTTCTTAGCCAATAGGAGATCTTAGGACCGCGCCCGCGTGTTTGTGTTTCTATGAAAACGATTCATTTCGGTTTTTTGGCAGCGGCAATGGGTTGGCTTTTTGGCTGTGTAGCTCCGCAACAGATCGATTTAATCGAGCGCGAACAGCGGCGGATGCGCGCCGATACAAATGCGATGCAGTCCGATTTGGATTCGATGCGAGGGACCCTTGCTGACACTCGCGCCAATCTGCAGCAAATGCAGAGAGACGTGAGCGCGCTCAAGGAAAGGGTTGACGAAACCCGAGTCCAAGTCGGTAGGCAAATCGGCCAAACCAGTCGTGAGGGGGATCAAAGGGTAAAGAATTTGGAAACTCGGTTGGCGAAGCTTGACGAAGACCTGAAAGCGCAGGGAGAGGAACTGAAAGCGCGTGAGGAGGCGATCAAGCAACTCCGCGAGACTTTGGAGACCCAACAGAAAACTCCGCCGAGCGATGGCCTTGCCGAAGGAGCGGCAGCGGAGTCTGACGCGATTAGAAAAGATTACGAGGCCGCCTGGCGCACGCTGGACAAGAAAGATTATAGGGCGGCTATTGCCCGATTTAGGGAATTCATCAAGAAGTATCCGAAGAGTACGCTTGCGGGAAATGCGCAATATTGGATTGGTGAAAGCCTTTACTCCCTGAAAGAATTCGACCAAGCGATCATCGAATTTGATGCGGTTCGAAGAAGATACCCGCAGGGAGAAAAAGTTCCAGCCGCGCTTTTGAAGCAAGGCTTTGCGTTCGCGGAGCTGGGAGAGAAAGTCAATGCTCGACTGATTCTTCAGGAGGTAGTCGAGAAGTATCCACAGTCTCCCGAGGCGGGAAGAGCCAAACAACGACTAAAATCGCTAGAATCGTAATTGGGCCAACCAGTCTGATTCCATAGACTCCGTTACAGCTTCTCTGCCGGTCGCTCCCTCGTTTCCCATAATTGTTCCTGCTGGGATGAGGGGGAAAACAATGAAAATCTTTCGTCACATAGAGGATCAAGGGCCTTCAACGTCAGGAACCGTCGCGACTATGGGTAATTTTGACGGTATCCATCTTGGGCATCAAGCTCTGGTGCGGAATACAGTCGAAGAATCCGTGCGGCTCGGTTGTCCTTCGACCGTGTTGACGTTTGAGCCCCATCCGTTAAAAATTCTTGCTCCAGAGCGCGCTCCTCTGCTCATCCTCTCCTACGAGGACAAAATGGCTCTGCTTCAATCCTTGGGTGTGGATATTGTTATCGCTCAGCGCTTTGACCGTCAGTTCGCAAGCATCGGCGCAGATGATTTCATCTACCGGTTTCTTGTGAACCGCCTGAAGGTCAAGAAATTGTGGGTGGGGCGAGACTTGCGCTTTGGTCAGGATAGGAAAGGGGGAACGGATAATCTGCTGCGGTTGGCGCCGAGCGCCGGGTTCGAGGTCGGCGTGTTAGATCCCATCTTGCTCGATGGCGTCCGAATTAGCAGCTCAAGAATCCGACAGTTGGTTGATGAAGGTCGTGTGGATGAAGTTCGGCCCATGCTAGGGCGCTATCACTTTGTATCCGGCCATATAGTCACTGGGCATCGCCGAGGACAGGAACTAGGATTTCCGACCGCAAATATTGCAAGCCAGACGGAGGTCGTTCCTTTAAACGGGATCTATGCGACACTAATCCAATTCAAAAACAAACAATGGTTGAGTGTTTCCAGCGTCGGTGTTAACCCGACCTTTGGCGCTGGTCCGAGAACGGTGGAAAGTTTTATCTTGGATTTTGCGGCTGACATATATGGAGAGCTGGTTAAGCTTTCCTTTGTAAAGAGAATCCGAGACGAAAAGAAATTTGGGATGATTAAGGATCTGATTGCGCAGATGCATGAAGACGTCAAGTGTGCAAAAGACGTTTTCAATGAACTAGGATTGACGGCCAAAGAGGATCCCCAAGGCGAAGCTTTATGAATCTTCAAGAAATGGTCGTCGAGCCTCAGTCAGAGGGTATAAGGCTGGATCTTTTTTTAACCCGTTGTTTGCCAGATATTATGAAAGGCGAGGGATTTAGCCGTTCCGGCATTCAAAAATTAATTGCCGAAGGGCAGATCACCCTAAACGGCAAACCCGCAAAAGCCAGTGCGCGGCTCAAAACTAACGATCTCGTCGCCATCAAGGTATTGCCGCCGAAAAAGTCTACCCTGATGGCCGAACCTATTGCCCTCAACGTTATCTATGAGGATGATGACTGCATGGTTGTCAACAAAGCTCCCGGAATAGTGGTTCACCCGGCCGCCGGCCGAACTACGGGAACGCTGGTTAACGCGATCCTTCACCACTGTCCAAACCTACAGGGAATCGGCGGAGAATCCCGTCCGGGAATCGTCCATCGATTGGATAAAGATACCTCCGGAGTCATGATCATCGCTAAAAGAATGCCTGCCTTTCAACAGCTTGCGCGGCAGTTCAAAGAGCGACGGGTGAAGAAGGAATATCTGGCGCTGGTTGTCGGGAAACCGAAAGACGAGCACGGAATCATTAATCGGCCCATCGGGCGGCATCGTTCGGATCGAAAACGAATGTCTAGCATTCACGCTTTGGCGAGAAAGCGAGAGGCGGTTACGGAGTGGCAGGTTGAAAGATCCTTTCGGCGCATTAACGGGGCGGGAGAGCCTTCTTGTTTTAGCCTGTTGAGGCTGAAGCCGCTTACCGGACGAACTCATCAAATCCGAGTCCATCTCGCCGATCTGGGCTATCCCTTGGTCGGTGATAGGGTCTACGGTCGTAGACTGCCGCATTTAACGGTCAAAAATGCCAATGTTTCCAGCGTTGACTTATTCTCGCGGCAAGCGCTCCATGCCGAGCGGCTGAGTATATTTCATCCGCGCACCGGAGCACCAATGGAATTCTACGCGCCGTTAGCCGAAGATATCGCGAACCTTCTGAGAACTTTCGAAGCTTGCCAGCTGGAATGGCGAAGCTTAAATTCAACACAGGGGTTGACAAGCTGAGACGTTTTACTTAGTATGAATTTAAGAAATTAATCTGTTCAGCGATCTCTTTGAATCAACCCCCACACTGATAGAATCGTTAAGCATCCGGCCCTGGATCTATTTTGGATCTTAAGGAAAGATTCGCATCCGATTGTAGAAACCCGTCGCATTGACATGTCGCGTCTACGAGCGTGCCGTTACTTTTGCGTAATCTCCTCTCATCGAGAGGAGTTGAATTTTGACCTACGGGTACGATTCTGCAGGTAAGTTACGGAGAACATGCGATCTGGACAAAATGATCAAGAGCGTTCCTTCAATAGTGTGAAAGGAGAGGCATAGTTTATGGTCCGTGGCAGAACTCGAACGGCAGAACCGGAAGCCCTAGAAGATAATGGGTTAAACCTCAAGGCTCTCAAAGAAAAGAAGATCAGTGACCTGGCATTGATCGGCA
>Ga0081455_10000427_pt1 | contig 55256 bp, 51 predicted proteins | sample TabmetS3T2R1_FD_70207 | JGI IMG/M metagenome (GOLD analysis project Ga0081455, IMG submission 70207) | Tabebuia heterophylla rhizosphere microbial communities from the University of Puerto Rico - S3T2R1 | ecosystem: Host-associated > Plants > Roots > Rhizosphere ...
ACCATCGGGGCTGTAGCGGTGCACCGCCGACCCGTTCCAGATCGCCACCCAGAGGTAGCCCTCCTCGTCGACGGTCATGCCGTCCGGCCAGAGGTCGGCGTCGAGCTGGACGAACTGACGCCCGACGCTGAGCGAGCCATCGTCCTCGACGGTGTAGACGTCGATGCGGGCGTCTGTGCTCGACGAGAGGTACATCAGCGTGCCGTCGGGCGCGAAGGCCGGTCCGTTCGGCACCGTGAGTCCGGTCAGGGCCAGCGTCACGCTCCCGTCCGGGTCAGTCCGGAACAGTCCGCCGAGGCGAGGTGTGTTGTCGTACGCCATGCTGGTCGCCCAGAACCGGCCCGCCGGGTCGCAGACGCCGTCGTTCATCCGCACCGGTGTCGGCGCGCCTTCGGTCAGGGTCGAGATCCAGCGCAGCTCGCCGGGCTCGGTGATCATCGCGACCCCGGTGCCGGCGGCGGCGATCCAGCTACCGGGCCGACCGGACCACGGAGCGACGGATCCGAGCGGCACGTCCACCGCGGCGAGAACCGTCGGCGGCTTGGACGTCGGCTCGGCGTCGGCAAGGGTCAGCAGCCGGCCGGACATGGTGTCGACGTGCACCAGCTTGTCGCCGGTCCAACGCACCCCCTCGCCGAGTTCGCAGCGATATCCGCTCCACGCGGTGGGCTCGGCGAGGTCCATGCGACATCCTTTCGGGCGGGAACAGCAGGTACCCCGGGAGCATCGATCGATGCGCCGACGGTCACTTCTGGCCGGTGCTCTTGAGTTCGGGGAAGTCAGTCTCATCGAAAGCCTGGGGCTGAGGAACTGCCTGGTTGACCGCGTCGGCTTCGCCGGTCCGCAGCTCGACCCGGCGGATCTTGCCCGACACGGTCTTCGGCAGGTCGGCGAACTCCAGCCGCCTGATCCGCTTGTACGGCGCGAGCCGCTCGCGGGTGTAGCGGAGGATGTCGAGTGCCGTCTCGCGATCGGGCTCGTGACCCGCGGACAGCATGACGAAGGCCTTCGGCACCGCGAGCCGGATCGGGTCGGGCGACGGCACGACGGCGGCCTCGGCGACCGCCGGGTGCTCGATCAAAACGCTCTCGAGCTCGAACGGGCTGATCCGGTAGTCGCTGGCCTTGAACACGTCGTCGGCCCGCCCGACGTAGGTGATGTAGCCGTCGCCGTCGACCGACGCCACGTCGCCGGTGCGATAGAAGCCGCCACGCGTTGCCTCGGCGGTGCGCTCGGGATCGTCTCGATAGCCGGCCATCAGCCCGGTCGGGCGGCGGGCCAGCTCGATGCAGACCTCGCCGTCGGTGCCGACCTCGTCGGTCACCGGGTCGACCAGCGAGATGACGTAGCCAGGCAGCGGTCGCCCCATCGAGCCGAGCTTGATTGACTGCCCTGGCGGGTTGCCGATCTGCGCAGTGGTCTCGGTCTGGCCGTAGCCGTCCCGAACGGTCAGCCCCCAGACCCGCTGGATCTGCTCGATGATCTCCGGGTTGAGCGGTTCGCCGGCCGCTACGACCTCGCGCAGGGCCAGGTCGTGTCCGCTCAGCTCGCTCTGGACCAGCATCCGCCACACGGTCGGCGGGGCGCAGAAGGTCGTGACGCCCGTCCCGACCATCACGTCGAGCAGCGCAGCTGCGTCGAACCGGGCGTAGTTGTAGATCAGGACGGTGGCGCCCGCGTTCCACGGCGCGAACACGCACGACCAGGCGTGCTTGGCCCAGCCGGGCGAGGAGATGTTGAGGTGGACGTCGCCGGGTTGGAGGCCGATCCAGTACATCGTCGACAGATGCCCGACCGGGTACGACGTGTGCGAGTGCTCGACGAGCTTCGGCTGCGCGGTCGTACCGGACGTGAAGTAAAGCAGCAGCGGATCGTCTGCCTTGGTGTCGGTGTCGTCGTCCCACGGGTCGACGTCGTCGTCGAGGGAGGGGTACGGCAGCCAGCCCTCCGGCACGTCGCCGTCGACCGCGATCCGGACGCACTCGTCGGCGATGCCGGCGAACTTCGGCGCGTCAGCGCCGTGGGCCACGACGGCCCGGGCCTCGCCGCGCTGCACTCGGTCGCGCAAGTCGTCGGTCGACAGCAGCGTCGTCGCCGGGATGATGACCGCGCCCAGCCGGATGCAGGCCAGCGTCAGCTCCCACAGCGGCACGCAGTTGCCGAGCACGAGCAACACCCGGTCACCCTGGCCGATGCCGTGTCCGGCCAGCCAGCCAGCGAGCTGGCGGGACCGGTCGCTCATCTCCGCATACGTGATCCGCTGCTCGCTGCCGTCCGGCTCGATCATCCACAGGGCGGCGACGGTCGGCTGGCTGGTCGCGAGGTGGTCGAACCAATCGCGGGCCCAGTTGAAGTGCGGCAACTCGGGCCAGGCGAATCCGGAGTACGCGGTGTCGTAGTCCTCGCGATGGGCGAGCAGGAAGTCCCTGGCGGCGCCAAAAGTCGCGGTCGAATCGTTCGGCACGGCTGATCTCCTTCGACTCGCTGGTAACCCTCGCATTCTGGCAGTTCACAGTCGCATACGCGGGCACATCTCGACGTCATCCGCGGGTCATCAAGGTCGGCTAGATTCTTGGCGTGGAGTCGCCCTCGTACCCCCGGCACTGGGAAGCCGACATCGTGCTGCGCGACGGCAGCACGGCGCATCTGCGCCCGATCCGGTCTGACGACGGCGAGGCACTCGTTTCGTTCTACTCCCAGGTCAGTGACGAGTCGAAGTACTTCCGGTTCTTCGCCCCGTATCCGGTGCTGTCCGAGCGCGACGTCGAGCGATTCACCCATGTCGACCAGGTGCGGCGGGTGGCCTTCGTGGTCCTGCGGGCCGACGACATCGTGGCGGTCGGCCGTTATGACGCGCTCGACGACCGCGAGGCCGAGGTCGCGTTCCTGGTCCAGGACGACTATCAGGGCCGCGGCCTGGGGCAGTTGCTGCTGGAGCACCTGGCCGAGGCCGGCCGCGAGCGCGGCTTCGTGCGATTCGTTGCCGAGGTGCTCCCGGAGAACACCCGGATGATCCAGATCTTCCGCGAGCAGGGGTACGCCGTCGACGACGACTTCGAGGACGGCGTGTTCCGCCTGGTGTTCCCGATCGACCCGACCGACACCGCCGTGGGTGTCATGCAGGCCCGGGAGCACCGGTTCGAGGCGGCGTCGATCGAGCGGATCTTCAACGTCAGCAGCGTCGCCGTGGTCGGTGCCAGCCGGCGCGAGGACACCATCGGCCGGGTGCTCATCCGCAACCTGGTGCTCGGCGGGTTCACCGGGGCGGTCTACGCGGTCAACAAGTATGCCGAGGCGATCTCCGGGCTTCCCGCGTACGACTCGGTGCAGGCGATCCCGGGCGATGTCGAGTTGGCCGTGATCGCGGTGCCGGCCGAGTCGGTCGGCGATGTGGTGCTCGACTGTGCTGCCAAGGGCGTACGGGCGCTGGTGGTGATCTCGTCCGGCTTCGCCGAGACCGGCGAGGAGGGGCGGAAGGAGCAGCGCCGGCTGGTCGGCCTGTCGCGCAGCTACGGCCTGCGGCTGGTCGGGCCGAACTGTCTCGGCGTGATTAACACGGCGGCGGCGGTGTCGCTCAACGCCTCGCTCTCGACCGTGATGCCGCCCCGCGGCCGGGTCGGGTTCTTCTGCCAGTCCGGCGCGCTGGGCGTGGCGATCCTGGAGACGGTCGAGCGGCGCGGCCTTGGCCTCTCCACCTTCGTATCGGCGGGCAACCGAGCGGACGTCTCAGGCAACGACCTGCTGCAGTACTGGGAGGAGGACGACGCCACCGAGGTCGTGCTCCTCTATCTCGAGTCGATCGGCAACCCGCGCAAGTTCTCGCGGATCGCCCGTCGGGTCGGGCGGCGGAAGCCCATCGTGGCGGTCAAGTCCGGTCGTACGACGCAGGGCATCCCGGTCGGTCACGCGGTCCGCCGGACCAGCGCGCCGCAGGCGGCCGTCGACGCGATGTTCCGCCAGGCCGGCGTGATCCAGGTCGACACCCTCGACGAGATGCTCGACGTCGCGCAGCTGCTCGCCCACCAGCCGCTGCCGCGCGGCCCACGGGTCGCCGTCGTCGGCAACTCCGACGCGCTCGGGCTGCTGGCGGCCGACGCCGCCACGGCGGTCGGGCTCGCGGTCCGGGAGCCGGTGGCACTCGGTGCCGAGGCGACCGCCGAGGACTTCGAGCTGGCCCTCGACGACGCGATCGACAACCCCGAGGTGGACGCGGTCGTCGCGGTCTACATCCCGCCGCTGAACACCACGGGCGAGGCGGTGGCGAACGTACTCGCGGCGGTGGGAGAGCAGTCGGACAAGCCGATCGTGTCGACGTTCCTCGCCAGTCACGGCGTGCCCGAGCTGCTGCGGGTCGCCGACGTCGAGGTCGAGGGCGCCGCCGGTCGCGGATCGGTGCCGTCCTACCCGGCACCGGAGATGGCGGTGCGGGCGCTGGCCAACGTCGTGTCGTACGCGGCCTGGCTGGGCCGGCCGACCGGACGGGTGCGCAACTACGACGACCTGCGGCGCGACGACGCCCGCCGCCTGGTGACCGAGCTGACCGAGTCGGGCGCGGACGGCGTCGACCTCGACCGCGACCAGATCGCCGAGCTGCTCGGTGCCTACGGACTCGAGGTCGCCACCGGTCCGGTCGACGAGCCCGAGGGTGCGGTCCGGCTGCAGATCGAGTCCTTCGAGGACCCGCTGTTCGGTCCGGTGCTGTCGTTCGGCGTCTACGGCGCCCCGAGCGATCTGCTCGGTGACCGCGCCTATCGGATCCCGCCCCTGACCGACGCCGACGCCCAGGCGATGGTGCGCGAAATCAAGGCTGCGCCGTTGCTGTTCGGGTACGGCGGGGCGCCGACCGTCGACGTGGAGGCGATCGAGGACGTACTCCAGCGACTGGCGCACCTGAAGAACGACCTGCCGGAGGTGGCCCGTCTCGAGCTGCGCCCGGCCGTGGCCAGCCCGGACGGGGTCCGGATCGTCGACGTCAAGAGCCGCGTGGTCCCGGCTCCGGACGCCCGGACGGACGCCTTAGTACGGCGGATGGGCGAGCCGGTCGGCCTGGGCGACACGCAGGCGGACTGAGCAGCCCCGACGTGCAAGACTGACCTCATGGCAGAGCACGGACATCGTTCCCCTGACGCCCACGGTCGGGCCGCCCTCCGGGCAGCCAGCCATCCGGGCGCCGATCGGTCCGGCGAGCTCTCCAATGCGATCGACGCGAGCGGCTACCACCCGACGATCGTCGCCGACGGCATCGCGGCGGCTCTCGCCGGCGAGCCGGTGCGCTCGTTCGTCGTCCATCACGAGCCGACCTTCGACCGCGAGGAGATCCGCCGCCACGAGACGGTCGTCGTGATGACGCCGACGCGGCTGATCGTCGCCCACACCGACGAGCACGCGGCCGACGACCTGCTGCCACAGCCGTACACGTCGACGACGACCGAGGCGATCCCGCTGATCAGTGTGCAGTCGGTCGTGGTCAACCGGATGGTCGCCAACCCGGAGAAGTACACCGGCGAGGCGGAGGCTCCGACCGTCAGCGAGGCGGTCCTGACCGTCGGATGGGGCGCGGTCGGACGGCTCGACCTGGAGCCCGCGACCTGCTCCGACCCCAACTGCGAGGCCGACCACGGCTACACGGGGACGGTGACCTCCGACGACTTCTCGCTGCGGATGAGTGCCGCCGCCGACGGGGCGGAGGCGCTGGACCAACTGCTGGCCTTCGCCGCCGACCTGTCCGAGGCCACCGCGCGTCGATGACGGGGGACACCCGGTTCGTCGCTCCGCGCTATCGCGAGCGTGCCCTGTCCGACCTGCTGCCGAGTGTCGCCGGCGCGATGGGGGTCGCCGACCACACCAATCTGCTCGGGCTGCCGTCGGCACGTCGCTACATCGTGGTGATGATCGACGGCCTGGGCTGGCACTTGCTGCGGCAGCATGCCGATCGGGCGCCCTATCTCGCGTCGATGCTCGCGTCGGAGTCGCCCCTGACCTGCGGCGTACCCTCCACGACGGCGTCCAGCCTCACGTCGCTCGGGACCGGGCTGGCGCCGGGCGAGCACGGCCTGGTCGGCTATACGAGCCGGATCCCGGGCACCAACCGGCTGCTCAACGCGCTGAAGTGGGACAACGACGTCGACCCGTTGGTCTGGCAGCCGGAGCCGACCCTGTTCGAGCGCTTGGCCGGCGACGGAGTACGGGTCGCCGCGGCCAACAAGGGGTCGTTCCGCGGCAGCGGCCTGACGATCTGCAGCCAGCGGGGCGCGGAGTACCACGCCGCCGACACCGCCTGGGAACGCCTCGCCGTCGTGACCGAGCTGGCCGAGCAGCCGGACTCGCTGGTCTATGCGTACGAGTCGGCCCTCGACCACACCGGTCACGTGGCGGGCTCGACGTCGGGGAAGTGGCTCGATCGGCTGGCGACCATCGACACCGATCTCCAGCGGCTCCGCGAGGGGCTGCCGTCCGACGCGGTGCTGGTCGTCACCGGCGATCACGGCATGGTCGACGTCGACGACGAGGACCGGCTGGACGTGGACGACGACGTGGCACTGCTCGACGACGTCGTCCTGCTCGGCGGCGAGGCCCGGCTGCGCCACCTCTACTGTCGCGCCGGCGCCGCCGCCGATGTGGCCGGGCGGTGGGCGACCAGCCTGGGCGAGCGGGCAGTCGTCATGACGCAGGAGACCGCCGAGGCGGCCGGCTGGTTCGGCGACATCAGGCAGAAGGTCCGGCCCCGGATCGGGGACGTCGTCGTCGCGTCGACCGGCCGCTACGCGGTCCTGTCGCGGCAGTACTTCCCGATCGAGACCAAGCTGGTCGGCTTCCACGGCTCGCTGACCGAGGCCGAGATGCTCGTTCCGCTGCTGATCGACGCGCGCTGAGCGGTTCGCGCCGGTCACACTCGCCACTCGAACACCACGTTCTCGTGGTGTCGCCGCACTTCGCATGGCGTCAATCCCATGCAGAGTGCCCACAAGCCATGCAGGGTGTCGAAGGGCGTACCCGACTTCCGATCGCGGTCAGCCGAACGGCAGCGGATCCGGCGATAACGCGGCGGCCCGGGCCTTGGCGGCCGTCATCCGACGGCGGTGGTGCTGCCGGCAGAGCACTTCGTAGCCGACCTCATGAGCGTCGTCGTCGACCTGGTCGTCCTCGGTGTCGCCGACGACGATCACCTCGCCCTCGGTCACCATCTCGCCGTCGACCGTGCGGGCGTTGTGGGTGGCCCGCTGGCCGCACCAGCACAGCGACTCGACCTGCAGCAGCTCAACCCGGTCGGCGAGCTCGACCAGACGCGCCGAGCCCGGGAACAGCTTGGTACGGAAGTCGGTGAGGATGCCGAAGGCGAAGACGTCCACCTGGAGCTCGTCGGCGACCCGGGCCAGCTGCTCGATCTGCTCCGGCGTGTAGAACTGCGCCTCGTCGCAGATCAGATAGTCGATCCGGCCGCCCTGCGTCAGGTCGTGGATCACGTACGTCCAGAAGTCGAAGTCCGGGCGCACCTCGATCGCGTCGACCTTGAGCCCGAGCCGTGACGACAGGGTCTCCGAACCCGCCCGGTCGCGGCAGGTGAAGATCCGGCCGGCCCGGCCGCGTACGGAGTGGTTGTGCGACAGCTGCAGCGCCAGAGTCGATTTGCCGCAGTCCATCGTGCCGGTGAACATGACGAGCTCAGCCACGGGCGTACATCCTGCCAGCCCCGGCCGGCGATCCGATCAGGCGTCCGGCGGCACCAGACCCGCCCACGGGTCGTAGTCGACCTCGAGCGGCTCCTGCTGCGGGCGCTCGGCCTCGGGTACGTGTCGCAGGTTGACCCGGATGCGGTACCAGATCGAGCTCCGGCCGCGCATGCCGTCGACCAGGATGTCGGCAGCCTGCAGATGTCCGACCACCGCGGAGTGTCGCTCCTTCCATCGATCCAGTCCGGCCATCGCCTCGTCCTTCGTCTTGGCCCTGGCGATCTCGATCAGCGGCATCGTCTGCTGCCGGCGCCCGACCCCCTTCGGCGGCTTTTCGGCCGGTCCCAGCCGCTTGGCCAGGTCGAGAAGCGGCTGCAGCGATCCGGCCGTGTCGTCCATGCCGGCCCACAGGTCGCCGATCTCCGCGAACCGCTGGCGGACCGTCGGCAGCGTGTACTCCTCGGGCCGGCAGCCGGCGACCTCGTCCCACGCCAGCGGCGTCGAGACCCGGGCATCCGGCCGGGCCCGGACCGAGTAAGCGGATGCGACGGTCCGGTCCTTGGCGTTCTGGTTGAAGTCGACGAAGACGCCGTCGCGCTCCTCCTTCCACCACCGGCTGGTCGCGATGTCCGGAGCCCGGTTCTCCACCTCGCGGGCCACCGCCTGAGCCGCCAGCCGGACGTCTCGATAGACCCAGCTCGGCTCGATCCGGGTGTAGACGTGGAACCCTCGCGAGCCGGACGTCTTCGGCCAGGCCGTCAGCCCGTGGTCCTCGAGCACCTCCTTCGCGACGTACGCGACGTCGAGGATCTGCCGCCAGTCGATCCCGGGCACCGGGTCCAGGTCGATGCGCAGTTCGTCGGGATGATCGAGGTCCTCGGCCTGCACCGGATGCGGGTTGAGGTCGAGGCAGCCGAGATTGATCACCCAGGCCAGTCCGGCGGCGTCGCGTACGACGACCTCGTCGGCCGCCGTGCCCGAGCGGTAGGACAGGGTCGTGGTCTCGATCCAGTCCGGTCGCTTCTTCGGCGCCCGCTTCTGGAAGAACGCCTCCTGGTCGATGCCCTTGACGAATCGCTTGAGGATCATCGGCCGTCCGGTCACGCCGCGCAGCGCGCCCTCGGCGACCGCGACGTAGTAGTGGACCAGGTCGAGCTTGGTGTGCCCGCCTTCGACGAAGATCACGCGATCCGGGTTGGTGACAGTGACCTCGCGACCTGCGATCTCCAGGACCTGCGCCGACGGCATGTGCCCAACATAGATCGGCCCGGGGTGGTGTGACCGGGTGACGGTGGGGCAAGATCGAGAGCAATGCACCCAACGACCGCGTCGATGTCCTCTGCCCTGGTGGGTGTCGCGCGACTGCGCGAGCTGCTCACGTCCGGAGAGTCGGTCACGCTCCTCGACGTCCGGTGGGAGCTCAACGGCCCACCCGGCTGGCTGGCGTACGCCCAGGGACATCTCCCCGGCGCCGTCTACGTCGACCTCGAGCGGGATCTGTCCGATCCGGGCGGGCCGCGCGGGCGGCACCCGTTGCCCGATGCCGAGCGCTTCGCGGCCGCTATGCGGGTCGCCGGAGTACGCCGGTTCGACCCGGTCGTCGTCTATGACCAGTGCGACGGGAGCGCTGCCGCCAGGGCCTGGTGGCTGCTGCGCTATCACGGCCACGAGGACGTCCGGCTGCTCGACGGCGGCTACCGGGCCTGGGTCGAGGCGGACGGGCCGGTGAGCATCGACCCGGCGCAGCCGCTCGCGGGAGACTTCGTGGCGGCACCCGGCGCGATGCCGGTGCTTGACGCCGCCGGAGCCGCCGTGCTGGCCGACCAGGGGGTCCTACTGGACGCGCGCAAGGGGGAGCGCTATCGCGGCGAGCGGGAGCCGATCGATCCGGTGGCCGGCCACATCCCGGGCGCCGTGAGCGCGCCGACGGACGACAACGTCGCCGAGGACGGCACCTTCCAGGGCCCGGATGCGCTCCGATCACGGTTCGCGGCGCTCGGGGCCGCCGACCCGAACGCCTCAGTGGGGGTCTATTGCGGATCCGGCGTCACGGCCGCCCACGAGGTGCTGGCGCTGCACCTGATCGGGATCGAGGCCGCGCTCTATCCGGGCTCGTGGAGCGAGTGGGTCTGCGACCCGGACCGGCCGGTCGCCACCGGCACGGACTAGCCGCTTCGCCGCTGGCTACTCGTCGTGTGACGTGCCGCCCAGCATGATCTCGTCCCAGCTCGGCACGCTGGTACGACGGCGGTCGCGGCGCCGCCGGCTGGGCCTGCGGGTACCGGTTGACGATCCCGGGTCAGAGGAGGTCGCCCGCGCGATGATGTCGATCTCGTCGCCGACCGCGCGGCTCGACTCGTCGGCGATCTCGACCGTCGCCTCGTCGGTGTCGTCCTCGGCCGCGGCCGGTTGCTGCTCGGCTGCCGGTGCCTTCCGCGAGGGCCGGGGCCGGTGGAGCGGTGTGACTGAGGCTGCCAGGTCGTCGCGATGGGAGATCAGCTCGTCGACCGGCTCGTTGAGCTCGGCCTCGGCCACCGCCGAGGCGATCGCCATCTCGGTCGGGTCCGGTGTCTCCGGGTGGTCTCCGACCAGCGCCCGGGCCGGCTCGTTGTCGGCGACCACGAAGCGACCGGGCACGTCAAAGGCGTAGTGAGCGGGCTTGCCGCCGACCGGGACCACCTCGACGGTCCAGCGGCCGTCCTCGCGGCGCCACGAGTCCCACTCCGCCTCGTCGGGCTTGGTGCCGCGCTTGCGGAGGTTCTCGTCGACCACGTCGCCGAGGAGCCGCGCGGGGCCCTCGCCGTACTTGCGCCGGACTCCGGAGCGTCGCGCCCGCTCGGCGATGTGCTCACGCTCGGCGAGGACCGGGACGGCGTAGCCCATGATCTTCTCGACCGGCACCTGCGCTACCGCGGCCACCGCCTCCGGGCTCTCGCCGGCGCGGATACGAGCTTGGATGTCTCGTGGGCGCAAGGCGCTTTCCATCTGGATCTCCAACTGTCCGAGTCGTGCACGGTCGCCACGCAGCGCCGCCCGCAGGCGTTCGTCGGCCAGGACACGACATTCGTCGCCCGCCTCGTCGCGCAGGATCAGGTACTTCTGATCCTCGCTCAGTCCCACGAGGCGCAGGTCGCGCATCTCTCGCCTCCAGCTGTCCGTGCGCAACAGTCTCGTCCGCTGCGAGGCGCATTCCAAGCGCCCGCGCCGGTGAGTCACATCGCCGGGCTCGGCCGGCGTCGGGGCAACGTGACCCACGCGGGCAGCATGGCCAGCAGCCCGAAGCCGAATAAGACACCGTACGCCGTCGACGCACTCGTCTCGTCGACCACCACTCCGGCGATGGCCGATCCGGGCGCGACGCCGGCCACGATGCCGGCGGTCACCCAGGCGATTCCCTCGGTCAGGCGGGCGGCCGGCACGGTCCGCTCCACCATCGAGACCGCCGCCACCAGGGTCGGCGCGATCGCGAGACCCGCCAGGAAGAGCATGCCGGCGACCAGGACGAGGCCGGGGAGGAAGGCGAGGGGTGCGACCGAGGCGGTCAGCGCCGTCGCACCCCACCGCACCCGGACGGCCGGCTGCTGGCGAAGGGTCACAGCGCCGGTGACCAGGCCCGCGATCAGGCTGCCGGCCGCCATCGCCGCCAGCAGCCAGCCGGCGGCCGCGGGCGAGCCCTCTGCCCTCGCGAAGGCCACCGTGACTACCTCGGCGGCGCCGAAGAGTCCCCCGAGGCCGACCATCACGATCACCAACGGGGCGAGCAGCCGCCAGCCGAGCGGTTCGCGCAGTCCGTCGCCGTGCTCCCTGCCGGTGACGTCGGGCTGGGTGGAACGCTGGCTGGCCAGCCACAGCGATCCGACCAGGCACAGGCCGGCCACCGTCGCCAGCGCCACGACCGGGTTCACCTGGATCGCGAGGAAGGTGACCAGCACCGGCCCGACGACGAAGATCATCTCGTCGACCACTGCCTCCAGGGCGAACGCGGTGTCGAGCTGGCGGCGGTCCTCGACGATGTTGCGCCACCGCGCCCGGACGTTCGAGCCGATCTGCGGCAGCGTGGCGCCGGCCAACGCGGCGGCAGCATGCGGGAACGGCGTCGGCTGGTCGGACTCGATCGCGACGATCGTGAGGGCGGTGCCGAGACAGAAGGCCAGCGCCATCAGCGGCAGCACCTTGGCCTGACCGAACTGGTCGGCCAGCCGTGCCCCGAACGGCGACGCAGCCGCGCCGGCGACGACCTGGGCGGCCGAAACGGTGCCGGCCAGGCCGTACGAGCCGGTCCGATCGGCCACCTCGAGCACGATGCCGAGGCCGAACATCGAGATCGGCAGCCGGGCGACGAATCCGGCCGCGCTGAACTGCCATGCCCCGGGCAGACTCAGAATGATTCGATAGCGACGGAGCACGGCAGAAGTGTGCCAGCACCGGCGGTTTGCCGGGGCTGACAGGATGTCGGTATGCCTCGTCTCGACACGTCGCCCTATGACGCCCTGCTGCTGGTGTCGTTCGGCGGTCCGGAGGCGCCGGAGGACGTGCGCCCGTTCCTCGAGAACGTCACCCGCGGCCGCGGCATCCCGGCCGAGCGACTGGACGAGGTCGCCGGGCACTATGCCGCGTTCGGCGGCCGCTCGCCGATCAACGCGCAAAGCCGGACCCTGCGGGACGCGATCCGGGCCGATCTCCGAGCGCACGGGATCGACCTGCCGATCTACTGGGGCAACCGCAACTGGGACCCCTACCTCACCGACACGGTGCGGCTGATGGCGGCCGACGGAGTACGGCGGGCTGCCTGCCTCGTGACCAGCGCGTACTCGTCGTACTCCGGCTGCCGGCAGTACCGGGAGAACCTCTTCGACGCGGTCGCCGACGTCGGCCCGGACGCGCCGCGGCTCGACCGGCTGCGGCACTACTTCAATCACCCGGGGTTCGTAACGCCCTTCGTCGACGCCACGCTCGACGCGCTCGCGAAACTGCCCGACCGGCGCCGCAAGACCGCCCGGCTGGTCTTCGTCACTCACTCGATCCCGGACAGCATGAACGACGCCAGCGGGCGGGACGGCTCGACCGGCGGCGGCGCCTACGAGCAGCAGCACCGGGAGGTCGCGGCGGCGGTGGCGGCGACCGTGGCCGAAGTGTCCGGAGTGTCACGGGAGCACGACCTGGTCTACTGCTCGCGCTCCGGCCCGCCGTCGATGCCGTGGCTCGAGCCCGATGTCGGCGACCATCTCCGGTCGCTGCGGGCCGACGGAACCGACGCCGTCGTCGTCATCCCGATCGGCTTCGTGTCGGACCACATGGAGGTGGTCTTCGACCTCGACACGGAGGCGGCCGAGATCGCCGAGGAGGTCGGACTGGCCATGGTCCGGGCGGCGACCCCCGGCGTGCATCCGCGGTTCGTCGCCATGGTGCGTGAGTTGCTCCTTGAGCGAGCCGCCACAGAGCGTGGCGAGGAGCATGTGCGTCCGGCGGTCGGCAGCCTGCCGGCGCATTGGGATGTCTGTCCGGCCGGTTGCTGCCGCAACGCCAGGGACCCGAACCGGCCGGCGTCGTGCGGCCTCGACGCTCCCGAGCTGACCAAGGAGCGCGGCGCATGAGCGACCAGGCACTGCTGGCCCTCGCGCGCGAGACCGCGCACGAGGCTGCCACGTTGATCCGTGAGCGGCGGCCCGAAGGCCGGGTCGACATCGCCGCCACCAAGTCCAGCCCGACCGATGCGGTCACCGAGGTCGACATGGCCGCGGAGCGGCTGATCCGCGAGCGCATCGGCGCCGCCCGGCCCGACGACGGTTTCGTGGGGGAGGAGGGCGGCCGCCAGCCCGGCACGTCCGGAGTCGACTGGGTCGTCGACCCGATCGACGGCACGGTCAACTTCGTCTTCGGCATCCCGGCGTACGCCGTGTCGATCGGCGTCGAGGTCGACGGTGTCGTACGGGCCGGAGTCGTCGTCGACGTGCCGTTCGACCGCGAGTACACCGCGATCCGAGGCGAGGGGTCCTGGCGGCGTGACGGTGGCGGCCCGGCGGTCCCGATGCGCGTGCCGGACACCAGCGATCTCACCCGGGCGCTGGTCGGGACCGGGTTCGGCTACGAGCCGAAGCAGCGGGCCCGGCAGGCCGAGGCCGTTGCGGCCCTGCTGCCGCAGGTGGGAGACGTCCGGCGGATCGGCTCGGCCGCCCTCGACCTCTGCTCGGTCGCGGCCGGGCTCTATGACGCATACGTCGAGGAGGGGCTGCAGGCGTGGGACCGGGCAGCGGGCGTACTCGTGGCCCGAGAGGCCGGTGCCGTGGTGACCGGTCTGCACGACGACGAGCCGGACGAGCGGCTGGTGATCGCGGCCGGTCCGGCCCTGTTCGAGCGTTTCCGGGCCCTCGTCGCGGAGTGCGGCTTCTAGCAGGTCAGACCGACTGCGCGGTTCGGGAATTACCGGGCCGTCTGGTGCGTTCTACCCGCGCAGTCTCGAGATGAGGCGCGGGAGCAGCCTCGATGTGACCCAAATCGCGACTCGCGTCGTGGAATGGGCGTGATCTTCGGCGTCGGATAGGGCACACTGTCCGCCCGCGAACCCTTTTCGAGCCTGGCAACACCTGCATCGAGCACCGAGACATTCACCGCGAGGCGGGCCCCTCGCGTAGGAGATCCCATGGCAACCGACTATGACGCCCCGCGTAAGACCGAGGAAGACCAGTCCGAGGACAGCATCGAAGAGCTGAAGGCGCGGCGGCACGACAAGAACTCCGGCAAGGTCGACGAGGACGAGGCGGAAGCCGCGGAGTCGTTCGAGCTACCCGGAGCCGACCTGAGCCACGAGGAGTTGGCCGTCCAGGTCCTCCCGCGGCAGTCCGACGAGTTCACCTGCTCGTCCTGCTTCCTGGTTCACCACCGCAGCCAGCTCGCCGGCGAGCGCAAGGGCATGCCGATCTGCAGGGACTGCGCGGCCTAACCCTTGCCCTTGGCGCCGTCCACCTCAGTGGGCGGCGCTTCTTCCGTCGGCGACTTCTCGGTGGTCTCCAAGGACTTCATTCCCGGTGGCAGGTGCCCGGTCGACCGTACCCAGTAGTCGGCCGCCTTCCGGGTGGCGAACATCTTCGCGAGCTGCATCGCGGTCCCGGACAGCGCGACCCACGTGGCGGCCTCCCGCCATGACACCTCTGGATTCGAGGGGTTCTTCGGCGCTTTGCGCCCGACGGCAGCCCGCCAGACGACATCCACGGCGCGGGCGGCGGCGAGGGTCGCGACCGTAGTGGCGGCCCGGTCGTACAGCTTCCAGGTGCGCTTGCCGGGCTGTTTGTCCTTTTTGGACTTCGCCTTCGCCTCTGCCATGCGGTCAGTCTCTCACTCGGCGACCGGGCGACCGGCGCGCACCGCCGCCGCGAGTCGGGCCGGATGACGCGTGCTGACCAGCCAGTACGGCACCGGATCCTGCGGATCGTCGATGGCCACGCGTACCGCCGTCGAAATGTACGGCCGCAGCACCAGATAGGCGCGGGCATCGGCACTCGCGCCGCCGGCGTCACGCGTCTGGTCCCGGTCCAGCGGCTCGACCGCGCCGCACAGCGCCAGCGGGATGTGGGCCCGGCCGGCGCGCAGCTCGCCGCCGGAGACCGCGACCCGGACCGAGCTGTAGTGGCCGACCAGGCCGACGACGAGCGCCAGCGCGACCACTGCGGCGGTCCAGGCCAGCCACATCGGGGTGGCGACGAGGAAGATCCACCAGACGACCACGACGAAGCCGAGACCCGCCAGCCACCAGGCGAGCGGAGCCACCAGCCGCTCCTCGTACGCAAGCTCGCTCACGCGCCCTCCTCGCTACGCTCGTCGACCACGTGAAGGCTCGCGGCGTTGAATGGTTCGCTCGCAAGCTCGCTCACGCCGTCAGCCTGGCACGCGAGCCGAAGCCGGCGGCGGTAGGGTCACTGCGATGCTCGACGTACAGATTCAGCGGCTCGACGACGGTGTCGAACTGCCGCACTACGCCCATCCCGGCGACGCCGGAGCCGACCTCCACACGACGGTCGACGTGACACTGGCGCCGGGCGAGCGGGCCCTCGTTCCGACCGGGATCGCGATCGCGTTACCGGTCGGCTATGCCGCGTTCGTCCATCCCCGCTCGGGCCTGGCCGCCCGGGCCGGACTGTCGCTGGTCAACTCGCCGGGCACGATCGACGCGGGCTACCGCGGCGAGGTCAAGGTGCTCCTGATCAACCTGGATCCGGCCGAGCCGATCCGGCTCTCGCGCGGCGACCGGGTCGCCCAGCTCGTGATCCAGCCGGTCGAGCAGGCCCGCTTCCGCGTGGTCAAGGCCCTCCCGGACTCGGCACGGGGAACCGGCGGCTACGGTTCGACCGGAGGTTTCAACTCGGCCGACCCAGCGCAGCAGGAGGCAACCGCGTGATCTTTCGCCGCCGCAAGGGCAATCACGTCCGGCCGCCGGGCGAGGTCGAGGACGAGCCGGCCGTCGAGGAGGACGAGGAGCCGATCAGCTACCGCGAGCAGTCCGGCCCCTGGGACGCCGACGAGCGCGAAGTCGATCCCGACGATCCCAGCACGGTGGATCTCGGCGGCCTGATCGTCATCGGCCGCCCTGACCTCGAGCTCCGCCTGCAGACCGACCCGGCCACCGGCGCGGTCGGCGCCGCGATGCTGGTGAGCAACGACGGCGCCGTCGAGCTGCGCGCCTTCGCGGCCTCTCGGGCCGGTGGCGCCTGGGACGACATCCGGCGCGAGATCGCCGCTGACGCGTCCAGCCGCGGCGGCACCGCGACCGAGTCCGACGGTCCCTACGGCACCGAGCTGCGGCTGAAGGTGCCGGTCAAGACGCCGGAGGGCCGCAACGCCACCCAGGCCAGCCGGATCGTCGGCATCGAGGGCCCGCGCTGGCTGTTGCGCGCCACCTACCTCGGCCGGGCCGCCGAGGTACCCCGGCCCGACGACCCGCTGGAGGAGGCGGTCCGGGACGTGGTCGTCGTACGCGGCGGAATGGCGATGGCGCCCCGGGATCCGATCCCGCTCCGGATGCCGCACGGCGCGACCCCGGAGGCACCGGACGATGCGGCCGGCGGCGACGAGCCCAACGAGATCTAACCGTCACGAACGCCGTCTACAGTTGAGTTATGGGCATCATGAGGCGGGCTTTGGACCGGTTCGCCGCCAGCACCGACGAGCTTGAGGCAGAGGAACTGCTCGACGCCGCCGCCAAGCATGCCTGTGCGCCGATCGCGCAGGGCAACGACCGCGACGTCGTGACCGTGCACGGCACGCTGCGGGCCGTGACGCTGCGCCCCCGGGGCGGAGTGGCCGCGCTCGAGGCCGAGCTCTACGACGGTTCTGGCACGGTGACCCTGGTCTGGCTCGGCCGGCGGCGGATCGCCGGTGTCGATCCGGGCCGCCAGATGACCGTCCAAGGTCGACTCAGCTGCATCGACGACGTCCGGGTCCTCTACAACCCGCGATACGAGCTGACCCAGTGAGAGTGAGTGGGACCGCGTGACCGACGCCAGTAACCCATCGGCCGCCCAGACGCGCATCGCCGCCGAGTACGCCACCGTCGAGCAGCTCGTCCGGGCCCAGCTGGCCAAGGCACTCGGTGGCGTCCGCGGAATGATCGAGGGCGCCGTCCCGACCATCGCGTTCACGATCCTTTGGCTGACCACCCGCGAGCTGCAGTTGTCGCTGGCGATCAGCGTCGGTCTCGCCGCCTTGCTGGTGGTGGTCCGGATCGCCCAGCGTCAGACCATCCAGTTCGTGTTCAACGGCCTGGTCGGCATCGGCATCGGCGCCCTGTTCGCCATGCGGTCGGGCGATGCGAAGGACGTGTTCCTGCCCGGCATCCTCTACAACAGCGGCTACGCCGTCGTGCTGGTGTTCAGCATCCTGATCGGCTGGCCGATCCTCGGCTTCCTGCTTGGCGCCGTGACCGGTGACCCGACCGCGTGGCATGCCGACAAGCCGATCGTCCGGCTCTGCACCCAGCTGACCTGGGTGCTTGCCGTGCCGTGCATCCTGCGGGTGCTCGTGCAGTACCCGCTCTATGCGGCCGACCAACTCGGCTGGCTCGCGACGGCGAAGATCGTGATGGGATGGCCGCTCCAGGTCGCCGCACTTGGGGTCATGGCGCTCCTTCTCAGCCGTAACCACACCCCACTCGCGCCGCGGGAGACCTAGTCGCGACTCAACCGTCGCCGGCCGGATGGGCGTGCGGCGACAGCAGCGAGGCGAGCGGCCCCTCCTGATCCTCGGCCGCGACGAACAGCAGCTCGTCGCCGAACTCCAGGGACCGGTCGGTGTCGGGCGTGTAGATGCCCCCGTCGCGAAGGATCGCCACCAGCGCGACGTCGCTCGGCCAGGGGATCTCGCCGACCCGCTCCCCGACGAACGGCGAGTCCCGCGGCAGGGTGAGCTCGACCAGGTTGGCGCTGCTCTGGCGGAAGGTGAACAGCCGTACCAGGTCGCCGATCGTGACGGCCTCCTCGACCAAGGCCGACATCAGTCGAGGCGTCGACACCGCGACATCGACGCCCCACGCCTCGGTGAACAGCCACTCGTTGTTGGGGTGGTTGACCCGCGCGACGGTACGGCCGACCGCGAACTCGGTCTTGGCCAGCAGCGAGACCACGATGTTGACCTTGTCGTCTCCGCTGGCGGCGATCACCACCTGACAGGTGCCGAGGCCGGCCTCCTCCAGCGAGGACAGCTCGCAGGCGTCGGCCAGCAGCCATTCGGCGTTCGGGACGATATCGGACTTGATCGCCCGGGGGTCCTTGTCGATGAGTAGGATCTGGTGGCCGTTCTCCAGCAGCTCCTGGGCGACCGACCGGCCGACGGCCCCGGCGCCCGCGATGGCGACCCGCATCACTCCTCCTTCGGCCCGGCGGCCAGCGCCGCGTGTACGGCCGCGGAGCGCTCGTCGAGCAGGAAGAGGTTCAGCAGGTCCCCCTCCTGGATCACGGTGTTGCGGTCGGGGATCATGCCCGATCCCAGGCGGGTCAGGAAGGCGACCCGGGCGCCGGTCGTGTCCTGCATCTCGAGCACGGTGTGACCGACCCAGGCGAGCGGGGTCGGCATCTGGTCGACCCGGACGGTGCCCGACGGGTCGCGCCACAGCGGCTCGGCGTCGTCGGGCAGCAGCCGCCGGAGCACCTGGTCGGCCGACCAGGTCACGGTCGCCACGGTGGGGATGCCGAGCCGCTCGTAGACCTCGGCGCGACCGGGGTCGTAGATCCGGGCGACGACGGTCTGGATGCCGAACTGCTCGCGCGCGACGCGGGCCGAGATGATGTTGGAGTTGTCGCCGCTCGAGACGGCGGCGAAGGCGTCGGCCCGGTCGATACCGGCCCGCAGCAGCACCTCACGGTCGAATCCGAAGCCGGTCACGGTGGTCCCGGAGAAGGTCGGACCGAGCCGCCGGAAGGCATCCGGAGCCTGGTCGATGACGGCCACGGTGTGGTGGCGTTGCTCGAGGTTGCGAGCCAGCGTCGAGCCGACCCGGCCACACCCCATGATCACGACGTGCACAGTGACCTTCCCGTGGTGGAGATGCCAGCACGCCGATGCTAGCGCCCTGGCTGGTGAGGGGCCTGCCAGGCGCTAGCATCGCACCACGTGGGCCTAGCCGATTCGGCCAAGCGTTTGTTGCTCGGTCGCAAACTTCGCAGTACACAACTGCACGAGACGCTGCTGCCGAAGCGGATCGCGCTGCCCGTGTTCGCCAGCGACGCCCTGTCGAGTGTCGCGTACGCGCCGGACGAGATCTTCCTGATGCTCTCGATCGCCGGCGTCGCGGCCTACACGTTCTCATGGAAGGTCGCGATCGCCGTCGCCATCGTGATGCTGACGGTAGTCGCGTCCTACCGCCAGAACGTCCAGGCCTACCAGAGCGGCGGCGGCGACTACGAGGTGTCGACGACCAACCTCGGCTCGACCGCAGGGCTCGCGGTCGCCAGCGCCCTCCTGGTCGACTACGTCCTGACCGTCGCGGTGTCGATCGCGTCGGCCGCGCAGTACGCCGCGAGCGCGATCCGGCCGCTCGAGGGCCATCAGGTGTCGCTGGCCGTGGGCGCCGTGATCTTCCTGGCCGCGATGAACCTGCGCGGCGTACGCGAGTCCGGCACCGCCTTCGCCTTCCCGGCGTACTTCTTCATGGCTGCGATCCTCGGCATGGCGCTGGTCGGGTTCACCCGGGAGCTGTTCGGCGACCTGCCCGATGCCGACACCGCTCGGTTCGATCTGATCCCCGAAGCCGGCTACGAGCAGGGCCTGACCGGGCTCGCCGGGGCGTTCCTGCTGCTGCGGGCGTTCGCCTCCGGCTGTGCCGCCCTGACCGGGGTCGAGGCGATCAGCAACGGCGTGCCGGCGTTCCGCAAGCCCAAGGGCAAGAACGCGGCCGCGACGCTGCTCGTGCTCGGCGTGGTGGCCGTGGCGATGGCGCTGTCGATCGTGGCCCTGGCCAACCTGACCCACGTACGGGTGGCCGAGGATCCAGCCACCCAGCTGATCAACCAGAACGGCAATCCGGTCGGTCCCGGCTACCACCAGGATCCGATCATCACCCAGATCGCGAACGCCGTCTTCAGCGACTTCTCGATCGGGTTCTACTTCGTCGCGGCCACGACCGGCATCATCCTGATGCTCGCCGCCAACACGGCGTTCAACGGCTTCCCCGTGCTCGGTGCGATCCTGGCGCGAGACGGCTATCTGCCGCGCCAGCTCGACACGCGAGGCGACCGGCTGGCCTTCAGCAACGGCATCCTGGCGCTGGCCGGGCTCGCGATCGTGTTGATCGTGGCCTTCGACGCTGAGGTGACCCGGCTGATCCAGCTCTACATCGTCGGCGTGTTCGTGTCGTTCACAGTCAGTCAGACCGGCATGGTCCGGCACTGGAACCGATTGCTCCGGACCGAGACCGATCCGCAGGCCCGACGGCGGATGCAACGCAGCCGGGCGATCAACGCTTTCGGCCTCTCGATCACCGGCACCGTGCTGATCGTCGTGCTGATCACGAAGTTCACGCACGGCGCCTGGATCGCGATTCTGGCGATGGCGCTGCTCTTCTTGTTGATGAAGCGGATCCGCATGCACTACGACCATGTCCGCGACGAGTTGCTGGTCGAGGAGGAGGACGCGTCCCTGCCCTCGCGAGTGCACGCGGTCGTGCTCGTGTCGAAGCTGCACAAGCCCACCCTGCGGGCGCTCGCCTACGCCCGGGCGTCCCGGCCGAGCACGCTGGAGGCGGTCACGGTCGGGCTCGACCCGGACAGCACGCAGGCGCTGGTCGACGAGTGGGACGATCGCCGGGTGCCGGTGCCGCTCAAGGTGCTCGGGTCGCCCTATCGCGAGGTCACCCGGCCGATCGTCGACTACGTCCGGGGGATCCGCCGGAAGAGCCCGCGCGATCTGGTCACCGTGTTCGTCCCCGAGTACGTCGTCGGCCACTGGTGGGAGCAGTTGCTGCACAACCAGAGCGCGTTGCGACTGAAGACCCGGCTGCGCCTGATGCCGGGCGTCATGGTGACCAGCGTGCCCTACCAGCTCCGGTCGTCCGAGGCCGCCAGACGCCGCGCCGCCCGCGAGGACCATGCCCCCGGCGAGATCCGGCGCGGCGCCCGGACTGGCCGGGACCGCTAGGGCCGGCGAGCTAGGTCTTACGCCGCAGCGCCCGCACCGCGAGGACCGAGAAGACCGCCGCGATGCCGGCCGCCCAGATCAGCGAGGTGACGATCGGCTGCGCCTCGGCACCGGTCACCATGAGGCCCCGGCAGGCGTCGGCGAGCACGCTGACCGGGTTGTTCTCGACGATCGGCTGCAGCCAGCCGGGCATCGTGTCGGCCGGAGCGAACACGGTGCTCACGAACGTGATCGGGAAGAGCGCGGTGAAGCCGAACAGCTGCACATGCTCGGGGTCCTTGGCGAGGACGCCGACCAGCACCGACACCCACGAGAAGGCGAGGGCGAACACCAGCACCAGCGCGACCGCGCCGAGCAGACCGAGGATCGACGTCTCGATCCGGAAGCCGAGCACATAGCCGACCGCGAGCAGGAGCGCGAAGGACCAGGCCTGCTTGACCATGTCGGCGGCGATCCGGCCGGCCAACGGCGCCCAGCGAGCGATCGGCAGCGAGCGCAGCCGGTCGAAGACACCCTTGGTTAGGTCGGTGTTGAGTCCCATGCCGACGTACATCGTCACGAAGAACATGTTCATCACGATCAGGCCGGGCAGCGTGACCATCAGGTAGTCGGCGGGGGAGCCGCCGATCGCGCCGCCGAACACGTAGGTGAACAGCAACACGAACAGGATCGGCTGGAAGCTGAAGTCGCCGAGCTCCCACGGGTTGTGCCGGATCTGGACCAGCGTCCGCCAAGCCAGCGTCATGGACTGGCGCAGCCCGTCGATCGGGCCGACCCGGCCCGGCAGGTCGCGAGAGATCGGCTCGACAGGCGTCACCGCGGTCATCGCAGGGCCTCCTCGGCCTCGGTCTCGACAGGGTCGGACGGATCATCCGGCTCGGCGGGGTGGCCGGTCAGCGACAGGAACACCTCGTTGAGGCTGGCGCTGCGCAGGGACAGCTCGGTGATCACGATGCCCGCGTCGTCGAGGCGCCGGACGACCGCCGGGAGCACGGCCGGCTCGACCACCGGGGCCGTGACCAGGCCACCCTCGATCTCCGGAGTGGAGCTGGTCAGGTCGCCGACGACCGCGGCGACCGTGGAGACGTCGGAGATCTCGGCCGGTCGGACATTGAGGCACTGGGAGCCGGTCTTGGACTTCAGCTCGTCCGGCGTGCCGGTGGCGATCACCTTGCCGTGATCGATGACGGCGATGTCGTCGGCCAGCTCGTCGGCCTCCTCGAGGTATTGGGTCGTCAGCAGCACGGTGACGCCGCTGGCCACCATGCTGCGGATCAGCCCCCAGAGCTGGATCCTGGCCCGCGGGTCGAGGCCGGTGGTCGGCTCGTCCAAATAGAGCAGCCGGGGACGGCCGACGATGCTGGCGGCCAGGTCGAGTCGGCGCCGCATGCCGCCGGAGTAGGTCTTCGCGGCCCGGTCGGCGGCGTCGGCCAGGCCGAAGTCGGACAACAGCTCGGTCGCGCGGGCCTTGGCGTCGGGCTTCGGGATGCCGAGTAGACGCCCGATGAGCAGGAGGTTCTCGGCACCGGTGAGCATCTCGTCGACCGCGGCGTACTGTCCGGTGAGGCCGATCAGCTGGCGGACCTGGTGGGCGTCGCGCACGACGTCGTAGCCGCCGACCGTGGCGTGGCCCGCGTCCGGGCTGATCAGCGTGGAGAGCACGCGGACTGCGGTGGTCTTGCCGGCCCCGTTGGGGCCGAGGAGGCCGAGCACGCTGCCGGTGCGGACCTCGAGGTCGATGCCGTCGAGTGCGGTCGTCTCGCCGAAGCGTTTCACTAGGCCCTCGGCGTGGATCGCCTGATCCATGCATCTGCTCCTGTCTCGAGTTACGGGCTTCAATGTGGTGATAACGCAGACCACTGACAGTTGCGGGTGTGACTTGGGCAACACCACGGTGGCTGGCAGCATTCCGCGTCCTCACGGGTACTGACCGGGGAGCCGCCCGAAACTCATCGGTCCACCTCGTGTATCTTGATATCAAGACAACTTGGAGGCGTTCATGGCGACCGGAAGCAAGGACACGTTCGGAGCGGCGTCGACCCTGCGGGTGGGCGACCAGGCGTACGAGATCTACCGCCTGGATGCGGTGCGGGGCGACGGCCTGGATGTCGACAGCCTGCCGTACAGCCTGAAGATCCTGCTGGAGAACCTCTTGCGGACCGAGGACGGCGCCAACATCACCGCCGACGACATCCGGGCGCTGGCCGGCTGGGATCCGGCCGCCGAGCCGAGCACCGAGATCCAGTTCACGCCGGCTCGGGTGATCATGCAGGACTTCACCGGAGTGCCGTGCGTCGTGGACCTGGCCACCATGCGGGAGGCGATGGCCGACCTCGGCGGCGACCCCGAGAAGATCAACCCGCTGGCGCCGGCCGAGCTGGTCATCGACCACTCCGTCATCGCCGATGTCTTCGGCAGCACCGACGCCTTTCGGCGCAACGTCGAGATCGAGTATCAGCGCAATCGGGAGCGCTATCAGTTCCTGCGCTGGGGCCAGGGCGCGTTCTCCGACTTCAAGGTCGTCCCGCCGGGCACCGGCATCGTCCACCAGGTCAACCTCGAGCACCTCGCCCGCGTCGTGTTCACCCGCGACGGCACGGCGTACCCCGACACCCTGGTCGGCACTGACTCGCACACCACGATGGTCAACGGCCTCGGGGTCGTGGGCTGGGGAGTGGGCGGCATCGAGGCCGAGGCCGCCATGCTCGGCCAGCCGGTGTCGATGCTGATCCCGCGCGTGGTCGGCTTCAAGCTGTCCGGCGAGCTGCCGGAGGGTGCGACCGCGACCGACCTGGTGCTCACCATCACCGAGATGCTGCGCAAGCATGGCGCTGTCGGGAAGTTCGTCGAGTTCTTCGGCCCCGGCGTCAGTGCCGTGCCGCTGGCCAACCGGGCCACGGTCGGCAACATGAGCCCGGAGTACGGCTCGACCATCGCCGTGTTCCCGATCGACGCCGAGACGGTGTCGTACCTCCGGCTCACCGGCCGCGACGAGGAGCAGATCGCGCTGGTCGAGGCGTACGCGAAGGAGCAGGGCCTCTGGCACGACCCCGATGCCGAGCCGCGCTACTCCGACCACCTGGAGCTCGACCTGTCGACCGTCGTGCCGTCGATCGCCGGCCCGAAGCGGCCGCAGGACCGGGTGTCGCTGGCCGACGCGAAGCCTGCCTTCCGCAGCGTGCTCCCGGACTTCGTCGGCGAGGAGAAGGCCGAGGAGAAGGGCTACGACGAGGCGGAGGCCGAGTCGTTCCCAGCGTCGGACGTGCCGGCCTACTCCGGCCAGAACCACGCACCGCCGCCACGCGAGTACGTCTCGGCCGCGCCGACCGACGACGGGCGGCCGAGCAAGCCGACCCGGATCACCATGTCCGACGGCACGACCTGCGAGCTCGACCACGGCGCGGTCGTCATCGCGGCGATCACGTCCTGCACCAACACGTCCAACCCGAGCGTGATGGTCGGTGCCGCCCTGCTCGCCAAGAACGCCGTGGACCGCGGCCTGGCCCGCAAGCCGTGGGTCAAGACGACACTGGCCCCGGGCTCCAAGGTGGTCATGGACTACTACGACCGGGCCGGCCTCACGCCGTATCTCGAGAAGCTCGGCTTCAACCTGGTCGGCTATGGCTGCACCACCTGCATCGGCAACTCCGGACCGCTGATCCCCGAGGTCAGCCAGGCGGTCAACGACGCGGACCTGTCGGTCGTGTCGGTGCTGTCCGGCAACCGCAACTTCGAGGGCCGGATCAACCCGGACGTGAAGATGAACTACCTCGCCTCGCCGCCACTGGTAGTTGCGTACGCCCTGGCCGGGTCGATGGACGTGGACCTGATGACCGAGCCGCTCGGCCAGGACGCCCAGGGCAACGACGTGTTCCTCCGGGACATCTGGCCGAGCCCGTCCGAGGTCGAGCAGGTCGTGGGGTCGGCGCTCGCGTCGGAGATGTTCACGTCCGGCTACACCGATGTCTTTGCCGGCGACGACGAGTGGCGCTCGCTGCCCACGCCGACCGGTGACATCTTCGAGTGGGAGGACGACTCCACCTACGTGCGGAAGCCGCCGTACTTCGACGGAATGACCACCGAGCCGGCCCCCGTCACCGACATCAGCGGCGCCCGAGTGCTCGCCAAGCTCGGCGACTCGGTGACGACCGACCACATCTCGCCGGCCGGAGCGATCAAGAAGGACTCGCCGGCCGGGACCTATCTCGCCGAGCACGGTGTCGAGCAGCGGCAGTTCAACTCGTACGGCTCGCGGCGTGGCAACCACGAGGTGATGATCCGCGGGACGTTCGCGAACATCCGGCTCCGTAACCAACTCGCGCCGGGCACCGAGGGCGGCTTCACCCGCGACCTCACGCAGTCCGACGGGCCGGTGACGACGATCTACGACGCGGCCCAGGCCTATGCCGCCGCTGGGACGCCGCTGGTGATCCTGGCCGGCAAGGAGTACGGCTCCGGCTCGTCTCGCGACTGGGCGGCCAAGGGCACGGCACTGCTCGGCGTACGCGCGGTCATCGCTGAGTCGTACGAGCGGATCCACCGGTCCAACCTGATCGGCATGGGTGTGCTGCCGCTGCAGTACCCCGATGGCGTCACGGCCGACTCGCTCGGACTCACCGGCGAGGAGACGTTCGAGATCACCGGGATCGAGGCGCTCAACGTCGGTGACACGCCGGCCACCGTGCGGGTGCGCGCCGGCGATGCCGAGTTCGACGCCGTGGTCCGGATCGACACCCCTGGCGAGGCGGCGTACTACCGCAACGGCGGGATCATGCCGTACGTCCTGCGCTCGCTGCTCAACAGCTGACGCTGGAGAGTGGAGCTGTTCGGGGTCGCCGACTGGGCGCTGGTGGTGATGGCCCTGGCCGTCGCGGTCGGCGCGGCGGTGCAGGGCTCGATCGGCCTCGGCCTCGGTCTGGTCGCGGCGCCGACGACCGCCCTGGTCGCGCCGTCGCTGATGCCCGGCCTGCCGCTGTGGCTGGCCGCCGGACTCACCACGGCAACGCTGATGCGAGAGCGCCGGGACATCGACTGGGGCGGCCTGACCTGGGCGTTGCCGGCGCGGGCGGTCGGGACCGTGCTGGGTGTCCTGGTCGTCACCTGGTTCGCCGCGCGCACGCTCGGACTCGCCGTGGGACTGATGGTGCTGATCGCGGTCGCGCTGAGCGTGTGGACGATCCGGGTCCCGGTCAACCGCAGCACGCTGCTCACCGCCGGATTCGTCGCGGGCACGACCGGCACCGCCACGTCGATCGCCGGGCCGCCGCTCGCGCTGCTGTACCAGCACCAGCCGGGCCGTCAGGTTCGGTCGACGCTGGCGGTCTTCTTCCTGGTCGGCGTGCTGCTGAGCCTGGTGGGACTCGCGCTCGGCGGCGCCCTGCACCGGCGGGAGCTCGAGGTGGCGGCGATCCTGGCACCGGCGCTGCTGCTCGGCTTCGCGCTCGCGGGTCCGCTGCGATCCCGGGTCGACGCCGGTCATACGCGTACGGCGGTGCTCACCGTCTGCGCGGCATCGGCGCTCGCGCTCCTCGTACGCAGCGCGGTGGGGTGAGCAGCGCAGTCGACCCGGGCACGAATCTTGAGGGATTCGGGTAGCCATGCCAGCCCTCATCCCTCAAGATTCGTCGGCCATTCGTGGGCCGTCGGCGGCGTCGCCTAGGGTCGGCCCCGTGTCGACTTCCGAGCTGACCGCCGAGCGGGCCGAGGCCGCGGCCGCTGTGATCGCCGCGATCGCCGGCCCGGATGCGGCGCTGCGGCCGGACCAGGCAACCGCGGTCGCGGCGCTGTGCGAGCCCGGCGCCCGCGCCCTGGTGGTTCAGGCCACCGGATGGGGCAAGTCGGCGGTCTACTGGGCCGCGACGGCAATCCGACGTGCCGAGGGCGCCGGCCCGACGCTTGTCGTCTCGCCGCTGCTGTCGCTGATGCGCGACCAGGTCGCGGCGGCCGGTGGCGCCGGTCTCCGGGCGGCGACGCTTAACTCCAGCAACGTCGACGCCTGGTCCACGATCGAGCACGAGCTGGCCGACGGACAGATCGACGTGCTGCTGGTGTCGCCCGAGCGGCTGGCCAACCCCGGTTTTGGTCGCCGGGTGCTCGACGACCTGGCCGGCCGGATCGGGCTGCTCGTGATCGACGAGGCGCACGCGGTGTCCGACTGGGGCCACGACTTCCGTCCCGACTACCGCCGGGTGTCCGACGTGCTACGCCAGCTCAACCCGGACACCCCAGTGCTCGCCACGACCGCCACCGCCAACGCCCGGGTCACCGAGGACGTCGCGCATCAGCTCGGGGAGTCGACGCTGGTCCTGCGCGGCCCGCTGGCCCGGTCCAGCCTGCAGCTCGCCGTCGTCGACGCCCTGTCGCCGCTGGACCGGTTCGCCTGGGTGGTCGACCACCTGCCGAGGCTGCCGGGCTCCGGCATCGTCTACACCCTGACCGTGTCGGACGCGCAGCGGCTGGCCGCCGTGATCAGCGAGATCCACGGCCCGGACGCGCCGGTCGCGGCGTACACCGGAGGGCTCGACGGCGCCGAACGCGAGAAGCTCGAGGACGCCCTGCGGGCCAACGAGCTGAAGGCGCTGGTCGCGACATCCGCGCTCGGCATGGGCTACGACAAGCCCGATCTCGGCTTCGTCGTCCACGTCGGATCGCCGCCGTCGCCGGTGTCCTACTACCAGCAGGTCGGCCGGGCCGGTCGCGGCATCGACCGGGCCCTCGTGGCGCTCCTACCGTCGGACGCCGACGTGGGCGTCTGGGACTACTTCGCCACCGCCACCATCCCCGACCGCGAGCAGGTGGTCCGGCTGCTGCGCGGGCTCGCGGCGTACGGCGACGGCGAGGTCGCCTCGGTGCCGGCGCTGGAGGCGGAGACCGGGCTGCGCCGCGGCCGGGTCGAGCTGATGCTCAAGCAGCTGGCCGTCGACGGCGTCGTCGAGCGGGTCGAGCGCGGCTGGGTGCGAGGCGCGGCCGACTGGAGCTACGACGCCGCGCACTACGACGGCATCGTCCAGGTCCGCCGCCGCGAGGCCGACATCATGCGGGCCTACACGCGAGGCGATCGGTGCCTGATGCAGCTCCTGCAGGAGTCGCTGGACGATCCGACCGCCGCCGCCTGCGGCCGCTGCTCGGTCTGCCTCGACGGGTTGCCGGAGCCGTTGTCGGCCGAACCCGAGACGTCAACGATCGCGGCCGTCGGGCGACAGCTCCGAGGCGAGACGCATGTTCTCGAGCCGCGCAAGATGTGGCCGGGCGGGGCGTTCGGCGCACGGGGCCGGATCCCGGCCGAGCTGATGGCCGAGCCCGGCCGGACGATCGTGTACGCCGACGCGCCGGAGTGGCGGGAGCTCGCCAGCACCGTACTCGCACACGACGGGCCGGCTCCGGAGGAGCTGACGACGGCCTGTGTACAGACGCTCGCGGGCTGGCGCACCGAGTGGCCGCAGCGCCCGGACGTGGTCGTCGGCCTGTCGGTCGCCGACTGCCCGACTCTGACCGACGGGGTCGTCGACCACATCGCATCGGTGGGGCGGCTGACCCGCACCGAGGTCATCACGCGGCCGCCCGCGGACCTGTCGGAGCTGTCGTCGCCCGAGGAGGCTCGGCTGTGGCGCGACTCGATCGAGGTCGATGCCGACGTCGCGACCGCGGTCTCGGACGCCGCGGTGTTGCTCGTCGTCGACGCGACGTCGTCGCTGTGGCCGGTGACGGTCGCGGCCGCGAAGCTCCGCGAGGCCGGAGCGGCGGTCGTGCTGCCCCTGCTGATTCACCGCCGGCCGTGAGCGTGGGTCGGCGATGATGAGCCGGTGACGATTCATTCCGACCACCCGTTCCTGGTCCCCGAGCCCGATCGCAATCCGGTCCGGCGGCTGCGCGCCCGGCTCGCGTCTCCGGTCACCCTGTGGACGGCGCGCCCGGACGACCCGGTCGGGCTGACGGTGTCGTCGATGCTCGTGGCCGACGGCGATCCGGCGAAGCTGCTGGCGTTGCTCGATGGCGACTCGGACCTGTGGGAGGCGCTCGCGGAGTCCCGCCAGGCCGCCGTCCAGGTGCTCGGCTGGCAGCATCGGCGGCTGGCCGACGCGTTCGCCGGACAGTCACCGGCGCCGGGCGGCCCGTTCCGGATGGCCGACTGGACCGACACCGCATGGGGGCCGGTGCTGACCGACACCAGTGCCTGGGCCGGCGTACGGCTGGTCGACGACGAGCCGCGACAAGTTGGCTGGGCACTGGCGGTCGAGGCGGTCGTCGAACGGGTCGAAGTCGGCGCCGACTCGCCGCCGCTGCTCCATCGGCGCGGGCGCTACGTCCGGCTGGACGAAGCATGACGGCTCGACCGTACACCGCCGATCAGCTTCGGCGGGCCACACTGCGACGGCAGTTCCCGCGGGTGCGCGGCCGTGGCCGGGCCGCGGTCACCGAGGTGGTACGCCGGACCGGCCCGATCCAGTCGCAGGCGCCGCGGGCTCCGTTCGTCGGCGTCGCGGCCCGGCTGCCCGGCGTGCCGTACGACGCGATCGCCGAGGCGTTCGAAACCCATGACATCGTCAAGGCGTCCAACATCCGCGGCACTGTGCACGTGTGCGTGCGTGAGCAGTTCCCGCTGCTGGACGCCGTCACGCGGCGCACGCTCGAGAGCGGTCTGCGCAAGATCCTGAACCTCCAGCGCCTCGACGTCGCCGAGGTCCGGGCCGAGATCGAGCGGTGGCTCGGCGACGAGTGGCGCCTGGAGTCCGACCTGACCGACCACATGACGTCCTGGCTGGAGGCGAACGACTCGGCCGAGTCGGCGGCGGCGTCGAAGGAGTCGTCGGCGCGGTTTCAGCTCCGTGGCTACAGCGCGCTGATCCGGCGGCCCTCAAAGGGCGCGTGGGAGATGCGGAGTCCGTGGCTGCTCCGGCATGGGCCGCCGCTGCTCGGCACTCCGGTCGTCGAGGCCGAAACCGCGCTCGACGGCCTGGTGCGGGTGCATGTCGGCGCGTACGGTCCCTCGACCCGCGACGACATCGCCTGGTGGTCCGGCGAGGGTCTCACTCGGGTCGACGCCGCGATCGCCCGGCTCGGCGACGAGTTGGTGCCTCGGCCGGGCCCGGGAGGCGCTACCTACTTCGACCTGGCCGAGCCGCCTCCCGGTGGCGCGCCGGATCCGGGGCTTCGGCTGCTCCCGGAGTTCGACGCGCTCGTCCTCGGCTACCACCCGAAGGGCCGCGTCCGATTCCTCGATCCGGATCATGTCGAGGCGATCTGGAACCGGGCCAACGGCATGTTCTCGCCGACCATCCTTTACGACGGTCGCCTGGTCGGGCTGTGGCGCCTGGTCGGCGCCGGTCGCCGTCGTGACGTCGAGGTCCGGCCGCTGACGGGTGCGTCGCTGCCCCCGGAGGGGACGTTCGACGGTCCGGTCGAGGGGCTGGCTACCGCGCTGGACGTCGAGGTCCGCGACCTGAAGCTGACGGCCGGGCGCTGACTGTCAGTCCTCCGGCTGCGGCGGGGGAGCCGTGGGATCGACGCCGTCGAGGAATGCGACCGCCTGCGCCTGCAGCCGCGGCGCTCCGATCGCGCCGGCCCAGCGGACGATCTCCCGGGCCAGCGCCCGCGCACCGGCCTCGTCGCCCGCGTCCCGGTCGAGCACCGCGACCAGCAGCTGCTGCGCGAGCGTCCCGGCCACGGCGCCGGATTTCGCCGCATGCTCGGTCGACCGCTCCCAGCGCTGCCGGGCGAGCTCGTGCCGTCCGTCGTCGTGGTCGTGGTCGCCGAGGTGGCGCAGCGCCTCGAACACCAGGTAGTCGTCGCCGGTCGCCTCGGCCGTCTCGAGCGCCTCGCGGTAGTGGGCCGGAGCGACGTCCCGCTCCCCAGCGATGTTGTCGGCGATCCAGCCCTGGAGCATCGCGGCCCAGCCGCGCCGGCCGTCATCCGGGCTGGCGTCGTAAAGGCGCTCGGCCGCCGCCCGGAGCTCGGCGATCTCGCTCGGGTCGCGGCCGTCCGGCCCGAACCGGGGCCCGGACTCGCCGACGAGCGCTTCGAAGTACGCCCGCCGGATCTCCAGCTGGTCGAGATCCCATCGGGCGACGTCGTCGTCGGCCGCTGCCACCGCGGTACGGGCGGTCGCCAGCCGGTCGGGGGTGAGACTGGTACCGCTGCGGTAGTCCCGGTCCAGGGCCGCTCGGCAGGCCGCCAGGGCGAGTTGGGCGACATCGTCCGTCGCGGTGGCCGATGCCGCGTCGATCAGTGCCAGGGCGCGCTCTGCCTGCCCGGCCCGGACGAGGGCGTCGGCGGTGGCGACGAGCACGGTGGCCGGAACGTGAGCGGTGGACAGGGTCTGCGAGGAGGTCATGGCCGGCAAGGTAGTCATCGCCAAAACTATTCACAAGAAAATCATTTGGCGCCTAAACTATCCCGATGCGCGACTCGATCGACGAGCATCTGGCGGTGTGGAGCAAGGAGCTCGAGGACCTCGATCCCTTGCAGGAGGCGATCGTCGGCCGGATCCACCTGCTGGCCCGGCACACGACCCAAGGTCGCCAACAGGCACTACAGACCGGCGACCTGCTGCTGTGGCAGCACAAGACGCTGCTCATGCTGCGCAAGCTCGGCCCGCCCTACGCGACGAGCCCGTCGCAGCTCGCCACGATGCTCAGTCTGACCCGCGGCGCGCTGTCGCTGCGGCTCGCGACGCTGGAGGAGATGGGCCTGATCAGTCGCCGCCACGATGGTGCCGACCGCCGCCGGGTCCAGGTCAGCCTGACCGACGCCGGCCGCAAGGCCCTCGACTCGACGATGGACGCCGAGGGTCATGTCGAGGAGCGCATGCTTGCCGTGCTCACCGACAGCGAGAAGGTGACGCTTGCCGACCTGCTCCGCAAGGTCGTCGTCGGCATCGAGTCGGCCCCGGACCGCTGACGACCGGCGACTACGACTCGAGCACCGCCCGCAGCCGCTTCGCGTACTCCGCGGCCTCGGCGTCGTCGGCGTACTTGGTGCGGGGCCAGAAGAAGCCGCGCAGTCCGTCCTTGCGCCGGCGCGGCACGACATGGACGTGCAGATGCGGCACGCTCTGGCTGATGACGTTGTTCAGCGCGACGAAGGATCCCTGGGCGTCATAGGCCTCGAGCACGGCTCCGCTCATCCGCTGCACGGCGCCGAACAGCGGTGTCAGCAGGTCGGCCGGCAGGTCGGAGAGCGTCTCGTAGTGCTGCCGCGGCACCAGCAGCACATGCCCCTTGAAGACCGGCCGCGCGTCGAGGAACCCCACCACGTCCTCGGTGTCCAGCACGTGGTGGGCCGGTCGCTGGCCGGCGACGATCTGGCAGAACAGGCAGTCCACGACACGGCACCCTAGGGCAGTGACTCAGGCCAGCTCGGTCCGCGGATCGATCCGCCAGTGGTTCGACTGGATCCTGCGGCTGGCGAATTCCACCTCGCGCTTGCCGACCAATGTGAAGCCGACCGATCGGCACAGCCCGTTGGACGGGCCGTTGGTGACGCCGGGGAAGGCGTGCACCAGACCCCATCGGCCCTCGTCGCGGGCCCGCTCGAGGAGGGCGCGCACCGCCAGCTTGGCGAGGCCGCGGCCCTGGAACTCCGGCAGCACCATCCAGCCGATCTCCGACAGCGCCTCTTCGTTGGCATGGGCCCAGATCACGACGTTGCCGGCCACGACCTCCGGCCGATCCTCGTTGGGGACGATCATCTCGATCCAGGAGTGACCCGCCCGGGCGGCCGCCACATCCCGTTTGACCTTGTCCTCGATGCCGTCGCGCGGCAGCGGACCGCCGAGCTCGGCCATCATCTCGGGGTCGCAGCGCATCCGCACGTACGCCTCAACATCCCCCGGCTCGACCTGACGCAGCAGCATGCCGTCCTTGCTATCAACCGGAGCCGACAATGGAGTGGCGATCCCAACCGACATAGACTCGCTGGATCGTGGCGTGACGCTGAAGGCGCCCGCGCGGGCATCCGGCGGGGATGAGGAGGTCGGAGCGACATGGGGCTGCTCGATCAGATCGGGGAGCCGAGCGATCTGCGTGAACTGACGGCGAGTCAGCTCGACGACCTCGCGGCCGACATCCGCCAGCGCGTCATCGAGTCGGTCGCGGTCAACGGCGGTCATCTCGGTCCCAACCTCGGCGTCGTCGAGCTCACCCTGGCGATCCACCGGGTCTTCGACTCACCTCGCGACCGGGTCCTGTTCGACATCGGCCACCAGGCGTACGTCCACAAGATGCTGACCGGCCGGGCCGACGAGTTCGGGCGGCTCCGCAAGAAGGGCGGCGTGTCCGGCTACCCCAGCCAGGCCGAGTCCGAGCACGACGTCATCGAGAACTCCCACGCGTCGACCGGTCTGTCCTACGCCGACGGCCTGGCCAAGGCCTACTCCCTGCGCAAGGAGGACCGCTATGTCGTCGCGGTGATCGGCGACGGCGCCCTGACCGGCGGCATGGCCTGGGAGGCGCTCAACAACATCGCGGCCAACAAGGACCGCCGGCTGATCATCGTGGTCAACGACAACGGTCGGTCCTACCAGCCGACCATCGGCGGCCTCGCCCATCATCTCGACGCGCTGCGTACGCACCCTCGCTACGAGGAGATGCTCGAGCAGATCAAGGAGCGGCTGAACCGGGTCAAGGTCGTCGGTCCGCCGGCCTACGATGCGCTGCACGCGATCAAGAAGGGCCTCAAGGACGTACTCGCACCACAGGGACTGTTCGAGGACCTCGGGCTGAAGTACCTCGGACCGTTCGACGGGCACGATCGCGAGACCGTCGAGCAGGCGCTCACGCAGGCCAAGCAGTTCGGCGGGCCGGTGCTCGTGCATGTGCTGACGACCAAGGGCAAGGGCTACGACATCGCGGTCCGCAACGAGGCCGACCAGATGCACCAGTCCCACCCGTTCGACCCGGCGACCGGCGAGGTGCTGGCGACGCCGCCGCGCGGTTGGACGTCGGTCTTTCGCGACGAGCTGGTACGGCTCGGCGACGAGCGTGAGGACATCGTCGGCGTCACCGCGGCCATGCTCTATCCGACCGGCCTCGACGCCTTCGCCGACAAGTACCCCCAACGCTGCTTCGACGTCGGGATCGCCGAGCAGCACGCGGTGACCAGTGCGGCGGGGCTGGCGCTCGGCGGGCTGCATCCGGTCGTCGCGGTCTACTCCACGTTCCTCAACCGCGCCTTCGACCAACTGCTGCTCGACGTCGCCCTGCACCGGTGCGGCGTGACCTTCGTGCTCGACCGGGCCGGCATCACCGGTGAGGACGGCCCCAGCCACAACGGCATGTGGGACCTCACGCTGCTCGGCATGGTGCCGGGGCTGCGACTGGCCGCGCCGCGCGACGGCACCCGGCTGCGGGAGCTGCTTCGCGAGGCGGTCGCGGTCGACGACGGCCCGACCGTGCTGCGCTTCCCCAAGGGCGCGGTCTGCGAGGACATCGCGACGATCGAGAAGGTCGGCGGCGTCGACATCCTGGCCCGGGACGGCAGCAACGACGTCCTCATCATCGGCGTCGGCTCGATGGCCTCGCCGGCCGTCGACGCCGCGGCCAAGTTGCAGGTGGACGGCACGGGCGCCACTGTCGTCGACCCGCGGTGGGCACTGCCAATCGCACCGGAGCTGATCGAGCTCGCCCGCCAGCATCTGCTGGTCGTGACCGTGGAGGACAGCGGCCGCGCCGGCGGCTTCGGCACCGCGCTGAGCCTGGCGCTCGCCGACGCGGGCGTCCGGACTCCGGTGGCGGTCCGCGGCATTCCGCAGCGTTTCCTCGACCACGACAAGCGGGACGCGATCTGCGAGGAGCTCGGCCTCACCGCCGAAGCGCTCGCCGACGACATCCGGCGCCAGCTGGCGAAGTAGACGCGACCGGGCGTCCCCTGCAAGGGTCGGAGCACCCACAATTTGTCGGTTCTGCCTGCGTTACGACTCGACTCATTGGGTACGAGGACCGGCGAGGAGGTCTCCGATGAGCCTGCTGCGCACGAAGCCGATCGAGCAGTCGATAGCCGACACCACCGATCCGGAGCACCAGTTACGCAAGGACCTCGGGCCGCTCGATCTGATGGTCTTCGGCGTGGGCGTCATGGTCGGCGCCGGCATTTTCGTCCTCACCGGGCAGCAGGCCGGGGCCAGTGCCGGTCCGGCGGTGGCCATCTCCTTCCTCATCGCCGGCTTCGCCTGCGCGCTGGCGGCGCTGTGCTACGCCGAGTTCGCCTCGACCGTGCCGGTCGCCGGCAGCGCGTACACCTTCTCGTACGCGACCTTCGGCGAGCTGATCGCCTGGATCATCGGCTGGGACCTCATCCTCGAGTTCACCGTGGCGGCGGCTGCGCTCGCCGTGGGGTTCTCCGGCTACCTCAACAGCCTGCTGGACGGCACGCCGTTCGAGCTGCCGGCCGCGCTGCAGTCGGTGTCGACCAGCGCCAACCCGGACGGTGTCGTCGACCTATCCGCCATCGTGGTGTCGCTGGTCGTCATGGGCATCCTGATCGGCGGCATCAAGCTGTCCAGCTGGTTCAACCAGCTCGTGGTGGCGATCAAAATGACCGTGATCGGGATCGTCATCATCGGGGGCATCGGCTACGTCACGCCGGACAACTTCTCGCCGTTCGTTCCGCCGGCGGAAGGCTCGGCAGGCGCAGCTGGCGGCTGGCTCAAGGTGCCGTTGATCCAGACTCTGATGGGCATCGAGCCCTCGGTCTTCGGCTGGGCCGGAGTCTTCAGCGCAGCCGCGGTCGTCTTCTTCGCCTTCATCGGGTTCGACATCGTCGCGACGACTGCCGAGGAGGCGCGCCGCCCGCAACGCGACGTCCCGATCGGCATTCTCGGATCGCTGGCGATCGTCACCGTGCTCTACATGGCGGTCAGCCTGGTCATCACCGGCATGCAGAACTACCAGGACATCGATCCGAACGACGCGGCGCCGGTGGCCACCGCGTTCGAGTCGGTCGGTCTGCACTGGATGAGCGATGTCATCTCGGTCGGCGCCTGCATCGGCCTGACGGTGGTCGTCATGATCCTGATGCTCGGCCAGACCCGGGTCGGCTTCGCCATGGCGCGCGACGGACTCCTGCCGACCGGGCTGGCCAAGGTCCACCCGACGTTCGGCACGCCGACCCGGATCACGATGATCACCGGCGTCGCTGTGGCAGCCATCTCGGGCTTGGTCGAGCTCAGCACCCTGGCCGATCTGGTCAGCATCGGCACGCTGTTCGCGTTCGTACTGGTCAGCGCCGGGGTGCTGGTGCTCCGGCGAACCCGGCCGGACCTGCCGCGTGGCTTCCGTACCCCGGCGGCCCCGGTCGTCGCGGTCCTGGCCGTACTGGCCTGCGTCTACCTGATGCTGAACCTGATCGGCGAGACCTGGGTACGGTTCGTCGTCTGGCTCCTCATCGGCTTCGTCATCTACTTCGCGTACGGGAGGCGCCACAGCCGCCTCGCGAGGCGGGACGAGGTACCGGCCGGTCAGCGGACAACGTCAGGGTGACGTCAGGCGGTTGTCAGTGTTCTCCGGGATAGCCGCCATCGAGACTGAACCTTCGCCCCCGTAGGCCATCGTTTCGCGTGGAGTGGACCCAGCGGGTGCGGGCAAGCCGCGCGGGGTGTTCGTCACATAACACTGGCTTGACCTCTGGAGGACAGACATGGACCCGACGATCGACACCGCTCCGGCCGGCGGCGAGGAGCTCACCGGACTTCGAGACCAACCGATCGGTCCGAACGACTCGCGGTACGAAGAAGCCCGCGCGGTCTACAACGCAATGATCGACCGGCGGCCCGCCCTGATCGCACGCACTGCGACTCCGGACGAGGTCGCTCGCGTCGTCAACTACGCTCGCGAGCGCGGGCTGCGGCTGGCCGTCCGCGGCGGCGGTCACAACGGCGCCGGGCTCGGCACCGTCGACAACGGCGTGGTGCTCGACCTCTCGCCGATGCGCGACGTGAGCGTCGACCCGGTCGCGCGGACGGTGCGCGTCGGCGGCGGCGCCACCTGGGGCGAGGTCGACCGTGCGACCAACCAGCACGGCCTCGCGACTCCGAGCGGCATCATCTCGACCACCGGCGTCGGCGGACTCACCCTCGGCGGCGGACTCGGCCACCTGACCCGCAGCTGCGGACTGGCGATCGACAACCTGCTCGAGGCGGAAATGGTGCTGGCCGACGGTCAGCAGGTCCGCGCGAATGCGGACGAGAACCCCGATCTCTACTGGGCGATCCGCGGTGGCGGCGGCAACTTCGGCGTCGTGACCTCCTTCCTGTTCCGGCTGCATGATGTTGGCGTCGTTGCCGCGGGTCCGACCTTCTGGGCCGTCGACCAGAGCCCCGAGGTGATGTCGGCCTACCGCGACTTCATCCTGGGTGCGCCGCGCGAGCTCGGTGGCTTCTTCGCCTACGCTCAGGTCCCGCCGGCGCCGCCGTTCCCGGAGGAGCTCCACCTGCGTCCGGTCTGCGGTGTGGTCTGGTGCTACAACGGCAGCGAGGAGGACGCCGCGAAGGCGATGGCACCACTGCTGGACAGCCTGCCGGAGCCATTGCTGCACGGCGTTCAGGCGATGCCGCACCCGGACCTGCAGGGTGCCTTCGACGCGATCTACCCGCCCGGCGACCAGTGGTACTGGCGGGCCGACTTCGTCAAGTCGATCCCGGACGCGGCGGTGGCCGAGCACGCGCAGTACGGCTCGAACCTGCCGACCTGGAAGTCGTCGATGCACATGTACCCGATCGACGGTGCAGCCCAGGACGTCGCGCCGGATGAGACCGCCTGGCGCTACCGGGACGCCAACTGGGGCTCGGTCTTCGTCGGTGTCGACTCCGACCCGGCGAACGCCGGCAGGATCAAGGACTGGACCGTCGACTACTTCGAGGCGCTGCACCCGTACTCGGCCGGCGGTGCCTACGTCAACATGATGATGGACGAGGGCCAGGAGCGGGTCCGCGCCAGCTACGGCGACAACTACGACCGGCTGGCCCGGATCAAGGCGACCTACGACCCGGAGAACTTCTTCCGGGTCAACCAGAACATCGAACCGAAGGCCTAGGGCCTAGCCGTCGCTGGGCGATGGAGACGCGACCGGCGTCTTCATCGCCCGGTAGCGGCGGCGGACGTCGTCGGGCATCCGCTCGATGGCATAGCGCAGCATGGTGCGAGGCATCCGGGGCGCGTACGCGTCGAGGTAGCGTCGCAGCTCGTCCTCGTCGACCCGCTTGCCGGCCTCGCGGAGCATCCAGCCGGCCGCCTTGTGGATCAGGTCGTGCCGGTCGTCGAGGACCTCGGTCGCGAGCGCGTACGTGTCGGCGGTCTGGCCGGCCTGGATCAGGCGGAGTGTGGCCACCAGGGCGATCCGGCGCGGCCACACCGACTCGGAGCGTATCCAGTCGTAGAGCGGCGCCCGATCCCGGTCTAGCAGGTAGCCGCCGACCACCTTCGGCGCGCTGCAGTCGACCAGATCCCAGTTGTCGACCCGGTCCAGATGCTCGACGTAGGTCTCGTACACCTCGGTCGCCCGGGCCTCGTCGCCGCTGCGGAGGGCGCGGTCGGCGTACTCCGCGAGGATCACGAGGGAGGCCAGCCGGTGCTCGTGGATCGGGCTGGTGAGCCCGGGGGGGAGGGCGGCGGGAGACACCGGCTTCCGGACGTACGGCCGGACCAATACCCGCAACCGGGACACTTTGACCCCGATGAACACGTCGCCCTCGGCATAGCCGCCGGGCCGGACCTGGAAGTAGCCGGCCAGCTGCTCGGCGGCGGCCGGATCCGCCTCGGCATCGATCCCGGCCAGCAGCTCGGCCACCCGGTCCCGGTCCCGCATGGCGTCAGCGTAGGACAATGGAATGACCACCCCACCCTCTGGCGTTGGAGTGATGGTCATGAGATGGAAACGCCGCTCCCGCGAATCCGACGGCCCGCCCGAGTCCGCATCGACGCCGGCCCAGCGTCCGGTCGTGCACCCGCTCGTCCATGTCGTGGACGAGATTCCGGAGCTCGCCGGTGGTGAGCGGCCGATCCTGGTCCACGCCCTCGACGGCTTCCTGTCGGCTGGCCAGGCCGCCCAGCTCGCCGCCAGGCACCTGGTCGGCAGCAGCGGCGGCCGCGTGGTGGCGAGTTTCAATCTCGACCAGATGTACGACTATCGAGCCCGCCGGCCGGGTCTGGTCTTCGACCGCGATCACTACGGGAACTACGACGCTCCGCGGCTGCTGGTCCGGCTGCTTAAGGACGCCGACGGCACGCCGTACCTGCTGCTGTCCGGGCCGGAGCCCGACTACCGCTGGGAGGGGTTCGCGGCCGCGGTCCGGGCCCTGGTCGAGCGGTTCGACGTCAGCCTGGTGGTCGGGATCGGAGCGGTTCCGATGGGCGTGCCGCACACGCGTCCGGTCATGATCACGACGCATGCCACCCGGTCCGACCTGATCGACCGGCCGAACCTGTGGCGGGCCCAGATGCTGGTGCCGACCAGCGCCCAGTCGCTGCTGGAGCTCCGGCTCGGCGAGGGCGGCCACGACGCGATGGGCTACGTCGCCCACGTGCCCCACTACCTGAGCCAGGTCGAGTACCCCACCGCCGCGATCGCGCTGCTGGACGCCGTCGCCGAGCGCACCGGCCTTCGGCTGGATATGACCGCGCTGGAGGAGTCCGCCGAGTCGGCGCTGGAGGAGATCGACGAGCAGGTGTCCGAGCAGGACGGCGAGTCGGTGCTCACCGGACTCGAGGAGCAGTACGACGCGTTCGCTCGCGGAGCGTCGGAGTCGCTGCTGGCCACGGAGGGCCCGCTGCCGACCGCCGACGAGCTCGGTCAGCAGGTCGAGCAGTTCCTGGCCGGACTCGACGACCCGCACGACGACGACTGAGCCGGGGCTGCCGATCTGACAGGATCGGGTCCGTGCCCACGTCAGTCGCCGAGCTGGTCGACATCCTGAACCTGGAAACGATCGAAGTCGACCTGTTCCGCGGCGCGCAGCCGTCCGGGTCGACGATGCAGCGGGTCTTCGGCGGACAGGTGGCTGCCCAGGCGTTGATGGCGGCCAGCCGCACGGTCGATCCGGCCCGGCACGTGCACTCGCTCCACGCGTACTTCCTGCTCGGCGGCGACACGTCGATCCCGATCGTCTACGACGTCCAGCGGATCCGGGACGGCGGCTCGTTCAGCACCCGTCGGGTCGAGGCCCGTCAGCACGGGCGCGTGATCTTCTACCTCACCGCGTCGTTCCACGTCGACGAGCCGGGCTTCGACCACCAGGACCCGATGCCCGACGTACCCGTCCCGGAGGACTCCGCCGACCTCGCCGAGCTGCTCGGCCGGATCAGCCCGCGGGCGGCCGACTCGTGGCGACGCGAGTGGTCGGCCCTCGACGTGCGCTACATCGGCGACACCAGGCCGAGTGGCGGGATCCCGGTCGGCGAGCATCCGGCCCAGGCGCGGCTGTGGTTCCGGACCGACGGTGAGCTGCCCGACGACCCGGTCCTCAACAGTTGCGTCCTGGCGTACGCGAGTGACCTGACCCTGCTCGGCTCGACGCTGATCCCGCACGGCGTCATCATCGGCTCGCCGACGATCCGGGCTGCCTCGCTCGACCACGTGATGTGGTTCCACCGACCGGCCCGCGCGGACGAGTGGCTGCTCTACGACCAGCAGTCGCCGTCGGCGCAGGGTGCTCGGGGGCTCGCGACCGCCCGGATCTTCAGCGCCGACGGCAGGCTGGTCGCGACGGCCGCACAGGAGGGCCTGATCCGGCCGGTGAAGGCCGCCGCGGACGGAGCGGGCTAACCGCCGAGCCGGTCCAGCAGCTCGGCCTCGCGCTCCGGAGCGAGCCCGGAGCCATCGCGTCGCCATTCGGCGGTCGCCATCCAGTCGCGGGTGTCGCGGATCGTGTCGGCCACCGGCCGTGGCGTCAGGCCGGTCCGTTGCGCCGCCGACCCGTCAAGCGCCATGACGCCTTCGTTCACGCCCTCAGACCACAGCGGCACGATGGCGCCGTCGAGGCCCTCGGCCAGCAGTGCCTCGGCGTCGATCCAGACCGGCTCGATGTCGGCGCCCAGCGCTTTGGCGATCGCCTCGACCATGTCGGCGAAGCTCCACGGCGGAGGCGGCGTACACGGATGGAACGCGCCGGAGGTGCGCGACTCGGCGAGCCCCACGACCCAGGCACCCTGATCGCGGGCATCGATCACCTGCATGGCGGCGTCGGCCGGACCCGGGCACAGCACCCGCCCGCCGCGGCCGATCCGGTCGACCCACCAGGTGAAGCGGGCGCTCGGGTCGTAGGGACCGACGACGTAGGTGGGCCGCACGATCGTCACCGCGTCGCTGCCGTACGCGTCGATGGCCGCCTGCTCACTCAGCGCCTTCAGCGGACCGTAAGTGCGGTCGGTCATCGGCGCGGTGTCAGGGTCGAGTGCGGGCTCCAGCGTGGCCAGCGGCAGGGACTCGTCGCCGCCGGTCTGGTCGGTGTCGGCGTACGCGGAGACCGACGAGATGTACACGTGGTGGCCGCCGCGGTCGCCGATCGCCTCGGCCAGCGACCGCACCTGGCGAGGCCAGAAGGCGCAGGTGTCGACGGTGACGTCGAACGTCCGTCCGTCGAGGACCGACAGGTCGACGTCCCGGTCGGCGGTCAGGTGCTCCGCGTCCGGGAGTAGGTCGGGTGCTGGCTGGCTGCGATGCAGCAGGATCAGCTCGTGTCCGGCCGCCAAGGCGGCCTCGCTGATGTGCCGGCCGACGAAGCGGGTCCCGCCGATGATCAGGATGCGCATGCCCTGAAACCTAGCCGGTGACGACACCGACCAGGTGCGGTGACGCGTCGCGGATTCGAGTGACGCCGAAGGTGAGCCGGCCGTCGTCGTCGACGCTCCCGAAGCGCACCGACCCGGGCAGCGTGATCGGGCGGCGGAAGGCGACCTGGACGGTGCAGGCGCCCGGCAGCCGGCCCTGGAGGGCGGCGAGACATCGGGCCTTGGCCCACATGCCATGCACGATCTGGCGCCGGAAGCCGAACGCCTTCGCGGTCGCGGCGTAGAGGTGGATCGGATTGCGATCGCCCGACACGGCCGCGTAGCGCCGACCCAGACCGGCCGGCAGCAGCCAGCGGGTGGGCCCGATCGGCGGGTCGATGTCTCCCAGGGGGAGCGGATCGGTCGTGTCGCGGTCGCCGCCTCCGCGCCGGAGCACCGTCGTGATCTCCTGCCACACCCGCTCGCCGCCGACCGTCGCCGTCGTGACGATGTCGACCAGCTGACCCTTGGGATGCGGACGGAGCTCAGTGGCGTGGACCGCAAGGCTGAACGACTCGTCGACGTGGACCGGTCGATGCTGCGTGATCGAGTTGGCCACGTGGACCATGCCGATCGCCGGGAACGGGAAGCTCTGGTCGGTCATCAGCGCGAGCTGCAGCGGGAACGCCGGCAGATGCAGGTAGGTCATCGGCAGCACGTCCGACAGCGTGAACTGACACACCTCCGCGTACGCCGCGAGCTGGTCCAGGTCGATCTCCACGCCGTGCCGCTCGAGCGCGAGCTCCGGAGTCTTCGCGGCACTGCGACGCAGCCCGGGCAGCCGGTTGAGTACGGGCACCGCGGGCAGCGCGGCCTTCGCCAGCAGGGGCGCCGTCCAGGGTGCCGAGTCGTAGACCCTTCGGTGGCGGGGCTCGTCCGAGATCATGGTCAGGCTCCGATCAGACTCTGGCCGCACACGCGTACGACGTTGCCGGTGATCGCGCCCGAGCCCGGGTCGGCGAGCCAGGCGATCGTCTCGGCGACGTCGACCGGCAGGCCGGCCTGGCTCAGCGAGCTCATCCGCCGGGCGACCTCCCGGGTCGCCAGTGGGATCTTCGCCATCATCTCGGTGTCGATCAGGCCCGGCGCCACCGCGTTGGCGGTGATCCCACGCGCCGCCGCCCGTGGCGCGATCGCCTGGACCAGGCCGATCACACCGGCCTTGGAGGTCGCGTAGTTGGTCTGGCCCAGGTTGCCGGCGACACCGGCGATCGAGGCCAAGCCGATCACCCGGCCCGCATCGCGGATGACGCCCTGGTCGAGCAACTCGTCGCTGATCCGCTGCGGCGCGGCCAGGTTGACCTCGAGCACCGACGACCAGCGCTCGGTATCCATGTTGGCGAGCTTGCGGTCGCGGATGATGCCGGCGTTGTGGACGACGACGTCGACGCCGCCGTGCAGGTCCGTGAGCTTGGCGCCGATCCGTTGCGGCGCGTCGGCTGCCGTGACGTCCACGAGCACCGATGCGCCGTCGAGCTCCTCCATCAGGGTGTGCAACGGATCGGCGGCGGTCGCCACGTCGAGTCCGACGATCGACGCGCCGTCGCGATGGAGGACCCGGGCGATCGCCGCTCCGATGCCGCGCGAAGCGCCCGTTACGAGCGCCACCTTGCCCGCCAGCGGCCGCGCCGGATCGACGGCGTCCGACGGCTCGACGAGGCCGGCGGTGCCGACCCGGACCACCTGGCCCGAGACGTACGCCGACTTGGGAGACAGGAAGAACGTGAGCGTCGACGACAGGCTCTGGGCGGCCTCCGGCGCGACGTAGATCAGCTGGACGGTCCCGCCACGGCCGATCTCCTTCGCGAGCGACCGGGTGAAGCCTTCGAGTGCGCGCTGGGCGACGGCCGTACCCTCCGAGCCGGTGGCGTCGGGTGGCGTGGCGAGCACCAGGGCGCGGGGACAGGTCCGCAGCGAACGGAGCACCGGGGTGAAGAACTTCTGGAGCGCCGCCAGGCCCGCGACCGAGTCGATGCCGGTGGCGTCGAAGGCCAGGCCTCGGAAGCGGTCGTCGTCACTCGCCTGCTCGCGGATGTCGATCCCGCGGGCGGCGAGCTGCTTGGCGACGACGGTCCGCAGCGTGCCGCCGGGCGCCGAGCCGAGCAGGACCGGGCCGTCGACCAGCGGCCCATCCTCCCGATAGCGGTCGAGGAGCTGCGGCTGGGGCAGACCGAGATTCTTGACCACGACGCGGCCGACGGAGGTGTTCGCCAAGGACTGGTAGCGGTCACTCATGTCCGGCTGTGTCCCATCTCTCGCATACCGGTCGAATTCGACCGCAGTTCGTCGACTGTAACTTCTAGTTGCAGTCAACGCCAACGGTACGTGATTGCCTCGGACAGCTCAGCCGCGCAGGTAGGCGAGCACGGCTGACACCCGGCGATCGCTGCCAGGATCCAGGTCGAGCTTGGCGAAGATGCTTCCGACGTGCTTGCGCACGGCGGCCTCGCTGACGTAGAGCCGCTGCGCGATCGAGCCGTTCGTCAGCCCCTCAGCCATCAGGCCGAGCACCTCGAGCTCGCGTGGCGTCAGTCGCGCCATGGGAGCGTCGGCCCGACGGCGCGAGAGCAGCTGGCGGACCACCTCGGGATCGATCACGGTGCCGCCGGCCGCGACCCGGTCGAGTGAATCGACGAACTCAGCGACCTTGCCGACCCGGTCCTTGAGGAGATAGCCGACGCCGCCGCGGCCGGGCGCATCGAGGAGACCGGGCAGGTAGGCGTCCGCGACGTACTGCGAGAGCACGAGGATCCCGATGCGGTCGTTCTCGGCTCGGATTTCGGCGGCGGCCCGCAGGCCCTCGTCACTGAATGTCGGCGGCATCCGTACATCGGTGACGACGACGTCCGGCGGGTCGTTGCGTACGGTAGCGACGAGTGCGTCGGCGTCGTCGACCGCTCGAACGTCGTGGCCCACGCTGGTCAGGATGCCGACCAGGCCCTCGCGCAGGAGCGCCGCGTCCTCGGCCAGCACGATGCTCAGTGGGTCTGGCACGGCACCTCCATCCGCAGCCGGGTCGGGCCGCCGGGCGGGCTGGTGATGTCGAGCGTGCCACCCAACGCGTCGACCCGCGTGCGCAGTCCGGCGAGCCCGGTGCCGCCCGCGGGATCGGCGCCGCCGATGCCGTCGTCCTCGACCACCACGACGAGCGATCCCGTCGCCACCCAGCCCCGCACGGTGCACGAGGACGCTTGGGAGTGCTTGGCCACATTGGACAGGGCCTCGCTGACGACGAAGTACGCCGCCGCCTCGACCGGTTGCGGCAGCCGGCCGGTCAGGCCGAGCTCGACCGTCACGGGGATGGGAAGCCGATCGGCCACCTCGTTGACGGCGGCGGCGAGTCCATGGTCGACGAGCACCCGCGGATGGATGTCTCGAACCGCTTCCCGGAGGTCGGCGAGTGCACTTTCGGCCTCGGCATGCGCCTTGCGAAGAAGCTCGCGAGCCTCGCCTTCGGGCAGCTTGTACTCGGCCAGGCCGAGCGTCATGGTGAGCCCGACCAGCCGCTGCTGAACTCCGTCGTGCAGATGCCGCTCGATCCGGCGGCGTTCGGTCTCGAACGCGTCAACCAGGTCCAGCCGGGATCGCCGGAGCTCGGCCACCCGCTCCCGGAGTTCCCCCTCCCGCGGGGTGAGCAGGCTGCCGACCAACGCCGCCTGCGCGGCCGCCGCCAGGGTCAGCACGTACGCGCTGAGCACGTACCAGGCCGGTGCGGCCAGCAGGGCGAGCGGCAGCGCCTCGGTCGGCGTGTCGACCTGCCACCACAGAACGCCGACCGTGTCGAATGACGCCACCAGCGGGGACACCGCCAGGAGTCCGGTGGGCACCAGGGTGAACACGGCGAGCACGAAGTCGATCCAGCCGACCAGGAACGCCAGCAGCGCGGTGTAGCCGAGGGCGCGCAATGCGGCCGGCTCTCGGCGTCGGTAGGCGATCCACTGCCGCAGAGTGGTGTCGGGGAGCGCCGGATGCGGGCTGGCGAGCGGCGGTTCGTCAGGGCCCCGCATGAGCCGGGCCCGCCAACGCTCGAGGTGGCCGACGCCGACGCCGAGGATCGGCAGCGAGTACAGCACCACGATGCCGATCCAGATCGGGCTGAGCACGATGCCCGCGAGGACGGCGCCGATCAGCCCGGCCAGGACGCCAAGCGCCACGAAGGGTGAGGAGACGACGTACGCGAACGAACGCCACGGCCAGGCCGACGCGAGGAAGCGCCACGGCCGGTCGGCCAGGGCGGCCCAGGCGGTCGGAGCAGGTTGCACGCCACGACGTTAGTGCGGCGACCCGGTCGCCGTCGGTAGCGCACGCGCTACCTCGGAAGTAGTGCCAAGCCCAAAGACTTCGCGGCCGCGTTGACCTGAGATGGATGGCATGGAAACCAACACCCACGCCGTCGTCATCGATCGGCTGACGAAGACCTACCGTTCCAAGGCCGGCAGCGTTCCGGCGCTGCGCGACGTGACGTACGCATTCCCACGTGGCTCGTTCACGGCGGTCATGGGTCCGTCGGGATCGGGCAAGTCCACCCTGCTGCAATGTGCGGCCGGGCTGGATCGGCCCACCTCGGGCCGGGTGCTGCTCGGCGATACCGACCTGAGCACGCTCAACCCGGCCCGGCTGACCAAGCTGCGCCGGGCCAGGATGGGTTTCGTCTTCCAGGCCTACAACCTGCTCCCGTCACTCAGCGCGTACGAGAACGTCGCCCTCCCACTGCGGCTGGCCGGCGCCAGGCCGCAGCGGAAGGAGATCCGGGACGTCCTGCACCGGGTCGGACTCAGCGACATGGGACGCCGGCGCCCGGCCGAGCTCTCCGGTGGCCAGCAGCAGCGGGTCGCGGTCGCTCGTGCCCTGGCGACCAAGCCGGAGGTGCTGTTCGCCGACGAGCCGACCGGCGCGCTCGACACCGGCACCAGCCGTCAGATCATGGGGCTGCTGCAGCAGGCGAAGGAGCAGGGCGGTCAGACGGTCGTGATGGTGACCCATGACCCGTCGGCCGCGGCCTATGCGGACATCGTCGTCTTTCTCGAGGACGGTCAGATCGCGGGCACGTTGCGAGGTGCGGGCGCCGGGGAGATCGCGGCCGCCATGAGCGAGTTGGAGAACTGATGTTGCAGATCAGTCGCCGCACGGTCCGGCAGAACTGGGCTCTGTATGTCGGCTGCTTCATCGCGGTGGCCGCCGGTGTACTTCTGCTCGGCCTGGCCGCCGACGCGATCGCCGCGGGCAACGCCTACACCCATGACCATCCGGGCGGTCTCGTCGTCACGGTGACCGGCGATGGCATGGGCAGGCACACCGAGCGCTATCTCCCCGAGGACGAGAGCCCCGAAGGCCTGATGGCGCTGCTCGGCATGGTCTCCGGGATCTGTGGGTTCATGACGATCTTCGTCGTGGCCAGTACGTTCGCGTTCGTGGTCGCAGCGCGGCGGCGGGAGCTCGGACTGCTCCGGCTGGTCGGCGCCACGCCCCGTCAGGTGCGACGCATGATCCTCGGCGAGGCGCTCACGGTCGCCGTCGCCGCAGCACTCGCGGGCTCGCTCCTGGCGTACGCGTTGACGCCGGCGATGCTCGATCTGGCTGCCGGTACGGAGTTCTCTCCGATGAAGCTCGACCCGCCAAGCCCGTGGATCCCGCTGCTGATCGCGTCGGACATCGGCGTGGCGGTGGCCCTGCTGGGCGCCTCGCTCTCGTCCCGGCGTGCCGCCAAGGTGGCGCCGATCGATGCGCTGCGGGAGTCGGCGACCGAGCCGCCGCGACTCACGGTGAGCCGGGTGATCTTCGGCCTGTTGGGATTGGGTGGTGCCGGCACCATGATCGCGTTCATCCAGCCGGGCAACTTCGAGGTCGCCATCGCCATGGCGATCTTCGTGCCCATCGTCTTCGTGATCGGCATGGTCGCGCTGGCCCCGGTCTTCGTGCCGCTCGTCGCGCGACTCTGGGGGCTCGTGCTGGGCCGGCTCGCGGGTGTGCCGGGCTACCTGGCCGATCGGAACGTCTGGGTGTCGCCGCGGCGTACCGGCTCGCTGGCCGCGCCGATCCTCGCCATCTGCGCCATCGCCGGCACGCTGTCGATCATGATGAGCTTCATCGGTGACCTGACCTACGCCCAGGGCCTGCAGGCGTCCCGGCCGTCGTTGGTCGTTACCGGCGATGGCGAACATGACCTGACCGCGGATCTTCGTGGCGTCGAAGGGGTCGGCGTGGTTGACGCCACGATCCCGGCCGAGGTGGTCCCGACCGATCGCGGGTCGGCGGACGGCACCGCCGCCGAGGGGATCGACCCGGCGACCTTCCAAGCGGCCCGGCGGCTCGACATCGAGCAGGGCTCGCTCGACCAGCTGACCGGCAACTCGCTCGCGATGATCGACTCAGTCGCCAGCGACAATGGCTATCGGCTCGGTGAGACCGTGCGGCTGAGCTTGCTCGACGGCACCTCGAAGACGTTGAAGCTGGTCGCGATCGTCGCCGACGCGCCCAGCCTGGTGCCAGACGTCATGCTGCCCAAGGCGATGGTCGACGCGCACGTGTCGTCGGCCACGCCCGAGCGGTGGCTGGTCCTCCCAGCTTCCGGCGTCGGGCTGGGGGAGCTGGCCGGCGACGTCCGTGCCGCGGTCGGGACGTCCGCCACCGTCGAGTCGACCAGCGCTTGGCTGCAGGCGGAGTCCGAAGACTTCCGCCGCTCCAACAACCGCGCATTGGTCGTCCTGCTGGGTCCGACCGGTGCGTACGCCGGAATCGCCATCGTCAACACGCTGCTCGTGGGCAGCCTGCGGCGGCGGCGCGAGTTCGTCGCGGGCCGGCTGCTCGGCGCGACGCCACGCCAGATCCGCCGAATGATCGGGTGGGAGTCCGCCCTGGTCAGCCTGGCGGCGCTCACCATCGGCGGCGGCATCACAGCCGCCGTGGCGCTGCTGGCGCGTCGAGCGATGATGACCGATGTCGATGCGGTGACCACCACGGTCCCGTGGTTGACGTTGGTGGGCATCGCCATCGTGTCCGTCGTCCTGGCCGTGGCGGCCGCGCTCATACCAGCGACCCGGGTGCTCCGCGACGCACAGCCGTCCGCAGCCACGGTCGACTGATGACTCCGGGCCGGTAACTTGTGGTTGCACCACGGTCCAACGCTGTGCGACGCCACGTGCCACGCGTGGCTTCGTGAGCGTTGTGCGGCTAGTTATCGTCAGCCGCCAGCCCGCCGAGCCTCAGTATGGACCAGCCTCGCGCTCTGCCCTCGGGCCCGGGCAGCGTGCGGCTCGCGGGCGAGTGGGTTCCGCTGTAGGGATCGGTTCTCGAGGCCGTCGTCCAGGGGCTCAGTCGCGGCGGTATGACGCGGGCATTTACGCGGCCATTGCCGTCAGAGTTGGTCGATCAACGCCGCGCGCTTTCGCTCGTACTCCGCGGCGTCGATGAGTCCCTCGTCGTGAAGCTGCTTCAACTCGTGGAGTCGTTCGCGAACGCCTGCCGTGCCGCCTGAGGCTGCCCCGGAAGCGACTGGTGTCGCTGGTGCGACGGCCGAGGTTCTCGCCTGGGCAGATGCGATGACGGTATTGCCGGCAGCCTCAAGTGCCTTGGATGCTGTCATGTTGCCCGCCGTGGGCGGACTCATCCGTAGCGCGTAGGTCTGTTTCTCGGTCACGATCGTGAGGTACACGTCGCCGCGCTTGTTCGAGCCGAGCAGGTTGAGGCCTCCCGTCATTACGGCCGCAGCGCCTCGACCGACGCCGCTCTTCTTCCCCACGTCGGCGCTTGCCTCAATAGATAGCAGTCGTTCGTAGTCCCCGGCTCCGCCAAGGGCACCTCCCAGGCGCACATATCCCTTCTCGTACACGCGGATGCTCTTTCCGCCGAAGGCCTTCGACTCGACCTGGTGGCCGTAATGTGTCAGGTCCTCCTGCTCGCGCGCGGCGCGAGCTGCGCGAGCGGCCTCGCGTTCGTCCCGCTTGGCGGCTTTGCGTGCGGCCTTCTCGGCCTTCTTGTCAGAGTCAGCCACGTTGTCACTCCTGGTGGTGTTAGTCGCCGTGGCCGCCGCCTCCTCGGTTGCGAGGCCGCGCCAGCCGTCACCCTCTCGCTGGCGCGGCGTCGAATCTAGAGACGACCGGCCTTCCAGGAGGGGGCTTTCGTCCCCTGGCGAGCCACGTCTCCGGGCAGTCGCGCCGTTAGCTGCGGCACGGAGCCCGATCGTCAGGGCTCGGCCCCGACCTCGAGTGCAAACGCCTCGCTGGCAGACCCGCTGGGTCGATGGCATCGTTGGCGTGTGCCCAACACGCATCCACCGGTTCCAGAGTCCTTGGCCCGGCGACTGCGCGCTGAACCCGTCGCGCAGCAGCCGTTCTGCTGGAGCCTCGAGAAGTGGTTACCCGTTACAGCTGGCGATGCGGGCGCCGAGGCGGTCCTATACGCTCTGCCGCCAGAACTCGATCGAGAGTCGGTGCGGTCCACCGTGCAATATCAGCTTGCGCTCGGGCATGGCATCGCGGCCTTCATACCTGTCATGGTCTGGGGCGGCCCGGGCGGCTATGGACCATTCAGAGCGCGGTCGATCCTCACAGGTCATCGAAGCCGCGCTAACTGGACTCTGCCGATAGATCCAACGGTCGGGCAGAGGCTGCTCGAGGGTGCGCGCGTACTCCGGCAAGGGGGTCCGGTAGAGGCGTTTCGTCTGCTCAACAACTCAGGTCACATCAAATACCTTGGCGGAGCCTTCTTTACGAAGTGGATTTCGTTCGCATCTGCGCGTACAAGGATCGACGCAGAAGAGGTCGCGCCGATCCTGGACAAACGAGTACGGGACTGGATCTACAAGCACACGCGAGCGACGATCCCGGTCGACTTGTCCACGACGTCGACGGACGACTACACCACATACCTCTCACTCCTCGACGCGTGGCGGCAGGGCGACGGCTGGACCAGAACCCGCGCGCAAGTCGAACTCGCGATCTTTGACCTGACCCGTGACCGGCCAGACGAAGGTGCGAGTTGATCGCTGGCCGATTCGGTCGATGGTCTGCGCACTGGCGGCGATTAGACGCACCCTTGGATGCGCACGGATCGCGCCATGAGCTGGCATCCGCTGTAATGCCGTCAGTGTTCGTTGTCCTTAGCGAGGGCGGTCTCCTCGATGGCAGCCAGCATTTGCGCGAAGGAGCGAGTGAGCATTTTGTCGATCAGTGGGCCTGTGAGTCGTCCGATCGGGCCGCCCCTGGGCATATACCGATAGTCGAACTTGGCGAACGTGCCACCGTCTTCGGGGTCGAGAGTGAGTGTGGAGTCGGCCCGGTTGAATGGCACGGACACGCTCGGGTGATTCTGGGTATCGATCCTGCGACCGTCCTCCCAGACCGTGACGGTCTCATCCATGCTGCCGATCGGCTTCAGTTCGACCTGGCGGCGAGCGCCGACACCGCTCATTTGGTCGCCGATGGCTCTGGTTGACCGCAGGCCACTCCAATGCGTGGCGAGATTCGGAAAGTCGGCGAACAGCGTCCATACCGACCCCGTGGTCGCCGCCATGCGACGTTGCACAGTGAGATGGCGTTCAGTCATGACGACCACTCCATGTATTCGGACTGGCTGATTACGAAGATGCCGTCTACATCCCATGGTCGCGTCGGCAGGTGCGGCGTCAAGAGCCGCCCGCACATCGGTGTGTTGAGTGCGGCCGGCACGCGGCGTGGTGACGCACCATTCGTCCGCGGATCGCGCAAGTGTTGCGCTGCCGCCCAGCAGGCGGAAGACGCGCCGGCCAGCACCCGCTTCGCGCGCATGGTTCACCCGAGGGGCGTGGTCAACTCGGTGAGCGGGGTGAACCACTCCGTCACTCGGCTGCACAGGTAGGTCTCCCCGGCAGCGGTGAGCGACCCGTCGGCGAACGCGTCTGGCCAACCTCGCCGGCCGTGAGCCAGAGCCAGCAGCGTCGAGAGCGCGCACCGCACGTACACGTAGCGGCCGCTGTCCAGCAGGGGATCGATGAGGCACCCGTACGGATCGGCACGGTCCTGCAGCACCAGCCAGTAGTGCCGATCGTGCTCGTACGGCCAGAACTCCAGCACCACGGGCTCGGCTGGTAGGTGTTCGGCGGAAACCGTGTGGGCCAACCAAGCGAGCACCACGGCTGGATCGCGCTCCATCATGGCGGGGTCGTCAGGGAGCCAGGTCTCCGCCCAACCGCGCAGGGAGTACAACACGGGCATCAACCCGGCGCCGACCGTCGTCAGACGGTAGCCCGTTGAGCCCTGTCGTGACACCAGCCCCAGCATCTCCAGCCGTCTGAGACGTTCGGTGAGCACTGACCGGGAGATCCGGCCCGGCAGCGAGCGCGCCAGCTCGTTGAAACCCTGCGCCCCGAAGAGCCCGAGCTGCCGCACGATGAGCAGACTCCATCGGTCGCCGAGGTGCTCGATGGCCTTGGTGAAGGAGCAGTAGCCGGGGAACTCGTGCGACTTCACCGTCCGAGTGTCTCACCGTCAGTTCGAATACAGAACTATGCGACGCTCAGCCGTCCGCCGGATCCTTGGCGCATGGCCACCCTCCCCCACGCCGACCCAGCCTCGCGGCACACGCCCGCCATCGAGCAGCTGTACCGCCGGATGCTGCGCGCTGCCGCCGCGCACGGGCGGTTCCTCACACTCCCGTCCGGGCAGCACGTCCACGTGACGGAGGCAGGTGACGGACCACCGATGGTGCACCTGCATGGCACCAACACCAGTTCCCTTTCCCATCTGATGCTCACAGGCCGGACACCCGGCCTGCGTTCCTACCTGGTCGACCGACCCGGATGCGGCCTCAGCGACCCAGAGGCCTTCCGGCCCGGAGAGTTCCGCGGATACGCCGTCCGCTTCGTCGGTGACACGCTGGACGCCCTGGGGCTCGATGCTGCGCACCTGGTCGGTGCCTCCGGCGGCGGCATCTGGGCCACCTGGTACGCCATGACCCACCCGAACCGGGTCCGTGGACTGGTCATGCTCGGCTCCGTACCGACCCTGCCCGGTGGTCGTCTGCCGCTACTCATGCGGCTGGCTGCGACCCCGGGGATCGGCGACCTCATGGTGCGAGCGGTGAAGCCCGGCCGCCGGATGCTGCTCAAGATGATGGCCTCGATGGGCGAGGCGGAAACGATCGTGAGATACCCCGACCTGCTCGACTCCCTCGTCGCGGGCGCCCGGGACCCGGCCGCGACCCAGGCCAACCTCGCCGAGCTCAGAGCGCTGATCTCCTCGCGCGGCTTCCGGACCAACATGCGATTCAGCCTCGAAGAGCTTCACCGGCTCGCCGTGCCCACCCTGATGATCTGGGGCGACCGCGATCCCATCGTTTCTCCGAGGCACGCCCGTGAGGTCGCAACCGCCATCCCGCACGCCCGCCTCGAGACACTGCCCGCCGGACACGTGCCCCAGCTGGGCAACCCGGATCGGGTCGCGGCACTACTTGCGGATTTCGTCAGGACGACTTGACCAGCCCCGACATGCCTTCCTCGACGCGCCGAGCGCGGTGCACATTCAGGTGCCCGTTCAGGCGGCGAAACCCGCGCGCGTGGACCCCGTCGGCGTACGCTCGAAGGCAGGAGCTCTCCGTGCTGCACCCGTCACGATCTGACCGAACCCGCCGGCGCCTGGACCGCCGCTCAGGGTATTTCTTCGAGCGGTGGACGATCCGGGACAGCCGCGAGTGGGTGTGTCGCCAGGCAACGGGGCGCACCCTTGAGGTTGGTTCGGGTACCGGGCTCAATCTGCGGTGGTACCCGGCTGACGTCGAGCTGGTTGCCGTGGACCTCGACCACGAGCGACTCGCGATCGCGGCGGAGCGCGCTCGTGAGCTGAAACGGGCGGTCCATCTCGCTGTCGCCGACGGCCACCAGCTCCCGTTCGACGGGGGCACGTTCGACACCGTGGTCTGCACCCTGGCGATCTGCGACATCAGCGACCGCGCAGCGGTGCTTGCCGAGGCCCATCGTGTGATCCATGCAGGCGGGAATCTGCTCCTGATCGACCACCTCGAACCGCGCTGGCGGCACGGACGACCGGCGACCGTCGGCGAGCGGGTTGGTTTTGCGGTGGTCGAGCGCCAGCGCCTCTGGGCCGGATACTTCGAGCGAGTCCGACTCCAGAAGCCCACAGGATGAGTTCCTGGGTGAGCGGTGCGTCCCACGGAGCCGAGGGTCATGGAGATGCGACGCTCGCGGCTGGAAGGACGTGGGTGCTCGTCTTGCGGATTTCGGGAGATGGGTGGTTCCGCGTGCTATGGGCTGGCGCCCGACCAGGTGTCCAGGGACGCTTGGAAGCAGGAGAGGTGGTGTACGTCTTGCGAGTCATCCTGCTTCCCGGCGCGGTATTGCCCGCAGAATTGGCTTACGGCGCCCTTGTCAGCGAGCTCGGTGCCGGTGTCGAGGCGATCACGAAGGACCTGGAGGTGTATCGGGAGGACGTGCTGCTCCCGGACTACTCCTTGGACGCTGAGGTGGAGGGCGTGCGTTCCGAGGCGGATGGCCGGGGTTGGGATCGCTTCCACCTCGTGGGCTACTCCGCGGGTGGATCGGCGGCGCTGGCTTTCGCTGCGCACAATCCGGCGCGATTGCTGAGCCTGGCCCTGCTCGAACCGGCGTGGGCGGGCAGTTGGGGCTGGAGCTCGGAGCACAGCAAGCTGTGGGCGAGCTACGACGCGTTGGAGCATCTGCCGCCCGACCAGTACATGACCGCGTTCATGCGGCTGCAGGTGCGCCCAGACGTTCAGCTGCCACCGCCACCCAGTGGCCCGACGCCACCGTGGATGGGTCGAAGACCCGCCGGGATCCGCGCCATCCTACGCACCTTCAAGAGCTACGAACTGGACCGGGCTGCCCTGGCCGAGTTCGAGGCACCGGTCTACTTCGCGCTCGGGGGTCGCAGCAACCCGGATCAGTTCGCCGAAGAAGCCAACCGACTCGCGAGCGTGTTTGCCGACTTCACCCTCGAGGTGTTCCTTGACCGGCACCACTTCGACCCGCCCCACCGGGTAGAACCGGCACGCCTAGCCAGATCCCTTCGCGCGATCTGGGAACGCGGAGAGTCGGTGGCGTCCTGAGGTGAGGGTCCGGCACTTTGCCAGGTGCGAGGATCCGTCGCTGGCGGCGGCTAGACGCATCTCCGCGTGCCGGTGCGGCAACTCAGTTCGGGGTGGGGGCGCCGGGGGCGGGTTTGATGTGGGCGAATGTGCTGCGGGCGTTCCAGGTCGGGAA
>Ga0081455_10000428_pt1 | contig 55173 bp, 51 predicted proteins | sample TabmetS3T2R1_FD_70207 | JGI IMG/M metagenome (GOLD analysis project Ga0081455, IMG submission 70207) | Tabebuia heterophylla rhizosphere microbial communities from the University of Puerto Rico - S3T2R1 | ecosystem: Host-associated > Plants > Roots > Rhizosphere ...
TAACCTACCAGAGGATCGGTCAACCGGTATCTTGCCAGAATCATCCTTAGTCGGCAATCCGGCTCGCACTAACAACGTAGCCCACAAGAAGCGCAGGAACATTGGGGAACGTCGTGCACTCCGTATTTCCACGCCTCGGACTTCCGACCAGCTAACTGTTTCTCTCTTGCCGGGAGACTTCATCGGCGACGACAGCCGAGAGCATGTTGCCCGGGAATGATCCACGTTCTTCTGTCGCTTATGCTCTGAGCTTGAGCGCCAGCATCGAAGTTACTCTCGCTGATCTCAGAGCTTACGTTACAGACATTACCTCAGGCTGAATCATGTTTAGTACTGTGTGAACGAGAGGGCCACTAATCGTTGAGCGACAATCGTGCTTCTGTACCACTGCGGTCTCATCGCCGAAAATTTATGACTTGCGTCGATCAAACGTAAACGGTTTCTGAACACAATCTACGTCTTGCTTTTATAAAGCAAAGTACGCACCCTTGTTATTGAAAGGGAGGACAAAGAAAGAATCAGGAGTGATCAAGTGAAGAACCACAGTTGGAGACCAGATAGAAGGCCTGTCACGATTGAGGAACTTCTCCTATCAAGTCCAGCGCAGACGCCCTTGTTCGAGAAGGGGCTGATTAGCCGACAAGAGTTTGTGCAGAAGCTTTCCGAGGAGCGGCGACGCATCGAAAGCAATTAAATTTCATCCTGCAATGATCAATAGTAGACGGATCCGACCATTGGTCATATCTGTATTTCTCTTTCTTCAACTTTTGGGCGTTCCAGCATTGGGCAACGCCACAACGATTGTAGCAGTAAGGACATCTACTGATATTTACATAGGTGCAGACAGCAGAGTGACAGGGGTTCGTCCAGACGGCACCGTCTACTATGACATGAAATGTAAGATCGGACAGGTTGGAAAAATATTCTTTGCGGGCGCTGGACCCTATGAGTATGGGCCTACGGGGCTAAACATTCGATTGTTGTTGTTCGAAGCGCAACGTCATGGAGCCAGTGTGCGTGAGACGGTTGAGCGATTCGAAACGCTCTATGCAGACGCGCTTACGAGAACCTCAAGGACCGCTCAGAAAGAGAGTCCCATGGTGTACAACAACTACTTTTTAAACGGGCACGTTTACGTGTACCTTTTCGCCTTCGAGAATGAAACTCCCCTATATTTCGGGAGAATCTTCACTGTTCAAGGTTCTGACGATTCTGTGACGATTAGCACAGAACAGCGCGACTGTCCGCCAGGCTGCACAGACACTGAGCCCACGCTGCACGCGATTGGTTACGCGGATGTAATCAAGAAAGCGTCTCCCGATGCTTTGAGAACACAACCACCGGTTCCATTCATAACTGAAGTGATTGAAGCGAGCATAAGTGAGGACCCTGACCATAAGTCAGGCGGTCCGATAGATATTCTTCATCTAAATAAAGACGGCGCGAGCTGGGTGCAGAAGAAAAAGGAATGCGCCGCAATCCAGCCTCAAGATATTGAACATCGGTGAAAGACTTATGTGCGGATCCTCTGACCTACTCCCGGTCATTCGTCTTCATCAGGCTGGTGATGTCGGTGCCGTGTTCACGAATTGAGATCGGCTCTCTGTTATCCCCAACGACATCTTACACTCCTCTGTATCGCTGGCGGCCGGCATTGGCTGCTGACAAACCTCTTCACAAGAGATTCTTGCCACGCTTTGAGTAGCGAGCGAAATCCGTCGCATCAATCTGTAGATTGCTGTTCTGTAGCCTAGCGAAATCTAGTATCGGCTGCACTTCCTGGGTAGGCCGCGACGCTGTTCTTGATAGGTGTCTGTAAATTATTTTTCTCTGAAGACGTTCCAAATCTGCGTCACCCGTCGCCTTTCCACAACAACTCGGCTATAAATCATAAGTAGATTGGTTCGATTCGACTGCCAGACAATTTATCCACTCAAAACTACGAAACACCACTCCTAGAAATGCTGCACCGTCCCCATTTGGGTAAACCAAAATTCCCCCGAATGGGGATTGACTTCACAAGCACCGCAGCGGTTATAAGTGCGGGCTAAGAGGCTTTTATAGCAGCTCGCTGTGATGGTTCACCAAGTCAATCTCTTATGTTTTGTCGCAGGTTCTCTTCTGGAGGGCCATGACAAGGATACGTACAGAATGGCCTTTGCGATTGGGTTGCGGACTCGTAAACCTCTACTCGGGATTTTTCTTGCTCATTGATCCCAAACGTTACTACAAGTATGTTCCCGGTTGGCTCAGTCACGTTGCCAATGCAGTCGCTTCATTAGACGCGTACCTGCGATTTCAGGGAATTGGAGAGATGATGATCGGGATCTGCCTGTTGGGATGGTTTTTCCCCCGCTGGTGTGTGCGCGTGGCAGCCACGCTGCTTACGGTCCAAATGACACTCATTCTCATCTTCAGTGGAGTCGATGCCGTCACATTTCGCAACATAGGCCTCGTGGGGGCCGCGCTCGCGTTGCTTATCAGTTTGTACGAAGAAAAAACTATAGGATAGGTGACTCAATTCACTCGTTCAATGATAGGAATTTGTTTTGGAGGCCGACGCGGAGAACTGAGAACCGGTAGTACCAACCGTCTGCGCGCAGCGATCAATGGTTCGATAGCGGCTTGAGAAAAAGGAATCGGTCGCGCTTCACGCCCATTTGTACTTGATGATATTGCGACCTCCGTTTGCTACATTCTCAAAATGAAACAAGTCTCGTATAAGAACTACATAATCAGAGTCAACGCCAAAGAAAACAGAAGTTGGCGATCCTATGTGACTATCACCTGGTACGCGGGAAAATTTGACCTGCATGATGAAGTTTGTTTCACAACTGAGATAGAAGCCGAGGAACACGGCGTAGAATTGGGAAAGCATTGGGTGAACAATCGCATTCAGTACATGCAACGGCTCCCATAGGCTAGCATTGAGCCGGTCGGCTTTCAGCCGACCGGCTGACACCGGGCGCAAACATGCAGATTACGGAAGTTAGGATCTATCCAACCAATGAGGATTTAGTCAGAGCCTACGTGACCATTGTCTTCGACAACTGTTTTATGATTCGAGAAATCAGAGTCATTAAAAGCACAGCGGGTTATTTCGTTTCGATGCCTGCCAACAAGCAGCCAGACGGGACACATTGGGATATCGCTTATCCCGCCAATGATGAAGCACGAAATATGCTGGAGGGAGTCATACTGGCGGAATACGAGAAGATGGTTGCGGGAAGCGACTCAATGCCGAGCGTCAACGCAAAATAGTATTTGACGCTAAGCAAAAACTCATGTTTTAATACCCAGGACTTCTTCTGGGCTGTATTTGAGGTCTTCACGGGCGATGAAGTTTACGCGAGCTTCGATCAGTACGTGAAGCTGTTCCAAGATACGTTCGAGAGCAAGTAGCGAGCGTTGTCCTGTCTTGTTTCCTGGGATTTCGCCAACGAATTTAATTGTCATGGTCAGGACGCACGGCGGCTCGGCGGGATTTCTTTTCCGCCTGGTGGCGCTTATCCGCGAGCAGTTTCAGCTTTGCGCGTCGTGACCGCTGTCTTTTCTGACGGCGGATTCTGGCAATCTCTTGCTCGGCCGCGGTACGGATCCCTCTTAGCTTCGCCTCGATCTTATCCAGCAGAATTCTTCGTGCCAAAAAACGATTGAGGGCCTGCGAGCGCTCTCTTTGGCACTTCACACGAATGCCCGTGGGCCGATGGTGGAGCATGACGCAGGTGGACGTCTTATTGACGTTTTGACCTCCGGCGCCCGAAGACCGAACAAATTGTTCCTCGATGTCCTCTTCCCGGACGCCGAGGGCCTGCATGCGCTCTCGCAGGGATTTTTCTTTCCCAGGTGAAACGCTATTGAGAGCCATGGTCTAAAGATTTAGCAAAGTAAGATTCCCAGAACGAGGCAGGGATAAAGGTTGTGAACTGAGAAATTGTCGAACCATTCGAATGGGCCGGCGTCGGCATTGGCGCCGAGAATCTCGCGCTGCGGCATACGCTAAAAACCCTGCGAAGCATCGCGCACGATGGAAGTATCGATCAGCGCGCTCGGAGAAATATTTCGCGCCTCGGGAGCGTTCCTGGCGATATCTTCCAGAATGGTTTTTATTCCGTCCTCGAAAGGGTAGGGGATGTCGGGAAGGATTTTTGCTTGATGTTCGAGGGCGGTTCTTAATGTCTCTTCATCCGATGTACGCACGTATTTGGCAAGCACTTTCGCGGCAAAGGGCGGGTCGGTTTTGATTCGCTTGATGGCCATGATGGACCCGCGCATGAATTTCACCGCCACCGACCGATTTTTTTCCAAGAAACTGCGCGTGGTGCCATGTCCGGTGAGCAAGTAAGGGACTTTGAGCTCCTCTAAATCGAGTAGGATGCGCATTCCTGCTTTCTTGACAACAGGAGTGATCGTCGGCGAAAAAACCGACAGAGCGATGTCTCCCCGCTGCATCGCGATCAGCCGGTCACTTTCCAGTCCAATCTGAATCATCGTGACGTCGGTCTTCTTTAATCCCAGATGGTTCAGTGCGTACTCAGCGACGAAGTCGGAGGTCGAGCCAAAGCGGCTGACTGCCAGTTTCTTCCCCTTGATGTCTTCCGGTTTTTGAATCTCGGGCTTTGCGCCTAAAGTATAGGCCATGACGTTTTGCAGCCTGCTGATGACGACCATGTCCTTATTTCCCTGAAGGTATGCATAAGCAGCGGATGTTCCGCCGATTAGGCCGATGGGGCTTTGACCGGTGACAAGTAGCTGGACGGCGAGAGAACCACCGCGGATCAAAAGCATCCGCACATCCAAACCTTGCTCATCGAAGTAGCCGGCGTCTTTGCCAACCCAAAGGCTCAGCATGTTCGCGTTGATGGCGGAATAGGTGATCGGCAAGACCATCTTGTCCTGCGCTAGAACTTTTGAATAGCCGCAAAAAATCAAACTCACGCCAAATAACAGGGCCGAAATCTGTCCCATAGGAGACACCTCTTGCACCGATCAAACTCTTATTGGACTGTAATCCACCTTCATTTCTTCAGTCAATCCGCGCAACGGGCAAGGTGTTCAGAAATTCTTAATTTTAGAGAGAGGAGTTGGAGCGGGCGACCGGGATCGAACCGGCGACGTCCGGCTTGAAAAGCTGGCCATCTGGCAGTAATTTCAGCCTTCGAGTCGCGCGAACGACGAGGAGCCAAGCCGTCATGGAAAATCGCCTGCTCGAAGCGGAGCAACAACTAACGTTGCTGGAGACTGCTGTCGCCCAGGCGAAGGAAGTAGTGCTCATCACTTCGCCCGAGCTCGACCCACCGGGGCCGGAAATCCTTTTTGTCAATCCCGCCTTCAGCGAAATGACCGGCTACAGCCAAGAAGAAGTCCTGCATAAAACGCCCCGCATCCTTCAAGGCCCGAAGTCGGACCGCGCCATGCTGCAACGGCTGCGTGAAACGCTAAGCCGGGGAGAGCCTTTTTCAGGCGAGACCGTTAACTATCGCAAAGACGGCGGTGAGTATTATGTCGAGTGGGACATCACACCGATTCGCACGAGAGGCGGTGAAATCAGTCATTTTCTTTCAATCCAGCGAAACGTTACCGCTCGCAAGGTAGCCGAGAACCAGCTCAGAGAAATGTTCCATCAGGTCGAAAAAAACCGCAACGATCTTCTGTCGATATTGAATGAACTGCGCATCGGAACGGCTATGACCGATGAAAACGGTTACGTTGTATTTCTCAGTGCGGCGGCGCGCCAACTGTTTTGCGGGCTGGAGGGTGGCGGGGCGGGTGGTCATTGGAACGAGCTGTTCGGTTTGGATCCCGAAAACACTGCTCAGCTGCAGGCGCTCATCCAACAACCGCCGGAAAAGCGAGCGAAGATTCCGGTTCACCTGGACCGGCGCGACGGCCGGCGGCTCTGGCTTGAAGTGGATGTCAAAGACGATCCCCGGGGGGCGCGCGGCAAGATTTTCTTTTTCTACGATGTGACCGATGTTCATGACCTGCGCCGGTTGCTCGACGAGCGGGCGCAGTTTCACGATCTATTGGGCAAGAGTAGAGCCATGCAGGCGGTCTTTCAGCAGATCCGAGATGTAGCGCGCGTGGATTCGACCGTGCTGATCGACGGCGAAACCGGCACGGGAAAAGAGCTTGTCGCCCGTGCCATCCATGCTTCCAGCCATCGCAAAGGTAAGCCCTTCGTCGCTGTCAACTGCGCCGGCCTCACGGAATCTCTCCTGGCCAGCCAGCTATTCGGCCACAAACGGGGTGCCTTTACCGGAGCTATTGAGGATCACGAGGGACTGTTCGAAGCGGCCAACGGCGGCACTCTCTTGTTGGATGAGATCGGCGACATCCCCATGACGGTGCAGAACCAGTTGCTGCGCGTCCTGCAAGAGCGCGAGATCGTCCGGCTCGGAGAGTCGCGTCCAAGGAAAATAGATGTCCGAGTCCTGGCGGCGACCCATCGGAGCCTGAGCGATGAGGTGACCAAAGGAAACTTCCGTTCGGATTTGTTCTATCGCATCCGGGTGGCGCGGATCAGCGTGTTGCCGCTCCGCGCCCGGCGTGAAGATATCGCTCTTTTGGCAGCCTCTTTTCTCGCTCAGTTTGCTGCAGCGAGCGGAAAACGGGTGACTGAACTCAGCAATGACGCGTTGGGTTTGCTTACAGACTACGACTGGCCCGGTAATATTCGCGAGCTCAGAAGCGCCATCGAGTTTGCAGTGATTCGCTGCACGGGGGCGGTGATCCAGCCTGATGATTTACCACCGGAGATTTTGCAGCCTGCCGACTTCGAAAGCCCGATTCCCGGCGATCCCTTAGCCGATGAGAAGGCGCGGTTTCTCCAAGCCCTGGAGCGATCGCGCGGAAACCGTGCCCTGGCGGCCCGTCTTCTCGGTATCAGCCGCGCCACGCTTTACCGCCGCCTAGCCGACCTTAAGATAAGTTCCGAAGAAAAATAAAGGTCCAGTCTCAGGTGATACACCTGTGAGACGGTCCTGAGACAGTTTCATGTCTCACCGTTGATCCCGGATTTGCGCTTTTCAACGAGCTAGCCACGCGTAAGCGCTTGTAAGATCGAAATGAATTTTGTTCCGGCGCCAACATGGCACCGAGGTTGCTCAAGGACAGTTGCGAAGATTCAAAAAAAATAAAAAGGAGGAGAAAAAAAATGAGAGTCTTCAAAACTGCATTAGGTGTATTGGCGCTAACGTTGGGGTTCGGCTTGTCCGGTTCCGTGAAAGCCGAATCGATGCCGGATAAAGACATCGTCGAAATCGCAGCTTCGGCAGGGTCCTTCAAGACGTTGGTCGCCGCGGTACAGGCGGCGGGATTGGTGGATACGCTGAAAGGAAAAGGGCCGCTAACAGTGTTCGCTCCGACCGATGAGGCGTTCGCCAAACTTCCCGCCGGTACGGTGGAAAGTCTGCTGAAACCGGAGAATAAGGACAAGCTAAGGGCAGTCCTGACTTACCACGTCGTCCCGGGACGAGTAACGGCGGGTGAAGTTGTGAAGTTGAGTTCCGCCCCGACTGTGAACGGGCGTGCGGTTCGCATCAACGCCCAAAATGGCAAAGTGATGGTAGACAACGCTCAGGTGGTCCAGACTGATATCATGGCCACTAACGGAGTCATCCATGTGATCGACTCGGTCATGATTCCTTAACGAGCGAAAGGACGGCGGGAACCGCGGCTGGAAAAAAACAATCCAGCCGCGGTTCTTTAACGAACCGGGGACATTCCTCAATGCTTCTAGTGCGCCTTAAAATCAAAATTTATATTTGTGAAGTCTGCGGCGATGGCGCAGACAATGGAACGACAGTAGGAGTCGAATCGGACAGCGACATCATCTCGCCGATTCGACTTTGTCATCGCTGCGGACCCATCAACATCGACCTGATGCAATTCTGCCGGGAAATCACGATCGCTTGCACCTCTAACTAACGCACGTGCTTCAGCGTCCAACTCTTCGTCCGAAAAAGTCATGCGACCACCTCTTGGAAGATCACAAATTGAAGGACCTCAACGGTTTGAGGCATTCGAATCAATATTCCTTTCACTGGAGAGCCTCATCTTGCGCCGATAACACTCCTATTTTTACGAAACCATTCTACCTTAAGATCTTCCCCCAATTTGCGAAACCAGCCACATCCAGAATTTCAGCGACTACATTGGCCGGCGCTTGACAGAGTTTGCCAACGTCATGCTATATCGCTAGCTTAGCTAGAAGGAAATTTCCGAGCTCGCGAAGTGCAAGAGGAGGCAAAAAAAATGATCACCGATAAGGCAGGCCGCGCTCACTTCGTCATTGACCAACATGTGCATGTCGGGATGCGGCCGGCCCGGTCGACAACCGCATCCAGTTCATACCTTCCCGATGAGCTGATCGCCAATATGGACGCCGATGGCGTCGACATGGTAGTGGGGTTTCCGAAAGCCAATCCGCACACCGACTACCGGATCGAGAACGAGCGCATCATCGCCGCGATGAAGCAGCATCCGACGCGGATCGTTGCCTTCGCGCGGATCAACCCCTACTTTGGCGCCAAGGCGGTCGCCGATGTGCACGACTACGCTTCGAAAGGCGCGCTCGGTCTCAAGATCCATCCGTTGCGCGACTTCTCCGGGAACCGGGTCAACGATCCCGAATTGATGTTTCCCATCGTCGAAGCGGCGCAGCAGGAAAAGCTCTTGCTGTTGGTGCACAGCGGCAATTCATGGAATTGCGCACCGACCTTGATCGCCGATCTAGCCCGCAACTTTCCCAAGACGAATTTCGTCATCGCCCATTCGGCAGGCTTCGAAGGCCATCAAGAAGCGATCGCGGTGATGCGCCACCAGGATAATTTATATGTTGACACCGCTTCCAATGGTTATCCCGACATCACGACCAACGTCGTTCGCGCCCTCGGTCCCGAGCGAGTCATCTATGGTTCGGATCATCCGACCTTACCGTTCGGTTTCGAGCTCGGCAAGGTAGTCAAATACGCGGGATTGAATTCCGATCAGCTCGATCTGATCCTTGGGAAAAACCTTACGCGACTGCTAGGCATCGAGCCGAAGCCTTCGGCGCCGAAAACCATGGACATCATGCGACTCTGAGACGATAGAACTTCGTAGTCGGCAAATCATTGACACGGATTGATGATGGAGGTCAAAGGCTTCACGAATTTAGGCGTTGGCACCGACGGCGTGACCTCCATGAGCGAGACTCTGGAACTCGCGAAGGAGGCGGATGCTCTGGGCTTCCACAGTTTCTGGCTGTCAGAAGGGTACCATTCAAGAAGCGCGCTCGTCAGGGCAACATTGATTGCGACCGCTACAAAGAAAATTAAAATCGGTCTCGGTATCTTGAGTCCTCATACTAAACATCCCGCGCTATTGGCCATGGAAGCCGCTTCGCTGGATGAGTTGGCGCCCGGCAGAGTGCTCCTGGGAATCGGCAGGGTCTTGAACGCGCTCAGGAAGCACGCGCTTAACGGCAGGGGCACAGCGCAAGTCGTCAAGGAATCGATCGAGATAATCAAACGAATCTTGAGCGGCCAGCTCGTTCAGTATGACGGGAGCAAATTCTGCATCGCTCGTCCCGGTAGCCGCCTTGATCTCGAACTGAGCGGTGAGCTGCCCATCTATGTGGGCGCGACGGGACCGGCGATGCTCAGGCTCGCCGGGCAGTACGCCGACGGTATCGTGTTCAATTATCCTTGCACGCCAAGCTTCGTGAAATACGCCATGCCCGTTCTCGAGGAAGGACTTTTGCGTTCAGGGCGAACCTTGAACGTCTTTGATGTGGCGGCCTACTTGCTCGTGTCGGTGGATGAGAACCAAAAAAAGGCGGTGGATGCTGCCAAGCGCTTTGTCGCGCAAAAACTGCCGACAAGACATTCCGAAATGCTTCGGCATACTGGTGTAACGGCGGAAGAAATAAACGTGGTGAAAGAAAAAGTCGAGAGAGTGGGGGTGGTAAAAGCCGCGGCGGAAGTTGACGATTCAGTCGTGCGCAAAGTCGCCATTGCTGGCACGCCGGATCAAGTTGTCGAGGGCATCCGCTCATTTCTCGACACTGGCCTCAAACTCCCGATCATCTGGGAAATTATCGGTCCAGATCGACGGCACTCGCTCAGCCTGATCGCAAAAGAGGTAATGCCAGAACTACGGGGCCAGACATAGTCGATTTGAACTATTCGTTCTTGTTGTCCCCAACTTGCCCCGTGGCTTATCTCATCGTCATTGATGGATCACGAAAAAGGAAAGGAAGTAGAGTTCGAAAGGTGGACCGACTCATTACTTGTTCCGAGGCTTGAAGAGTGTTAAAAGCGCTTCGAGTCAGGCGGGCGAAGAAGTTTCCAGGCTGGTTGAGGTCCCTGAAGAGTCTTCAGCCGTATAGACCGCTCGAGTCGATAGAACTCGAACGGAAGATGGAGGGACGTGGCATGGTAAGAAAAAAACTGCTGCTATCTTTTCTCTCCGCCGTTTTCGCTCTTGGGTTGGCGAATCGAATCGCAATCGCTCAGGCGCGACCTGAAACCGATCCCCGTTTCGAAAAGATCGCCAAAGAGTTTTATCCCAAGGCGAAGCAGGAGGGCGCGCTGGTGGTCTATACGGTTTGGGATGTCGATCATATTCGCTCACTCACGGCTGCTTTCAGCAAAAGGTTTCCCGGGATCAATACTTCTTATTGGCAGGCAACGAGATCCGAGGTCACGACCCGGACCTTGACCGAATACCAGGGGAATCAGTCGACTGTCGATGCGATCGTTACCGAAGCGCCGCTGGTCCTTCACGCGGCCGGCGCAACGGAACCTTACCAAACCGTGCAGGGTAATTCGTTGATCGTCAATGACGCCATCGCTCCGGTGGTCAGCCTGCAGATTCAAGCGCTTGCTTATAACACCAAGAAACTGAAACCCGAAGAGGCTCCGAAGAGCTGGGAGGATGTAACGAATCCAAAGTATAGAGGGATCGTAGCGCTGGATGATCCCATGAGGGCTGGTCCGCTAAGTTCGATGCTGGCTGCTTTTAAGGATGAATGGAAGGACGACGTACGCTGGGCAAATTTCATCAAGGGGCTGAAGTCCCTGAATGTTTCTATCCACAAAAGTACGAGCGCCATGTTTCGCCTCGTGGTTGCCGGCGAATACTCCATCGTGATGCCGGCGCTTTTCCACGACGTCGTGCGTGAAAAAGAGATCGGCAGTCCCATCGATTTTGCCAGAGGTGCTGGGCCGGTGGTTTCGCCGCAGCAGGCTGCGATCTATGTTAAAGCGCCTCATCCGATGGCGGCAAAGCTCTTTGCCGAATGGCTGATCTCGCCCGAAGGGCAAGCGGCGATTGACGCAGTCGGTAGACCGAGTGCCCGGAAGGGCTTCAAATCCAAGACCTCAATGGAAAATGGTTGGGGTCCTAACGTCAAACCGATCGTGGTTTCGAACAAATCCTACATCGAGGACGCGCGCAAGTGGCTGGACACAGCCGTCAAACCGGTGTGGGAAAACTAGCTCTCTACCAAACTTCCCCCGCAGCTCGGAGTCTGGCAAAACGAACCAAGAACGGATGGAGGATCCCATGAACCGAGAAAAATCGGCGGTAAGCCGGAGAAATTTTCTCAAACAGGGTGCAGCCGTCGGTCTGGGGCTGCTGGCCGGAGGCCGCGTCAAGGGATCGGCTTGGGCGGCGTCCAAAGAGCGCATCACCATTCTCAGCTCGAGCGTCACCGACACCCTCAATCCCTACAATCATAGCGGCAGCCTCATTTATGGGATGTGGCAGCACATTTACGAGCCTCTGGTAGAGGTTTCCTATAACCCGGTACGCTACACCGGAGCCCTGGCCGAGTCGTGGGAATTTCAAGGGAAGAGCTGGGTATTTCGCCTGAAGAAAAACATTCGGTTTCACGACGGTGCTCCCTTTACAGCGAAAGACGTTATTTTTTCCGTGAACCGCATGAGGACGGACAAGAACAGTCTGCAGGGAACGAACTTCAACGATGTCGTCGAGATGCAGGCTCCCGATGATTATACCGTGATTTTTGTCTTGAAGCGGGCCAATGCGCTCTTCCTCGATCGCGTGGAAAACCGCTTTATCATCAGCAAGGCGGCCGCCGACAAGTACGGCGATGAGATGGACCAGCATGGGATCGGCACCGGACCATACAAGTTTGTGAGCTTTCAACGCGGCGGCAATTTTGTCATGACCCGCAACGACGACTACTGGGGAGCGAAAGCGGAGATCAAGGAAGTCGTTTTCAAGAAAGTGACCGAGGATGCTGCGCGAGTCGCGGCGTTGGAATCGGGTCAGGCGGACGTCATCAATAACGTGCCGGTGCACGATGTGCCGCGCTTGGAGCGCAGTCCCAAGGCAAGGATCGAAAAGGTCGAGGGGCTGAGGATGTTTTTTCTGGCATTGAACCCAGCTTTCAAGCCCTTTGACAACAAGCTGGTCCGTCAGGCGGCCAACTACTCGGTGGACGCGCCGGCGATCGTAAAGAATATTTTCGAAGGTGGCGGCTACGTGCTCAATGGTCCGGTGGCCTCCAACGTGATTGGCTACGATCCGAATCACAAGCGCTATCCTTATGACCCGCAAAAAGCCCGCGAATTGCTGGCCAAGGCAGGTTATCCAGGAGGAGTTGCGGTCAAGCTCTATCTATCCTCCGGCCGCTTTGCCCGGGACCGGGAAGTATGCCAGGTCGTCGCCGCGCAGATGGAAAAAGGCGGATTCAAAGTCGAGCTTGTCTCACAGGAGTGGGCGATTTTCTGGGGGACCTCCGGCGTCAACGGTGGCAAACTGCCCTTTTACTACATCGGCAGAGGCAGCCTGGTCGATGCCGACACTGTCTACGACCAATACTTTCGGACCGGGACCTCGAAGCGAGTGGCCTACAGCAATCCGGAATTCGATAAGCTCATCGAAGAAGAGCAGGCAACCCCAGACAACAAGAAACGAATTGCGCTCCTCCAGCAAGCCGGAAAGATTCTCATGGAGGACGTGCCGTTCGTGCCGCTCTATAACCTGGCGGACTTTTACGGCGCCGCGCGAAACGTCGTCTGGAGCCCCCGGCCTGACGAAAAGATTTGCAGCTGGGACATGAAAATCAAACCGTGAAGCAGATTGACGGGTGCCGGTCTCGACGATCTCGGCTATTGAACCCGGATTCGCAGTTACAGGCAAAGCAAAGAACAAGGCGCAAGCCTTTCATAGCGAACGCAATGGGTCTATACCTCTAAGCAAAAAACTGCTAGCAACGGTGCGGTGAGCGGAGTGCTCAGCCGTTGCGAACGGAGTGCCGAGTAACAAAAATGACTGTGAAAGGTTACGGTTCTGTGCGTTCGCTGCTCCAGGCTCGCCCCTTGCCTAACACAGGTCGTAAATTAACTGCGGAATCCGGGTTGAACGCGTCAGAATCTGTGCTGGCGAGACCGCGGCTCCCGGCAGTTTGGTGATCGGAAGCAGGAAGGAAAAAAACATGGCAGAAAAAGTACTCGTCGTGCAGGGTGGAAAACTGATCGATGGCACTGGCCGGCCCCCCATCGAAGATTCCGTCATCGTTATCGAGGCAGGCAGGTTCCTAGCAGTTGGTCGTCGCGGCGAAGTGCCTATTCCTGCCGATGCACAGGTGATTGATGTCAGAGGCAAGACGATTCTCCCAGGCTTCATCGATGGTCATGGCCACTTGGAAGATTTCCATGGAGAGCTTTATCTTCACTTGGGAATTACCACTTGCGCGAATATTGAACTCTACCAGGATGGCCCGTGGACCCGGGCGCAAAAACAGGGTACCAACCTCGGCAAGATTCACGGGCCGCGGATTTGGATGTCGGGCCGAGCGATTGGCGGCGTCAGCACCGGGCACGATGCATTTGGTTCGAGGACCGCTCGCGACAACATCATCGTCACAACAGCGGATGAGGTGCACAAGGCGGTTCAGCGCAAAAAGGAACTCGGTTGTGAGATCCTCAAGGTCAATGAGTTTCTTTCTTTGGACTTGCTGAAGGTCGCCGTCGACGAAGCCCATGGACTGGGCATGCCAGTGGCCGCTCACAGTTGGGACGTTGTTGGCTCAGTCAAGGCGGGTGTCGATGCCATCGAGCACATCTGGTCGGTAGGCTACAGCTCAATCCCTTATGCTCCTGCGAGGCGCAAGCTGGCCGAGGATCGGCTGGGAGGGGTCATCGATCAGGAGCTTGCCGGTGCTTATTATCAAGCCGAAAATTTCGATGCGGTGATCGGTCCCATGGTGGAACACCATGTCGCGTGGACGCCGACCATTGCCAAATGGCTGCGTCCGCTGTCGGCGAGCGCCGAGCGCTTCAGAGAAAGAGAAAACCGCATCTTGAACGATCCCAATGCCGATTTGCCCGCCGCTGTCCGCACCGTGACCGACAACGCTTATGACAAGTTGCTCAAGCGATATACGTTGCAGCAGCTCGAGCAAGCCAGAATCGGCTATGACAAAGCGAAAGAGTTCATCCGGCGTTTCGTCCAGGCCGGCGGTATCCTGAAAGAAGGCTCAGACCCACCCCGCGGAATGGCCGCCTTGTTGATGCACCAGGCCCTTGCAATCGACGTTGAGGCGGGCCTGCCACCGATGAAGGCGATCCAAGCCGCGACGCTCAATGTCGCCAAGACTTTCAAAAAAGATAAAGACTATGGCAGCGTTGAGCGCGGCAAGGTCGCAGACCTGTCCATCGTCGAGGGCGACCCGCTGCAAGACATCTGGATGACGCAAAACGTAAAGATGGTCGTGATGGAGGGAAAGGTCATCGATATCGGGTTCAAAAAATACAAAAATCCGATTCCGTCATTCTATTCTTACCAGAGCTTACCGTTGGACCTCCAAATATCGCCGCTCTTTCTCATCGAAGGGTCCGGTCCCACGACACTAAGAGTACGCGGGCAGGGAGGCATGTGGCCATTTCACAAGGTCATGCTGAACGGGCAGCCATTGGCCACAAGCTTCAACTCAAAGGACGAGCTTCAGGCGATCATTCCGCCGGAGGCGATTCCAACCGCCGGTACCTACATTGTGACTCTTAAGTGCGAAGGAGAACCGTTCCCCGAGTCTCATCGTGCCCATCTCGTGGTCGGCTTTAAGCCGTAGACGAACGGGAAGAGGTTCCACGCGACGCCGCAGCGCTGTGCTCGGCGCACGTGAACCGCGGCGTTAGATGTCGTTAAGGGGAATTCATGGCGGTAATCGCTAAGTTCATCTATGAAGTAAAGCCGGGGTCGCGTGGGTGACTTCATGGCGAAGCTTGCACAAGCAGCTGCCCGGAAGTTCAACAGCCCGGTCATGCCCAAGTCGTTCCGGCTTTTTAGAAGCACGGTGCCTGGTCCAGATACAGGAAACGTGGTCATGCTTATCGAGCGTGAGGACATGGCTGCGTATGGTGCTCGAACTGCGTTCGAAAATTCCAACCCGGAATGGAAGCGCTTATTGGCCGCGCCAGATTCCCCGGAACGATTGGTGTCCGTCGAGTTACTCACCGAGGTTTCTCCGGACGGCATCTAACATCCGGCTCGTGGGGACATATCAAACGAATGTGCCATTCATTCACCACTGCGCGCCGCACAGCAGGAGCGTTGAGGCTGTAGCAAAAGTCCCGGATGCACCCGGGTAGAATTTAAACCCGATATGAGCGACGATGTTCCAAATTCCGACGTTGATGACCAACTTCACTACGATCTCCTCGTAAAGCGGCTCACAGACAGCGACAGCACAGAATTTTCGAACGACTTAGAAGAAGGAGCGAGCATGGACGAGGTGCTGAATGCCGCTTTCAGGAGGGTTTTCTACAGCCTCGTTAGGTATTCAAATACAGGATGAAGGTGAGATGCGGATTTCGCAAGTGACCCGTAAATTTTGATACAATGGCTTGATGTGAAGGTACGTGAGGTAATCCGTATGCTCGAACAGGATGGATGGCGATTGGTGGTAACGGAGGGAAGTCACCGGCAGTTCAAGCATCCCACTAAGCCGGGCCGCGTAACAGTCAGTGGCAACCTCGGCGATGACATGCCGAAGGGCACGTTAGCATCGGTACGGCGACAAGCGGGACTCAGAGGAGTATTGCGATGAGGAAGAGACAATATCTAGTTCGTGTAAACAAAGACCCGAATAGCGATTGGGGCGCTTCAGTGCCTGATCTCCCTGGTTGTGTGGCAACCGGAAGAACGATTGATGTTACCCTTCGGCGCATTGAAAGAGCCATTACACTTCATCTTCGCGGACTGCGCGAAGATGGTATAAATCCACCACTCCCACGACACCGTTCGGTTACTCCAAGACGCACGCAGCGACACGTGGATTTTTACGCGACTATCGAGGTGGCTGCGTAACCATTGCTCCAGACCGATCGCTAACGCTCCTCGCGTAGGCGTCACAGATTATCCATCGAAGTGCTTAATGCCTTCCCGAACAGTTTCTTGTCACTTTGGGGAACTGCGCATCGAAGTTGGAGGTGAGCCAAGCTTCGTCGGTATCTGCCATTGCCTCGCCTGCCAGCAAAAGAACGGGCAGTGTCTTCGCAGCACTTGCAAGTTTGTCTGGCCCATACAGGGTCTTCGGCAAGGCCACTGGGTACGTCCGCGCCGGTGATCAAGGCGCAAAGTTCAGGTTCCGCGTCTGTCCCGTCTGCGGAAACAAACCTCTTCCGCACCGAGGAGGGCGAATTGGGAGGTGTCGGCGTCGCTTAGCATCCCCTCTAAGCACCGCTGATCGATGTCTGCTCAGAGGCAGAAACCCATCGACTTTGCTGCGGAAGGGTTGCGCCTCGCCCTTTGTGTCGATCGCAACTGCGGAATCCGGGTTGAAGCGATCAAGGCTCGGCGGCGGACTTTATTCCGCCGGTCGGACGCGACACAGATAGGAGCGGTGCGGCAAGGAGCCGCTAATGGGATCGCTAAGATCCGTCCCGATGAGAGTGGAAGGATTGGCGCCATCGGCATCGTAAGGGTTGTAACCCGGCAGATCAAGTTCTTTGCAGGCCTGCCACCAACCGTGCTGGCAACAAACAACGCCGGGCACGATATTGGGAGTGACGCGTGCGCGGACTTTGATGGCCCCGTGGGGACTTTCAACGATCATCCATTGTTTGTTGGTGACGCCGAAGCGCGTGGCGCTGTCGGGATGAATATCCGCCGTCGGCTCCGGTGCTGCTTTGCGCAAGCTTGTCAGCGCACGCTGCTGGCTATGCACGAAGGTTGTAAACTTTGCGTTGGTGAGAACCAGCGGATAGTCCGCTGCCAACTCCGGTCGGCTCACAGGAGTTACGGCGGATTCCACATATTCGGGCATGCTCGGATATCCGTGAGCCGAGAATTTAAGGGAATAGAGCTCGACCTTTTTTGACGGCGTAGCGAAACCGCGCAATGTATTGTCTTTGTTTTTCTGGGCGTATTTTTCGTAGCTTGGCTCAATCGGTCTGGAGATCCCACCGGGCGAATTCTTGAGCTGCTCCAGCGTAATTCCCGAAGGCCCCAATTCGTGGGCGTACCCCGCTTCAATATCGCCGTTCCAAAACTGCTCGCTGAAGCCTAGCCTTCTAGCCAATTCGAAGATGATCCAAGTATCCGAGCGACGGTCAGCCAACGGCTCCACGACTGCCGGTCGGTATTGCAAATGAGTTTTGCCTGCAGGTCGATGTTCGAAAGCGGTGGTGAGATTCGCCATCTCAAGAAAACTCGTCGCCGGCAAAACGTAATCGCACAGTTCTGCTGTTGGCGTCATGAAGAGGTCCGCGGCCACTCCGAACTCCAGCGCCGAGAGCGCTTGACGCGCACGCCGGGAATCGGCAGTGGACATGACCGTATTGGAGCCGAAGTTTAACAACGCTTTGATCGGATAAGGGCGCTCTTCCAAGATAGCAGTGAAGATATCGTAGGCCGCACAATTGCCAGGTTGCGCCGGTGGTCCAAGAGGTTTTCTCTCACGGCCGACCCGCACCGCCGCCATTTCCTTTGGTAAGAATTCATTTCCGGTCACGTCGTTGACCGAAACTTTGGGAAACGTCACATTGCCGCCCAACCGGTCGATGTCGCCCAGCAGCGCGTAGAGTGATGCGATGGCTCGGCTGGTTTGCGTGGCATTGGTGTGCTGGCCAACGCCGTTCCACATGTACATGCTCAAGGGACGGTTGTGCGCCAGCAGAAGGGCAGTCTGCCAGACTTTGTTGGCCGGCACCCAGGTGATTTTTTCCGAGCGCTCGGGGGCAAAAGCCGAAGCGATTTCGCCGAGACGCTCGAACACAGGTTGGCATGATACCTCTTGACCGTCTTTTCCGTGGAGAGAGCGCGTGCCGAAAAGCGCAGGCAGCACTTGATCGTGTTCGTAGACGCCGGTGGCGGGATCGTAAATCGCAGGTTGATCTTTCAATTCATCCCACACGACGTATCGGTTCGACGCTCCGTCTGCCGTCAGATCCGCTTCCGTGACAACTTTTCCTGTCGCGCCGTTCAAAAGAAAAGGCCCGTTGGTCCATTGGCGCGCAAATCCCGCGTCGTACCAGCTTTCTTCCATTAAGCAATGAATCAGTGCCAACGCCAGTGCGCCGTCGCTTCCCGGCCGCACTTGAAGAAGCAGATCTGCCTGACTCGCGATGCCGATGCGCCGCGGGTCCACAACGACGGTCTTCATCCCACGCGCCCGGGCAGCGACGATGTCATGGGCCAACACGAGAGAAGTTGAGCTGGGGTTGTGACCCCAGAGCAAGAACGTTTTGCTGTGCGCGAGATCCGGTGTCGGGAGATTCGTGCCAAAGGTAAAACTGAAACCGGTATCGCGATGCCAGTTGCAGACGTGAGTCGTTGAGACCCAATTGGGACTACCGAGCAAATAGAGAAAACGGCCGAGCCATCGTTCGACGTCGTCCACTGACGTGCCGCTCTTGGTGCCTTTAGCCAGAGCGACAGCCTTGGCACCGTAGCGGTCGCGGATTGAGGTTAAGCGTTTTGCGATGTCATCGAGCGCTTCGTCCCAACTCACTTTCTGCCAACCTGGATCCGGCTCTCCTTTGGGTCGCGTGCGCTTCAGTGGATAATTGAGACGGTCTGTATTGTAGACTAGTTCCGGAGCGGCCCTCCCTTTAAGGCATATAACGCCGCCGTTGGGATGATCGTCGTCGGGATCGAGCCGAGTCACTCGCCCGTTTTCAACCGTCGCGACGGTCGCGCAGTGAGCTGTGCAAAGCGCGCAATAGCCGCGGACGAATTTCTTGGCCGGCAACGATTCGTTGGTATCCAGCATGATCAGTATTATCCTAGCGACAGACTCGGCGCGGCTTTTTGTTCCACACGTTCAAGCCGTTCAAATCGTTCAAGACGTCGGACTGGACGCGGTGTCGGCTGTTCGGGCGGAGACTTTGGGATTGCGTAGTCCAATTACGGTCGATTGTGTTTGCCGATAAATCCGGGGCCAAAGCCCGCTTCGTGGGCGGCCCATGCACCGGCAACGCGGCCGCTGAATATGGATGGGCCTAGCATGGTTCCTTCGAGCCCGGCCTTGCCATTGATGTGGCCGCCAGCCATGCCGGCCACTTCCCCGGCGGCGTATAATCCGGGGATCGGCTCAAAATATTTGTTCAACACGCGACAGCGGAGATCGGTCTTGACGCCGCCGAAGTTCTTGCGCGCCAGCGGAAACAACTGAACCGCGTAGTAGGGCGGAGTGTCGAATTTCTTTGATAGCTTCAAAGATTTGCCGAATTCCGGCTCCCGTTCCAGGCCATCATCGAAGGCTTTGTTATAGCGGTCTACAGTAGAGAGAAACGATTCCGCATCCACTTCGATCTTCCTGGCGAGCTCGGCCAAGGTATTGGCTTTCTTGATGTAAGGAGAATTGTCGAGTAGCTCCTGGACTTTGTCTTTGCGCACTTTGTCGCCGTCGCGATAATAGGGATCGGCCACTTCCATCTTTGCCATCATCGGCGTATCGAGAATCGCCCACGCGTGGGGCGGATTCTGCCGAAGCAGCGCGGGTGTGGCGGAGGCGCCGCCGGTGAGGGATTCGTTGTGAAAGCGCTTCCCTTGCTGATTGAACCAGATATAGCCGGGTGTCAGACGAAACACCAAACCGCGTCTGCCTCGCGGATCCCGGTAATCCGGCGTGGCATAAACATAGAACCAGATGTTTTCCATGTGGGTAAAATAGCCGCCCAACTCGCGCATCATTTTGTGCCCGGAGCCTTTGGCCCCGAAGCCGGAGCCTTCCATGACTTTAGACGTTTTAAACTCCGGCCGGTGCTCCAGGACCATGTCGAGGTTCGAGTTGAATCCGCCGGTAGCGACGACTACGGTTTTGCTGTGAGCCTCGATGACGTCGTTTTTGTTATTTGTCGCTGTCACGCCACAGACTCGGCCATCTTCTATGAGTAGCTGACCCGCGGTCGTAGAGGTCAAAATCGTGATATTCGATAACGACTCGGCGGTTTTGATAAGCGCCGTCATCAAGCCCAGACCGTTGTTGTCCGGTCGATGCCAGCGCAAGACCCGATTGCCTTCCTGAAATTTCATATCAACCCACTTTGCACCACAGTTCTCGGCCCAGTGATAGAGGTCATGGAGAGTGTGCTCGAGATAAAACCTCGCCCACACTTCGTCGGCAGCGCCCTGGCCCCACTTGATCCAATCTTCGAAGGCGAGATCGGGGGTATCTTTGATGCCCTGGGCTTTTTGCAACGGTGTTCCGACAATGCAGCAGCCCCCGCCCGAAATGGCGGCTGTTCCGCCGCAGGAATCAGCTTGCTCCAAGACTGCTGCTTTTCCCCCAGCCCTAGCGACCTCTATGGCCGCGGGTATTCCTGCCCCTCCGCCGCCAATAATCGCGACATCAACCGCTAAGCTTGAGTTAGCCATGGGATGCTCCTTCAAACCCTGATGACCGACGGTTTAGCACCAATGTCGGCGCGCGGTCAACCAATCCGGCGCGCTCTGTTGTACCCGGATTCCGCAGTTCAGTTGTATGACTTGTGCTAGGCGAGGCGTGAGCCTGGAGCAGCGAACGCATAGAACCGTAATGTTTCAAAGTTTTTTTGTTACTTGGCACTTCGTTCGCAACGCTTGAGGACGCCGCTCATCGCACCGATGTCCGCAACTGCGCTCAGAGGCACAGGCTTGTTGCGTTCGCTACGGAAGGCTTGCGCCTTGTCCTGTGCTTGGCCTTCAACTGCGGAATCCTGCGCGCTAAACTTACTCAGCACGTCACTGGGAAATTTCGAAGCTCAATAATCTGCGCGGCGCTTTGTGATAGGCCTCTAGACATGCTTCTTCCGATGCGTACGTCCCAGGCGGAATGATTCTTGCCCGGGCGGATACGGTGAGCGGTGCGACGTCGAAGGGATACGGCTCCATTCTCACCGAGCGGCCGACGACCGGGATGATGCGTAATTCCACCTCGGTCTGGCTGTCATAGGATAAGCGAATCGGCGCCAGCCGCTCTTCTTTGAAGTGATCATCGTCAGCGTAGCCGTCGCAGCAGAAATAAAGCGAAAGCAGATCGTAGATCTGCAGCGCGCGATAGTTAAACCACAGATCGTTTTCGAACGTCGGGCTGCCCAGGCTGAGGGATTTTTTTTCCTCTTCTTGCTTGGCTTCCAGTTGTTGCATTACGGCTTTGACCTCCGGGCTGCGCTCGCGCAATCTGCCCTTAGGACTCGTGAAAGTTTGGTAACGATTTTGCCAGAGACCGGTGCGGTGCATGGAAACCAAAAGACCGGCGTAGCGATCCTGTGAACCGAGCCACTCGACGTTGCGCGCGTACGCTCGAAGTTCCACGGGCTCAAAGGACGGAATCTCTTCCCGGTGCGCGTAAGGCCGTCCCTTCGCCACATTCATCGGCGGATTGCCTTCCCATTCCCGATATCCGCTGTCGTGGTAAGTCGTGGCAAACACCATAGTCTTATACGGGCGCAGCCTGGCAAAATTCTCGTTGCCCCAGTGGGCGGCGAATTGAGCCGAAAGTTCCGCGTGATCTTCCTGCGTGCTAACGATGGATGAGCCGTCCTTCAGTTCTCGTATGACCATCAGCGCCTCCTGACAATTTTCGCTCAATGTGCGGGCATTCTGTTTGTGCGTCTATCAAGCGGAGCCGGTGAGTGTCAACGGCAAAGCTGTTTTTGTCCCGAATTCCGCAGTTATTAAGGAGTTCATTGGTTAGTGGACATAAGAGAACTAAGGGGCGAGTCGTGGAGAGCGCGGGCATCCGAACCTACAGGAAGCGTTCAGGCCCGAACCGTTGCCATTACCGCCTCTGGAGTGGATGGGGTGGTGGCCGACAAGGCACGGACCTATTGCCCGCGCTTGGAACGGCTCGTCCCTTAGGTTTTGCAGAACGGAAAGTGTCTAGGTACTTATGAACTCCTTAATAATTGTATGACCTGTGCTGGGCAAGACCTGCGCCTTGCTCTCTCTTTGCCTTGAACTTTCGTCGTTAAGTCGTTTGTGGCTCCCGGGGTCGATATCGCGCGCCTTCTTCAACTCCGACAGTGCGGCCCGCGTAATTGCCGTGTACTCGAGAACCTTTGCCCGGTTGATGTAAGGATCCGAGATCGAAGTGACGAAAAAGTCCTGCAATGCTGAAACACGATAGGGTCGTAAAGGATTAAATTGCTCTCCGTGCCTCGACCTTCCGTCTAGCGGCGCTGCTGCCGACGTAGCTCTTCGGACTCATCCCGGCGGGCCAGGTCGATCTCTTCCTCGAGTCTCTGTCCTACCCATTCACTCGTGCTCAGAGCTTTTTGCCAGTCGGGCTGCGGTGCAGAGAGAAGCGAGAGCCCGGTTTGAATCTGCGAACGAATTTCCTTGTTCGGATCCCAGAATATTCCTTGCCGCGTGCTGTTCAAGTAATCCAGCTGGTCGCGAATGCCGGTGAGAGCAGCGGCGAGTTCTTTAGCTCCTTCACTCTCGCTGATTCTTCTTTGTTTCGAGGCCTCGGTGCGAATGCTTTTAATCTCGTCCAGTAGAAAATCATCAGCGCCGGCCTTTCTAAGTTGGCTCTCGGATTCCGTCGTGAGATCAAAAGCAACGCCCCGTTCCCGGACGAGAGCGGCGACCCGTTTGGGTTCGACTCGCTCGCGGAGCGCAAAAGAAATGTCCTGCAGAGTAAAGGGATTGGTTGCTTTCTCCGTCGATTGGAGGCGCAGGTTCGTCAACGCGAGGTAAAGCTTGGCAATGGAATCGTTGGGAATTTGGGACAGCGCTCTTTCCAATGAGTTCTTCGCCTCGATGAGCTTGCCGGACTGATATTGAGCGCGGCCCAGATAGGTCCAGATGCTCTCTCTGAACGAAGTAAAAGGCGCAACGTAATTGGGATTGCGCTTGGCAATTGGCTCGAAATAAGTCAACGCGACTGCGGAGTCTCCGCTCATCAATGCCCGGCGGCCCGAAGCGAATTCGCCACCCGATTCTACGCCCGCGCAAGCGGCGACAAGTACAAGCCCCAGGCCGTGTGCCAACCATTTCTTGGTCATGGATGTTTTCTAATTAGAATAGGCTCAATGAAAACTCAACCCCGCGTATGCTTGTCGAGACCTACTCAGTCTGTTAAAAAAAAAGATTATTTATCATCATGCGTTTTTCTCCGACACCTTGGCTTGTCGCTACGCTTGCCTTCGTCATTCTTGGTTTTACCCGCGGTCTCCATTCTTCATTCGGAGTTTTTTACGTCGCCTTGCTCGACGCCTTCGGCTGGAGCCGCGGCGCCACCGCCGGGGTGTTTTCCGTCGTTCTTGCCGTGGATGCGATTCTTTCGCCCGTTGTCGGCTATCTTCTGGACCGTTTCGGCACCAAAGCAATCGTCTCTAGTGGGTGTTTGATCCTGGCTTTGGGACTGCTGCTGAGCAGCGTTATCGGCAGTCTTTGGCAACTCTACATCTTCTTCGGTTTGATCTCCGCCATTGGGATCACTTTCACCGGCATGGTGCCCCATGTATTTTTGGTTTCGGAGTGGTTCGTCGCGAATCGCGCCTCGGCCATCGGTTTCGTCTATGCAGGGACTGGAGTAGGTATTTTACTTCTCGCGCCGCTGAGTGAATGGTCACTGTCGACCTGGGGATGGCCACGGGCCTTTCAGACCTTTTCCGGTATCGTGCTGCTATTGCTGTTACCCTTGGTCTGGATCTTTTACCAGCATGGGCCTTTCGGCGAAAGACTTCGATCGAAGAAAGAGTCGAAGTCCAATGAGCATCGCTGGACGGCCAAACTGGCGCTGCGAAGTTGGCAGTTCTGGCTGCTGTTCTTTGCGCGTATTTGTGCGGCCTCCGGCACGACCGTGATCGTGACCCACCAAGTCGCCCATGTGGTCGATGTGGGTTACAGCAAACTACTGGCCGCGACGATCTTTGGTCTCGCCGGCATCACCAGTAGCTTTGGTCGCGTCGTGTTCGGCTTTATCGCCGACCTTTTGACCAAACAAGCGGCCTATACCCTAAACATCTTGATGACTCTGGTGGGTGTGGGTGCCTTGATGATCCTCCGCGATCCGAGCCAAACATGGTTACTCTACGTCTACGTCATTTTCTTTGGCATTGGCTTCGGCTCGCGGGCGGTCATTTTCTCCGCGCTCACTGCCGATATCTTCTCCGGCAAAGGATTTGGATCGATTCTCGGGTATTCGACGGTCGCTGTCGGCGTCGGCGGAGCGTTGGGCTCCTGGCTGGGGGGTGCGTTCTTTGATTGGACCGGCAGCTACCTGGTCTCCTTTGCGCTCTCGGCGCTGGTCTTGGGCTGCTCTGATGTCTGTATATGGTTGGCTTCGATGGCATCGGTTGCCAATCGCGACCAGCGGCTCTTTGGGTCGAATGCCTAGTTGGCGCTCAAAGAGGTTCCAGACGGTTCGAAGGGCGAGCTTGGGAACAGTTCAGCTTGAGGCACCGAAGAGAAGTTGTTACCTTAAACTGCGGAATTTCTGTGATGGATGCTCGGCTGCGAGAAGGCATACGTTTGTTTAATGAGAGGCGATTTTTCGAATCCCATGAGACATGGGAACAGTTCTATCAGGAAACCGAAGATGCCCACAAGCCTTTTCTCGAAGGATTGATCGAATTGGCGGTGGCGTTCAGGCTCTATACTGATTTCGGCGAAATTAAGGGGCCGGTGCGCATGATCTATCAGGCGCTGATTCGCTTCGAAAATTATCCATCATCCCATCTCGAGATCCGAGTAAAGGATCTTAGCGAATCCATGGAAGCATGGGCCGAAGGGATAGACGCGGCCGGAAAGGCGGTTTCGTCCATTCCCAAGATTCCCGTGCAAGCTGTTAGACCGGATTATTGATGCGGTTATTTTTCTAAATGAACGATTTTGATCTTGGAACCGAACTCGAATGCTTTCTCCAGGGCTCTTGGAGCGGAGCGAAGCGTATCCAGGGGATCCAAGGAGGCGCGACAGCGTATATTCTCTCGTTGGTCGCGGAGAGAAGCCGCCGGCCGATTCTCATCATCACGCCGACCACGGGCGACGCTGAAAATCTCTACGACGATCTAGGATTTTTCCTGGGAGAAGAGCGCTCCCTGCCGCCGTTTCGCAAGCGGCTCCATCTTTTTCCATCCTGGGAGGTTCTCCCTTTCGAGAAACTATCGCCGCATCCTGACAATGTGGCGGGACGTCTTGAAGGGCTCTACAAACTCGTGGAGGAGCACGCGCCCATACTTATAGCCACTCCCGCTGCCTTGTTGCAGAAGGTCATTCCAAAAGAACAATTCAAGCAATCTTATCTCTACCTCGTTGCTGGGCAAGAGCTGGCGCGCGAAAGCCTGCTGCAACATTTGGTGCAATGGGGTTTCCAGAATGTTCCGTTAGTGGAAGAGCGAGGCGACTTTAGTGTCCGCGGCGGCATTGTCGATATTTTTTCGCCTGGATATGCGCGGCCACTGCGGCTGGAGTTCGACGGCGATCGATTGGAATCGATCCGAGAATTCAATCCCGCCAGTCAGCGTTCCGAGCGGCCCCAAGAAGAAATGTTCCTGTTGCCGATGAAAGAGTTCTCATTAAAGCGAAGCGACTTGGAAAACGTTGTACGCAAGCTCGATCAACGGGCCGGGGAGCTAGAGATGGATCGGCGGGAGAAACACCGCCTGCTAGAATCTTTGCGGGAAGGGATACCGTTACCCGGAATCGAGTCCTTGGTTCCTTACTTTTATCCCGAGCTAGTGTCGATTTTCTCGTACTTGTCTCCCGATACGTTGATTTGGCTCGACGGCGGGGATCGCGTGGAAACGGAGGCCGAACGGTTTGGCCAATTGACTTCGGAGCGCTATCGAAAGGCCACGGAGGAGCACCACCTGGTGGCGCCAGTGGAGGCCCTTTACCTAAATGAGCATGAATGGCACAGAGCGCTGCAGCCGTGGGCCCAGGTGCGGGGTGAGTCGCTCACGATCATGGCGACGTCAGAGAAAGCCCAAGAGTCCACGCTGACCGTGGAGTCGTTTCTAACCAGCGACATCCGCCATGAGACCGCGTGGCGCGGCCCGGATGCCTCGTTGGCGCCGCTTGTCGAACGGCTCAAAGGTTGGCAGAGCGAAAAGGTACTCTTCGTTGCACCAACGAAGGGTGATGCCATGAAACTAAGAGAGCTGTTGAGCAGCTACGATCTGGACGTGCCTGTGGTCGAAGAGCCCGTACCTGCGTTGCTCGCGAGAGGAGAATTCGGCCGTGCCATCGTCCGCGGCCACCTGAACCAGGGGTTTCGACTCCCGGAAGCTTATCTGGTGATGGTGACCTTTGATGAGATCTTCGGCACTCGGAAGCGACAACCGACCGCGAGCACGAAGAGTCATCCGAGCCACTTCTTAACCAGTCTCAGCGAACTCAAGCAGGATGACTATGTGGTTCACTTGGATCATGGCATCGGCATTTATCGTGGCCTCAAATTCCTCAAAGTCGCCGGTGTCGAGGGTGAGTTTCTCCACCTGGAATATGAAGCCGGCGACCGCCTCTACTTGCCCGTGGATCGCATCAATATGGTGCAGAAGTATATTGGCGGCGACGGGGCGCAGCCTTCCCTGGATCGTTTGGGCGGCACCGCTTGGGAAAAGGTCAAGGCCAAGGCGCGCAAGTCGATTTTTGCGATGGCTGAAGAGCTCATACAGCTCTATGCGATTCGAGAAGCCCGCCAGGGAAATGCCTTCGCGCCGCCCGACACATTGTACCGGGAATTCGAAGCGGCTTTCGAATTCGAAGAAACTCCCGATCAGCAGCGCGCCATCGATGAGACCCTGGCGGGCATGCAAAGCCGAAAATCGATGGACCGCTTGATATGCGGTGATGTCGGTTACGGCAAGACCGAAGTGGCGATGCGGGCGGCTTTTCTCGCCGTCGAGGGCGGCAAGCAGGTTGCCGTTTTGGCGCCGACGACGATTCTGGCCCAACAGCATCTCCAGACTTTTCGGCAGCGGTTTCGCAATCACCCGGTACGCATTGAAATGGTCAGTCGCTTCCTGACCGCGAAGGAGACCGCGGAAGTCCTCCAACAGACCGCGCGGGGCGCCGTAGACGTTTTGATCGGAACTCATCGATTGCTGCAGAAGGATGTGGAGTTTAAGGATCTCGGCCTGGTTATCATTGACGAAGAGCACCGCTTCGGTGTTGTCCACAAGGAGCGACTGAAAAAGCTGCGCCAGCTCGTCGACGTGGTCAGTCTCACGGCGACGCCGATCCCGCGCACCTTGCATATGTCTCTGGTCGGCATTCGTGATTTGAGTATCATCGAAACTCCGCCGGCGGATCGGCTGGCGATCCAAACTTACGTGACTCGTTATGACGAACAGGTCATCCGGGATGCCATTCTGCGTGAGTTGCAGCGCGGGGGACAAGTATTTTTCCTCCATAACCGGGTTGAGACCATCGAACGGCTGGCGCTGAAGCTAGCGGATTTGCTACCCGAGGCAAAGCTGGCGGTGGCGCACGGCCAGATGCGGCCAAAGACACTGGAAAAAGTCATGCTCGATTTTCTGGAGAACAAAACCCAGCTCTTGGTTTGCTCGGCGATCATTGAATCCGGGCTTGATTTTCCCAATGCCAATACGATCATCATCAACCGGGCGGATAAGTTTGGTCTCGCCCAACTCTACCAGCTACGGGGACGGGTCGGCCGTTCCCATCGCCACGCGTATGCCTACCTGTTAATCCCTGGCGAAAAAGCCATCACGCCGGATGCTGAGCGGCGGCTGCGGGCGCTTCAGGAACTCGATGGGCTCGGCGGCGGATTTAAACTCGCGCTGCACGATCTCGAGATTCGCGGCGCGGGCAATCTTTTGGGTGAGCAGCAGTCGGGTCAAATCACCGCCGTGGGCTTCGAGCTCTACACCGAAATGATGCAAAAAGCTGTCAACGAGCTTAAAGGCGAAGTCGCGGCGCCGGAAGTGGAGCCCGAAATCCGGCTGGAAATTCCCGCTTACTTTCCGGAAAACTACATCCCGGACGCCAATCAGCGTTTGCTCTTTTACAAACGCCTGGCGAGCGTGGGCAACTCATTAGAGCTCGCCGAACTCAAAGAAGAGATTCGTGATCGCTTCGGGCCGACTACGCCGGTTGTCGAGAATTTATTTAGGGTGATGGATCTCAGGCGTGTGCTCAAAGAATTTCTCGTGCAACAGATCAGTGTATCCGATGGTCAAGTCTTCCTGCTGTTTCACCCGGAATCGCCGGTGAAAGTTGAGAAACTGCTCGAGCTCATCAAAAAGCAAAAGCACAAATTCCGCCTGGCGCCAGATGGTCGCCTTTCCTTCACACCACAAGGCAAGGAATGGGAAGCACTGTTCGGAGAAGTCTTCCAGCTACTACATTTGATTCGTGACGATTCACGACAAGAAAGCTTACTGCTCGAGTCGCTGCCTGGGTGAAGGCTTCGATAGGGAGGTTTTCCGCGGCGAGCGTGCTCATCTGACTTATAAGTAAGCTGACGCTCATTGAGATGAAAGCAACAATGCATTATGATAAACGGGCGAATCTGGGATATGGGTTTTTGGGAAATGGGCGAGGTTTAGTGCCCTCGGGTCATTCAGTTGTTTGGCTTTTCCGCGTACCTATGATAGCTGTTATATCGCTTAGCAGTTAGTCACTTTGAGTTCCCCGATTATGCTGGGCCGAATATACCAAACGGGTCTCCTGCTATTCTGGTTCCACCTTCTTCTCGCACAAACAGCCGCGGCGAAGGTTATTGAACAACTCATCGTAGTCATCGATGGGGAGCCTTACACGCTCTCAAACCTAGCCGCCTATGCGAAGACTAAAATGGATCGAGATTTTCCGTCAGGGGACTTGAAGAAGATTAATGATAATGACCGGGAGGTCTTGGAGCAATTTATCACGGAAAAACTCTTGGAAGCCGAGGCACGGGAATCGGGTATCAAGATTACCGACCAAGATGTCAGTCAATACATCGATCAAATCAAGAAACGCAATCGCTTGACCGATGACGAGCTCAAGACCGTGTTAAGCCGCGAGGGACAGACCATTGAAAGCTATCGAGCGTCCGTCAAGAGTGAGCTAGAAAAGAGCGAGATCGTCAATCGCCAGGTGCGGAATAAAGTCAGCATTACCAACGACGACATCGAGCGTTATTACAAGCTCAATACCAACAAATTTCGCACCGAGGATCGAGTGCGCTTGCGTCATATTTTGATCGCGCTTCCTCAAACGGCGACCCCGGAAGAAGTGCAGGCGGCTAACGAGCAGGCCATGGAGTTATACAAACGCATCGTTGCCGGAGCGGATTTTGCTGAATTGGCTCGGGAGTACTCCAAGGGGGCGGGACAAGCGGAAGGTGGTGATATCGGTTGGGTTAGCCGGGGAAAGCTCATCGGTGGAATCGAGGAAGTCGCTTTCGACAAGCTTGCGGTCGGCCAGGTCAGCGCTCCTTTCCAAACCAGCATGGGAGTTCACATTGTCAAACTGGAGGCGCGGGAGAGCGGTACGGTTTTGCCGCTTGCAACGGTGGCGCCCAGGATCAAGGAGGAACTTCAGTCCAAGACTCTAGAAGACCGATTCATGAAGTGGCTCAAAACCGATCTGAGAAGAAAACATCGGGTCGACGTGAAGATTGCCGGTGTGGTGTTTAAGCCTGAAGATTCCAAAGAAGGCATGGTCGATTCTTTAATGGCCAAATCGACCCGGTCTAAAAAGCAAGCGGATCGAACTTTTCTCAGCTATCTGAATCCTCTTTCTTATATTGTTAAGGAAATTCCCATGGATGACGATGATCCGAAGAGTCCCATGCACGGTAAGAGCATTGTGAATGTTTTTGGTGTTCCTCTTTTCGCCAGGGATGTTGTAGATGATGATATTCCCGATGTCTTTTCACCGGCTGAAAAATCCAGTGGAGGGGGATCTTCCTCGGGTCAATCCGGTGGATTCTTAGACACACTGAATCCCTTCAAACGTTGACTCCCTGATCCAGTCAAAGCAGGGACAATCACCAGATCTGTTTTTTTCGGTTTCTCGGAAATCAATGGCGCGCAAACCTATTGTCGCTGTCACCATGGGTGACCCGGCGGGCATTGGGCCAGAGGTGGTCCGCAAGACCTTGGCCGATCCGCGTGTCCAGGGACTTTGCAGCCCCCTTATTCTAGGGGACTGGGAGGTTTTGGGGCGAGCGTGGAAAGGCAAGACTAAATCGTCCAAGCTTGTCTGTTGGCAACCGGGCCAAGCGCTGCTGCCGCTGCTGCAAAGTCACTATGCCGGAGTCGTTTGCTCGCTTTCTTCTTTGTCTCCAGGAGAATCTCGCCCGGGCTGTCCCACCAAAGCTGGTGGTCATGCGGCCTACCGGTACATCGTCGTAGCCGCCAAGCTGGCTCTGTCCGGTGTCGTCGATGCTATCGCCACCGCCCCCATCGGCAAGAGCATTCTTCAAGACGCCGGCCACAACTACCCCGGTCATACGGAGCTGCTGGCCGAACTGAGCCGAACGCCCGAGTGCCGGATGATGCTGATTGGCAAGAAGCTTCGCGTAGTTCTGGTTACCGGCCACGTAGCCTTCACCAAAGTCGCGCGGGGTCTCAGCCGTGATGGAATCGGCACGACATTAGAGCTAGCCCATCAAAGCCTGCGGGGCTGCTTCGGAATCCAGCAGCCCCGGATCGCCGTTGCCGCTTTGAATCCCCATGGCGGCGAACAAGGGATCTTTGGTGACGAGGAGGAAAAGACCATTGGTCCGGCGGTCCAGGCAGCCAGACGTAAAGGGATTCGAGCTTGCGGTCCGTTTCCTGCGGACAGCCTTTTTTTCCAAGCGGCCCGCGGCGATTACGACGCTGTCGTTTGCATGTATCACGACCAAGGTTTGATCCCGCTTAAACTGCATCATTTCTTCGGTGGAGTGGCTCTGACTTTGGGCCCACCTTTTATCCGGACGTCCGTGGATCATGGTACTGCCTATGACATTGCCGGCAAGGGGAAGGCGGATGAGTCGAGCATGAAAGAGGCAATCCTGTTAGCGGCGAGATTGGCACAGCAACGTATGCAGCGAAGGGATAAATGAATCCGTCGATATTTCGTGAGTACGACATCCGGGGTCTGGCGGAACGGGATTTCGATAGCCAATTCGCGCTGCTCCTAGGCAAGGTGCATGGCACAATCATCGCAGAAAGTGGTGGCCGGCGGGTCACCGTGGGACGCGATTGCCGTGAGACCTCTGATCGTTACGCAGAGGCCGTCATTGCAGGCCTGGCATCGACGGGGTTGCAGGTCTACGATATCGGTATCTGTCCCACGCCGCTACTCTATTTTTCTTTGTTTCACCTCGACGTCGATGGCGGGATAGAAGTGACGGCGAGCCACAACCCGTCGGAGTACAATGGCTTCAAACTCTGCATTGGCAAAGACACTTTGTATGGTCAGCAAATTCAGGATGTCCTCGCCAAAATGGAACGCAGCGAGTTTCAGGAAAAATCCGGCGGCAAAATTGAGCGCTATGAAATCGTTTCCGCCTATCACCAGCATTTATTGCAGGATGTGCCAAAATTAAAACGGCCACTAAAAGTTATAGTCGATGCGGGCAGTGGGGCGGGGGGACCCGTGGCGCCGCCACTTTTTCGTCAGCTAGGTTGCACGGTATCGGAAATCGGCTGCACACCCGACGGCAGATTTCCGATTCATCATCCGGATCCCACCGTCCCGGAGAATCTGGAGTTGCTAATCGAGAAAGTAAAGCAGGAGAAGGCGGACCTAGGTATCGCTTATGACGGTGACGCGGATCGCATCGGCGCGGTGGACGAGAAGGGTAATATTTTGTGGGGCGATGAGCTCTTGGTGCTATTCTCGCGGGATGTTCTAAAGCGTAATCCAAGGGCGATCATCATCTCCGAGGTCAAATGCTCGCAACGGCTCTATGACGATATCGTCAAACACGGCGGTGTGCCGATCATGTGGAAAGCCGGTCATTCCCTGCTCAAGGCCAAAATGAAAGAGACCCATGCCTTGCTGGCCGGCGAAATGAGCGGTCACATGTTCTTCAAAGAACGCTATTTCGGTTACGACGATGCGATTTATGCCTCGCTTCGCCTGCTGGAAATATTGGCGAATTCCGAGCGGCCGTTGTCCGCTTTGCTTGCGGATTTGCCGAAAAGCGTATCGACGCCGGAAATCAGAGTCGAATGCCCGGATGACAGGAAATTTATCATCGCAGAGAGGGCCAAGGAGTATTTTCGCCAGCACTACGACATTATCGACGTGGACGGGGTCCGCATTCAATTTGCCGAGGGATGGGGGCTCGTCCGAGCGTCGAATACTCAGCCCGCTCTCGTGCTTCGCTTCGAGGCTCAAACTGCTGAGAAACTGAAAGAATATCGCGCCGTCATCGAAGACAAGCTTAGGAGCCTGCAAAGTCAGTAAGTACGGATGGCTGGTAAGATCGTCGTCAAAGGCGCGCGCGTTCACAACTTAAAAAACATCGATGTCGAAATCCCGCGCGATCGGCTGGTTGTCATCACCGGAGTTTCCGGATCAGGCAAGTCTTCGCTTGCTTTCGATACGCTTTACGCCGAAGGACAAAGGCGGTATCTAGAGTCGCTGGCCGCGGATACGCGTCAATTTCTCCAACAGATGGAAAAGCCGGACGTCGATTCCATCGACGGGCTTTCTCCGGCCATCGCGATCCAGCAAAAGGCTGGTTTATCTCACCCCCGTTCTACGGTTGGAACCCTCACCGAGATTTACGACTATCTGCGGTTGCTTTTCGCGCGGGTAGGTCAGGCCACCTGCGTTCAATGCGGCCGCGACATAGCGACGCATACCATTGACCAAATCAGCGATCAATTGCTGGCCCTGCCGGAGGAGACGCGGATACTTGTGCTGGCGCCCATTGTCGCCGGTCGTGATCTTCGGCCGGTATTGCAAGAGCTGTCGCGTGCCGGCTTCGCCCGCGTCAAAATCGATGGGAAAGTTCATGAACTTTCGGAAGAGATCCGTATCGCAGTAGAGCAGCCGCACGAAATCGATTTGATTATCGATCGTATAGTGCTGCGACCGGGAATAGAAAGGCGGCTGGCGGACTCCCTCGAAGTCGCTTCTCGTTATGGCCGCAAGTTGGTCAAAGTCGAGCTCCTTCGCGGACACGATGCGCCTTCCGAGGAATTGATCTTTACCCAAAGACTCACGTGCATACAGTGCGGGATTTCTCTGCCGGAAATTACGCCGCGGCTGTTTTCTTTTAACACTCCACAGGGAGCGTGCCCAAGGTGCAAGGGTTTAGGCATTGAATCCCGGCCCCGCCGAGGCAGCAAGGAGTCGGAGAATGGGGCGGATACTATCCGTTGCGGGGAATGCCGGGGCGCGCGACTTAAAAAGGAAAGCCTCGCGGTGAAACTGGGTGGTAAGAGCATCGCGGACCTGACTTCTATGTCTTTGGTAAAGACGCGAGACTTTCTGCAAAAAATACACTTGAATGAAAAAGAGAATATCGTCGGAGAGAAGCTACTCCGGGAGATCGTTGAACGACTGCAATTTCTCATTCAACTTGGACTCGACTACCTGACTCTCGAGCGTGCCGCGACAACCCTGTCCGGCGGAGAAGCTCAGAGAGTTCGGCTCGCCACACAGCTCGGGTCGACCTTGGCCGGAGTACTCTATATTCTCGACGAGCCCAGCATTGGATTGCACCAGAGAGACAACGCGCAGCTGCTAAAACTACTCAAACAGCTGCGGGACTCGGGCAACTCGGTCGTCATTGTGGAGCACGATCAAGAAACCATAGCTGCAGCGGACCACATTATCGATTTGGGGCCCGGGGCGGGTGCAAACGGTGGTGAAATCGTTGCGCGGGGCACACTGGCAGAAATCATGGAAAACCAGCGTTCCCTGACGGGTCAATATCTCTCCAGCAAGATAAAAATGCCGGTTCCCGCGCGGCGTCGCACCGGCACCGGCGAATTTCTAGTGATTAAGGGAGCGAAAGAGAATAACTTGAAAGGCATTACGGTCCAGATACCCGTGGGCTCGATGACCTCTGTCACTGGAGTTTCCGGTTCAGGGAAGACGAGTTTGATCATGGATATCCTCTACAACGCTGTAGCCCAACGTTTGCACAAAACAAAAAATAAGGTGGGGCGATTTGACGAGCTAATGGGCGCTGACCTTTTCGATCGGGTTATCGGTATCGACCAAGCACCGATTGGCCGCACGCCCCGATCTAACCCTGCGACCTATACCGGTATCTTCGATCATCTGCGGCACCTTTTCGCGCAACTGCCGGAAGCGCGAGTGCGGGGCTATAAACCCGAGCGGTTTTCTTTTAACGCGCCGGGCGGGCGCTGTGAAGTTTGCGCCGGCGAAGGGACCGTGCGCGTGGAGATGTATTTTCTTCCACCGGTATATGTCGCCTGTGAAAACTGTCACGGCAGGCGTTACAACCGGGAAACGCTCGAGATTAAATACAAGGGGTTGAGCATTGCCGATATCCTGGATCTCACCGTGCAACAAGCATCAGAAGTGGTCAGCTCTGTTCCTGCGCTGTCTGAACGTTTACGGGTGCTCCGCGAGGTTGGTCTTGGCTATATCCAATTGGGTCAGGCGGCGCAAACACTTTCCGGCGGTGAAGCGCAAAGGGTTAAGCTGGCGCGAGAGCTTGGGCGGAAGGCGACGGGGCGAACGCTGTATATCCTGGACGAGCCTACCACAGGTCTCCACTTTCATGATGTCAAGCAACTTGTCGAGCTGCTCCAGCGTCTAACAGATGCCGGAAATACGGTAGTCATTATCGAACACAATCTCGACGTCATAGGGAGCGCCGACTACGTGATAGATCTGGGACCGGAGGGTGGAGAAAAGGGTGGAAACGTAGTTGCAAGCGGGAGCCCGGAAGATATCGCCTTAATTTCAGGTTCTTTTACCGGCCATTATTTGGCTCAACTTCTCCCTGGTATCCAAAACGTGGGGCGGCGGCAGGGGGTTCGTTAGCTTTCCTTGCGCCTATTCATTATACATTTCAATAGCTTATAAAGTCGATTGGGGGTTGACTCATCGTCTGCCATGGGGTAAGCTTAATTCAGACCCGTTAGGTAGGAAAAGAACGTGCAGACTCCTATTTATATGGATAATCATGCGACCACACCGGTGGATTCGCGGGTGTTAGAAGCCATGCTTCCCTACTTTAGGGAAAAGTTCGGCAACGCAGCGAGCCGGAGTCATATCTTTGGGTGGGAGAGCGAAGCGGCCGTCGACGTGGCGCGCGAGCAAATCGCCAGGCTGATTCACGCATCCTCGCCCCGGGAAATTGTCTTTACCAGCGGTGCGACGGAGTCCGACAACCTGGCTATCAAAGGAGTCGCAGAGGCTTACCGGGACAAGGGGAATCATATTATAACTTGCGTGACTGAACACAAAGCGGTTTTGGATCCTTGCAAGTTCCTCGAGAAGCAGGGGTGTGAGGTGACGTATCTTCCCGTGGATCCGGATGGTTTGGTAGACATGAAACGGCTCCGCGAGGCGATGACGGACAAGACCATTCTCATCTCGATTATGGCTGCTAATAATGAGATCGGTACAATAGAACCCGTAAAGGAGATCGGGCAACTCGCTCATGAAATGGGGATTCTATTTCATACCGATGCGACGCAGGCCGTGGGTAAGATTCCTTTAGATGTTGAGGCGATGGGCATTGATCTATTGTCGTTGACGGCCCACAAAATGTACGGACCGAAAGGTATCGGCGCGCTTTACGTTCGCGCAGCGAAACCGCGGGTCAGACTCAAGGCGATGATCGACGGCGGTGGTCACGAGCGAGGTATGAGATCGGGTACATTGAATGTTCCGGGGATTGTGGGCCTCGGGAAAGCTTGTGAGATTGCTCAGAAACAAATGACACTGGAGGCGGAAAGACTCACGGGTCTCAGAGAGCGATTGAAGGAAAAAATTAGCGATCAATTGGAGGAAGTCTACATCAACGGTCATCCGACCCAGCGGCTTCCAGGCAATATGAACATGAGTTTCGCATATGTCGAGGGCGAGTCGCTCTTGATGGCCCTAAAGGAGATTGCGGTTTCGACCGGCTCGGCTTGCACATCGGCTAGCTTGGAGCCTTCGCACGTGTTGCGGGCCATCGGGGTCGAGGAGGAGTTAGCTCATACTTCCATTCGCTTCGGTTTGGGTCGCTTCAATACTGAGGAAGAGGTCGATTATACCGTCCGGCGGGTTGTTGAAGAGGTAAAGCGATTGCGCGAGCTATCGGCCCTTTATAAAGCCAGGAGAGCCAAACGGCCGGGGCGACAACCGACCGAAAATAAATTGCAGGAGAAGGTTTCGTAGTCGAAGTTGTTAGGAGGGGTGAACCTATGGCCGGTGGGGTGAATGTAACCGAACAGGCAGCCGCGAAGATCAAAGCGATGATTGTGGCGGAGAATCGAGAGGGTCAAGGATTGCGCCTCAAAGTCGTCGGCGGCGGTTGCTCGGGTCTGCAATACAAGATTGATTTCGATCTGCCCAAGGCCACCGACAAAGTTTTTGAGAAGGACGGGGCCAAAGTTTTGGTCGATATGAAAAGTTTGCTTTATCTCAGCGGTACCGAACTGGATTACAAAGAAGAGCTGATGCAGTCCGGGTTTGTCTTCCAGAATCCGAATGTTAAGAAATCTTGTGGCTGCGGCGCTTCCTTTACCGTTTAACGAGGAAATCTTGGTTATGAAAACGGCGACTAACACAGTCGAAGATCTGACGAAAAAAGAGTACAAGTACGGTTTCGTCACGGACATCGAATCGGATTCAATTCCCGCCGGTTTGAACGAGGATGTCATCCGACTCATTTCGGCCAAGAAGCATGAACCGAAATTCATGCTGGAATGGCGGCTGAAGGCGTACCGATACTGGGCCAAGCTGGAAAAGTCGCAAGCGGAGCCAAAGTGGGCAAACGTCCATTATCCGCCCATCGACTATCAAAAAATCATCTATTATGCGGCACCCAAGGCGAAGGGTGATCGGCCGAAGAGCCTCGAAGAAGTGGACCCAGAGCTGCTGAAAACATATGAGAAACTGGGCATTCCACTGCGCGAACAAGAGTTGCTTGCCGGGGTCGCTGTTGACGCGGTGTTTGACAGCGTTTCGGTGGCGACGACATTCAAGGCGAAGCTATCGGAGTTGGGAATTATCTTCGGCTCATTCTCCGAAGCGGTGCAGAATCATCCCGATCTGGTGCAAAGGTATCTCGGCTCGGTGGTTCCCTACACCGACAACTTTTTTGCCGCGTTGAATTCGGCGGTCTTCAGCGACGGCTCGTTCTGCTACATTCCCAAGGGAGTGCGCTGTCCGATGGAGCTCTCGACCTATTTTCGCATCAACGCCGCGGAGACCGGTCAATTCGAGCGCACCCTGATCGTTGCGGAGGAAGGCAGCTACGTCAGCTATCTCGAAGGCTGTACGGCGCCCATGCGCGATACCAACCAGTTGCATGCGGCCGTGGTGGAGCTGGTGGCCCACGACGATGCCCAGATCAAATATTCCACGGTGCAGAACTGGTATCCGGGCGACGCGGAAGGAAAAGGCGGTATCTATAATTTCGTTACGAAACGAGGCAAGTGCCTGGGCAAGCGTTCGAAAATTTCCTGGACGCAAGTGGAGACCGGTTCGGCGATCACCTGGAAGTATCCGAGTTGCATTCTGCAAGGTGACGATTCCGTAGGCGAATTCTATTCTGTGGCGCTGACTAATAACTACCAGCAGGCGGATACCGGTACCAAGATGATACATATCGGTAAGAACACAAAAAGCACCATCATTTCGAAGGGGATCTCTGCAGGACATGGCCAGAATACTTATCGCGGCTTGGTGAAAATAATGAAAGGGGCCACCGGAGCGCGCAATTATTCGCAATGTGATTCCTTGCTGCTCAGTGATAAATGCGGCGCGCATACCTTCCCGTACCTCGAGGTGTTGAACAATGTCTCCCAGGTGGAGCACGAAGCGTCGACCTCAAAGATCGGCGAGGATCAACTGTTTTACTGCAGGCAACGGGGGATCTCACAGGAAGATGCCGTAAACATGATCGTCAACGGCTTTTGCAAGCAGGTGTTTCGCGAGTTGCCGATGGAGTTCGCGGTTGAGGCGCAGAAACTCCTGGGTGTGAGTCTAGAGGGAAGTGTCGGCTAGTTGGTCGATAGAAAAGTTGGAATGGTTTTTATGGGATCGGAAGTTTACTTTGACAACAACGCAACGACAAGGGTTCTGCCTGAAGTCGCGGCAGCGATGCAGCCGTACTTAACGGAACTTTACGGCAATCCGTCGAGCATTCATCGCTTCGGTGCTCAGGTAGCGGAGAAAATCAGCGAAGCACGAGCGCAAATCGCAGCGTTGATCGGCGCCGCCGATCCGATTGAGATCATCTTCACGAGTTGCGGCACCGAGGGGGATAACGCTGCCATCCGCGGAATGCTGGAAGCGAGATCTGATAAGCGCCACATCGTAACGACACAGGTAGAACATCCCGCGGTTTTGGGGCTATGCCAGCACCTCGAGAAGCGGGGATATCGGATTACCTGGCTGAGAGTCAATCCGGAGGGAATGCTCGACCTCGAAGAGTTGCGCAACGCACTGACCGATGACACCGCGTTAGTGTCCGTTATGTATGCGAATAATGAAACGGGTGTGATTTTTCCCATCGACAAGATCGGCGCGATCGTTAAGGCGAGGGGCATTCCGTTTCATGTGGACGCAGTCCAGGCGGCTGGGCGGATTCCCCTCAGGGTCAAGGACAGCCAGGTGGATTTGCTCACTATTTCGGGTCACAAATTTCACGCGCCCAAGGGGATTGGCGCCCTATATGTGCGTCGCGGTGTTACGTTTCCGCCTTTCATTATCGGTGGACACCAAGAAAAGAACCGGCGCGCCGGAACCGAAAATGTCGCAGGCATTATAGGCATGGGGGAAGCGGCAAAATTGGCACAAGAGAATCTGGTGGCGCAGTCCGAGCGAATTCGCGGCTTGCGCGATCAACTGGAGGAGGAGTTGCTTCGATCCTGTCCTGATTGCCGGGTTAATGGGGGAGCAAGCGAACGATTACCAAATACGTCCAACGTCAGTTTTAAATACTTGGAAGGCGAGTCGATCCTGGTCCTTTTGGATCAATTTGGGATCTGCGCCTCAACAGGTTCTGCTTGCACGGCGGGCTCCTCGGAACCCTCCCATGTGCTTAGGGCCATGGGTGTGGCCCCGGACTGGTTGCAGGGAGCGGTTCGATTTAGTCTGAGCCGTTTTAATACAGCGGAAGAAGTTTGTTATGTGAACGAAAAGGTGCCTTTGATCGTCCAACGTTTACAGGGGCTTTCTGCATTGGGAAAACTGGCGGGCCAGCAACGGGCTCAGCAAGAGAAGCCAAGGGCGGGCAATGGCATCGGGGTCAGGGGGTAACGCTATGGGTCTTATGCAGATTCCTCGCCGGGTGGACTATGGTTTACGTGCTGTTATTTATCTTTCGGTCCAAGACCCGGAGCGGTGCTGCTCGATAACCGAGATCGCCACACAGCAGGGGGTTCCGAAAAAGTTTTTGGAGAAGATTATTCAAGATCTGATACGTGGCGGCCTGATCAAGTCCAAGCGGGGCTCATGCGGTGGATATACTCTCGCTCGTTCTCCCGAAGAGATTTCGTTCTACGAGGTGATCGAGGCGATCGAGGGACCCATCGCCGTCAATGCCTGCATGGACCAACACATGAGTTGTGAGCAACTGCCACGTTGTTCCATGGTGAACGTTTGGAGTGAGGTTCAACGAAAAGTCACCGAGGTATTTACCAGCACGACAATAGCGGATTTGAAGAGAAAGCCTTGCCGGGATTTGATCAGCGGCTCCGCTTCGCTCTCAAGCGCCGCGTGACAGGTTGGGGGATGCCTTTATCGCAGTTGGAAGGGAGGCTGCGCTTAATAGGAAGGTGGGTTTTATGAGTTACGAGACTGGATTGAGTATGGAGGAAAGAGTCACCTCGTTGTTTCAGCCCGACACGCTTCTGCCGGAGCAGTATCTGGACACTTTCCGGAGAAAGTTGCATTTGGAGCCGGAAAAGAAGCTTATGTTGGCGGTGTTGGAGGATGCCATTGCGTGCTTCCAGAAGTACGTTTTTGCGCGCGAGGGTAAGGGCAAGATTCTTTTTCAAGAGGCCGAGGATTGGGTTCAGGATACAAACAGCGATTGGCTGTTTTCGTTTGCCAATGTCTGCGAAACCTTAGGATTCAATCCCGACTATTTGCGGCAGGGGCTTGCCCTATGGAAAGCCGAGCGGTTGGAAAGTCGGGCAAGGGCGAAGGTTTATCAGCTTACGCCGAGGAGCGGAAAAAGAAAGAGGGGTATTGCGGTAACCCGAAGGGCCAGACACCGCTTGCGCAGAGCTGCCAGTCGATAAAACCAACCGTAATCGCAATTGATAAGGGGCGGTGGACGTTTTTCCACCGCCTTTTATTTAACCAGCCTTCTTGCTTGCAAGGCTTCTGGAACGGATTCATAAATCTATGATGGCTCGACGTACAACACAGACGGTGATCGGTGATTTTTTTCACCAAGTTCGGTACCGGACCGGCGAATATGCTCTGCGCGGTTTGATCGGACTCTTGACGTGGATCCCCCACCGTCTGCTGCTGCTTTCAACGTCTTTCTGGGCGTGGGTAAGCTTCAGCCTGCTTTGGCAATATCGCAGACGGATGGAAGAGAACGTCGCAGCGGCTTTGGGTGATCAAATCGTAAGTCCGGCTGAGCGCAAGGCCTTAATCTGGAAAGCATGGACAAACGTTGCACGGGGAGTGTTGGAGACTTGCGAAGTCATGGATTTGTCCAAGGAGGAGATCGTTTCGAACATCGCCATCGAAGGGGAGGAGCACCTCAAGCAGGCCCTCGCCAAGGGCAAAGGGGTGCTTGCCTTGAGTGCTCATTTAGGCGCGTTCACGATGATCTGCCCCCGCTTAGGGGCAGGAAACTATCCTATTAGCACAGTGGTTAAACAACCTAGGGACGAGCACTTTGCTCGGTACATTGACGATCTTCGCGCGCGAAAGGGAATCCGGACGATTTCAGCCAAGCCGCGTCGGGAAGCGGTTCGGGGTATTTTACAATCTCTGCGGGAAAACCGGGTTGTCTTAGTCATTGCCGATGAATTCAAATCCGGCGACGTGATGGTGGATTTCATGGGCCAAATAGCCCCCGCGCCCCGCGGTCCGGCGACCTTGGCCCTGCGTACCAGTGCCGTGACCTTACCGGTATTTTCGATCTGGCGACCGGACGGATCTTTGGGTCTTTTGATCGAGCCGGCAATTGAGCCCGTGCGGCTTGAAGATCTCGACAAAAGCGTGGCGGCGACGACGGCGCTCTTCACGCGTCATTTGGAAAATGCTATTCGACGTTATCCCGATCAATGGAACTGGTTGGGGTTTCCACGAAGCAACAGAATCCCTCGATCGGAACACAAAAAGGGAACGTTACCACTGCCCAGTCCAACGTTCGTACGAGACCAAATTGACGAAGGCTGATCCGACAAGAAGATTCGACGGCGGAGCCAAAACCTCCACTAACCTGGGAGTTTTACGCGATTCATAACTTCGAATCGAAGCCCGGACTCAAAATCCCCCGTTTCTCGGTTTCTTCCAAATAGCGCATGAAACGATACTTGTTTTCGATCTCGTCGAGTCGGAGGGGAGGAAGGTCGCCAGGCTGCCCCGGCTCAACCTTCGCCGCGATCAGAGTCAGCTGATTGCGCTTCCAGGCCTGAACAAACTCGCTGCGGAAATCCGCCGGTGTCTTGACCCAGGTCGCGTGCTTATAGCCGGCTCCTGCGGCGAGAGCCACGGCGTCTGCCACGTGGGAAGCCGTCGGTGTGCCCCCCGAGGCTTCATAGCATTCGTTGTCAAAGAGAAGGTGGATAAGATTCGGCGGGCTTTGCAGCGCGATGGTCGGAAGACCGCAAAGGTTCATCAGAAAGGCGCCGTCACCGTCGATGGCGATGACTTTTCGGTGGGGCAGAGCAAGGGCCAACCCCGCGGCGATAGAAGAGACTAGACCCAACGTCCGTGTTTTGAGATTGCTGTCGCCGGGCCTCAACGCCCACCATTCCCGCGCACCCCACCCCGTACAAACAGCCAAAGCATCCGCTGCGTCTCCCGCGATGACTTTTAGGAAATCATAGCGCTGCATCATTTCACCCCGAGCACGTTTTTTGTTAGCAGTACGGCCACAGGTTTTTTGGAGTCTTCCGCCAGAATCTGCGCGCCCCGAAGCATTTCGTCAATCTCGTCGGCCTTACGCAGGACCGTGTAGCGAATCCCCAGGGCTTGCAACGCCGGTTCTGTCACTGAACCCAGAGTCGTGAAACCGCGGTCGCCAATGTCGCCGGCATAATAAATCAAGAGCAAAGTCGGGATCTGAAATTGGAGACACGTCGTCGTCAAAGCATTGCAGCTGTTCAGAAATCCCGCGTTCTGCATGATCAGCGCCGTCTTTTTTCCGGCGAGATACGCACCGGCGCAAATCCCGATGCCTTCTTCTTCGCGGCACAGCGGGACATGTTTGAGCCCGGGGTCGCCTTCAACGCTGCGAATGACTTCCACCATCTTTTCATCCGGCAAGGTGGCGACAAAATCGATTCCGGCCTTCTTGAGCCCCGCGACGATCCTTGCGGCCTGTTGTTTGGCGTCCATATTTTGGTTCACCAGCGAAATTAATGAAATGAATTTTCAATCGCAAATTCGCGGTTACTTCGCGACCGATACTGCGAATCCACCGGTATTGTCAAGGAAGATTAAAACCATCCAGCAGACATCTGTTCCTCTTGACAGAAAATCGGCAAGTTCTATAGTGATCGGTGTCCGAGATGGTTACGGAGAGAGTCGTCAAAGTTAGTGAACAACATGTCTGGGTCGAGGTTGGCGACCAGCATGTTCATTTGGGTCTTACGAACTACATCCAAGGCGAGCTGGACAGAGTTCTTTCAGTGGAACTGCCGGATGTAGGCGATAAGATCGAAAAGGGCGAGGCGTTTGCGGAAGTTGAATCGGTCTCGACCGTTCACGAGTTGATCGCGCCGGTTTCCGGGACGGTGTTGTCGGTGAATGCGAATTTGGAAGAGCATCCTTCGGTGATCAACGAAGATCCCTATAACGAAGGTTGGTTCGTCGAAGTGCGACTGAAAAACGAAGCTGAAATCGATTCACTCATGGACATGGATGAATACTACCATTTTGTCGTTGAACCCAAATCGTAAGCCATCGCTTCTCGCCACTCTTCTCTCTTTTTTTCTTCCCACCCTAACCCTCGTCGATGCCGCTCATGTGGAGAGCAAGCGGGACCAATTCGGTCGCGCTCGCCGCGCGATGATCGAGCGAGACCTGGCGTCGCGCGGAATCCAGGATAGACGTGTTCTCGAGGCCATGGGCTCCATCGAGCGTGAACTATTCGTGCCGGAGAAGTTACGCTCTTTGGCCTATGAGGATCGACCTTTGTCAATCGGCGAAGGGCAAACCATCTCCCAGCCTTACATCGTTGCATTCATGACGGAGCTATTAGGTTTGAAAGGCACCGAACGGGTACTGGAAATCGGTACAGGCTCAGGTTATCAAACCGCGGTGCTAGGGAAACTTGCTGCGGAAGTGTATTCCATCGAGATCATTCCGAAACTCAGCGATCGAGCGAAGATCCTTTTGGGGCAGCTCGGCTTCGATAACGTTCATCTCAAAGTGGGCGACGGCTTCTTCGGTTGGGAGGAACAGAGCCCTTTCGACGCTATCTTGGTTACCGCGGCTGCGCCAAAAATTCCCGAACCCCTGTGGCGGCAGCTGCGTGAAGGCGGGCGGTTGATTATGCCGCTGGGGGCGGAAAGACAGGCGCAAACGCTGGTTCGTGTGACAAAATCCAACGGCAATCAGGTTGTCGAAACGCTTACCGGGGTTGTTTTTGTGCCGTTGACGGGCGCGATTCGGCAGGATCGCCGCTGACGCTACCACTCTTATTTTTTTTGGACTCTGATGGGGGAAAACGGTAGATAATTTCCCCCGGGCGCACCAGATTCAATTCTTCCCGGGCCATTTTTTCCAAATAGAAATTGTCGTTGCGCAGCTTCGAGATGCGCTGGCGTAGGCCCTCGTTCTCTTTTTGCAGACGATAGTTTTCTTCGTCTAGCCGGGTTTTTTCTTCCCTTAGACGCCAGAGATGGAGAACGCCCCGCTCTCCGAAGGCCGTAAGAACGCAAAGGGACAAAATAAAAAATCCCAGAACATAGAGCGTCCAGCGCCGCGACAAGTAGAATGGCAGCTGCATATTTAATCCGATAGAAATATAACACATTTTATGCTTTTGTGCGGAATACGAACGCTTTTGGAGGTCATCGATGAAAATACAGGGGATTCACGCTCGGGAGGTTCTTGACTCCAGAGGACAGCCAACGGTGGAGGTCGAGGTTCAGCTCAAGAACGGTATCGGGGGGCGAGCGACCGTGCCATCCGGAGCATCCACCGGCGAGCATGAAGCAGTGGAGCTCAGAGATGGTGGCAAGCGTTTTCTGGGAAAAGGTGTTGCTAAGGCGGTGGAGAACGTGAATCGGATCCTGGCGCCGCGTTTGCGCGGCAAGGAGGCGCGGGACCAGGCGATGATCGACCGACTCATGATTGAGATGGACGGCACGGCGGACAAAGGAAAACTCGGCGCCAACGCGATCTTGGGAATTTCGCTGGCGGTGGCCCAGGCCCAAGCCCGGGCGCAGGGAGTCTCGCTGTACCGCTATCTCGGCGGCACCGCAGCCAAAACTCTTCCGGTGCCGATGCTCAATGTTCTCAACGGTGGAGTCCACGCCGATAACAACGTCGACGTTCAAGAATTCATGATCGTTCCCTATGGTATGAAGAGTTTCAAGGAGGCGTTGCGGAGCGCTGCGGAGGTGTTTCAAACACTGAAGAAGGTTTTGCACGATCGTTCTTATGGAACCGGCGTCGGTGACGAAGGCGGTTTCGCGCCGCGGGTGAAAAGCAATGCCGAGGCGATAGAGCTGCTGTTGGAGGCGATTACCAAGGCGGGTTACAAGGCGGGGGCTCAGATCGCCTTGGCCTTGGACGTTGCGTCCAGCGAGTTCTATGAAAAAGGCGAATATGTCTTCAATAAATCCGACGGCAAGAAGAGAGGCAAAAACGATATGGTGCGTCTCTACGAAGATTGGGTGAGGCAGTATCCGATCATCTCCATCGAGGATCCGTTCGCTGAAGATGACTGGGATGGCTGGCGCATGATGACCGCCGCCCTTGGCAAAAAGGTTCAGCTGGTGGGCGACGACATCTTCGTCACCAACAAAGTTCGGCTCCAACGCGGCATCGAAGCCGATGTTGCCAATTCGATTCTGGTCAAAGTCAACCAGATTGGCACGTTGACCGAGACGCTGCAGACCATGGAGTTGGCGAGAAAATGGCGCTACACGACCGTCATGTCGCACCGCTCCGGTGAAACCGAGGACGTCACTATCGCCGATCTTGCAGTGGCGACCGATGCCGGACAGATCAAGACCGGCGCTCCCTGCCGCGGCGAACGGACCGCGAAGTATAATCAGCTCCTCAGGATCGAAGAAGAACTGGGCGACAAGGCGGCGTACGCCGGGAAAAAGGCTTTTCGTGTTCGCTTCGGGAGGTAGATTGAGTCAATTCCATTTCTGGCAATGAAAGCAAAACGTCGGCGGTGGAAACGAGAAACGCTCGCGCAAAAGAGCGCCAGAGCCAATACCATCGCCGCGCGTCTGGCACGAAGTTATCCAGAACTACAAGTTCCGCTCCATCACCGCAACACTTTTGAGTTGCTGATCGCCGTCATCCTCTCGGCCCAGTGCACGGATGAGGCGGTAAACCGAGTCACGCCGGAACTTTTCCGCCGCTATCCCGATCCTGCGAGTCTTGCCCAAGCGTCCACGGCGGACATCGAGCGGATCATCCGGAGTCTGGGCCTCTTTCGCGCCAAGGCCAAATCGTTGAAAGAATGCGCGCGGCAGTTAGTGGAAGAATTCAGCGGCGCCGTGCCGGCGACGATGGAGGAACTGACCCGGCTTGCGGGTGTGGGGAGAAAAACCGCCAATGTGATTCTCGGTCATGCCTTCAATACACCCGGGATCATTGTTGACACTCACTGCAAAAGGCTCGCCCGACGGCTCCGTCTCACGCGGCAACAAGACCCGACAAAGATCGAACGGGATTTAGGCCGCCTCTTGCCCGCCAAAGAATGGACCGGCTTATCCCACCGCCTGATCATTCATGGCCGGCGGGTTTGCTACGCGCGCAAACCGGCCTGTAACAGATGTATACTCAACGACTTGTGCCCGTCGAAAGAGCTTCTTTCCTGAATGGCACCTGGCATTGACACCGATTGAGGTCATCGGATAGTCTGCGCGCCAAACGGAGGCAGTAGACTCTCAAAAACAGTAAAAGAGGAGGTGAAAGTATGTTGAAGAAGCTGGCGTTTGTCTTGATGCTGGTGATGCTGGTCCGTGGAAGAGCGGAGGCGGCCGAGTCCGATCTCCAGCAAATCGCCGACGCGCTCGATGTATCGACGACCAAGACGTTTCAATTCACCGGCAACGGCGCGATGTATTCGTTAGGCCAAAGCACGAGCCCCGCTGCAGCCTGGCCAAGGTTTTTCGTAAAAAGTTTCACGCGTGTTTACGATTTCACGACCGGGACGATGCGCGATGAAGTGGTGCGCATGGCGGCCGAGACACCAACTGTGGGGCCGGAACAAACAACCGTGACGGCCGTCAGCGGCGATCACGCGTGGAATGAGGTCGGAAAGGATAGGCTACCGAGGTTCTGGGAAGTCAACGAACGCCAGCACTACATCTGGACTTCTCCTCATGGGGTTGTGCGGGCCGCCTTTGCAAACAACGCAACGCTGGCAAAGCAGAACATTGAAGGCCGACAGATGACGGTGGTTTCGTTTGTCGAAAAAGGCAAACAAAAGGTCAACGCCTATGCGAATGATCAGAATCAAATCGAACGGGTGGAGTCTTGGTACGGCCACCCCGTGGCCGGCGACTTGAAAGTTGTGACGCACTACGGCACCTACCGCGACTTCGCGGGCGTCAAGTTCCCCGCCAAGATTATTCAATACCAGGATGGCTTGCCGACTTTGGATCTGACGATCACCGCTGTCCGAGCAAATCCTCCGGTAAATATCGAGGTGCCGGAAAGCGTGCGCACCAATCCCGTGCCGGTTAAGTCCGAAAAGGCCGCGGACGCAGTTTGGTACATTACTGGCGGTTCTCATCACAGCGCACTGATTGAAATGAAGGACTATCTTATCGTCGTCGAAGGCCCGCAGGGCGATCAACGTTCGACTGCGGTCATGGCTGAGGTCAAAAAGCTCGTGCCGAATAAGCCAATCAAATATCTTGTTAACTCGCATCATCATTTCGATCACTCCGGCGGTGTCCGGGCCTACGCCGCCGAGGGCGTGACAATCGTTACGCATGAGGTCAACCGACCCTATTTTGAAAAGGCGGTGGTCAACTTGCACAATTATAGTCCCGACCGGCTGGCGAAATCGGGAAAGAAGCCGGTCTTCCAAACCATGGGCGACAACATGGTTTTGACCGACGGCACGCGTTCAGTCGAGCTTTATCAGATCGTCGGCAATACCCACCATGATGGATTGATCATGGCGTATCTGCGCAAAGAAAAACTTCTCATCGAAGCCGACGCTTTCACCCCCGTCGCGGCAGGGGCGGAACAGCCTAAAGTTCCGAATCCGTTCTCGGTTAACCTTGAGGCCAACGTCCGGCGCTTGAACCTTGAAATCGATCGAATCCTGCCGTTGCATGGGCGAATCGTTCCGTACAGCGAGCTGCTAGCGGCGATCGGCAAGAAACCGACGCAGGCGGAGAAGTAGTCGGTTGCTCCCGGCGCGAGTGCTGCAATGGTCACGGAAGAACAAGCAGGATGGGAGTTATGAAAAAGGCGCTCTTGAGTTTATTTCTTGTGATTGCTGGCTCAGCGCCCGCGCAGGCGCAAGCTCCTTCTTATCAAGGCAAAACCATTACCCTCATCGTGGGATATCAAGCTGGAGATGGCTATGACATCTGGGCGCGGCTGCTGGCAGCACACTTGGGGAAGCACATTGCCGGTAGCCCGGCCATGATCGTGCAGAATATGCCGGGCGCGGGCTCGATGATCGCAGCCAATTACATCTACAACGTAGCCAAGCCTGATGGCTTCACTCTCGGTTCCATCGGTCCGTCGCTCTATATCGATCAGCTCGTAGGCAAGAAGGAAGTACAGTTTGATTGGGCCAAGTTCGGCTGGGTCGGTTCAACGGAGAACACGCCGTGGCTGCTCTATATGAAAACCGACACGCCGTATAGGACAATAGAAGACGTGCGCAAAGCGGCTCAACCGCCAAAATGCTCAGCCACGGGGACCGGAACCAGCGGACATTTCATTCCCAGGCTGCTCGAAGAGGCGGTGGGCGCCAAGTTCACCGTTGTCATGGGTTACCAGGGAGGCGCTGAGCAGGACTTGGCTTTTGAGAGAGGCGAGGTCGTGTGTCGCTCGCTAAGCATTCCGACTTTTTTTGCTCGTGAACCGTTCACAACTTGGCGCAAGAAAAATATGGTCCGGATATTAATGCAAACCGGCCGTAAACGGGATCCGCGGATGCCCGAGGTGCCGACGATCCACGAAATTATGAACGAGTACAAAACACCGCCTGCCACGCGATCTCTCGTGACCGCCGTCCTGGCCTCAGGTGACCTGGGCCGACCTTTCATTACCCCGCCGGGGCTTCCCGTGGATCGGCTCAAAGCTCTGCGCGATGCATTCCAAAAAACAATGACGGACCCCGGCTTCCTGGCGGATGTGAAAACAAGAAAACTCGAGGCCGAACCGGATTTCGGGGAGCAACTGGAGACCATCGCCAAGGAGGCGGTCAACCAACCCCGGGAAGTGATTGAGAAAATGAAAAAGCTTCTCGGAGAATAACCCATCCAATAAAGTTTCCTCTAAGGAAGGGGAAGCGACTGAAAACGGATGGCGGAAGTCCGATTCTTGAATTGTCGTCACACCTCAGACGATCGCATTTCGCACTTACTATGGCGGGCCGTTTTATGAGATAATCCGACGCGTTCATGTGATCAGGATCGCCCTTCAAGTTTAGCCCGCTGTATTTCCCTTGCGGTGAGAAGCGAGCTTAACCGAGGTTCAACTTCATGCTCATACTTTCGTCGCGATCAGCGCGGCTCCTTAGGAGTCGCCGAGAGGATTGGTGTTTGCCAGGCAGTCGATTGCTGACCTAAAATCAAACCCTGATTGATCGCTTTTCGGGAAAACTAGGGAAAGAAATTCGATGCCACGACCGCTCTGTCCCAGATGTTCCAAACAATATATTAAGCGCGTCAGCCGGGTTGGCCTCGCGGAGCAGTTGATGAGCCTCTTTTGCGTCTATCCCTTCAGGTGCCAACTTTGCGGCCACCGTTTTCAGCTCCCTCAATGGGGTGTCAGGTATAAAAGGATCGAGGAAGACCGGCGCGAGTATGAACGTATGCCGGCGAGTTTTCCAATTATGTTCGACGTTGGCGCAGCTCAAGGCCGAGGATTGGTCGTGGATATTTCCATGGCGGGGTGTACCTTCCACACAGAAACCGAACTCATGGAGGGAAACATTTTGCATATGAGGCTGGATGTTCCGGAAGAGACTTCTCCCGTCAGAGTAGAAGCTGTCATCATTCGTAGTCTACGGGCTGGTCGTGTGGGTGTGGAATTTGTGCAGTTTGAAAACGGGGAAAGGGAGAGACTGCAGCGTTTCATCCGCGGCTTGATTATCGGCCGCTGGTCCTGGACCGATTAGGGGGAGCAATCTCAATTTGCAGCCGATAGTCGGCCGGCGGCCGAACGCCGATGCAGATACTGCAGCGCAGCCGCAACTGCAAAAAGGGTCAGCCCGATCACGTCCTCTAGCAGACTTGGATAAACCAAGACCAGACCGGCAGCCACCAACAAGCCCCGTTCGAACCAGGTTGTTTTCATTAAAAGCCATCCAGTGAGGCCTGCCGCGAGCGCGGCTAATCCCACGGCTGCCGTTATCGTTGTCCACGCGATATTTCCCCACGATCCTTTCAGCAGCAGCCCAATGCCATCCGGGTGCAAGGTAAACATGAACGGTACCAAAAAGGCGGGCAGCGTGTACTTCCAAGCCATCATGGTGGTCTTGTAGGGATCGCCCCCGGTGATCGCCGCGGCGGCAAAAGGCGACAACGCGGTCGGCGGCGACACCTCGGAGAGAACAGCGTAGTAGAAGATGAACATGTGCGCTGCATGTGGTGGGATGCCGAGCTTGGTCATCGCCGGTGCCGTGATCACTGCAGCAATAATGTACGACGCCGTGACCGGCATGGCGAGGCCGAGGATCCACACGGCGATCGCCGTGTAGACAACGGTCAGAAATAGATTGCCGCCCGCAAGATCGAGGATGATGATCGAAAACTTGAGACCGAGCCCCGTAAGCGTTACAACGCCGACGATGATTCCAGCTGTGGCGCAGGTGGAGGCCACCGAGAGCACGCCAGTGCTGCCATCCTGAAGGGCTCTCCAGAGACGGGCTGGTGTGAGGGCCGTGTCCCGGCGGATAAAGCTCAACGCAATGGCGAGGAAGATCGCGTAGATCACGGACAGTATGGCGGTGTAGCCCCAGAGCACGAACACGACGATGGCGACGAGCGATACAAAATGATAACCGTACTTCCGAGTTAGGCTCCAAACGCCTTCTCCTGCCAATGTAATCGGACGCGCGCCAAATTTGTTCGCGTCGAGTTCGACCATAGTGAAAATGGACCAGTAGTAGAGAAGCGTCGGTATCGCGACCATGGCAATGACGTCCAGATAGGAGATCTTGAGAAATTCCGCGATCAGAAAAGCAGCCGCGCCAAGCACCGGCAGGGAGATAATCGCGCCGATTCCGCCCGCCGACAGCAAACCACCGGCAGAGTTCTTGTCGTATCCTGCCTTTGCCAAAAGTGGGTAGGCCACGGATCCGAGTGTGATCGTTGTGGCTACGCCCGAGCCTGACGGACCGCCGAGGAGAAAGGAGGCCAGGGTCACGGTTCTGCCGGCTCCGGCGGGCTTACTGCCCATCGCCGCCAGCGAAAAATTGACGTAGAACTCGCCTGCTTTCGAGTGTTCGAGTACGGCACCATAGATGGTGAAAAGAATGATAAACGTGGCCGCGACATCGAGAGGAACACCGAAAATCCCTTCGAGGGTCATGTACATGTGCCCCACCAGCCGGTCTAAGCCATAGCCGCGGTGGGTCTAGCTAGGGCGGTGGCAGCCAAGGGCCGAGCCACGCGTAAGCCAGAAAGAGCAAAGCAACAACCGGCAAGATCCATCCTGTTGTCCGGCGCGTCGCCTCCAACACGAGCAGAATCGTAAGCCCGCCGAGAATCTGGTCCGTCAAGTTTGGCAGCGCGGCGCGGTAGATGAACTCTTCGAAATCCCACATCGGGTAACCGATGGCGATGAGACTCAATCCGATCAAAAGCCAGTCGAACCAGGGTACGCTCACGAGCCTACCTTTGCGTCTTGCCGGATAGAGGAGAAAAGACAAAACCAGGGAGAACAGGAGAAATACCAGGCGCAACATCTGCGCTGTAACGGTGGCCCACGCCCAGTAAATAAAGAGCGGTGACATGGCGACGGCCAGGCCAGCCGCGAGCAAGCCAGTAAAGCCTTCGAGCCGCCTGCGGGGCCCTTCTTCTTTTTCGGCGATTTCCTTCGCTGCTTCAATGCGTGAAGAGTCGATCGTCTCGTCAGCCATGGTTCTCTCCTGGACAGGCGGTCACCGACAGGCGGAGCCGATCGGCCGTCGTAGTGTCATTTTGGAGCGAAATGGTTTGACCAAGAAAAGTGATACGGAGCGACGACTCGCGGCTTGCACGAAGATCGAGAGTTGAAAACTCGCGGCCCGGATTGTGGGTGACCCACCAGCCGTCTTCATTGGTCGCCGAGTCGTGACCATAGAACTCGACGAGCCGCAGCTCGGCATAGCGCAATTTGTTTGTCCGAAAGCCGCGTGGAACGATTTGAAAGTGCTCCTCGACCTCAGAACGATAAATGGAATGGCGGAAACTCAAATGGAGAGAGTCACCGACCACAATCGGGTAGGTGGCCCTCTGTTGTTCCGTGTCCAAGGTAAGACAGACCTTTTCAGCTACGGCTACACTGCCCGGGGCGATTGCCAATAGCAGCGCCAAAGCTGCCGTGAAAAAGATAGCCGTCCGCCCTTCGAGAGCCTCAGGACGAACGGCTAAGTCTTTTAATTTCATCGTGTTCCGATCCGTTCGTGGTGAGGTTCTCGAACCATGAACGGATTTTAGGGCGCCATGCGACATCACTTGGCGTCCGGAACTTTGATGCCCTTTTCCTTGTAATAACGGAGCGCGCCTGGATGAAAAGGAACCGGTGACCCCACCATTGCGCTCTTTAGTGTGATTTCCTTCGCCGCTTGGTGAACCGCTACCAGGTCTGCCGTACGCTCAAGAAGCAGCTTGGTGATCTGATAGGCGAGTGATTCATCCATGCGCTCATGCACGGCGAGGAGATTTGTCAGCGCTGCGACCTGCACATCTGTCTCCATCCCCCCGTATGTGCCTTTGGGAATTGTTCCGACAAAATAAACCGGGCCATATTTGGCCGCCATCTTCTCGACGGCGTCGCCGTGTGGGACCAGGTGAATCTTGATCCCTGGCGTCGCCGCTAAATCGAGAATTGCCGCTGTGGGCAAGCCGCCATCCCAGATGAAAGCGTCCAATTTCCGATCCTTCATGGCGCCGGCGGATTCGGAGGCGCCCAGGCGATCCTGACTTTTGAGATCCTTCGCGCTGATGCCGTAAGCTTCGAGGACGCGTAGACCTTTCACCTCGGTGCCGGAACCTGGCGCTCCGGTGGAAACCCGCTTGCCTCTGAGATCATTGATCGTTTTTATGCCGCTCCCGTCAAGTGCGACGATGTGCATGTAATTCGAGTAAACTGCTGAAATGGCGCGAACTCCAATTTTTTCATTCAAGCCCTTTATATGTCCCTGGTAAGCGTCTGAGGCGATATCGGATTGCGTGAGCGCCAAAGCGACCCTGTCGGCATGCAGAAGCTTCATATTGTCCACCGAGGCGGTGGTCACTTCCGCCGTCACTTCAACGCCAGACAAATGTTTGGATATCAGAGCCGCAAGTCCGCCGCCAAGAGGGTAATAGACGCCTCCGGTTCCGCCGGTGGCGATTGAGATGCGGGTTTTCACCTGGGCTTGTGCTGAGGCAACCGCAAGCGCGAGCACGAGTAAGTTCAATGCTGTGAAGGCGGCAAAGTTACATTGCGACCTAGAATGCATAGATCTCTCCTCTCGGCTATAGTGGCGGTAAAGTACTTTTTGGTTCGCCATGCTGTCAATACCTTTGACACACCGAGATCAAAGCACCTCCACCTTGGAATATGTTGTCTGTCTGGACTTCGCTTGCTGGTCTACGTCTTTTCCGGGTGGATGAATATGTGAGGAGAAAGGGAGGATGAAATTGTCGTTAGTGCTCGACTCTACGCATTCGGACGACGTAGTAAGGAACAAAGCTACCGTCTCCGTTGTCCACTTCGAGTCGTTCTTCGAATCCTTCCGCTGTCGGTCTCAGGATTTTGCGGGCTTTTTTCCAAAGCTTTCCGTGCCCAGGGGGCACGTCATCGAAATGTAGCTGACCGTTGCCGCTCTCGATGCAATAATCGCGTATGGTCCCGCCGTCGGTATAAACGTGAGCCTTGATGGAATCCGATGAGGACTCCGAACCGACGATCGCGAGTGCTTTGTGCACATCTTTTCTTCCGTCCGATAGCGGATACGAAGCGTCCATACGAAGCGCGATGAACCGACCTCCCGCCTCAAATGTTCCGATGACCTCCTTCTGAAACCTATAGGCAGTCATCGCGTATTCACCTTCACCACGGAAATGTCCCAAAAGAAACAGCAGGTGATTCAAGTGAATGTTCTGTTTAGACTGGTCATGGACCGGGTCAAAGCGATACTGCTCAGCATCTTGCGCGTCTAAGAGCAGGGTTCCCGCGGCGGCAGCTTTGTTTGCGAAACTGAGCACTCTCTGCCAATCCGTCGGAGACGACACTTGCGCAAAGCATTCTGACCGGTTGCCGACACGAAGGGTTAGAACCGGCGACTGTTTGCACGGTCCCTGGCAGCCGGTGAACGACACGGGAATCCCAAATTCACCATAGCTGCGAGCGATTGCTTCCTTTGAAAGATCGAATCCAATCTTGGCATGGCAGGGTAGAGCATTGCACACAAAGACTCGGCAGTTCCCCTGCCAAAACTTTTCCTTGGCGCTTTCGACAACGGCGTCGACCTCATCCACCGAAGTCGGTATCCCTATTTTTTTCAAGTAATCACGAAATTGCTCGAGCGCCGAGTCAGTCCATGTGCCACCAACCTTGGCGACGAATCCGGAAGCATGAAATTCCAAATCAGTCGCGGCGTCTGAGGCTTTGTCGATTTTGGTCATTTGTTGCTCCAATCCCGTTGGCACTGGAAATTACTTTGGGTGACGTGGAAAGGTCAAGCGGCCAGGCGGGATTTCGTGGCTGCGGGGGTTATTAAAGAGTTCATGGGCATGTATACACTTCGGTTTCCGAACCAGGGACGAGCCCTTCCAAGCGCGGGCAACAGGCCTGAGCCTTGTAGGCCCCACCCGATCCGCTCCAGAGGTGTTGATTCCGGCGGCCCGGGCCTGAACGCTTCCTTTG
>Ga0081455_10000429_pt1 | contig 55107 bp, 51 predicted proteins | sample TabmetS3T2R1_FD_70207 | JGI IMG/M metagenome (GOLD analysis project Ga0081455, IMG submission 70207) | Tabebuia heterophylla rhizosphere microbial communities from the University of Puerto Rico - S3T2R1 | ecosystem: Host-associated > Plants > Roots > Rhizosphere ...
CAACTCACAGGGGTCGACCTCGGCGATCAACAGCTTAAGTACATCGCTCAGCCCATTCGTGTGTACCGAGTGGTAGCTGAGCAGGTTCCATCAGCCCCAGCATGGCCCCGACTCTCCCTCCCCGACAAGCCATCTATCGCGGTCCTCCCCTTCACGAACGGATCGGGTTGTCATGCAGGCATCTGAAAACCTGCACAAGGGCAGCCTCGCACCGGTGCGACAGACCTTCAAATCGGTGTCTGCATCCCCTTCGATTCCGGACAGGAGATCAACCACCCGGTGGAATGGCGCTTGGTGCACATTTTCTCCCGTACAGCAGGACACTGCCCCTTTCGTTACCGCCCCTCGATGCGGCGCACGAAGGCTCGGATCTGATCCAGGACGTGGCGCTGATCGCCGGCCCAGAGCCAATGATCGTAGCCATCGAGCTCGACCAGGCGCGCTCCCGGTATTACGCTGGCGAGGTGGCGACCGGCCTCGATGCGAACCGCCCGATCGCCGCGGCGGTGCAGGACAAGCGTTGGCGTGGCGATGCGGGGCAGGAGGGGCCGAACGTCGGTATCGCGCAGTGACTCCAGCACCGCCTTGATCGCACCGGGGCTGGATGCAGCGCGCAGCAGGCCGGACCACCAGCGTTCAGCCTGTCCATCGCCGACCAGACTCGGCGCGAAGGTCCCGATCTCCGCCGATCCTCCCCAGTCGCTGATCAGCCGCTGCAGCCAGAGATCATACTGCTCGTGCGTCAGGGCGAACGGGTAGTCGGGCGTCCAGCTCCCCTTGGCCAGCGAGCCGTAGAGGACAAGCCCGGCCAACCGCTCCGGATGGCTCGCGGCGAAGTGGATGCACCCCGGGCCGCCCTCCGAGGCTCCTATCAGCAGGACCCGCCGGCAGCCGGCCGCATCCATGGCGGTCGCCAAGTCCTGGGCTGTCGCCTCCACCGTCGGCGCCGCGCCCACGCGATCGGACAGGCCGACGCCGCGCCGGTCGAACACGATGAGGCGACCCATTTGCGACAGCGCCTGGAGGACGGCGCAGCAGCGCGGCTCGTCCCAGATTCGCTCGACGTGCGACACGAAGCCCGGCACCAGCACGATGTCCGGCGGCCCGCTGCCGACCACCTGATAGGCAATATGCAGCCCGCCGCGCTCGGCATAGCGTGTCCGCGTGTCGGAGGGCTCCGCGACCGGCGGCGTTGTCAGCAGCGCCTGTGTCTGCGCCTCTGGCCCGACACCGAGCTCGGCTCGGAGCAGGCGCGCACAGGCCTCGTATTGGCGTTCAGCTGCGGCGCGGTCACCGGCCCTCAGATGGGCGCCGATCAGGTGCCGCTGCGCGCTCTCGCTCAGCGGATCGAGACCGACGAGGCGCGTGGCAGCTGCAATTGCCGCACGGGCATCGCCCGCCGCGAGCTCGCGCTTGATCAGCCGCTCCAGGACTTGCACCAGCCGACTGCGCAGCGCCTCACGCCTAAAGAACGCCCATTCCTCGAACTCCGTGCAACCGTCGAGTGACAGACCTTGCAGGAAGTCTCCCGCATAGAGACGCACCGCCTCGTTCAGCTCGCCGGCAGCGCATGCGACCTCGAATGCGTGCGTATCGATGCGGACCTCATTCGACGCTACAAGCACGAGCGAGCTGCGGTTGGCGTCAATCACGTCGGCGGCGAAAATGGCGCCGATCTTGTGCAACGTGCGCCGCAGCCTGCCGCGCGCCGCATCCGCGTCGACGTCGGGCCACAGTAGGCCCGCCATGTGGTCGCGCCCCACCGGCGCGCGAGCATCCGCCAGGTAGGCGATGAGGGCGAGGCCCTTGCGCAAGGCGAGGTCGACGCCGCGCCCGTTGAGGCGAACGGACGGAAATCCGAGAAGCTGAACGTCCAAGCAAGTCATCACAAAGCGTTGACCTCGCCAGCGCGCGCAGGGGACGGACCGGGGACGCCAGCATCCTAGACCGGACCTCGATCGCGCACGTCCTGCGCTAAACGCATCGGAGCCAAGCCATGACATACCACCGCCTTGAGACGAAAGAGGGGGTCTGCTTCTTTCGCGAAACAGGGGCCGGGGACCCGATTGTGCTCCTGCACTGCAGCTCCGGATCGAGCAGCGCTTGGCTACCGGTCATGGAGCACCTTGGCCAAGGCTACCGTATGCTGGCCCCCGACATGCTGGGTTATGGGCGCAACCCTCCCTGGCCGCGCGATGCGGCGCTCGCGCCGGACGCAGAGCTCGGGGTCGTCCAAGCTCTGCTCGATGTCGCCGGCCGGCCCGCGGACAGACGAGTGCATCTGGTCGGGCACTCCTACGGCGGCGCGGTCGCGCTCAACGCCGCGCGGCATTTCGCGGGGCAGGTGGCCAGTCTCACTCTGATCGAGCCGGTCGCGTTTCACCTGTTACGGCGTGCGGAGGAGCCCGATGGCTGGCGCGAGGTCGCAGCGCTCGCCGAGCGGCACCTGGCCTTGGTTGGCGAAGGCCGGGATGCGGCAGCCGCCGAGGCCTTCATCACCTATTGGATGGGGCCGAAGACCTGGTTGCGCATGCCCGACGCGGCTCGCGACAGCGCCGTCCGAGCCGCCGCCAAGGTCGCCGCCGAGTGGCGGCTCATGCTCGCGGCAGAGGATGATCTCGAGACGGTCGCCGGCATCAACGCTCCGACGCTCCTCATCTGCGGCGGACGCACGCCCAAGCCGGCGCGGCGGGTGGTCGAGGTGCTCTGCGGGACCCTGCCGCAGGTGCGCCATCACGAGATTGCCGACGCCGGCCACATGAGCCCGCTGACGCATCCGGCAGCCGTCGCCGAGCTCATCGGGAGCCACGTGCAATCCATCAGTGCGCAACGCCGGTCAGCGGCATGACCGGCTTTGCCCGTCCCATCGACGAACGGAGACATCCGATGATTGCCACATCGGCCGACGGCGTGCCTATCGCCTACACGGTTGTGGGAGCCGGGCCACCGCTGGTCCTGCTGCATGGCTTCACGGAGACCGGCGCGTCCTGGCAGGAAGCGGGTTACGTCGACCGCTTCCTTCGGGTCAGGCGGCAGGTGGTGCTGATCGACTGCCGCGGACACGGCGGCAGCGGCAAGCCGCATGAGGCGGCATCCTACGGCGGTGACAAGCGGGCGCGCGATGTGGTTGCCGTGCTCGATGCCCTCGGCATAGGTGCGGCCGACCTCATCGGCTTCTCCATGGGCGGCCTGATCGCCCTGGCCACCGCCCTACGCTTCCCCGAGCGGGTGCGCCGGCTGGTTGTCATCGGAGCGCATCCTTTCGCCCAGGACATGGCTCCCTATCGCCTTGCCGTCGCCGAGGGCATTGAGGGCTGGCTGGCGCTGCTACATGGGCAGGACGTTCCTCTCACCCGCAACACGCGCCAACGCCTGCTTGCCAACGACGTCCGCGCCCTCCAGGCGTGCATCGCTCATGACCGGCCCGACAAAGCGGCAGCGCTCGCGGTGCTGCAGGCGCCCCTCCTCGCGATTGCCGGCACGCGGGACCCGATCATTGCGGGTGTACGCGACTTCGCCGCGCGGGTCGATGGTCACTTCCTCCCTCTGGAGGGCAGGAACCACGTCACAACGTTTCTCGCCGTCGGCGAGATCGTGACGGCCGTCGAGCGCTTCCTCGTAGATGAGGCCGCGCCGGCGGCAGCAATTGCCAAAGCGAATGCCGAATGAGATTGGCCATGTGCTTAAGACACGTCACTTTCTACCAAAGCCGCATCATGCCCTACTTCATCCACGGTGGATGCTCGATGCCGACCTTTGCGCGCATGCGCGAAAAGGTCGTCCCGAAGGCACGCGGCGTGGTTACCGAGATTGGCTTCGGATCGGGCCTCAATCTGCCGTACTACGATCCTGCCAAGGTCAGCCGCCTGATCGGTATAGATCCCGATCCGACGATGCTCCGCATCGCGCGCAAGCGCTGGGCCGACGTCCGGCTGCAGATCGAGCTCATCGAGGACCGGGCGGAGGCATTGCCGTTGCCGGACGGAAGCATAGACACGGCCGTTGTGACCTATGCGCTGTGCACCATTCCTGATCCTGGCCGCGCACTTCTCGAGATCCGCCGTGTCCTAAAGCCGGACGGCCGCCTGCTGTTTATCGAGCATGAGCAGTTCGCCGGGTCGTGGCGCGGCCGCTGGCAGGACCGGCTGAACGGAGTATGGGGCCGCATCGCAGGTGGATGCCATCTCAACCGCCGTCCGCTGCAGCTCATCGAGGATGCCGGCTTCGTCATCGGCGCCCGCCAGCAGGCGCGCTTCCCGCCGCATCTGTGGCACCTCGGCAAACACTGCGGTGGCGAGGCGCTTCTGGCGTGTTCCGACGGCAGCTTTGGGCCACCTTCGCACTGAATTTCTGAGGGCTCCGATCGGGGTCCGCACGTCCTTCGATTCCGGGCATGAGATCAACCAACACGCGGTAATGCTCGCCAAGCTCACGGGCCTCGGCTAAATACCCCTGCCCCGGCCCAAGGACAGCCGGCGACTGCATCGTGGCTACCCTCCCCGCCCAACAGCAAACGGGGAAAATTTGCGGCTCCCATGGCCAGCGGCGAGGCCTACGAGTTGCCGGTGCAAAGTCAACACCATGTGATCTTCGCGTCGCTGCCGCCCTCGGCTGCTCCCGCGCTATCGCCACAGCCCTTCGAACCGATGCCCGGCAACGCGAGTATAGTGCGCCGTGTGCTTGGGATCGCGGTGACCCAGGTAGTCCTGCATAGTCCGTAGATCGGTGCCCTGATCGGCAAGATAATAGCCGCAGCAGTGGCGCAGCATGTGGGGCCAGACCCTTCCAAGCTTCCCCTTCTCGCCCGGCTAGGCGCACGATGTAATTCACGGCCTGGCGGGTGAGTTGCGCCTGGCGCTCCGAGACAAAGAGCCAGGGCAGCTTATCGTTCCGGGTGGCGAAATAGCGCTTGATGGCGCGCAGTTCGTCACCGGCGACCGGCTGCTCGACGGAGAGCGAGTTCTTGAGGCGTGCGACCCAAATCCTGGAGCGCTTGACATCGAGCTGGTCGCGGCGGCGCCGCTCTTTTCCATGGCGCGCGCGGGCGCGATCATGGCGCCGATCAGCAGAACGGTGTTCCAGTCGAGGCCGCGGTAAATCTGGGGCAGGCGCACAACGCGCGTGATCACCGTGAGGCATGCGCAGAGCATACACGCGATCGGCGCCGGCATGATGTTGAAGACCAGGAGCACGACCAGCAGCGCCAGGATCGCGAAGACACGCTTCGCGCCCCGGCCGAGCGCCACTGCCTGCGTACGGATCTCGTCGGGCGAGTCGATGACCAGCAGCTCGGCGCTGGACAGATAGCGCTCCAGGGCCGGCCAGCTACCCTGCAGCAGCAGATGATCGCCCGAGCGGAGGGTGAGCCGCGGGCGAACCAGTTCTGCCCCGCCTCGTTGCACCGCCAGCACCATCACCTCATGGTCCTGGCTGGTCATGCCGGGGAAGACCGTGCTCCCTATCAACGCCGACCGCTCCGGAACGACGACCTCGGCCAACCCGGAGTTCCGCGAGAGGAGTACGTCGCCCAGAGCCGCTTTGTCGCCGTGCTCGCGCACCTCCACCCCCCGGGTCGGCGGCCAACCGGTCGACCTCGTGGCCGTCGCCGCGGACGAGGATCAGATCGCCGGCCTCGAGCCGGTCGCGCTCGAGCGGTCGGCCATCCTTGTGGTCGAGAAAGGCGACAGCGCGCACACCAGCGTAGGCGCTGAGGTCGATGGTCTTGCGGGACGTACCGACAAGGGGCGAGGCGGCGGGCACCGCCAGCTGGTGCAGCCCGTGCTCGAGGTTGTAGTGCTGCACAAGCGTATGGGCGTGACCACTGAAGTCGGCGGGGATCGTCTCGCTCTTTCGCTCGGGCAGCAACTGCTTGCCGAGCCAGATGACAATGATGATCGATCCGACGAGCTGCGGTATGCCGAGCACGGACCACGCGAAGAAGCCGATGTGGCCGGCGCCAAACTCCTCGGCATGAGTGGCGGCGATGACGTTGACGGGTGAGCCAAGCAGTGTGAGCTTGGCACCCTTCAGGCACGCCAGCGCGAGCGGGATCATCAGCAGCGACGGCACGATCCCGGTCCGGACTGAGATGATGACGGTCACCGGCAGCAGAGCGGCAACGGCCCCGTTCATGCCGATCAGCGCGCTGAAGATAGCGGCGACAATCATGAGTGCCACCAACAGCGTGGTCTTGTTGGCGCCGCTGAGACGCAGGAGGAGCTGGCCCGCCCAAGCACCGACGCCGGTAGTCTCTACAGCCACCGCGATCGCGAGCAGTGCGGCGATCAGGAGCACCACCGGGTCACCGAAGCCGGTCAGAGCCTCCGGCATGGTGAGGACACCGGTGAAGTAGAGCGCCAGGGAGGCCCCGATCGCGATGACGACCGCAGGCACCGGGTTCCAGGCGAACAGCGCCAGCGCCAAGCCAATGATTGATAGCGTGATCGCGATGTCGTTCACGGGATCACCCAGACTAGCCAGCGCGGCGCCTCGTGCGCGCTGCGTAAACGTATTCCATGGTGCGCTTCTTCATGCTCCTTGACGATCTTCCGCTTCAATATCCCAGCGCAGCGCCGTCACCGCGCGGGTCTGCGCCTCCTTCCAGGAGGCCTTGCTCGCGATCGACGCGTATAGCGTGCGCGTGACCCATGTTGTCGTTCCAGTCCGTCACCATCTGCACAGGCTGGCCACGACGCTTTAACTCGCGTACCACCTGGTCGTTAATCCGGCCTTCGAGCGAAAGATTGCGCGACGGCGTTCCCCACGTTCGCAAGACTTGATGGAGTTCGCGTCGAGCACCTGTGTCCATTTCCGCTCGTCGACTCGAAACGGAAGCTCGATGCGCTCCTCCGACCACACCCCTATGTGCGCTGCGAGCAGCTCAGACCGACGACCAGCTACTCGCCGAATGGTGCAGCCGTCTGGAGAGCATCGTGTTGAAGCGCAAGCACGCGCCGTACAGTCTCCTCCGTGCGACTAGGTCAAGGTGAAATGCGCACGTGGAAGCGCGAACTCGGTAGCGCACAGCGCTTCATCCAATGGCTCGTTTACTTCGCCTTCATGTGACGATCTTGCCACCCTTTTTTCGGCGTCCACTGTGGATTAGGACCATGAGACTTGCCAGAGGGGACGAACGTTCACAGTAGTCGGCCGTATGCCGGATGTGAGCCAGCTGTAACCCAAGGAACTTTGTCGAATAAAAAACCGCTCAGAAACCCATAGACTGCGCATGAATGGGACCGCTCCCCTCGGTCAACCACTCGCGCTCAGGTTTCCCGGTCCAATGCTAAAGGCAATCGACAGCCTCGCGGCGCGCCGCCTAGATCAGCCGGATCGCAGCTCCATAATTCGTGAGCTGCTGGCCGAGGCGCTTGAAGGCCGGATGGCCGCGACCCGCACTGACTGAGTGGAACGACATGGGGCACAACGGCATGGTCGCTGGAGCGAGTGGACCCGAGTTTGTCGACCACGATGGGTTGGCGAAGCTGTTGAGCTGCTCCGTAACCACCGTTCACAAGTTGCGGAAAGATAAGGTGATCGGCGAACCCTTCCAGATCGGCGGTTTGGTGCGATGGCACTATCCTACGGTGCGCGAGCGGATACTGGCCGCCAATTCGAAGGGCGCGGCATTGGCCCAAGACGAATTCATCGGTAGGCTCAATGGCAGTTCTTGAGCACCAGAGTTGGGGTACCATGGCTCGACCGCGCAAGCCCATCGTTAGGTCGAAATTGCCGGAGCACGTTCATCGCACCGTTGCACGAGGACACGAGTATTTCACGTATCAGAAGGGCCGCAACACCAAAACCGCCGGCGAGCGGAAAAAGCTTCCGCACCCCTCGGATCCGGGGTTCTGGGACGCCTACCGTGCGCTGTCCGGCATGGAGGCGCCCAAGCCCGCCGATGGCACGTTTGCTGCCCTGACCGCCGCCTACCGTGCCAGCGATGAGTGGAACAAGGACCTGGCTGAATCCACCAAAGTCGATTGGCTGCGCTACCTTCAGCGGATCGAAAACACTTGGGGGCCGCTTTGGGTCGCGGACCTCGAACCGAAACATGTGGTGGCCCTGCGCGACAAGTTTGGGGATACGCCAGCGGCAGCCAACAATCTTCTGCGCTGCCTATCAGCCATGATCAGCTGGTCGGTCCTCAGAGGATGGAGAAGCGATAATCCCTGCCTGATCGTGCCGAAACTCAATCGCTCGGTGCCGTATGCGCGATGGCCCTGGACGGCCATCGAGACTGTGCGCGAGCACGCTCCACGTGAGCTCTGGTGGGCAGCCGCCTTGGCGCTCTATTCGGGGCAGCGGCAAGGCGACGTTCTTCGCATGAAATGGAGTGACGTCCGCGACAACGTTATGTCGGTTCTGCAGGAGAAGACCGGCACGCACGTATCTCGCTGCGGTCCTGGTCACGATCCCGAAGCGGTCGATCTTCATTCTGACAAGCTCGAACGAAGCGCCCTGGAGCAAGGACGGTTTCCGCACCTCGTGGGGCCGGATGACGGAGCGGCTGAAATTGCAGGAGGGTCTGGTCTTCCACGGCCTGAGGAAGAGCGCCGTGGTGATGTTGCTCGAAGCTGGCTGCACGGACGCCGAGGTGAGCGCGATCACCGGACAGTCGCGCAAGATGGTCGAGCACTACGCACAGCAGGTGAACAGGAGGCGACTAGCGGCGAGCGCAATCCTCAAGTGGGAGAACGCGAGGTGAACTGGGTTTGTACAACAGGGCCTAAAACCTTGTACAACGGCAGCGCCGCGACGGTCACAACATGTTGATTTTTCTGGCGATCCCGGCAGGACTCGAACCTGCGACCCTCTGCTTAGAAGGCAGATGCTCTATCCAGCTGAGCTACGGGACCAGCTTTGAAATAAGGGCTTTTTAGCACGGTTCGGTCCTGAACCAATCGGCCAAAACGAGAACAAAACAGCCAAATCGGCCAAGGGAGTCGTATAACTCCGCGCCCGAGTCTTTGACGCCGGTGTCGGCACAGGCCCGCTTGGCCATCGCGGGAGAGAGATCGCGCCAGCCATTGTCGTCGATCCACTCGCTGACCACCGTAGGTCGCCCAGTTCCCCCCAGCGTTTTCTGCTGACGGGATGACGCTATGCCGACGGGTACCTTGTCGATTGGCAGCTCACGGCCCCCAATGGGTGACATGCGCAATTCTTGTGGGGCTACTGCGGGGGGTGCTGCTGGAGGCATCACGTCGACCACGGCGGGCGATGGAGGGCTTCTTCTTTGGTGCCGCTACCTTTTTTGGTGCGATCACCTCGAGCTTCGGCAGAGTGGGCGCCCTCTCGGGTACCGCAGCCGGGGCTGCGGGGTCTCCCGTGGAGTGCTCGCGCATGCGACCCTGGTCCGCACCAGAGTGCATCCTATCAGCCTTGTATGATCAAGCTCGGCCCGAACGTCTTGCCGCCAACCTCGAGCGTAGAATGCAGAACAGGTCCGTTGCGGCATCGGCCGCAGTGTGACCAGCTAGGGAAGATCAAGGGTGGCTGAAAGATCACCCATCTTCTCGCGCACCCCAGGCAGCGGTTCGAGGCCGAGACGCACGGCAATAAACTTCAGGATTGAGGTGGTGTCATAGGCGGTACTGTCGATGTAGCTGCGCTTGGCAAACGGGGAGATGATCATCGCCGGGATGCGCGTTGCCGGACCCCACCGGTCTCCCCACCCCGGACCCGCTGGCGGCGGCACGTGGTCCCAAAACCCGCCGTTCTCATCGTAAGTAACAATTACTAGCATGCGCGACCATTGCGGCCCTCGCCGAAGCCGCTCGAGGATATCGGCAAGATGCGCGTCCCCGCTCAAAAGGTCGGTGTAGTGCTGATTGAAGCGCCCAGCCGGCTTTTAGAACACAACGGAGGGGAGCCGTCCCGCATCGATGTCGCGCAACAGATCCTCACCGTCCTTTAAATGCTGCTCGCGGTCCGCAGCGCCAGGGGAGAACCGGGCAAAGTAGTTGAAGGGCTGGTGGTGCGGCTGGAAATTGAGCGCGTTATTCTCACGTGTATAGATTACGCTTCTTTTCTCGCTGGACGGGCGCCTGCCGTCGGCGACGGCCGCGTTCCAGCCGCCCGCATACCAGGCCCAAGTAATGCCCTTGGCCGATAGCGCGTCTCCAATGGTCCTGTTCGTTTGCGGCGGCAGTGGCAGCCCAAGGCGTTCGGTGCCTTTGGCGTCCGCCAAGTCCAAATGCGCCCTCCTCGGCCGGAGGAATACCGCTCGGTTGATACGGCGGCTGCGTTGTGTTGACCGAGAAGCCATCCGGCGTGACCTGGCCACCCAAACCTCCCGTGTAGGTCTTGACGGCCCCTTCACGTGCAGATGGGGAATCTGGCCTTTTCTCGAGCCTGCCATGCGCATCGAGCCGTGCGCGCATTGACGGCGGAGCGTCCTTGAACACGGGCGTGCAGGCGCAGATCAGGTACTGATGATTGAGATAGGAACCACCAAATGCACCCATGAAGAAATTGTCGGCCAGCGTGAACTCCTTGGCCCAGCGCCAAAGCTTCATCTGGCTGCCGTCGAAGTACCCCATGGTGTAGCCGCCGACGGTAGACATAGCCGCGAACATGTCATTGCGGCCGCCATTAATCTGCTCGATGTTGTGATAGTAGGCGTGTATGGGGCTGAGCAGGATTTTATCGGCCGACAAGCTGACCGGGGGTGCATCAATCCTGAACGGCGCATTAGCGAGTTCCGGAAACCGCGGGTCAGAGTTTCCGTGGCTATCCCAAACGCGCAGATAGGGCAGCACCTCTCCATCGTGATCCCGTTGCGTCGTCTGCTCGCGGCTGGCGTTGCCGATGCCGTTCGCGCCTGGAAATAAGCCGTAGAGGTGATCGAAGCTGCGGTTCTCCGGGTAAAGAACGACAATCGTCTCGATCCTAGTCAGGTCACCTGCCGTGGCGGATTGTTGTCCAGCAAGCAGTGTCAAGCAAAGCCCGACCGCGGCCGCCCACGGGCGCGGCAATGATGGAAATGGCACTTTGTCCCCCCTTGCTTCACCGGATCACCAGGCCAGCAGAAGATCCGCAACGGCGCAAGACCCATTCACGCGCCCAGTCTTCGGTTTGCCACTGCCTCGCCAACGTCAACGCTTTGATCTCGGGCTTGCACTACGAACGCTCCGGCGCAACATAGTGTTGTGGCGGGGCGGAGGACGCTATGGGCAGTGTTGTGCTTCTGGATCTGATGGGCGGCGTGGCCCTGTTGTTGTGGGGGCTCCACATGGTCCAGACGGGAATCCTGCGCGCATTTGGCTCGGAGCTACGTCACCTGCTCTCCAATGCTCTGGGCAACCGGCTTACCGCTTTAGCTGCCGGGCTTGGCCTTACCACGCTCCTGCAGAGCAGCACCGGGACGGCGCTTATGACGGCGTCCTTTACGGCACAGGGGCTCGTCGGGCTCGTCCCTGCGCTTTCCATCATGCTCGGGGCAAATGTAGGGACCACCCTCATTGTCCAGCTCCTGTCCTTTAACGTGGTCGCCGTGGCGCCGGCCCTGTTCGTGATAGGCGTTGTTGCCTTCCGAATGGGACCCCGCACGCGCATGAGGGATCTCGGCCGGGTGGCGATCGGTCTCGGTTTGGTGCTGCTGGCACTGCACGTCCTCACAGACACACTCGCGCCCGCGGAGAACGCGCCAGCCGCTCGCGAGGTGCTACGGGCTATCACCGGCGATCCGATAATGTGCATTTTGCTCGCCGCCGCGCTCACATGGGCAGCCCATTCCAGTGTCGCCACCGTCCTCCTAATTATATCGCTGGCCTATTCCAATTTCGTCACGCCGTCCGCCGCGTTCGCGTTGGTTCTTGGCGCCAATCTCGGGAGCGCCATCAATCCGCTGTTCGAAGGTACCCTGCGTCGCGATCCCGCGAGCTATCGTCTGCCGGTCGGTAATTTGCTCAACAGAATCGTAGGGATCATCCTGTTTGCGCCATTTCTGCATCCACTTGCTGAAGGCTTTCGCAGCTTCCAACCCGATATTGCCAAGATGACGGCCGAGTTCCACATGGCGTTCAACGTCGTTCTCGCACTTGGCTTCATAGGTCTGCTCGATCCTCTCGCCACGATTCTGGTGAGGGTCTTTCCCGCGCGCACGGACGCCAACGATCCGGCTTCCCCTCGTCATCTCGACGATACCGCACTCGAGACGCCATCACTCGCGTTGGCCGACGCGGCGCGGGAGACACTTCGCATGGCTGACATCGTGGAAGTGATGCTACGCCAGGTCATGACGGCACTTTTAAGCAACGACCGGGCGCTTGTGCGCGAGGTCTCCCGCATGGACAATGTGGTCGACAAGCTGGATGAGGCGATCAAGCTGTATATCACCAGGCTCACCCGCGGCAGCCTTGACGAGCGCGAGGGCCGCCGTGCCATGGAGATTATCTCGTTCAGTATCAACCTCGAGCATGTCGGCGATATCATCGATAAGAACCTTACCGAGCTCGCCGCCAAGAAGATCAAACGCAAGCTGCAGTTCTCTGACGAGGGCGCGGCTGAGCTTACAGCGTTTCACGAGCGCATCGTCAGAAACTTCAGGATCGCGCTGGCGGTTTTCATGTCGGGCGATGTCCAGGAGGCCCGACGGCTGGTCAGCGAAAAGGCAGAGCTGCGCAGCGCCGAGCTCGCCGCCGCTGAGCGGCACCTGGAGCGCCTGCGCGCCGGGCGACCGGAGACTTTGGAGACAACCTCACTCCACCTCGACGTTCTGCGTGATCTGAAGCGGATTCATTCGCACATTTGTTCGGTGGCTTATCCGGCCCTTGATGCCGCCAGGGCTGAGCAAACCAGTTTCGCGCGCGCCGCAACCCCGATCCTTGAGCAAGCCAAGCCGAGCACTCAATCACACTAGGCGCCGCCACAAGGGGTTGTAGATCGTTTGCGGCGGGCTCTCAGCTTGCTGGCCAGCACTGCTATCACGGGATCGTGCCGCAGCTCGTCGTGTCGTTGAGATCTTCATAGCCCAGCGCGACTGCAAACAGCCACTGACCCACCAAGGTGCTGACGGTGTGCTCAATGCTCCGCGCCCTCGCAACCATCGTTGAAGCAGGCCGCAAAGCGGCAACCAACCCGATCAAGCGGATACCCCTCGTCGTTCTGCTGCTACCGTGGGTCACGCAGGCCATGGGCTCAGGCACGCTCACAGCTATTTCCGAGCCGCGGTGACGGCGTGAGTGGATCACGCCATCTTTAAGAGCACCATACCAAGGAGCACAAATGCCGATGCCAACGCACGCCAGCTCGTCATCACCTCTTTCAAGACGACCATTGCGATCAGTGACCCGAACAGCACGCTCGTCTCGCGCAGCGCTGCGACGAGGGCAATAGGCGCCTTTGTCATCGCCCAGATCACGATGAAGTAGGCTGACATTGACATTGCACCGCCACCGGCCATCACCGGCCAATGCGTCCGCAAACCGTCGTAGGCCTTCCAGCCCCGCATTGCGAACGCGATCGACTGCATCGTCACAGCATTGAGAACGAACATCCAGAGCGCGTAGGCAGGCCCTGAGCCGTTTACGCGCGCGCCTATGCCATCGGCCAGAGTGTAGCCGCAGGTGGAAGCAGCCGAGAGCAGCGCCATCGCTACCGCTCCCCCCTCGAAGCCTCCAACTCGCCCGCCGCGCAACGACATCAGGAAAACGCCGAGCGAGAGCGCGGCGACGGCTGCCATGCCCACGGCACTCACTTTTTCGCCGATCAACAGTGCTGTCGCCAACACGGTCAGCACGGGTGCGGCTCCTCGCATGATCGGATAGACCTGGGCCATGTCACCGGCGCGGTAGGCGCCGATCAGCATGAATCGGTAGAGCGTGTGAAGGGCGGCGGATGCCGAGAGCCACGGCCAGACCTCGGCTGCAGGCACTTTAACTAACGGCAAGAAACAAAGCGCGATCCCACCCGAGAACAGCGAGACCTGCGTGACCGACGTGAACGGGTCCGTTCCACCCTTCACGACGGCATTCCAGCCGGCATGCATCATCGCCGCCCCGAGGACGGCCAGGAAGACGTGAAGCTCCATGGGATTTGAGCAATGCGGGCGGTTGAAGTCTGTCAATCGGTAGGCCAGAGCTTCAGCACTGTCAAACGGCGATTGCTTGAGGCCGCCATGCCGGATCGCTTGTCGGAGCTTGCGGGTTTCAACCACAAGCCGAGCGAAAGCCTGGCCTGCCATTTGTCATCTCACGCGAGCAGACGGGGCGCTGGGTCATCCTGCAGGGATGGCACGGCTGCGAGGACTGCATGGCAGCAGGCACAGAAAGCTCGTGAGGAAGCTGGAGTGCACGGCCGCGTCCAATCGCAACCGCTGGGGTCTATCGTCTACGAAAGTGGCGGGTGTCGGGCCCTGAGCTTATCCGAGCCGATGTATATTTGATTGACCTGACCTCTGTCTTAGACAGTTGACCAGAGCCAGACGAGGGTCAAAGAGCGTGGTTCGCGCTTGAACGCCACTAATGTGGTCTCTGATCCCAAACTTCGCGACCTCCTGCAAGCCTTTGGTAATCGCTAACCTCCCGGCTGAGGATTGTTGCACAGACCGCTGGCGGTCAATCGCCGCAATCAGTCGAGCCGCCGCCGCACGTCTGCAGCACCTCAGGCAGCCGTCCCCAGGGCGGAGGCGAGGAATGACGCCTCCTTCCCGATTCCGGGCACAACGTCATCGGCCGCGACAAAAACGCGAGTGCATGCTGCAGCATGACCGCCAAGGCCTTCCGAGCACACCACGCCACGATTGCGAGCTGAGCAGGAAAGGGCCCCGCGTCTGCGCATGCGGGTCGCGATGCAGTTCCCTTCTACTGGAGCGCCTTTGAATGGGCTTTCGCGCCGCGGTATTCAGGCATGGTGAACGTCACCGTCTTGGACTGTCCAGGGAAGACCTGATGGTTGGCGTCGACCAACTCGATCTTCACTTTGTGCTCGCCGGGCGGCAATCCGGCGATGTCGACTGTATTGAGATCGCTCGCATCCGCCCACAACCAAGGTAGGTCGTCGACGCTTATGTGCAGGTGTCCGACCCGCGGAGATACGTCGAGGGCGCCTGCCCCGAACACGGGTAAGATGCGCACGTTCTCTACCCGGTATTGGATCCAGACGATGCCCTGAGCCAGTCCTTCGGCGAGCGGCGGGTCCAAGATCAGCTTGGGCGCCGGCTCATTCTCGATGGCAAGGTACGGTGAACCGCCACGGATGTCCCTTGCGGTCTGGGCGAGGGCGCTCGTCGCGAGCACGGTTCCAGCCGCGATTGCGGCAATTGTCTTGTTCAGCTTCATCATGGCCATTCTCTCCTGCAGATCTGACTTTCATCGATCCTGAAGATGTTTGGTGATGTTTGATGCTATGCCCTACGCCAATCTTACGCGTAGTTGCCTAGCTCACACGTTGGTATGAATGGGGCGATGCGGCGGTCAATCGGGTGGAACCCCGAAGGCCCACGGCAGTCGGTACCCTTCACCTCGGTCGAGCCAAGGAAGTTGATCGAGGCAATGTTACGACGCCAGGGAGAGCCCTGCACCTCACCGCCGCAGATTTGCCCGTCTAGAGCTGAATGACTAGGCCATCATGGGCGCATTGCTCGGAGACTTTGTCGAGATTGGCGAGCATCTCGCGGCCGAAATGCGTGAGGACAACGCGCTTGGCCCTGATTTCCGCCCGGTGCTTCGCGATATCGGGATAGTTGAGATGATAGCGAACGGGCTTTTGAAAGAAGTAGCATTCGGCGATGAAAAGGTCGGCGCCATCTGCAAGGCTCGGCATGTGCTCGGTCCACTCGCTGTCACCCGTGTAGGCGATCACTTTGCCCGCCACCTCAACGCGCAATGAGGTGGGATTGGTCTCCTTGGTATGGACGGCGGGGTAGGTAATGACCTTGAGCGGCCCGATCTGGTTCACGCGCTGGGGCGGCATGTCGACGTAGGTGATCGGGAACTTGGGGATCATCACCTCCATTCCCGGCATCAGCGCGGCTGCCACGGATTTCAGACGATCGGTCGTGTCGGGAGGCCCCGCTATGGTGAGCGGTCGGTCACGCTTGGCCGCGAGCATGGCATCTACCAGGAGGAACGGTATGCCGCCGCAATGATCACCGTGCAGATGCGTGAGCAAGATGGCATCGATCGTGTTGTGAGGGATTCCCAATCGTTCAAGGGCGATGAGGCTCGAAGCCCCGAAGTCGATGCAGAAGCGAATGCCCGGCGCATCGACAAGGAAGCACGTGTTGAACCGTCCTCCGGAACCGAAAGAGTCTCCGGAGCCCACGAACGTGACACTGACTGACATGAGGCGGTTTCCGCATCTGGTTTGCCGTTTACCTGGCCTGCGCGCGCGCCAATATCGGATTGAGGAAGATTGCGAGGGGAATGGTCAAGAGCACGCCTAGGGCGATGCCGGCCATGGTCGAAGGCACCCCGAAGCGATCTCCGAACAATCCCATGATAGGCGGCGCGACCGCGGAGGCACCGGCGGTGCCGGTATAAAATATGCCGAAGGCTCGGGTGCGGGCCTCTCGCGAAACCAGCTCGGGAACGGTCCCATACAGCACGGACGAGGTGCCGTTGAGACCGACGCCAATGACCGGCAACAGCATGAAGCCAAGGTCGAGCGGCATTGGCACGAGTGCGAGGATGCCGGCGGCGGTGAGGCCTTCGGTCAAAATGACCGTTGCGAGTACGCCGAACCGAGCCCCCAAATACCCGCACACCAGCTTCCCTGCCGCACCGCCGGCGAACACCAGGGTCAATCCCAACCCAATCTGGGCGATCGTGGCTCCCTTGGCTTGCAACAGGAACGGCAAAAACGTCAGAAAGCCCATACGGGCTGCGCTGTCGATGAGAGAGATGGCGAAAAGCAGGTGAAAGCCAAACGTTGTCGAAGCGCTTTGCCCAGTCGAATCGGGCCCGTCGTTCCGCTGCGGCTCGGGCGCCAGTTGCGACGTACGTGTCGACTGTGGCGCCAGAACCAGCAAGAGCATGGCTACCATAATGCCTATCCCGGCGACGATCCAAAGCGCCGGGCGCCACGGCATCAGGGTCAGCAGAACGGCCGTCAGCGCAGGCAGTGCCATTTTGCCGATATCGCCGGTGAAGTTGTAAACCCCGAGCGCGGCCCGAGAGCGGACACCATCGAATGCGCTCGATACGATGCTCGCTGCAATGGGGTGCTGCACGCTCGCGCCCACACCACCGAGCAGCAACGCAATGAGGAGCCCGACTAGGCCTGTTGACGCGCCGGCAAGCAAAAAGCACGCGGCAGCAAGCAGCGTTCCTCCCGCCAGCACAATAATCGGGCTCACGCATTCCGCCACAAACGAAGCCGGGATCTGCAGGGCGGACATGGTGGCCATATAGCTACCGCGCAGCATGCCGACCTCGGCATAACCCAGGCCGAACTCTGCCTGCCACACAGGCAGCAGGACATAGAGGAGATCGGTATAACCATCGTGGACGACATGGGCGCTCGCCGCGACGGCGAAGGCTCGCCGCTCGGTCGGGGTCGCCCTCGATATACCGCGGTTATCGGCTACGGTCATGCGATGCTCTCAGGACTCGTGGCGGCCATTTTCAAGCTAGTCTTGATCCGGTCTTCGAAACGACCCCCGTCGTCCATTTCCAGTGGGTACCGCCATAGCCGGACCCTGTAGTGTACCGCAACACGCTGCCCGCGAATGTAGCAATCGCACGGTACATTGCGGATCATCCTCGCTGGCCATGCTCGTCATCGCACCAGGCGCCAGGGCGAGGGGGGACTGCACAGCGCCGATAGCAGCTACTTCTCCTGCGACGGCTTCTGCCTGAAGCGGGACGCCATCGTCTCCGGGGGAAGCCGTGGGCTAATTCGCTCACTCCCTCGCGCTTTATGGCCTCCTGGTCTCGGCCGCGGACCCACAACGATTCAATAGATCGTCGCGCTCACCTTACCACGAGGAAAAGTCGAAAGGTGGGACACCACGGAGCGCTGCTGATGGCGCGCGATGGCGTCTTCGGGGAAGCGTGGAAGTTGGAAGCATCGATTGACATGGGCAGGCGTGGAACCGATGAGCGATGGGACGCATTTTGGATGAGGCGACCAGATAGTAAAGGCTTGGGATCTCAGCGTCCCTGCGCAGGTTGCTGCGGGTGATTTCTAATGATCCAAATCGTCGATACACAAGGCAAAATCCTCGGTTTACTTGATACGACTGTCCACCCGTTGCCAAGTGCCGAGCACGGGCGGCATGTTCGCGTAGGCCGCGAGCCGCGAAAAGTAGCGGCTATCGCGAACCCTACGGATACCGAGGGCATGCTTGAGCTTCGGTGGCATTGCGTGAACATCAAAGAGACGGGCGTGAACAGCGCGACGCTCTGGTACTTGGTTGCCCCGAATGGTGTGTTCGAGGAGGCGTGGGAGACCATCGGTCTAATCGATCTGCAAAACGAGTGGAAGCGATAGGCGCTAGACACTCGCCACGCTCAACCGTCCAACGGGGCTGGGCCCGGCTACCCACGCGTGCCCAGCCCTGCCCAGCGGCTGGGAAGCTGAGGGGCACCTGGGGCCTGGTGCTGCGGGCTTTCGGTCTCATTTAGACCCCTGAGCCTCGGCTCGAAATATCAAAAATATCAATGGCCTGTGATCCCCAGCACATCCGCCGAATTGGAAGTCTGACAGCATGCCTAGGTGCGAGGTAGCTGAAAGGGACGACCATCATGAAGAAGTTCGTAGCGTTGTCAGTCTTCGTGTTGATGGCCTTTGCTTCGATCGCGGGGCCTGCGATCGCAGCAGAGCGCAGCATACCGGGATGGTTTGGGCCGCAGGATCCTTCGCCTCCGTGGGCTCCTCCGGGCTAACTAGGGTCGCGGCATTGGGTGCCGCGTCGGCTACTTCAGTTGACTAGCCACTGAAGGACGGCGCGGCATTCGTGCTCGACAGCATGCAGGAGCGCGCGCCCAAGCCACATGACGGTCAGAATCGCGATCACGACAGGACCTATATCGTAGGGTCGCTCATGCGCGCTCGATCGGGATGACAGTTTGGTTCCCCTCAGCCCGATCGGGGCGAGGATGCCATGGATCACGGTTAGGAGCGGACACAGCTCAGCGACCATGAAGGTCCTGTCCGAGTAGGGGACGCCAGGAGCTGGCGCGCTCCGAATACCGCGGTCCACGACCACCACCACGTCAGGGGACATTGAGCCAGCGCCGGCAAGCGCGCGGAGCGCTGCCGCGGAGACTTCCTCGATCACGCGGAACCTAATTGATGGGGATCAAGTTGCCCTCCAGATCCTGGCCGCCGATGCAGGGCTGGTCGAGTGTGGCCTCGAGCTGCTGCTTGAGCGAAGTAAGCCCGCCGAATCGATCACCCCAGTTCCCGCCAGCCAGGTACTGCGTCAGATCAACGTCTTCGGGTGGGCTGCGTAGCCGCCAATCAGAAGGGCGCCGTCCACGACCCCCATGACGCAACCGGAGGCGCCCTTCCTCGACCTCGCGCTTGGGGTGCGGGCCTCCAAGCGCGCCAGTCCGTTCCAGCCTATCAACACCCACATAGGCACGACGGTCACATAGACTACGCGAGCGCTTCACGCCCTTGTGAGCACGCGAACGCCCCGAGTCCAGGGGGATAGCTCGGGGCGCTCTGACGGTCACTGTGGGCGTGGCCGGACAGGAGAGCCGGCCACGGCTGTTGGCGGGGAGGCATCAACAGCAAACCGGAGCTTACCAGGGCAAAGCGGGGTGCAAATTGCTCCGGATCAATGATCTTGATTATCCGGTCGCGTAGGACGGGTTCCGCAAAGCTCGCGCCCCCGACACCAGCGGACGGCGAAAGCCTTGCGCGTTGAGCACACAGGAGACATTTACCGGCGCCAGGACGGGAAGTGCCCAGCCTAACAGCTGTGGGAGCAGGCCCCGAGGTCCATCGAGAGAGGGAGCTGCTGGGCGAAGGCGACGGTCTGGGCGTTGGTGAGGTGAAGCAGCCGTGTGTAGGCATGCCCCGACCCTCCGCGTCGCGCAGGATCGGCGCCTTGCGCGCAGCGTGAACGTCACGACCTCACGCCATACAGCCCGAAGTGTTTTTTTTACTATTGTGATGTCGCGTGCGGTTGGCCGGCACCCTGGCGCCAGATGAAATAACCATTGGCATCGATTGCGCGGATGATTGGTTCCGGATCAAGGGGGACAGGGACGGGCTCGTGCACCCCAAGTGGAAATTTCTGGCGCAATACCCATTCCTCCGTACACTTATCTTTTGGCAAAACTGCACCTGATGCGTCAAGCGTGATAGCCCAAAGGTTGCTCTCAGCGCATTGGAACATAAAGGCTGGCCGCGAATCGACCGACAGTGCCGGGCCCCTAGTAGGACGCATTGCCGACTCCAATCGTTTCAGGTGAGCCTCCACCAGCGCGCGCAATCTCACAATGCAAAAATCAGGGCGACCCAAAGCTAGCGACAAAGGCGATCCCAGTAATCACGATGGCCAAGGCGTCTCCCAAAGCAGCAAGCAGATCCTCTTGCTCCGCATCATGACGATATAGCGGACCTTCATTGTTCGTGGACGTCAATTGAGCGCAACGCTACCACTCCCGTGCACCGACGGGAAGGCTACACCCGAGTAACGTGAGGCGCGTTTTACAGCGCAGTTTACGTTGCCCTTCGTTAGCCCGGCTATTTCGCATCTCTAAGCGTAGCGACGTCGTGCTTGCGCTATTCGCCGCCAACCCTGGGCTGAGGTTCGGATCCTCACGCTGCTCGAGGACGCGTTTCTTTTGCGGGACGTTTTGTTAGCAACGCCAGGTGTTCAAGACCGCGCTTAAGCTAATCCCTCGCGCTAGCACGCGCAAGCTGGACCACCTTCGGAAACCCCGCGACCCTGGAAGGCAAACCAGCCCACAGATATTGTCCAACGCGCGCGCCCAACGCGCGCCTTGGCGTCGACCTCAGGCGGTGCGGCGAACATCGTCGCGGTCATCGTCTGGGTCGCACCTAAACGAAGCGAGAGCGGCCTTGGGGGGAGCCGCTCTCGCAGTCGAGTATGCGGTGAGGGAAGAAACCGCATAACGTGCACCGCGAAGGATAATTGGGGGAGCGGCGCTCGCTAAAAATTGGGCCAGGCCCAATCTTTTTCAACGGCTATGTGAGTGCGTTACCGTACGCTGAGGATTGAAAACAACAAGAGAGTTTCAGGGTTCGGTAAGGAAGATTACCTTTGCGGAGCTCCCATCCCCTTAGCCTTCGCCGCACGCAATTTTCCCCGTCGCCCCGCTGCCGTTCGTAGGCACGCCGTTCGTGACTACTTCGAGGCTACCCGAGAGCATTGGCGCGCTCCACGAGCACGCCTGAGATGCAGTCGGTCCGGCCTTCGCGAAGCCTTGCCCGCAGCCGTGCTCGGGGTTCAATGAGCTGCACGCCTGCTTGCGCCGCTTGGTCCAGCACCGGTGCATTTATGTTTGGGACCGAGGCCCGAAACAAATTCTCGGATCGATGTCCGGAGCAGTTCACGCAGATACGGCGTTGCAAATACCGAGGACTAACTCGGCGGCGCGAATTCGGAGGCCGACGTCTGCTGTTCGAACGGAAAGCCATTCGCACTTTGCGCACACAGCTGCGAGCGCCAGGGGCTACCAGCTGAAAATTCCGAACAAAAAGGATCCTCCGCCGCCCGCACGACTGCTGTGCCGCCTTGGCCGCGGAGCAGGATCGGGTCGCGGCGCAACCTCCGACGCAGGAGTAGCCTCAGCAAGTTCCGGCTCGGGGCTGGCGGGGGTCACGTACGATTTGGTCCAAACGATCAGCGGTGGCGCCGGCGTTACTGCAGCTTTCTTGCTTTCCGAGGCTACTTGGGAGTCTGCAACACACCGGTTGTCCGCGAGGCTTGCGCCAACGCGGCAGCTCTCACCGCAGACATTTTCCCGGTGCCTTTGCAGGAGAACGAGTTGGGTCGGATCTGGTCGCTCAACGGACAGAGCGGCATTGACCCGATCCGTGAAATCCTTCATCGCCTTGCGTGTCCCAGGCGTCCACTCGCCGTCGATATCGTGGGCATAGCAACCCACGCGTTTCAGCTCGCGTTGTAGGTCGCGCACAAGACGTAGCCGCTCGCTGTCTCGATAAGGTTGCGACAAACCTTTCACGTTCTCGCCACTGTTGCGGGACGGCAGAAGGATGGTCGTCGTCTCCGCAACGACGCGTTGTGGCAGGTCTGGGTGGTCGGCAGCTTCTGCTGGCTTGGGGGCGCTTGCGTCGCCAACGACAGGTGCAACCGCACCATTGCTAAGTTGCTGAGCCCGCTCGGGCCCGGGCTTCCAAGCCACGGGAGTAAAGGCCCACGCGGCAGCAAGGGCGACCAACACTAAAGCCAAGCTGTTCGCTTTTTTCACGGTGGCTCGGAGTCCTGTGGCGGAGCATCGCCATGCTATTCAACTTTGGCAAAGCTTCCGTTTCCTCCGTGCCTCAATCAAACGCTAGAGAGGAGTAGGGTAAATCGCAGCGCCACGGCCCCGAATTAAGGATCGATGCTTGTACTGGCAACGCGATCAAGCCTGCGCGTCGCGCCTGTGATAGCGAAGGATTGAAGATTGACGCGTCCGGTATGCACGACCACGCCCTTTTGCATCGCAGCGCGTTCACTTTCGAGGTCGATGGTGTCTCCCGCGCAATCCTCCCGGATTACTCAGCTCATCACGGTGCGCTAATTCCGAGCTCGCTGAATCCCAGATACATTCGGTTCCAGGTCGGTGCGAGCACGATTTGATGTATCGCGGCACGCTGCGGCAAATCGCAAACGAGTTTGATGGTTTGCGCAAGGTCTTCGGCCTGCAGCATGCGCTGCATATCTTCTTCGGATGGTTGCGCGGCTCGCGTTTGCAGGATCTCGGTCGCTACCTCCCCTGGTGAAATGACACAGGCACGGATCCCGTTGGCGCACTCTTCCATGTTGAGCGATTCCGTCATTGCGATCATCGCTCGCTTGCTGGCGCTGTATGCGGGTCCCGTCAGACGGGTCAGGTAAAAACCGGCCCACGATGCCACGTTAATAATGGTGCCGCTGCGTTGCGCGCGCATGGCCGGCAGGACCGTGCTGATGCAATTGAACGCGCCGTTTAAGTTTATGTCTACGACGCGCCGAAAGTCATCCATCGACACACTGTTCCAGGCGCGCTTCGGCACATTGGTTCCGGCGCTGTTGATCAGGATATCTACGCGGCCATGGCGCGCCAGAATCGATTGGGCTACTTGTGCGACCCGGCTCGCGTCACTCACGTCGAGGACTTGTGCCTCTGCGCTGCCCTTGGCCGCGCCGATCGCGGCGACAGCCTTGTCGAGTTCGGATTGACGACGCCCCGAGAGGACGATGTGGACCGAAGGGGCCGCCATGGCGATCGCGGTTGCCTTGCCGATCCCAGTCCCACCACCGGTAATCCAAATCACCTTGTTGGCTTGCATGCCAGATCGCTCCCTCTCTCAATGCGGCAATAGTTGAACCTGCGAAAGGCTCGCGCGGCAATTGCTTTGTGCATGCGCTAACCGTCGCTGCCCGCAATATGCGGCCAAAGGTGCTGGATCTGTCGACTGTTCCAGCGGCCGCTTCGACCAAGGCCGCGGCCTGACCATCTCGCGCCACCGCGACCAGCATTGCGCGTCCTTAACCAAGATTTAAGACGCAGCCGGCGCAGCCGGCACGGCTGGTGCCAGGGAAAGCCGCCCAAGTTAGTGGGTCCACGCCCCTTTGCGTCCAAAGCGGAAATTGTCGGCATAGGACTTACGGACCGGCTGGCGCGGCTTTGGCTCCATCACATGATAGGCGAGGCCATTGCGCTCGGCGTAGGCCACGGCTTCTTCCTTGCTGTCAAAACTAAGGCGGATCTGAGCCTTCATGTCGCCAGAGCTCGTCCAGCCCATCAGGGGCTCGATCTCGCGTGGTGTCTCGGGCTCAAACTCCAGTACCCACTCCTGGCTGCGCGCGGATCCGGACTGCATAGCCGTCTTGGCGGGCTGATAGATACGTGCGGCCATCGTCCAATCCCTGAGCATCAGCCCTGCCCCGAGCGGCAGGATTTGGCTGGCGAGGGATTTCTAATGGGCGCCGGCCGTTCTGACAATCCGGCAAACCCCGGGGAGCCGCCCGAGCCTCAGGATAGCCAGCGCTTGCGTCGCTTATAGTGCTTTACGTCGCGATAGGACTTGCGCGAGCCGACCTCGTTGAGACCCAAATAGAACTCACGAATATCGGAATTGGAGCGCAACGCTTCGACACTGCCTTCAAGCACAATGCGGCCGGTCTCCATGACATAGCCATGCTCGGCTACGGCCAGAGCCATTGTTGCATTCTGCTCGACCAGCAAGACCGACAACTTTTCCTGCTGCACCAGGCGCTGCACAATGCCGAAGATCTCCTCGACCAGCATTGGCGCCAGCCCTAGCGAGGGCTCGTCCAGCAAAACTACGCGGGGATCGGACATCAACGCGCGACCGATCGCCAGCATCTGCTGTTCGCCGCCCGATAGATAGCCCGAAAGCTGCGCGCGACGCTCTTTCAGCGCGGGAAAATAGGCATAAACACGTTCGATATTGTCTCGGATCTTGCGCACGTCCGATTGAGTATGACCACCCGCAACGAGGTTTTCCTCGGTCGTCAGGTGTTCAAACACGCGACGACCTTCGAACACCTGGGCAATGCCGAGCTTGGTCAGATCGAAAGCGCGCATGCCGTCGATGCGCTTCTCTTCAAGCGTGATGGTCCCCTTGGTAATGCTGCCGCGTTCGGTACGTAGCACACCGGAAATGGCCTTCAGGGTCGTTGTCTTGCCGGCGCCGTTAGCGCCAAGCAGCGTCGTGATTGCCCCCGTCCGCACCTCAAGCGACACACCCCGCAAAACCAGGATGACCTTGTCGTAGACGACCTCGATGTTGTTGATCGACAGCATGATCGGTTGCGTTTGTGATTTGAGAGGAGAGGGCGCCGATCCGCAAAAAAGCTCACGGGCCTCTCCCGGGCATCGCGCGCAAAGCCGATGCCCGGGAGCGGTGCCTACGCGCAGCTAGTTCGTGGCCGCGAGATGTTTCTTGATCACGTCACGATAGGCCTGGAACCAGTCGCCATCTTTGACGAGTTTGCCGCCCTTCACGCTCCAGACCTGCACCCAGCCACCGCCCTCGTGATCCTCGGGCGTAACCTCCATGGGTGGCACCATCCCGCCAAGCGTGAAGCCCTTGATCGCCTCCATGCCCTTTTTGACATCTTCGCTGCTGGGCTTGGCGCCGCCCTTGGCCTTGATGGCGTTGCGCGCCGCCTCGGCGTGCAGCGCGGCAATGACAAGCCCACGATTGTAAAAGACGCTGATTTCCTGCTCCTTCGGTATCGGCTTGCCCTGCGCCTGGTACATCGCGTTGATGTCCTTGATCACCTGAAAGTCGGTGCCGACGCCGGCAAACTGCAGGGTATGGTAGCCATTGGCCACCTCGTAACCACCCGCCGCCTTGATATCGGCTTCGGACGCACCCCACACCAGCGAGACCACCTTGCTCAAGGGATAGCCCTTGCCCTTCAGCTCCTTGATGGAAACCGAGGGTGATCGGCCGAACAGATGGGTGATGACAAAGTCCGGCTTGAATCGGCCGGAGATGTCGAGAATTTGCGCGCCCATTTCCACGCCGGGTGCGGGTACCGCAAATGTCCGCAGCTCAAAGCCTTCGGCTTTGGCGAGGTCCTCCAGAACCGCAAGCGGCTCCTTGCCTGCCGGGTTGTCATAGAACAGGTAGGCGATCTTCTTGCCATTGAGGCTACCGCCCAGCTCCTTCTTGGCGAAGGCCACGGCTGCGGCGCCCTGCGACCAGTAGCTTGCGGCCAGAGGGAACACGTAGGGATAGCGCCGACCGTCGGCAGCCGCGGCCGTGCCAAATCCGGGCGAGGTGCCGAGGATCTTGTCCTCTTCGAGCTTCTTGGTGAGTGCGGCCGTTTGTGGCGTGCCGTATATGCCCTCCAGCACCGCACCCTCCTTTTTGAAGCGCTCGTGCGCTTCCATCGCGGGCGGCACTTTGTACTCGTGATCGATCTCCATCACCCTAATCTTGTAACCCTCGATACCGCCTTTGCTGTTTAACAGGTTAATGTAGTCGTGGTAGCCGGGGCAGAGAAACACGCCCACGGTCTGTGTAGCCCCGGTACGGTCGCACTGCAGGCCGAACACAAGCTCCTTGTCCTGTGCGCCGGCCGTCGCCGCAGCTAACGCCAAACCGCCGATGAGGCAGCTGGCACCGAGCCAATGTCTCTTGCGTGTCATCGTTTCCTCCTTTGCACCTTGGCTTCCCATTCAATACGAAAATGGCCAAACCCGAAAGTAGTTGCGAATATTGCGCCACAAGCGATTTAGGCCCTCCGGCTCGATCACCAGAAAGAATATGATCAGTCCGCCGAACAACACCAAGCGGACGCTCGAGATCACCGCCGACATCTCGCCCGCATTGTAAAACATGGACAGGATTGGCTCCATCAGGAGGCGCAAGACGATTGGCAGCATGGTCACGAAAATGGCGCCGAAAATCGAGCCTAGGATCGAGCCCAAGCCGCCAATGATGATCATCGCCAAGTAATCAATCGAAACACCGATCTGGAACTGCTCGTAGTTGGCTATGCCAAGGTAATAAGTATAGAGCACGCCACACACCCCGGCGTAGAATGACGAGATCGCAAAGGACAGGAGCTTGTAACGATAGATATTTATGCCGATGATCTCGGCGGCAATGTCCTGATCGCGAATGGCGACGAAGGCCCTGCCGATGCGGCTGCGCACAATATTCATGGCGGCGAGCGTGGCTAGCGCCGCAAAGAACAAGAGAAAGAAATAGAGCTGCCCTTGCGTCCTCATCTGATGACCCCACAGCTCCGGCCGTGGCACCTCGATGGAGGCTTGTGCGCCGCCGGAAATGGCCGGCGTATGATTGATGATCCACTCGATGATCAGCTGGCCTGCCAGCGTGGCAATGGCAAGATAGAGGCCCTTGATCCTGAGACTTGGAATGCCAACGATGGCACCGATCAGCGCCGCCATCAGACCACCGGCAGGAAGGGTGACCCAGAACGGTAGGCCGAGCTTCACGGCCAAGTTGGCCGCGGTGTAGGCACCAACCGACATGAAAGCGGCGTGGCCGACGGAGATTTGGCCCGTATAACCCACCAGGATATTCAAGCCAAGCGCGCCCACCACCGCGATCAGCACCAGATTGATGATCGAGAGGTAATACTCGTCGAGCGCCAAGGGCAGGACGACGGCGAACATTAGGAAGATAATGGCAATGCTCCAGCGCGCGATCGGCAATGGGTAGAGCGCCATGTCGGCGGCATAGGAGGTTTTGAAGACGCCCGATTCGCGATGCAGCATGGTTGTGCCGTGAAGTTTATCCTAGACGCGTTCGATCCTGTGCGTGCCAAACATGCCGTAAGGCTTGAACATCAGCATCAGGATCATAAGCACATAAGGCGCGAAATCCTTGGTCCCGCCACCCACGTAGGGATCGAGATAGCCGGCCGCCAGGCTCTCCACCACCCCGACGATCAAGCCGCCGATCACGGCACCAACGATGGAATCGAGCCCACCCAAGATCACGACCGGGAATACCTTGAGACCGACCAGCGCCAGGTGCACATCGACGCCAAGCATGCTGCCCCAGATCACCCCGCCGAGCGCAGAGACGGTACCGGCCATGGCCCAGGCGAGGGCGAAATAGCGCTCAACGTTGATGCCCATGGCCATCGCCACCTGCTGGTTGTCGGCCACCGCACGCATGGCAATGCCCATCCGGCTTTTCAGGAAAAACCAGGTGAACGCCGCGAGAAACACGAGCGTGACGACGACGCCCAGCACCTGAATGGGCGGCAGTGAGACCGGCCCGAAGGTGAGCGGCGTGTCGCCGATCGGCAGCGAAACGGCACGCGTCTCGCCGCCGACGGTAATTGGTGGCAGGCCCCTGAGCATGGCGCCGAGACCAATCGTTGCCATGATCACCGCGACGATCGGCCGACCGAGCAGGGGACGCAATACCACCCGCTCGAGGGCAAAGCTGAACAGCACCATGATCGCGACGGCGATCGCCACCGCCGCGATAACGGGAACCTTGTCGCCCAGCGAGATGGCGACAACGAAGCCCGCCAGCATCACAAACTCGCCCTGGGCGAAGTTGATCGCATCGGTTGCCTTGTAGACCAACACGAAACCGAGCGCGATCAAGGAGTACATCAGCCCGATCGACAAGCCACTGACGATCAGCGCCAAGGCAAACTGCAGCTCATCCCACATCGGCCGCCCTCCCACCTGCCTGCCCGGCACGGGCCCAGTTTGAGCCTGCCCTCGAGGCGGACGACGCGCGCTCAGACATTGGCATGCTCGCTCGGTTGCGCCTGTGCAAGATGAGCCTCACGCGGCTAGCTGCTCGGCGCCTGCCGGCAGCACGTCGTGCACGGCAAGCGTGGACGTGAGGGAGCTTTTGCGGCCGTCCTCGAAGGTGATTTCCATCGTCAGTCTTGCCTCGCTCGCACCCTGATAAAGCGCCGCCACCACGGCCGCATACTTGTCGGCAACAAACCCGCGTCGCACTTTGCGCGTCCGCGTCATCTCGGCATCATCGGCCTCAAGCTCCTTGTTGAGCAGCACAATGCGCCTGACGCGGCTCGACTCCGGCAGCGTTTTATTGATCTTTCTCACCTCGCCGACGATGAGCTTCGCCACCTCGGGCTTGCCCGCCAGGTCCATGAAGCTCGTGTAGGGCAAGCTTTGCGCCTCGGCCCATTTGCCGACGGTACTCATATCGACTGCAATCATGGCGGCCACGAAGGAGCGCTGATCACCGAAGGCAACCGCCTCACGCACGTAGGGGCTGAACTTCAGCTTGTTCTCGATGAACTGCGGGGCAAATGGGGTGCCGTCGGCGAGTTTGCCCACATCCTTGGCCCGGTCGATGATGGCGAGCGCCCCGCTGGGGTCGATCAGACCAGCATCGCCGGTCCTAAGCCAGCCATCGTTGGTCAAGGCATCGCGCGTTGCCTCCTCCTGCTTGTAGTAGCCCAGGAATACGCCCGGACCCTTGACTTGCACCTCCCCCGTTTCACCGATGCGTACGGCAACGCCGGGGAGCGTGCGCCCGACCGTGTTGGGATCGGCCGCGTCATCGGCCTGCGTGGCGATCAGCGCACTGGCCTCGGTTGCCCCATAGATTTGTTTCAGGTTCACGCCAAAGGAGCGAAAAAAGCGGAAGGTATCGGGCCCGAGCGGCGCGCCACCCGTCAAACACCAGCGGGCGTTCCTGAGGCCGAGTTGGTCGCGCACCGGACCATAGACGAAGTATTCACCGAACCGGCAGGCCGCGCGCAGCGTGGCTGGGATTGGCTTGCCATCGCTCTTGAGCAGTTCACGCCGCTCCGCCGCAGCCCGGAAGTATTCGTAGATCGAGCGCTTGAGCCGCGAGGCATCGGTGGCCTTCACCTGTAGCGAGGTCAGCATATTCTCCCAGATGCGGGGTGGTGCCAGCAGCGCGCTGGGGCCAAGCTCACGCAAATCGCGCTGCACCGTCTCCGGGCTTTCCGGGCAGTTGCAGGTGGCACCGATGACCAGACTGGTGCTGAGGGAGAACATCGAATCCCCGACCCAGCCCATGGGCAAATAGCAAAGCCAATTGTCTCCGCGCTTGACCGATTCCACGGTCGCGAAGCTCTCCGAGGTCGCAATCATATTGCGGTGGCTCAAGAGAACACCCTTGGAACGACCGGTGGTGCCGGAGGTGTAGGCGATCAGCGCCACATCGTCGGCACCACCCTTGTTGAGCTCCGTCTCGTAATAGCTTGGATGCGCTTTGCCGAAATCGCGCCCTGCCGCTTCAACCTCGGTGATCGATTTTAAGAATTTCTCCCGATAGGTGCCCATGCCGCGGGGATCCTCGTAGAGGATCCAGCGCAAATTGGGCAGCTGGTCGCGCAACGACAGGACCTTGTCGACCTGCTCTTGGTCCTCCGCCACCACCACCGACACCTCGGCGTGGGTGAGGACATGCACCAGCTCGCTGGCAATGGAATCCTGGTAGAGTGGCACCGACATGCCACCCAGCGCCTGGGCGGAGATCTGTGCCCAATAGAGGCGCGCCCGGTTGTCGCCCAATACCGACAGCTTATCGTCCCGCTTGAAGCCCAAGGCAGCGAGGCCAAGTGCGAGATCACGCACGTGCGCTTGACACTGCCGCCACGTAAACGTCTCCCAGATGCCGCGCTCCTTTTCGCGCATGCCAGGCAAACGCGCCCAGACCTGGGCATTGCGCCGCAGCAGTTTCGGCAATGTGTTGGTTTCCGGGTCGGCCACAAGTTTCATGGACGTCCACCCCCCTGGCTGGTTCCGAGATAAGCCTGGATGACCGCGCGGTCGTTCTGCACCTCCGCCGGGGCGCCGGCAGCAATCTTGCGCCCGCGGTCCAGCACCACGACGTGATCGGAAATATCCATCACCACGCCCATGTCGTGCTCGATCAGAACCACGGTGATGTTGCGCTCCTGGTTCACATCCAGGATGTAGCGCGCCATGTCTTCCTTTTCGTCCTGGTTCATGCCCCCCATGGGCTCGTCAAGCAGCAGGATCTTGGGCTCCAGCGCCAAGGCGCGCCCCAGCTCGACGCGCTTGCGCAAGCCATAGGCAATAGCCGCCGTCGGCTGCTTGCGTAGGTCTTGCAGCTTCAGGAATTCAATGATCTCCTCGCAGGCGGCACGATGGCGAATTTCCTCACGCTGCGCAAAGCCCCAGTAGAACACGCTCGACAATACGCCAGCGCGCATGCGCACGTGCCGTCCCAGCATCAGGTTATCGAGCACGGTCAGGCCGCTGAACAGGGCGATGTTCTGAAACGTGCGGGCAATCCCCAAGGCTGCAATCTCGCTAGGGCGGCAGGACGTGATGTTGCGCCCCTCCAGCGTGATGCGGCCGCTGTCGGGCCTGTAGAAGCCCGAGATGATGTTGAGCAGCGAGGTCTTACCGGCCCCGTTGGGGCCGATGATCGACAGGATCCGGCCTTTAGGTACGTCGATCGAGACGCCATCCACTGCCGTTACGCCGCCAAAACGCTTGGAAACGCCCTCAACGACCAGCTGGACAGCCGTAATCGCATTGCTACGCGAGGCCACGTTCATACGGCAACCCGATCCGGGCTGGCGCGGCGACGGCCAACATACCGGTGAAGCCTCGCGGCCCACATAGGACAAACCTCCCTTCGTGTGGCCGCGACGGCGTCTCTACTGTGCGGGGTCGTCACTCTTGCCGGTGACCCGCCCGCAGCGGCGGCGCGTGGATGTTAGTTCAGCAACGCTCGCGACGCCAGGGGCCGCTGGCGTCCCTTGGCGCGCCTCCGGGCGCGGTCTCACGTCGTCCCCCAAATGTGTCTTGCCGTGCGGGCAATCAGCTCGAGCTTGGCCCATTGGCCGGCCTCGCTGAGGGCATTGCCGCCCGCCACGCTGGCAAAGCCACACTGGGTCGAGAGTGCCAGCCGTTCCAGGGGCAGAATGCGCCCGGCCGCCTCGATGCGGCGCACGAGCTCGGCCTCTTCTTCCAGGCGCTCGAGTTTGGACGACAACAGACCCAAAACCACGTGTTTGCCCGGCGGCACGAACCGCAAGGGCATGAAGTCACCCGCGCGCTCGCTTTCGTACTCGAGCAGGAAGGCGTCGACCGGCACGCCGTTGAAGACCTTGTCGGCAATGGGCTCATAGCCGCCCGCGGCCATCCAGCGGCCGCGAAAATTGCCGCGGCACAAATGCAAGCCGAGCCGCATGCCGGGGGGACATTGCGCACAGATTTCAGCGAGCAGGCCGATATAGGTGTCAAGCAGAGCGTAGGGATCGGCTCCCTGGCCCGCGGCTTGCTGGCGCACACCGGGATCACAGAGCATGGCGAGCGGCACCTCATCGAATTGCACATAGCGGCAACCCGCGGCGCTAAGCTCCTGTAACTCGCTTGCGTACACCCCCACCAAGTCCTCGAAATAGCGTCGGCGGTCGGGGTAGGCAGCGGGCTCGGTGGCAGCTTCGAGCCGGAAGAAATGAAAGGCGCTCGGGGCGGGCATGGTGACCTTTACCAGGGCGCTGTGGGCATACCGGCAGGCGCGCTGGTACTCGGGCAGCGTGATGGGCGCCCGCCGCCAAATTGGCCCGGCGGCCACGCAGGTCTGCCACGGGAAAGCCTGACCCATGGCATCCTTGAACTGAAAGAGGGAGGGCGCGAGACGGAAGCCCTCCATGCCTTCAAAGAAGAACCCGAACCAGGAGGTGCGGCCGAACTCCCCGTCGGTGACAACCCTGAAACCCAGGGCCTCCTGGCGCGCGATCACCCGTGCCACCTCACGCGCAAGCACCTCATCCACCTCGCCCCGCGACAGCGCCCCGCGGGCATAGTTCGCCACGGCATCCTTGAGGGTGCGCGGCCGGAGCAAGCTGCCGATCACCTCGGCGCGCAAGGCTGGTCCGCTCGCTTGCATTGCCGATCTCCCGAAGCATTTCCCCGCTCGGCAGGCTCACGCGGCATGGCCGCCCTGTCAATCAGTCCGCCCAGGTCGCGCGGCCGGGCCAACACTCTCGGTGCACCTTGGCCCCCCAAACTGGCCGTGGCGCAAGGCGCTACCTCGGCGAGACGCCATGCGGCGTTTTATGCGGTGCGGCGCAGGCATGACGTTGTGCACCATCCCCGACCGCGCCCCAGCCGCGCAGCGGGACGCGGCCTCCCGCCACGTGATGGCTAATATCCTGATCGATCCACCACGCCAGGCAGCTTGGCCCGCCGCAGGATCAAGCGATTGTTACAATTTGCATGCACGCATCATGGCGTTGCTGCTCGGCCGGCGGGAGGCCATCCGGCGCTGTCTGCAAAAGGGTGGCGCCTTACGCCGCCTGCAATCAGAAGTGCCGATACGCCGGAGGGAACCTAGCCTCTCCACCTGGACCTGCGCTGGCGTTCGGTATGGAACCCTGCCAAGGGGAGCGCCGTTCTTGCGCTATCTTCTGTGACGATGGCCGGAAAGCGCGACATGGACGACAAACCCGTGGATCAACCGGATAAGGGGACCGTGGCCGTCCGGCAGGGCACCGGACCCCGCGCCATGGTCACAGTGCTCTTGCTTTCGACGCTCGCGGCCCTGGCAGCCATGCTGATTATTTACCTTTACTTCTTTGCCGGGCCGACCTCGCCGCCCAGGGCGTGACGCCTGCGCGCCGAGTCTGACGCGCGCCTAGCGTGCCTGAAGCCGCTGCCACCTGCGCTTATCCCAACGCGCTCTGAGCGTGTGGACCTGGACGGCGCGCCCCGCGAGTGCTGGCGCGCCGGCGAGGCTCAGCACAGGAGAGCAGAGCACACCGCCTAAGCGCTCGCGAGCGAGCGTGGCGCGCGCCGCGAGCGCAGGGGCCATCGCGGCCCTCAATCGGCAGCAAGCAACCTTGCGCACTCGCCGGCGAATCCAAATTGAGCGAGGCTAAGACCCTTCGACATCAAGCGCCGGCTCGCCAAACCCCATGAGGGCCCGGCGGGCCGAGTGCGGACCGCGGGAGCGATAGGTCAATAGTGCTGACACAATTCGTTGTAACAAGGAGGGACTTTGATGGCGGTGGGCTGGCGCTTGCCAGCCCCTCTTGCACGCGCGATGGTAGGACGCGGGCCGAAAGGTAAAAGGCAAAAATAGCGCGGGTTGCATCCGCCGCACAGGGAGGGGTACCACCGTGATACCGGGTTCATTCTCCTATCACCGACCCAAGTCTGTTGCCGAAGCCGCGGGGCTGCTCGCGCAACATGCGGATAACGCGCGTGTCCTGGCCGGAGGCCAGAGCCTGATCCCCCTGATGAAGCTGCGGCTCGCCGCGCCCGACCACCTCATCGACCTCGCCCAGCTCGCCGAGCTCAAAGGCATCGAGCGCAAGGCGCATGCCTTGAGCATCGGTGCCATGACGACCCAGCACGAGCTCATCACGTCTGCGCTCGTCGCCGAAACCCTACCCATCGTCCGCGAGAGCTCGCTCCTCGTTGCCGATCCGCAGGTGCGCTACGTTGGTACGCTCGGGGGCAATCTCGCTAACGGCGATCCCGGCAACGATATGCCGGCCATCATGCTGTGCCTGGATGCAACCTTTCGCGTGCTGGGCCGCGACGTGGAACGCACGGTCAAGGCCCGAGATTTTTACAAAGGCACCTACGTCACCGCGCTCGAGGAGCATGAGATCCTGACGCGCATCGAGATCCCGATCCCGCCCGGTGGTCACGGCTTCGCGTATGAAAAACTCAAGCGCAAGATCGGGGATTATGCGACCGCCGCCGCCGGGGTTCTCCTGACCGCTCAAGGCGGCAAAATCACCAGCTGTGCGATCGGGCTCTCCAATCTGGGCGACACACCGCTTTACGCGGAGGCCGCCGGCGCCGCGCTGGTGGGTAGCGCGCTGGACGCGGCAGCCCTCGCAGCGGCCAGCAAGGCCACACGCGCGATCATGGCCCCCGCAGCCGACACGCGCGGCTCGGTCGAATACCGCACCTATGTCGGCGGCGTGATGGTGGAACGCGCACTCAAGCGCGCTTGGGCGCGAGCAACCAACTGAGGGCTGGGGGAGGCAGTATGCCAAAAGAAAAAGTCAAAATGACCGTGAATGGGCGTGAGATCGAGGCCCTGGTCGAACCACGCACGCTCCTCATTCACTTCCTGCGCGAGGAGCTGAACCTGACCGGTGCACACATCGGCTGCGACACCACCCACTGTGGCGCTTGCACCGTTGATCTCGACAGCAAATCCGTGAAGAGCTGCACCATGTTCGCGCTGCAGGCCGAGGGTGCAAGCCTCACCACCATCGAGGGCATGGCTTACGCCGACGGTTCGCTTAGCGCATTGCAGGAAGGGTTCCGCATGGAGCATGGCCTGCAATGTGGCTTTTGCACGCCGGGCATGATCATGCGTGCGCACCGCCTGCTCAAGGAAAATCCCAACCCGAGCGACGAGGAAATTCGATTCGGTATCTCGGGAAATCTGTGCAGGTGCACGGGCTACCAGAATATCGTCAAAGCCATCCAGTATGCGGCCGCAAAATTGAGCGGCCCGCCTCGAAAGGAGGCTGCCCAATGAACACCGCCGTACTCAGCCGTGAGCAGCGCGAAGCCAAACTCGAAGGCATGGGCTGCAAGAGGAAACGGGTAGAGGACATTCGCTTCACGCAAGGCAAAGGCAACTATATCGACGATCTGAAGTTGCCAGGCATGCTGTTTGGAGACTTTGTGCGCTCGCAATATGCCCATGCGCGTATCAAACGCATCGATACCTCAAAAGCCACACGGGTGCCGGGCGTACTGGCGGTGCTCACGGCCGAGGAGCTAAAGGGGGTCAACCTCGCCTGGATGCCGACGCTGGCCGGAGATGTGCAGATGGTGCTGGCCGACGGCAAGGTGCTGTTTCAGAACCAGGAGATCGCGTTTGTCGTGGCGGAGGATCGCTACGCGGCCGCTGACGGTGTGGAGGCCGTTGAGGTCGAGTACGAGGAGCTACCGGTGATCGTCGATCCATTCAAGTCGATGGCAGCAGATGCCCCTGTATTGCGCGAAGACTTGGCGGGAAAGACCAGCGGCGCGCATGGCGCACGCAAGCATCATAACCATATCTTCGAGTGGACGGTGGGTGACAAGCCGGGCACGGACGCCGCCTTTGCCAATGCCGAAGTTACCATCAAGGAACTCATCTCCTACCACCGCACGCATCCATCCCCGCTCGAGACCTGCCAGTGCGTCGCCTCTTTCGACAAAATCAAGGGCGAACTCACGGTCTACGGCACGTTCCAGGCTCCGCATGTGATCCGCACCGTCGCCTCGCTGTTGTCGAAAATACCGGAACACAAAATCCACGTGATTGCCCCGGACATCGGCGGGGGTTTCGGCAACAAGGTCGGCGCCTACCCCGGCTATATCTGCGCCATCGTCGCCTCGATCGTGACGGGCAAGCCGGTGAAGTGGGTCGAGGACCGCATCGAGAATCTCACCACCACCTCCTTTGCGCGCGACTATCATATGACGACGGAGATCGCCGCCAGCAGGGATGGCAAGGTGACTGGCCTGCGCGTGCATGTGCTCGCTGACCATGGCGGTTTCGATGCGTGCGCCGATCCCTCGAAGTTTCCCGCGGGGTTCTTCGCCATCGTCACGGGGTCGTACGACTTCCCGGTCGCGCACGTCAGCGTCGACGGCGTCTACACCAACAAGGCCCCCGGTGGCGTCGCCTACCGCTGTTCGCTACGCGTGACCGAAGCCGCCTACGCGATCGAGCGCGGCATGGATATCCTGGCTCAGAAGCTCGCCATGGATCCCGCCGAGCTGCGGCTCAAGAACTTCATTAGGCGCGAGCAGTTTCCCTACCGCTCGGCGCTGGGCTGGGAGTACGACTCTGGCGACTACCACACGGCCATGCAGAAGGCGCTTCAGGTCGTCGGTTATGAGGCCCTGCGCACCGAGCAAGCGGCCAAGCGCGAGGCCTTCAAGCGCGGCGAAACGCGTGAGGTCATGGGCATTGGCCTCTGCTTTTTCACGGAGATCGTGGGCGCTGGTCCCTCCAAGAACTGCGATGTGCTCGGGCTGGCCATGTTCGACAGTTGCGAGATTCGCGTGCATCCCACGGGCTCGGCGATTGCCCGCATGGGCAGCAAATCGCAGGGCCAGGGCCACGAGACGACTTATGCCCAGATCGTCGCGTCCGAAATCGGCATCCCGGCCGATGACATCATGGTGGAAGAGGGCAACACCGACACGGCACCCTACGGTATCGGCACCTTTGGTTCGCGCTCGACGCCGGTGGCCGGTGCGGCCATTGCCATGGCGGCGCGCAAGATCCGCAACAAGGCACAGATGATCGCGGCCTATCTGCTCGAGGTACACGAGAGCGATCTGGAATGGGATATCGACGGCTTCCGCGTCAAGGGCCTACCCGAGAAATTCAAGGGCATGAAGGAGATCGTATGGGCCGCCTACCATTCGCCGCCGCCCGGCATGGAACCAGGGCTCGAGGCGGTCAGCTACTATGACCCGCCGAACATGACCTATCCGTTCGGTGCCTACGTCTGCGTGATGGACATCGACGTCGATACCGGCGTCTATAAGGTGCGGCGCTTCTACGCCCTTGATGACTGTGGCACCCGCATCAACCCGATGATCATTGAGGGTCAGGTGCATGGCGGGCTCACCGAGGCCTTCGCCATCGCCATGGGTCAGGAAATCCGCTATGACGAGATCGGGAACGTGATCGGCGGCTCGTTCCAAGACTTCTTCCTGCCCACGGCGGTTGAGACGCCGAAGTGGGAAACCGACCATACCGTCACCCCTTCGCCACATCACCCCATCGGCGCCAAGGGTGTGGGGGAGAGCCCCAACGTTGGCGGCGTGCCCGCGTTCTCCAATGCCGTCAATGATGCCTTCTCCTTTCTCGGCACCAGGCATATCCAAATGCCGCATGACCACTGGCGCAACTGGAGCGTGGCACACAAGCTGGGCCTGCACGAGTGATGCCCGAGCCGCGCCAGTAGAGAGGCTGGCCCGTCCGCCGGGCTTGGCTTCGGCCGTGCGCTCGGGCAGTTTGCTGCGCTTGGCGTGGGAAGCCGCGGATGGATCTGTCCCCTGAGCGAGCGGCCGTAGAAGCACTAGCATGACGATGACGCGCGAACAGATCAGCGAGCGCTTGGCGGCGACGGGCTACGTTGCGGATCGTGAACTACCGATCGCGCTGCAGCTCATGGAGCTGTTGGGTCGACCGCTGCTGATCGAAGGCGAGGCCGGTGTCGGCAAGACCGAGGTCGCCAAGGCGCTGGCCCAACTCCATGGCAGCCCGCTCATTCGGCTGCAGTGCTACGAGGGGTTGGACCAATCCACCGCGCTTTACGAGTGGAATTATCAGCGACAATTGCTGGCGATCCGCGCACGCGAAGTCGCGGGGGCCGATGCCGACAGCGTTGAGCGCGACATTTTCTCCGCGCGCTTCCTGCTCGAGCGGCCGTTGCTCGCCGCGATCCGCCGCGATGACCGACCGGTTCTGCTGATCGATGAGGTGGACCGCGCCGATGAGGAGTTCGAGGCCTTTCTACTCGAATTGTTGTCGGATTTTCAGGTCTCGATCCCCGAGTTGGGGACCGTCACAGCCAAGAGTATCCCGCGCGTGGTTTTGACCTCCAACAACACGCGCGAGCTCTCCGACGCGCTGCGCCGGCGCTGCCTCTATCACTATCTCGACTATCCCGATGCCGAGCGGGAGACACGCATCATTTTAGCCCGCGTGCCGGGCATCGCGCACGTGCTGGCCGGACAGATCGCCCGCATGCTGGAGGGCGTGCGCAAGGAGGAGTTGCGCAAGGTGCCGGGGGTCGCCGAGACGCTCGATTGGGCGGCTGCCCTAGTCGGGCTCGGCGTCAAAAACCTGCACGATGATCGCGAGACGGCGCATGAGACCCTGCGCTGCCTATTGAAGACCCAGGAAGACCGCGCACGACTGACGCGCGAAGTGACCGCCCGGCTCTTTGGAAACGTTGCCTGATGCGGGGCGAGCAGCAAAGGATCCTTGATGCGCCCGCAGTGGGCGAACTTGCTTTAACCCAGCTCTTTGACTTCACGCACACGCTCAGGCGCAATGCCTTCACCATTGGCCTGAAGGAGAGCGAAGATGCCGCCCGCGTGCTGGCCAGCGCTGTGGGGACGCGCGCCGTCACGCTGCGGGCCGCGCTGAAAGCGCTGTTCTGTGCGCGCCGGTCGGACTGGGACAAATTCGACAACCTGTTTGATGCACATTGGCTGGGGCGCGGCGTGCGGCGCGTCGTGAAGATGACCCCACACGCCCGCGCCAGCGCTACGGCCACCGCGCGTTGGCCCCAAGCGCCAGAAGGCCCGCGTGTGCAAGCCCCCGGCATTGGCGAGCTGATATCCGGCAGCGATAGCGGCCCGTTGCAAAAGCCAGGCGAAGCGCGCGGCCGAATGGAGGGCGCCTCGCGCGCGGAGCATCTGGCCGAGACGGACTTCCGGAAAATCGCCGACCCGCAGGCCATCGCCGAAGCCCACGCCCTGGCGGCGCGGCTTGCCAGAAAAATGCGCTCCCGCCTCACCCGGCGCAAGCGCGCACAGCGCAAGCGTGCTCGCCTCGACATGCGCCGCACCATCCGTCGCAATATCTGCCACGGTGGTGTGCCGATCGACCTCATGTGGCGCAGCCGAAAGCATAAGCCATTGCGATTGGTGCTCCTGCTCGACGTCTCGGGCTCCATGAGCCTCTACACCAGCGTGTTCGTGCGCTTTATGCACGGCGTGCTTGACCACTTCCGCGAAGCCGAAGCATTCCTGTTTCATACGCGCCTCGCGCATGTCTCGGCGGCCATGCGCGAAAAAGACGTGGGTCGGGCGCTCGAGCGGCTCACCTTGCTGGCGCAAGGTGCCGGTGGCGGCACGCGCATCGGTGAAAGTCTTGCCACTTTCAACCGCTGGCATGCGCCGACGGTCATTCATTCGCGAACCTGCGTGCTCATTATCTCCGACGGTTACGACACCGGCCCAGCGGCGGCGCTCGCGGCCGAGATGCGTCGGCTCAGGCGCCGCTGCCGACGCATCGTCTGGCTCAATCCCATGCTCGGTTGGGAGGGTTATCAGCCGATCGCGCAGGGCATGCAGGCGGCATTACCCTACCTCGACTTGTTTGCGCCGGCCCACAACCTGCGCTCGCTCGCCGCGCTCGAACCCTACCTGGCGCGTCTGTAGCTTGCGTGGGCCGGCGATCGAGAGCGGACGAGGCGCTAAAGCCTTGCGCAAACGAGCTGAGCCCGGATCTGCGCGGCGGGGCCGAGGAGCGCGCTCGCCGGCTGCGCGCGATACCGGAGGCTTCGAGCGCCCTCGCGATGAGCCACACCCCTGATGAGTGGCCGCTGCCCGACCGAGCCATTAGCGGCTATGATAACTTTAGGTCGCCAGCTCGCGGAGCACGTTGTGCTGGTCAGGGCGCGATCGCGGCTGAGAGGCCCGTCGGCTTAGCGGGCGCCGCGCCAAGCCGCAGCTTTCGCCCGCGCCTGCCGCTGGCACCTGGCCTAAGGTGGTGCTGGCGCACCTCCTCGGTGCCCGATTGGGCATAGCCACACCGTCGAGACAGGGCGTAGGGTGCGGGCTGAGCGTAGGTAGGCCATTGAAAGAGAGGTTCCCATGGACATGAGCGGTGAGCGCCATATCGCGGCGAGCCGGACGACCGTGTGGGCGGCCCTCAACGACCCTGAGATTCTCCGGCAGTGCATCCCGGGCTGCGAGTCGCTCGAGAAGCAGTCAGGAACCGAGATGACCGCGCGGGTCAAGCTGCAGATTGGCCCGGTGCGTGCGACCTTCAATGGCAAGGTCAGGTTATCGGACCTCGACCCTCCCAATAGCTACCGCATCAGCGGTGAAGGCAGCGGTGGTGTGGCGGGCTATGCCAAGGGGGGTGCCAACGTTGCCCTAAGCGACAAGGATGGGGGCACTCTGATGCGCTATGATGTCAAGGCCGACGTGGGTGGGAAGCTCGCGCAGCTCGGCGGACGTCTCATCGATTCGACCTCAAAAAAACTCGCCGATGAGTTCTTCGAGAAGTTCAGCGCGCTGGTCGGCGGACCCGCGCCGCAGCCGGCCGTGGCCGAGGAAACCTCCAATGCCGGGGCGCTTCCGGCCGCAAAGAAGGTGGGTTGGTTCAAGCGCTGGTTCGGCAGAAAGGACCGCGAAGCGCGCCCTTGAGGTGGCAGCCCCTTACTTGATGCGGAATTGGATGGGAAGTGTAAGCGGGAAAAGCTCGCCGGTGATCTCCGCGGGAGGGCTGGGGAATGGACTTGCGCGCTGCAGAACGGCGATGGCTTCCGCATCGAGGAAGCTCGAGCCGGAGTGGCGCAGCACGCGCGAGGCGACAACATTGCCGGTTCGGTCGATGGTAAACTCGACCAGGACCGAGCCCTGCGAGCCGCGGGCGCGGGCGGCGTCTGGGTAGCGCTTGAAACGGTTGAGATGGGAGACCAGCGACTTCTGCCAACTGGCCTCGAGCCGCTTCACGCGTTCGGAGCCTTGTCCGACGGCGGGTGCGACCCGCGCCGGTTCCTCGGTGGGCTCGATCTTCGGCGGCGCCATCGTCAATGGCGCGGCCGATTCTTGCGTCTCGACCTTCTCCTTCACCTCTTCCTTGATATCTTCTTGCTTCGGCTTGTCTGGTTCTGGGGGCGTTTCAATCGGCAGCGCCACGTCGGGCTCGGGCGCCAACGGCGCCGGCTCGACTTTGGGCTGCTCCTCGGGGATGGGGACGTCCTTGCTTTCGAGCGTCGGCGGCGGGGCGAGCATTGCCTCTTCGACGCGAGGGCCGTGGGCGACATCGGGTGAGTCGACCGGCACGGGCGCCGCTGGCACCATGTCCACCAGCATCGCACCGCCGGCCGCATCGGCAACCTCACGCTCGTGCCAGCGCATGACCGCCAGCGCCGTGCAGCCAATATGCGCGGCGACGATCAGGATCGCCGCGCCTAACCAGCGCGCGATAAAAACGCGACGCGGCTCGAGCAGGTCGATGCCGACACTCATGGGCGCACCGCCTGCTCCGGCGAGATGGCAGGCGACCCGTCGACACCTTCGAGACCGACGAGCGCCACCTTCAGATAACCGGCCGCGCGCAAGAGGTTCATGACACGCGTCAGCTCTCCGTAGGGAACCGACTTGTCGGCGCGGAGAAAAATGCGCTTGTCGCGGTCGGTCGACGTCGCGGCATCGAGCGCCGCGGCCAGCTGCCCGGCAGGAACGGGAGTGTTGGCGAGCGCCAGCGATAGGTCGCCCTTGATCGTCAGGAACAGCGGTTGCTCGGGTCGGGGTTGCGGCTTGGCGGTCGATACCGGCAAATCGACGCCAACATCCACGGTTGAAAGCGGGGCTGCCACCATAAAGATAATGAGCAGCACGAGCATGACATCGATGAAGGGCGTCACGTTGATTTCGTGCAGCTCGGCGCTGTCATCCTCGCCATCCTCGTGGCGCGCTGCCATCTCTCACTCCGCCGCTCTCGCCAGCTCCAGGTGCGCCTGGCCGCGATCAAGATCGCGTGAGACGAGGCGCGACACCTCCGCCGAAGCGTCACCCACCAGCGCCCGGTAGCGGACGAGCGAGCGCGCGAACTGATTGTAGATGATGACCGCAGGAATGGCGGCAAATAGGCCAATTGCCGTTGCCAGCAACGCTTCGGCAATGCCCGGCGCCACCACGGCGAGGTTCGTCGTTTGTGCTTTGGAGATACCGATGAAGCTGTTCATAATCCCCCAGACGGTACCGAACAGCCCAACAAAAGGTGCCGTGGCCCCGATGGTGGCGAGCACGCCGGTGCCCCGGTTCATATGCCGGCCCGCGGCGGTGTCTAATCGAGCCAGGCGGGTGCTGATCCGCTCCTTGATGCCGGCCTTGTCCAGGAGATCGGCGGACATCCGCAATTCCAGGCGGGCGGCCTGCACGAGGGCTGGTGCGACGCCGCGCCGTTGACCGAGCGCGGCATGGGCATCGGCGAGCGTGCGCGCTCCAGCGAGCGTAGCGAGCGCGCGGCGCAATCGACGTGATGCCAGCCAAAGCTCAATGTTCTTGGCCAGCCACACGGTCCAGGTGACGAGCGATGCAAAGACGAGGCCGATCATGACGGACTGCACGACAAGGTCCGCCGACATGAACATCGACCAGGGCGACAGGTCGCGCGGCAGCTGCGCGCTGCCGATGACGGGCACCTCCGCCGGCGGCACCGGTTGGCCCATGACATCTTGGGGCAGCTGCCCCACGAGGGCTACGATTGCGACAGCCAACCACGCTAGCCGGGCCGGCCAGCGTCCCTGCCGCCCGATCGTCATGCTGCGTCGGACACTTGGCATCCTCAAGATGTTTTATACCTCGCGCTTGGCTGCACGGAGACCGATTGTCTGCGCCCAGGCGGCATTTCGCGTGCCCAACTCTTCACATGCCTGCTCCATGTTCGCAACGCTTCTTGCGGCTGGCGCCGGGTCGACCTAGACCGCTGCATTTACCTTACAGGTCCGCCCAGTACCGGATCAGATTGTGGTAAATGCCCGTCAGCCGCACGCATACCGCGTCCTCCACACCGCGCTCGGTCGCAAGCTCCTGGATGGTCTGGTCGAGGTCGAACAGCATGGAGCGCGCGCCGTCGTCGCGGATCATGCTTTGCAGCCAGAAAAACGAGGCGATCCGCGTGCCCCGGGTGACGGGCTTGACGTGATGCAGACTGGTCGCCGGATAAAGCAGCAAGTCGCCGGCCGGCAGCTTGACCTCGTGCACCCCGTATTTGTCCTCAACCGCCAATTCGCCACCGTCGTAATCCTCAGGCTCCGCCAGAAAGAGGGTGATCGATAGGTCCGTGCGAATGCGAACCGCGGTCCCCGCTACGGCCCGGATCGCCCCGTCGACATGGGTCCCGAAATGCTGGCCGACGCCGTAGCGATTGAACAACGGCGGAAATATTTTCATGGGAATTGCGGCAGAAATGAATAGAGGCGAGCGGGAGAGGGCCTCCAGAATCATGGCGCCGAGTTGCTTGGCGGCGGGGGCGGTCTCGGGCAATTGCATGTTGTGCTTGACCGAGCCGGATTGCGGTCCAGCCGTGCCACGCCCATCGACCCACTCCGCCGCGTCCATGACCTGGCGGCAGCGTTTGACTTGCTCCTTGCTGAGCACTTGCGGGATAGCGAGCAGCACGACCAATCCTCCGGCAACGCGGGCCTCCGCTGGCCTGCCCAGGCGGAGGCCCATTGTCTCGACCGGGGACTGCTCCGATCGGTAGACGCCTAGTATTTCCAGTTCAGCGTCAGGTAACCGGCGCGCCCCGGCGCCACAAAGGCAAAAGGTGTCGCATTGCGATAGAGCGCGTCGTAATAAAGCTCATTTGTGATGTTGATAACGTTCAGCTGTGCGGAAAAATTGTCGCTGAACTTGTACTCGGACAGGAGGTCGAAACGCCAGTGGGCCGGGATCTGGTTGCCCTCATTGGCGACGGCAAACAGCCCCCCAGACACCTCGCTCGCATAAATCGCCTGTCCACCGACCGACAAGCTGTCGGTCAACTGGTATTTGCTCAGCAGGTTGAACTGGATCTTGGGAATATTGGCGAGTTCGCGGCCGACGAAGGTGGGAGTCGATGACTTCGTCACCTCCGTTTCCATCACCACCAGGCCGCCATAGACACTCCAGCGCTCCGTGACCTTGCCCTGCGCACCGAACTCCACCCCGCGCACCCGAAAAGCACCCGATGACGTCGGCGGATTGGTGCCGCCGAGGGGATTGGGCTCGCGGGCATTTTCCTTCTCCGTTTGGAACAGAGCGACAGTTGCCAGCAGGTGACGATTGAACAGCTCCCATTTGGTGCCAACCTCGACGGCCCGATTCATTTCTGGCTCAAGGCCGGCGAGCGCCACGGATAGGCCGCCGTAGTCGGTTTGCGTCGCGTCCAACTCCTGGCCGACCGGATTGGACGAGGTCGCGTAGGCCGCATAGAAGGCGGCAATCGCCATGGGTTTATAGACAATGCCCACGTTCCAGTTGAAGAGCGTGTCTTGCCGCGAGCCATTGGGGTCGTTGTTGGGATTGGCATTGACCGGGCCGGAGTCGTTTCGCTCAAAGTGATCGAGCCTGATACCGCCGTTGACCATCCACTGCGGGTTGAGCTTGATGGTATCGAGCAGATAAACCGCGGTGGTGTCGAGCTGCCGATTGATGGGCGTCGTCAAATTGGTGGGTAGGTTGGCCGCAACGGGCTGCGGGTTGTCGAGATCGACGTCCTGGTTGAGCAGACTGGCGCCATTGCGCTGATAGCTCCGCTGCGTCACCTCCTCGCGGCTCAATTCCAGTCCCGCCACCACGGTGTGGCGCCAGGCGCCGGTGTTGAACTTGACGGTAACGTCGGTCTGATTGGCAAGCAGGTCGGTCTCTTGCAGGCGGTTGGCATTGTGGACGTTGGTCGTCCATAGGTTTGGCTTGGGCTCGCCGGCGATGTTCGTCCCCTCCGGACTGGAGGCAAGATAGTCCACGCTGGTTCGCCCAACGCGCGTCTTGCTCGTCACCTTGACGCCGTCGGTCGGCTTCCATTCGGCCGTACCGGTGACGATGTCGGCCTCGTTCTGCATGAAATCGCGGCCGGGTCTGGCGTCGCCATACCAGGTGGCGCGAGGCACGCCGGCGGTCTCGGTGACCGGCAACCGGGTGCGCGGATCGAATGGCACCCCGAAATCGGGCACACCATCGGTCCGCAGTCGGTAGTAATCGATCGTGAACTTGAAGGCATCCGTCGGCTTGATGCTCGCGGCCAGCAGTCCGCCCCAACGCTGATCCTGAACGTCATCGTCGCGGCCGGCGACGTGCGAATCGTGCAACAGCACGTTGCCGCGCACCGCCAGGCCCGTGCTAATCACCTGATTGAGGTCGACCGTGGTGCGCACGGTCTTGTCGGTGCCGAACATGGTCGATACGTCGAGGAAATTGTAGGCCTCGTTCGGCTGCTTGGTGATGAGGTTGATTGCGCCACCCGTGACGCCGCGGCCGGCGATGGTCCCGCCCGGGCCCTTGTAGACCTCGACTTGCTCGACGGCAAAGGTCTCGCGCGCGGCATTGCCAGGGTCGCGCATACCATCAACAAAGATGTCCCCGCGCGCATTGAAACCCCGGATATAGAGGGAATCGCCGAAGGCGTTGCCCCCCTCAGCGAAGCCCAATGTCACGCCCGGCGTCTGGCGCGCCAATTCGCGCACGGACGTTGCCGCCTTGTCCTCCAGCACTTGCTTGGAGATGGCCGTGATCGTCTTCGGCGTGTCGGCCAGCGGCGCGGTAATCTTGCTCGAGCCGGAGTCTTCGACCTTGTAGGGCGCCACAGGGTCGGCGTAGGGGCTCGCCGCCTTTTCCTCTGGCGCCGGCTGGGGCACGGGCGCGGCAATTCCGGCCGTGCTCGCTTGAGGATTGGCCGCCCGCTCTTTGGCCGAGTTTGCCTCGACGCTGAGCGGCGGCAGCGGGCTTGGGATGGTCGCCGTTTGGGCGACTGCCAGGCTGCTCGGCGACGCCGCCAGCAGACATGCCGCCGTCATGAGCTTTGCTCGATTGACTTCGACGCGATATTGCCCGCGTCGCGGGCTCTCCAGGGTGGCCGCGCACTGTAGCGGGCCGCGCAGTGAGCCTGGAACGCGAGCTCGACTGTTCATGCGATCCCCCAACGCTTAACTCATCTGCCGCACGAGACTGTGATCGGCGGCTCGCCAAAAACACGCGATGGCTGGGATCGGAGAACGCCTGGCTACGCAGGGCCGAGAGTAAATATTCTTGACTTTTATAGTCAAGTATTAGTTTGCGCAGTGGCCCATTTTTGGCGCGGGGCGGGCAAAGCGGCTGCTGGCCCCCAAGGCGGCGCCTTGGCGCGCAAGGCCGCGAAAGTGGTACCATCAGGGGTTCGCCCGGCCTAGCAGCTGGCCGCGCAGCATTGCGCGGGGCACAAGGCTCCCGAGCGAAGGCTCGACACGAAGCGCAGCGCTACCTACCTAGGCAAGCAAGGCCACCGCGACACGCCGGCGGGCAGCCGCGCGCGCTGTGGTGTGGAGGTGCCTTGGCCAGGATTAAGGAGCCTTGCTCATGCGACCGAGATGGGCAGTGATGGCGGCCGCCGTTTTCGTTTCAGCCGGGCTGGCAGAGAGGGCCATGGCCGTGCCCCCGGATCCGGGCCCGCGGGCTTCCGCGCGTTGGAGCGGGGGCCTTAGCACGAAGGCGTCCGTCGCGTGCGGGCCGGGCACGTCTCAAGGGTCCTGCCGGGCACGCCCAAGGCCCCGGCGGAGCCCAGCCGCACCAAGCGACTACTATGAACACGACGCCAATAAACTCCCATTTGGGACGGAGCGCTGGCGCGATCAGATGCGGCGCGAAAACCGCCTCGGCAATCCCGGTTAAGCCTGGGGTTTGTTCGGCGGGGGACCGTGGTGGGGCCGGGGAACGGCCCATAGGCAACCTCGCCCTCTCCTCCCGGATGAAACGATAGACCACCCAAACCGCACGCGCAGCACGGGGCTATCGTCAAACTCGGTAGGTTTAGAACGCCGTGCCAAGCTAAGCGCCGTCAGTCGAATGGCATCCTTTTGTGACGCGCCAAGCTGCGCGCCGTTATGGTTGCAGGTATAGTGCCGAATCGGAGCGGCGCTTGGCCGGCCCAGCGCGATCAAACGATTACCCGCACCCGTTTGGTCGACGCCATGCGATCTGACCGGTTCCGCTCCTCCCTCCCCCTTCGCTCAATCCTGCCGCCCAATTTCTGGGTGATGCTGGAAGGCGCCGCCCACGGCCCGCCATGCGTCGGCCTAGACTCAGAGCTGCACGCCAGTCGAAGCGCGCGGGGCAGCGACGCCGTGCGGTGCTCGCGACATCAATTCGGCGGATCGGCTGGCTGTGTCGGGGACGCGCTTTCCCGGCGATGATCCGCAGTGGCCCTGTCGGTTTGGACGTTCAGCAGCACGCTTCCATCGATGCGCGCGCAATCGGGTTCGGCTGTGTGAGCGCCGCGTCGCCGCACCGCGCTCCGGTTGTCCGGTGCTTTGTTGCATGGCGCACTGGCCAAGCGTCGGTGAGACGCGTCGCTGCAACGCCCCCGAGGCGTATCGAGCAAACCGCTACAAATGAGCCCGCGCTCTCGCGTCAAGCGCAACCCGCAACACCCAAACATGCAACGCCCAACTTGCCCCCGGCGTGCCCCTGTCCGGGCGCATAAGGTCAGAATTGCATGTACACAGATAATTTTTTAACCATGACTGGAACGGACGCCCGCTTTTCTCGTTCTTGTTTTATGTACCCGCGCGCCACAGCGCGAGGGCGCGTCGCCGCAGTGAAGCGTGGGTGCGCGTAGCCCAGCTACACACTCAATGACGCAGAGCCTCATCGCTTTCACCGTCCTGCAGCTCGCTAGTTTGGCCATTATCTTCGCATTTGCTGCGCTGGAGCGGCTGCGCTCGGGAACGGGACCGAGCCGCGGCAAGCTGCAAGGCAAGCAGAGCGCGCGCACCCCTGGGGGCCCCGCGCGCAAGCGGGGCCACGCGCCGCAATCCCGCAGTCGGGTCGACCTCGCGGCCCAAACGTTCCTGCGCGCAAAATTACCGGGCTGGCGCAAGCCCAGCACGGCGTCGTCGACACTCAGAAGGGAGCACAACGATGCTCGAGCGGACCCTATGGCAACGTCACGACCACGGCATGCAACCGGAATTCTGGTCGGCAATTCATAGCGGGCGAGCCATCGCCATTCTCAATCATTACGGCCGCCTGCACGTCTATCTCGACCACATCCTCCAGCACAACGTTGTCTTCGCCGAGCGCGAGGATGCGCTGGCATGGCTGATCCAGCGCATTGAGCAAGGCCCAGCGCTCGGCGTCGGCGCGTCCGCGCAAAACGTGTGAGGCGGGTAGCGCAGAGCTCAGCAGCCGCGCCGGGCGCTGATGCCAGGAGGGCACTGAGGTGCGGTGTGGCTCGAGGGCCGACGAATCGAGCATGGGCCAGCAGAGCGGCTCGCCGGCCAACTAAACCACTGGCCATCCAGGGGCATCTCGCCCATGCCTGGCTTGATGCCTTTCGGGCGTGACAGATAAGGCACAACCCGCCAACACCCGCTGCTCCTACGCACAATGGGGACGTCCGCGTCGATTCCTTGGGAACGGGAACGAGGGTTCTGCGTTCGCCAACGGGGTGGAGGGATGCAAGACCATGTCGGTGAATCCTAGGCACGATCAAGGCGATGCCGAGCGCTGGCGCCGGCTCGAAGCCGAAGCGCGTCTTATCGCCTTAACCATGGCCGATGCGGATCGGCAGCGGACTATGTTCTTGATTGCAGAGGGGTATAAGGTTCTTGCCCAGCGCGCAGAGTTGCGCGAGACTGCAAAAAATGACTGAGGTGGATCCGAGAACACAGCGTTCACGGGGTGGAACTTCGTGTCTGCGTCGGATGTTTGCCCGTCATGAGAATCACACCTCCAGATGGCGAGGACGAGGCCGCGCACTGGCGACGGTGTGCCGCGGAGGCACGCCGCAGCGCCGAAGAAAGCATCGACCAGATCACCAGGCAGACCTTGGTCGATATTGCCGAGGCTTATGAGCAACTGGCGGCCCTCGCGGAGGCCAAGCTCGCCACCGACAAGTGAGGCGCGCCTGGTGGTCCATCGGCGCTCGTCAGCGCCGAGTAAGTCCCCGCCAGCGCGTCACGGGCGAGACGTAGTTCCTTGCCACGCACGTCAGGAGAAGAGCGGGGCCCGCAGGTAGATTAGGTTGCAATGTCGAAGCGCTTTCCAAAACGACCAAGGCAGCGGCCGAACCATCCGCGTCTCGCACCAGGTCCCTACGCGGCAAGACCGACTGCGGGCAATCGCGCCGGCGATCATCCGATCGCCGATGCCAAACGACAATACGAACGCTACCTCGCCCTTGCCCGTACGGCCGCGCTCAACGGGGACGACGTCGAAGCGCAGAATTGCTATCAGCATGCCGAACATTTTTTCAGAACCATGATGGGCCAGGACGCAAATTAGTCGAGAATTTGCGGCAACATCGCCGGTTCATCGCAGCCTGATGCGGTCCGAGAGTGCGAGGCCCGCCCAAAACTTGAGGCCGGAGGGCAGATAGTCAAAGCGCGTTGCACTCTCCGTGTCTGGCGCCAACAGGCTGCCGACCATGGTCGCACCTAGCCCACCCCCGGCGGGCGCCCTCACCTCGGGTCCGCCGATCTCAATCCACGATAGATTGAGCAGGCCGGGGGCCGTGGTCCTGTCGGCCGACCAGTGCACTTCAATCTGGCCGGCGTCGGTTGTGAGCGCGCCGTGCTTGCTCGCATTGGTGGCCAGCTCGTGCACGGCGAGCCCGAAGCGCACGGCCGGGTTGGGCGCCAACCAAACCTGCGGCCCGCGCAACGCAAAGCGATTGCGCCCAAAGGGAGCGATCACCGCCTCGATGATGGAACCAAGCATGGCGCCCTCGCCCGCCGTCTGCATCAAAATATCGTGCGCGCGTGCCATGGCATGAACGCGACTGATCAGCAAGGCTTCAAACTCGTCAAGCGAAGCGACGGAGCGCCGCGTGAAGCCGATGAGAGACTGCACAATGGCGAGCGAGTTCCTGACACGATGACTAAGTTCACGAATGAGGAGCTCCCGATGCGATTCCGCATCTCGGAGCCGCAGCAAAGCGCGTACCGTGGTGACGAAATCTCGTCGAGCCATCGGTTCGGCCAGATAGGCATCGGCGCCCTCGTCCAGGGCAACCTCCCATGGCTCCAGCGCCGGCGCGGACGTCTGCAGCACCATTAGGCTGGCGTTCTGGTCCTTCATGACCTTACAAAGCTGCAGCCCAGACATGTCGGGGAGCTGAGCGTCGATTATGGCAAGTTCAATTGGATTTGCCTTGATCGCGGCTATGGCGGAGGCCGCGCTTGCCGCCGCATGTACGCGATAGCCCAATGCGGCAAGCTGACGAGATTTATGATGACGACCAGGCTCATTACTATCGACGACCAAGATGGCCATGCTCTATTTCCAAACTAGCCTGGCTCGCTAACTCCTAGCTGCTTCAGGTCTATGTCCAACGAAGGAAGTTGATACGAGTTCCTCGACCCGTTGGGGCCAACTGAACCCCGGTCCGCGCGGGCTGGGTCTTTGGTTGCGTCCTTCCCAGCCTCCATGTTTCAGGCTTGGCACGCCCTGACACGTGAGGTGCGGCCACCAAAGTTCCACGCCGAGCGTGTGGCGCTTGACGGCCGTGCGGAGCCAGGCAACGACAGGAAGCCGGCTGACGGTCACCTGCGTGCGGCACTGATAATGTGACCTCTCGGCCGACCTCTTTTATTTGGGCTCCGGGACGCGCGGCCCGATCACGGGCCTATACGGGTGGTCCACTGCAGGGTCCTTCACCCCAGCGGCTTGGGCTGCAAATTTTCTTTTGGCATTGCAGGCGCCAGGGCCATGCCGTTGCGCTTAAGCTCATCGGGCGAACACTCCTTCAGAGGCGGTTGATCGCCATCCCGCCACAATGCGCGCAGCGAGATTAGATAATGGGTAGCCCCACATAGTTTTCTGCTAATGCGGTCTGCGCGGCCCTGGAGCCGGCAAGGTAGCTCAATTCAGCCATTTGCGCGCGTCGCTCGAAGCCGCTGGCCTCCGGGAAACGGTGGGTCAGCGCCGTCATCCACCAGGAAAAGCGCTGCGCCTTCCAGACCCTCGACAAGCAGCGCGCCGAATAGCCATCCATCAGATCGGTGCGGCCCGATCGGTAGTGGGCTATGAGCGCCTCTGCTAAGAAGCGTACGTCCGCGGCGGCCAAGTTGAGACCCTTGGCGCCGGTCGGCGGCACGATGTGCGCGGCATCGCCGGCAAGAAACAGTCGGCCGTGGCGCATGGGCTCTGCAACGAACGAGCGCAGTTGGGCTACGCTCTTTTCCAGTGAGGGACCGGTTTCGAGCACCCCCGCCGCATCGGCAGGAATGCGGCGCTTGAGCTCGCTCCAGAAACGCTCGTCAGGCCAGTCCGCGACGTCCTCCTCGGCTGGGACTTGCAAGTAGTAGCGGCTCCTCGTCATGGACCGCATGGTGCACAGCGCAAATCCGCGCTCGTGGTGGCAGTAGATGAGCTCGCTGTTGACGGGGCGCGTATCAGACAGAATGCCGAGCCAGCCGAAGGGGTAGATACGCTCGTAAACGCGGAGCACCTCTTGAGGAATCGCTTGGCGGCTTACGCCGTGAAAACCATCGCAGCCAGCAATGAAATCACAGCTGATCTCCTGCGCCTCCCCCGCCTTGTGATACCGCAGGCGCGGCTTATCGCTCGCGATGCCGTGCAGGCTAACGTCCTCCGCCTCGTAAACCACGTTGCTCAGCGCCGCCTCGTGCGCCGCCATCAGGTCCTTTTGGATTTCGGCTTGGCCATAGATCGTCACGACTTTTCCCGTGAGTGACGCAAGCTCAATGCGGTGGCGGCGTCCTTCGAACGCGATCTCAAGACCGTCGTGGGTGAGCCTTTCGCGGCGCAGTCTCTCCCCGACCCCAGCCTCAAGGAGGAGGTCGACAGTTCCTTGCTCCAAGAGACCGGCGCGCACCCGGGCGCGGAGATACTCGGGTGTGCGCTTCTCCAATACAATGGTTTCTATGCCCGCTAGCCCCAGCAGCCGCGCCAGCAACAGGCCAGATGGACCGCCGCCAACAATCCCCACCTGGGTGCGCATGGACAAATCTCAACCCTTGTTAGGCCTGCCGTGTCGGCCGGAGACGTCGACCGTTGGGAAACGCCCGGTGCTGCAGTTTAGCTCGCTCGGCTGCCAAGCTGCATTGACGGCTTGCTGGCGCGCGGCCCCGGGACGTCGGCACCGTGGCTCCCAAGGCGCTGCCTAGGCGAATGCACGGCGACAAGCAAGCGGGCAACGCCGTGCAGGCCGAAAGCGCGCTAGCAGGCCCGAGACTCCGGCTGCAGCGTCGGCGCAGTAACCTTTCTCGGGGCAGAGGGAGCGAGCCGGAGCGGCCGGGAATGAGCTTCCCCATCAAGCCGCATGCGTAGCGCGCGTGTCGGGCCCGTTCCTTGCACCGTCCCGCAGCTACGTCGCACCGCGCCGACCGCCTCGCTCCTCGAGCAGACCATTGACGATGAGGGCGACTTCGGTGCGGTTTTTGGCGCGCAGCTTCTTCATGATGTTGCGCACGTGGACCTTGACGGTGCTCTCACACATATTGAGTTCGTGAGCAATCCGCTTGTTGGCTTTGCCCTTGCAAAGCGCGTCCACTACAGCGGCCTGCCGAGCGGTAAAATGCCCGTGCAGCCCTTCACTGGGAGCCATCAGGCTGCTTGCAGGCACATACACGCCACCGGCTTCGACCAGGCGGATGGCTTCGACCGCAACCTCCAGCGGCAGGCTCACGGGAATATAGCCTCGCACGCCCTGCTCAAGGGCCTGACGAATGAGCTCGATGTCTTCAATGTTCGACATGACGATGGTTCTTTGCCCCATCGCGGTCTCAGATAGATGCGGCAAGGCATACAGACTCTCGCCGTGCCAGGTGCAGACGATGAGAAGCGACGTTTGCCCATCGTCGCGGATTTGCAACCAGTCCTCGATACTTGAGCAAAACACCACATCGTGACCCAACGCCTGTGCGAGGCACCGCGCCACACACTCGCGGATTAGCGCATTCTTTTCGATCACGGCGATATGTGGCTTGCGGGGGCTTGCCAAAGTCTTGGGGGAGAGATGGCTAATTTCGGTTTGATGCGTTGACGCTGCAGCGTTGGCCATACTCTTCTCCTTGATGAGCCGGCTCAGCTCCATCGGGCAGGCTTCCTAACAGTTGTGACTAGACCTCCTAATCATTAGCGGGGGGATGCAGGTGGAAATCGGGGTAACAACGGATTCTGTCGCAGTAGTTGTCTGAGCGGGCTTTGCAAAAATTACCTAGCAACCTTGCGCTGGAGCGAGCCTTGAAGCGGTCAGGAGCCCCTCCCGCAGCCTCTTTCCTACGCAATCGGCCCATCCATCAAAAGTGGTATGTGCGCTGACGAAAGGCTATGGCAAAAGCATCAAGTGCGCGCCAGCGGTCAACGCAAGATGCCCCAATTTCCGCCATCGCAGCGGACAAGGCGAAGCTTGGCTGTCTGCGGACGCTGCTTTCAGCAAGTGAGACCCTATCGCCACCCGTTACGGCGCAAACAGGAGACCTCCCGCAGCGCTCGCCAGCGTTTTTCGATCGGGGACATTGCGCAGCCGCCTGCCGCGCCAACCCAAAGGTTCGAACACCCGGCAAGCCTTCACAGGGCGGCCTAAGCGGTGAGCCTTCGCCATATCAGGCGGCAAGACCAACGCTTTGCTTTTGCCTTGGCAAGCCGGCCGGGGCGAGCCGCGAGAGAGCGCGGCTAGCCTGCCAAAGGCTGTTCCTGGTCCACACGCAGCATGAGATGCAAATACGTCTCCGCAATGCCTCGCCAAGAATAGGCCTTGGCACGCGCATACCCGGCAGCGACAATGCGATCGCGCAGCTCTCGGTCCGTGCTCAATTTGGCGACACCGGCGACCCAGGCCTCTGCATCATCGGGCTCGGCGTAAAGCGCAGCATCCCCACAAACTTCCGGCAGAGCTGGCGAGGTTGATGCAAGCACGGGGCAGCCCCGAACCATGGCTTCCACGGCTGGCAACCCGAAGCCCTCGATGTGTGAGGGAACCAACAAGCAACGTGCGGCCGCAAGAACTTTGGCCAAGTCGTCGTCCGTCACCCTGCCGAGCAGACAAAGGTTTTTTGGGGGCGGCCCTAGCCCCGTCAGCACAGATTCATCCAGCTTCCCAGCGAGGTAGATGTCGATGCCCATTGCCTCGAGCCCGCTCGCGATCCGCCAGACCAACGCTAGGTTCTTGTGTTTATGGTTGCGACCTAGGCACAAGACAAACGGACGCCCACCCAGCTGCAAGGATGATCGCTCGGGTGCCCACCGCGATGCATGGTCCGCGCCATTGTAGGTCACAACAATCTTGCCTTGCGAGGCGATCCGACGCCGGACCAAGTGTTCGCGTGAAAGTTGCGATACCGTAGTGATCAGTCGAGCCCTATGCCCGAGGATAGGCAAAACAAACCTGTGCGCCGCGCGAAAGAAGAGCGAATAGCTATCAGGCGCCAACCAGGGCAGCAGGTCATGAATGCAAGCGATGTGCCGCGTCAGGCGAATGGGCGCCAGATTGCAAAAACTCAAAAGGCCACCGGAAACATGTTTGGGTAGTTGGATTTGCACCCAGAACTGTGGCAATCGCGGCTTGCCGAATTCGGGCACCACGCGTGTCGGTATCGATCGCAGCCGGAGCGCATCCGGTTCGCGCGGGACGACGATATCGAGTTCCAGACCGCGGGCGAGGGGATGTTGCGCACATAGCAAGGCATCAAGCGCGCTCGTGACCTCGTGCGCGTAGCGTGCGACGCCCATGGGCTCGAGGGCGACAAAGTCGCCGTTGATCGTCCATTTGCGCGTGGCGGCCCTCCTCATATCATTGCGAAGCCAGCAAGTCGGTCCAATTTGCCAAATAGCGCTCCTGCGACAGGGCTGTGGCCTGTGCCCGCAG
>Ga0081455_10000382_pt2 | contig 55099 bp, 60 predicted proteins | sample TabmetS3T2R1_FD_70207 | JGI IMG/M metagenome (GOLD analysis project Ga0081455, IMG submission 70207) | Tabebuia heterophylla rhizosphere microbial communities from the University of Puerto Rico - S3T2R1 | ecosystem: Host-associated > Plants > Roots > Rhizosphere ...
AAAGATGATGGTAATCAGGGTTCCAGATAAAATTTTCATTTTGTTCCGTATAGAGTCAGACTCGAGCTCCGGCTTACCTGTAGTCGCTTCGCTGTGCGAAGCGCGACGGCGCGGTGTTTGCTCCAAAAGCACGGAGCGTCACACAGAGACGCGGCTACAGCGCGAGCGGCGTAGCAGGCTCAAGTGCGAACTAACTCAGGAGCGAACGCGGAGGTGGAACAGGCGGAGAGTGCTCGACTTCGGAGACGGAGAAATCGCTAACTGCGTATTGGAAGGGAACAAAAGGCGACATCAACCGGATCACACGTGCGACGCAGATAATATCGATCTTTGGCGCGGGCGATTGTACGTCGGATTTTTTTTCCGAGGCTTTTCCTGTAGCGACGATATGACAAAGCGAACAGGGGTGGGCTCCATCAAATGTCTGAGCGATTGCCTGACACAAAGACGCGCGCTTCGAATTCTCGATAAGCATGCTTGTCCAGGCGAGCGATTGGAGAGCGACCCAATGCAGCCCGATCGCGCAGCAAAGCGCGCCGATTATCGCAACGCGACCGACCTGTCGAAGCACGATTGCGAGGCTAGGCCTCGTCAATTTGGTGTCAATCACTCTTTCTTTTCGGCATTCGCAGCAAATGAACCGTTGCCTTCATCCAGATAGGTTGTTGAACCGACGCGTGAAATTTGAAGCACTTGTCGCCATTTTCCTGCAGTAAAATCCTTTTTGGCCTCAATGGTTTTCGTTTCCGTTCCATTTGTAGCCGGGGCCCGCTCGACGTTAACCATGGCTTCGGACAAAATTCTGCCGTCCATTTCCAGCGCCGAGTTAATTCCAAGAATGCGCAGAATTGTCGGCGCAAGATCGATATTGCCTGTTGGCAAATCATCCGTCTGACCGCGGCGAAAATCAGGGCCCGCTACGACCAGAGTATTGTGCATGTCGAACCGGCTAAGGGACGCGTGAGTTCCCTCTCCGGCTTTGCGTTGCCAATCAGCGTCGATCATTCCGGGGGTGCCGAACTGATTTTTCGAGTCGTTCCAGCGGAAGGCCATCACAACATCCGGCGCATGTGGGTTGTCTATTTTGGCGTCGTCTAACTGGAAGGTCCCCGGCAAACCGTGTTTGGTAAAAATCACTCCGGCAAAATCCGATTGCTGCAAGAACTCGACAAGACGGCGCGTCACCGTTGCATCGTTTCCGACGACATAAAAGAGAACGCTGCCCCCATTTCCAACCAGCATGATGTCTTCAGGTTTCGGCTCGTTATCGAATTCAGTCTTTGCAGCGAAACCAGCATCCCTCAGGATTTTTCGCAAATCAACGGATCGTTCGATCGTTGAGAAGCCGTGATCGGAAACGACAAAAACGTCGGTTGTTTTCCGCGCGCCCCGCTGATCTAACGCTGAAAGTACAGTAGCGAGATTTTCATCAGACGATTTGATTGCAGCGAGCGCAAGCGGCGCCCCTGGCGCAGATTCGTGCTCTGTTAAATCCGGCTGACCCAGCCAAATAACGGACAAAGCAGGCACACCATCCTTCCAGAAGAGATCTGTTACTGCCTGTGTCGTCCAAGCGTCCCGCTGCAAAGTTGCAGACGGAAACGAGCCAAGCGCGGCAGTGATCGAAGTAAGAACTTCGGTCGGGAGCGCCTGACCGGCGAAGAGTGTCGCAGAGTTTTTTCCAAGCCCGATACCCGCGCGTCGATCCAGCAAGAGCCCAACAGTTTTCGCACTGGCCATCGCTGTTCGGCCACCCGCGCGTTGAACGATCTCGGCAATGGTCGGGACGGAAATGTAGTTGCCGTCGGAAAGTTTGTCTCCCCTGGCCACGACCGTGGGACTCTCGACGCTAATTGATCGGGCGCGGTCGATCTCGGGGCGGTATGCATAATTAGCGATCACGCTGCTTCGACCAGGATAAACGCCGGTGATAAGTGCCGTGCCGTTTACCTGTGTCGCGCTCGGATAAGCGGCGTGATGATTGCGAAAAAACACTCCTTCGCGTGCGAGCTTCCACAGCGTCGGAGTTGTCTCTTCGCTGACAAAGTCCGGACGCATTCCATCCCAGACAACGACTACGACGTGCCTGTCGACGCCTGGCTTATCCGCGGCGAGGCCAATTGCGCATAGAGAAAAAACGAGCGCGAGGATCGAGCGTGATGTCCAATGCTTCCGAAACATGACCGTTCGCAGACTACACAGACGTTGTGGTGAGCCAAGGCGGAATCCATGGCGTGAGATTGGCAGGGCGCGACCACAGCCTGCTCGTCGCGGCGAGGGCGCGCCGCTTTGGAGTTTGACTCTTGCGCTGCTCTTTTTGTCTGCCTCGGCATTTGGCGCTCCGCTTGTGCCGACTAATCCCGGGACGACCTGGCGATACAACTTGACGGAAGAACTTGGAAAAGGGCTTACGATTCCGAATTTGAAGACAGATATTGATGGTAGAGTTCGGTTACGAGTCCTCTATCGCCTGGATGGCATGGAGAACGTCGATGGAAAAGATCTTCTCAAGTTCGAAATGCATCGCGCCGATGCGATCACCAACACAGATCTCCTTACGGTTGACGACCATGGAATAGCTTGTTGGGCGCGGATTAATCTCGATGGCGAACTTGTTAAGTTTAATCCGCCACAGACAATGGTTGCCGCGCCGCTAAAGCAGGGCGCGACCTGGAATTTCGAGGGACAGGCCGGCGACTTAAAAGTGCAACAGCATTACGATGTGACCGGAGAAGAAGATATCGAAGTTCCGGCGGGCGAGTTTCATGCGTACCATATTCGTGCGGAGCAAAGTTCACCCAATCGCATGACAATTGATCGATGGTTCGTACCGGGTACTGGAATTGTTAAGGATGTTACAACAATGCGCGCCGCGGACGGCGATTTGCTCCAGCGAATTTCCCTCGAATTGACTGGGCGACCTAAAATCGAGAACAGGCCAGAGGTGAGATCGGACGCTGCGTCAAAAAGGCTGTCCGTGACCTTCGCAAGAGATCAATTCGGTAAACCAACCACGACATTTTCTTCCGATACGCCTCAGATCTATGTGCGTTGGCAAGGACGGCGTTTGCGTAAGGGTGGAAAGGTAAAAGCCGTGTGGATCGCGGAGAAGATCGGCGAAGATTTTCCACAGGACTACAAGGTGGATGAAGCTTCCGCGCCGATCGAAAGCGAGAAAGCTCGCGGAGCGTTCACGCTGGCTCGGCCGGAAACCGGTTGGGCGGTCGGCGATTATCGCGTTGAATTCTACGTTGATGATGTCCTCGTAGACGCTGTAAAGCTAAAGATCGTGCAGTAGACGTGCCGCAAACAACCCTGTCTGCGAAAATGCGTGCACTTTGATTGGAGGAAGAATTGCCTGAATCGCGGATTTTTCGTTGAATCCAAAGCGAGGTCTCAATGCATCGTAATTAGAGGAACGATATTTCACATGAAGAAGATCACGATCGTATTTCTGACCCTCTGCATCGCTCTCGCCTCCGGCTGCCGCTGGGTTGGCATTCGAGGAAATGGCCGCATCGAAACGGATGACCGAACCATCAGCGCCTTCACCGAGATCGATGCCGGTGGCGCATTCGAAATCGAATGGCAAAGCGGGTCACCTGCTCTCCGTATCACGACCGATGAAAATCTTCTTTCCTATGTCGAAAGCGACGTCTCGGGCGATACGCTTCATTTGCGTACGCACGAGCAAATTTGGCCGACACACAGAATCAAGGTCGTTATCTCCAGCCCAGCCAGGACAGGCGCAAGGATGCGCGGCGCTGTAAGGCTCACTGCAAAACAGCTCACCGGACCCAAGTTCGCTCTTGAAGGTAGCGGAGCGTCGCGTGTCTCGCTCGATGGAACCGTCAATGAACTGCTAGCCGATATGACCGGGGCCAGCGAACTGGACGCAAGCGGCCTCCAAACCAAGACCGCCGAAATCTCCACAACCGGAGCGGGCGACGTGGAAGTCGCGGTCGCCGAAACCTTGAAAGTCGCCATTACCGGGGCTGGAAAAGTCAGCTATTCCGGCAATCCGACGATTGAAAAACACATCACTGGCGCCGGCTCGGTTAAGCGCAAGGATTAGCTCAACTGTAGGGGCAGCCGTGTCGGCTGCTTTGTTACAGACGCGGGCGGCACGCCTGTCACTACAAATGGAGGAAGCGGATAGTTTGCCACCGTCGCACATTGCCACTACAGAAACCCAAGATGGAGAATTTCATCTGCGTGCAGTGCGGAACACAGTTTTCGGAGACGCCCGAGCCGCCGTTACACTGTCCGATTTGCGAAGATGAACGGCAGTTTGTGCGTCGCGAAGGCCAGGCGTGGACGACGCTTAAACGAATGACCGCTCGTCATCGGAACCGTGTGAAGGATGAGGCGCCGCATCTTGTGGGAATCGGGACCGAGCCGGAATTCGCCATTGGGCAGCGGGCTTTGCTTTTGCGGTCGTCGGACGGAAATCTGCTTTGGGATTGCATCTCCTTCCTCGACGAACAAACCATCGGGGCAATCAAAGCGCGTGGCGGCATTCGCGCCATTGCAATTTCCCATCCCCATTTTTACTCGGCCATGATGGAATGGGCCGACCTCTTCGATGCGCAAATTTTCCTGCATGCTAAGGATCGCCACTGGGTGATGCGGAAAAGTCCACGCATTCAATTCTGGGAGGAATCGATGCTGTCACTTTGGGATGGTCTGATGCTGATCAATTGTGGCGGGCATTTCGAAGGCGGCACTGTCCTGCACTGGCCAGCCGGCGCTAATGGCAAAGGGGCCCTGCTAACTGGCGACATCATTCAAGTCGTGCAAGACCGTCGTTATGTGAGTTTCATGCGGAGTTATCCCAATCTGATTCCGCTTGGACCTGGGGCGATCCACCAAATCCTGGAAAGACTCGAAAGATTCCCCTTCGAACAAATCTACGGTGCATGGTGGGGAGCAAACGTTCTCTCAGACGCGAAAGCTGCAGTTGCGCGATCTGCGGAGCGTTATCTGCACTGGATCAACTCATGATCATTGCAACGGCGCATGATGGTCGAAAATTATGGAGGCAGCCGTATCGGCTGCTTTGACCGGATGCAGGCGACACGCCTGCCACTACAGCACAAATTCTCAGTTGATCAGCTGATCGACAATCCGCGGCAGCGCCACCGCAGCTGGCTCGCGCACTAATCGTGTCGCGAACCGCGAAAGAGGCGTTTCCTCGGGATTTACTTCGATGAGCTGGCCTCCACGGCGGCTCGCGCGCAGCGCCCAATCGATGATGTATCCAAATGTTGCTGTCGTTCCCGCCACGATCACAACGCCGCAAGAATCGCGCTGCAAATAGTTCTCAACGCGTTGAGTCTCTCGCGCGGGCAACGGTTCACCGAACCAAACCACGCCCGGCCGCAGCAGCGAATTGCACTCTGGGCATCGCGGAAGATTGCCATCGCTTTCTGAGGTAGGGGCGATTGACCCCAATCGCCCGCTCTCTGGTTCAACTGCTGAAGCGTCGGGCGGTTCGGGTGAACCGCCCCTACCTGCGTACGAAAAATCGCAGTGAGAACATTTGGTCAGGAAAATGTCTCCGTGAATTTGCACCATCTCGGTCTTCGCCATGCCAGCGCGCTCGTGCAGATCGTCCACGTTTTGTGTGACGAGCAGGAATTCACCCGCACGCTGCGCGAGCCTGGCAATCGCTTCGTGCCCGGCATTGGGCTGCACATTATGAATATGTTGTCGTCGCTCGCGATACCATTTCCAAACTAATTCGGGATCGCGCGCGAACGCCTCCGCTGTCGCCAATTTTATCGGATCCAAATTGCGCCAGTATCCATCTTTGCCGCGAAAGGTCGGAATCCCGCTTTCAGCCGAAACACCTGCCCCTGTTATGACCAGAACACGCACCACATAAGATCGACAATAACCGACAATTTCCAAGTCGGTCGCTGCAAGACTTGGTGCGATTACGAGAGTTAATGTTGCTAGCACCGTGTCGGCTTGCCACACTCCACGCCATGAATGACCAGGAAATCGAATCCGGCGCCATCCGGGAAATTGAGCCAGAGGTACGAACGCTGTTTACAAAGCTGGTGGAACACGATCCGCGGGAGGCGGCCAAAATGTTGGAGCCGTATCCAGACGAGTTTGTCGTCCAAATGCTGGAGCTGTTAAACCCGGCGTCGGCACTGAAGATTCTTCAACGCTTCAATCACTCTCGAAGACAAACCATTCTCGCCACCGCTTCGCCTGAAACCAATAAGCAATGGATGAGAAATCAAACGTATCCGGAGCGGACGATCGGACGATTGATGCAGCCGCCATTGGCGGTTTTCCGTCCGCAAACGACAGTTGCCGAAGCAACCGAACAGATTCGGCGGCTCGCCAGGAAAGCAATTATTACCTACGGGTTTGTCACGGATGAGCAGGAGAAACTCCTTGGAGTCGTTGTGATGCGCGACATGCTCCTTGCGCATAGCAGTCAGCGTCTTGAGGAAGTCATGCTGAAGGACCCATTTTACCTGACTCCAGAGATGTCGCTCCCAGATGCGATGAGAGCGGTACTAGTTCGGCATTATCCGGTGTATCCAGTCTGCGAGAAAACCGGACGACTCCTGGGCCTGTTGCGCGGCCAGATGCTGTTTGAGGCCGAGGCGATCGAATTAAGCGCGCAACCGGGCGAGATGGTCGGCGTGGAAAGTGAGGAACGGCTTACCACGCCATGGCTCCGGAGCTTGAAATTTCGCCATCCCTGGCTGCAGGTAAATTTATTCTGCGGGCTGCTTGCAGCGGCGGTGGTGGGTTTTTTTCAAGAGACAATCGACCGCATCATTGCGCTGGCAGTATTTCTGCCAGTGCTTATCGGTCAGGCAGCAAACACCGGCGTGCAGGCGCTGGCGGTTTGTTTACGCGGGATGACCCTGGGCGACTTGAGGTCGGGCAGACAACGAACGCTTCTGATAAAGGAAATGTTGCTTGGAACTTTAAACGGAGCGTTGACCGGCGTAACAGGCGGGGTCGCGATGTTCGTCTTTGCAACAATGGTGAAAAGCCACATTGCCTTGATGCTAAGCTTTGTCGTGTTCTTGGCTATTACCGTCAGTTGTTGTCTTAGCGGCGTAGCTGGTGCGATGGTGCCGTTGGCTCTCAAGAAATTTGGGGCTGATCCTGCGACGGCGTCCAGCATCGTTGTAACAACTTTCACTGACGTTGGCTGTTTGCTCGTCTTTCTTGGGCTCGCGGCCTTGTTGATTTAGGCAGTCACAAGTAGCAGCTAGAAAAAGATCGCCCTATCGCCAGCGAACCTCTATCACTCGTTTGCCATGCAAAAACGAACCTTTACCCTGACAATCCTCACCCTGTTCATCTCATGCGGTTTTGGGCTCAGCGCACCTGACACCCCAGAAACCCGCCGCAAGGAAGCCGAGCGTTACCTTCAGGCTACTCCGCCGAAAGCCCTGTTCGAGGACATGGCCGAGAAGATGTCCGCGAATCTTCCGCCCGACCAACGCGAACAATTTAAGAAGCTGATGACTTCGCAACTCGACATCGCGGCGTTAACGAAAGCGATGTTGGATGCAATGGTGAAGGATTTCACCACCGAGGAGTTGAAAGCATTGGCAGATTTTTATGGTTCACCCGTCGGGAAATCGGCAATGCAAAAGTTCGGCGTCTATATGGCAGACATAATGCCAACAGTCGAGGCGGAGATTATGAAAGCACAGGCGAAGCTGAACCAATCACTTCCCAATTCGTCGCCGAAATAACGTAAACGCCTCGGTGGATCAACGACTTCGTTACGTCAGGTTCTGATTCGCCGTTGCTGATTTCGGATGTTTGTACGAAAGCCAAAGAAATATGAATCCGACGGCGGGTATGAGGATATCACTGGGAAGAACTAATCCGACATTCCCCGGCGAAAAATTATGCGCCGCGATCATCTGATAGACATGACCCCCAGCCGCGCCCAATGAGAAAGCGGCGGGCGGAATAAACGTTGCGACTCGAAACGGGAAGCTCGCCTTGTAAGCAAGGACTCCTGCTATACCAACGCCGAGACTTGCAAATCCCACTTCCGCCTGAAACGGACTGTTTTCCCAGCCGATAAACTTTGCCGCTATATCACCGAAGAAAACATGGAAAACAAAATTCACCAGATTGCTTATGCCTACCGGGAAAAGCATGTAGTAAGACAGGAATACCTCGGCAACCGTGTTAATTTTTAGCGGCTTAGGCTTCCTTAGCACTGATATCCAAGCTGCCGCCAAACCGATGATAAATAGGGTGAAAAAATAATTGCCGATTAAAAGAAACAGAAAGAAAAATAATTTCGAATCGTTCATTCGAACGACAGGTTATCTGAAACAAATCCTGTAGGGCAAGCGCATCGCTAGGGCTGGAGCTTCAGGGAACTCTAATTACTCGGACTTAGTTTTCACAGGCTCTGCAGACTTGCTCGTTTCACCTGAAAGCAGATCTACACGAATGGGTGGGTCGGTCGGCAACACAGTTGGGCCTTCCCATCGAAGGAAGCCAGCTGGCGCGGGATTTGTCAGCCAAACGTTTGTGTCGGGTACATCAACGAACAATTTCGCAAGGAAAAAAATTTCCGGATGAACGATGAAGCGATCGCCTTTGAGTGAACGGTTGGACATTCTTATTCGGTCAAGCCCAGCGTGGGAGATTGTTACTGTGACAACCTGTGGGCTAAGCGACTTTCTTGCCATTGATACTGCACAGAGCCGGATAACCATGCGCTGCTCCCGCTGGCTCGGTCACTTCAAGTGCAAAGATCGATGTGGCTCAGAATCCCGCCGCAAAGATTGAGAAAAGGCCCGCCCATTTTTTCACCAGCACGTATCTCACTAGAGTCGGTATCGCTAAGCGCGATACACACGGCCGCCTCGCCAGGTAGCGTACTTCTGCGATTTGGTAACAGGAAAGTTACCTGTGCGAAATCGAGCTCGACATCTTCAGGATCACCGTTATTATATTTCGAAATGAGCGTCGATATCCTTTATTCGACAGATCTGCGAAGGCTGCTCGCCTTCGCATTGGCGCTCGTTTGGTGGCGATAGAAAGCGACCGTTTCTCAACGGGACGCTGATTTTCTCCCTTTTCTCAAGCGAGAGATCTGGCGTTTGCACCAATGAAACTAACCCAACCTTTGTAAACCTATGTTAATTGTCATGAAACCAGGCGCGGCTCCGCAGGAAGCCGACGCCGTTATAAACGCGATCCAGAAAATCGGGCTGCGCCCTCATCCGATGCCCGGCGCGACACGAACGGCCATCGGCATCACCGGCAATCAGGGTCCTATTGATGGCAGGCGTTTTGAAAATCTGCCAGGCGTAGCGGAAGTCATCCGGGTTACCAAGCCATACAAGCTAATCACGCTTGATCTGCGTCCCGAAAAGACAGTCGTGCGAGTTGGGAGCGCCACCATCGGAGGCAACGAACTCGCCATCATCGCGGGACCGTGCGCGATCGAAAACCGCGATCAGGCGTTTGCAGTGGCGAAAGCAGTGCATCAAAGCGGTGCGCGGTTTTTTCGCGGCGGTGCGTGGAAGCCCCGAACGTCTCCCTATGCGTTTCAAGGCCTCGGTGAAAAGGGTTGGCAGATCATGACCGAGATTCGGAAGGCGTTTGGGCTAAAGATCGTCACTGAAGCGCTCGAAGAACATCACATTGATCTGATCGAACGGCATGGCGACGTCATTCAGATCGGTGCTCGGAACATGCAAAACTTTTCACTGCTAAGGCGAGCTGGCCGGTCGCGACTGCCAGTCCTGCTGAAGCGAGGAATGGCTGCAACACTCGAAGAATGGTTGCTCGCGGCGGAATACATCATGGCCGAAGGCAATTACAACGTGATCTTGTGCGAGCGCGGCGTTCGAACTTTCACCCAGCACACGCGTAACACGCTCGATCTTGCTTCCGTACCCGCGATCCGGCGAATTTCTCATCTACCGGTGATCGTGGACCCATCACACGGCACGGGTAGCGCATACATGGTTACTCCCCTCGCCCGGGCCGGCGTGGCTGTGGGAGCGGACGGACTGATGGTGGAAGTGCATGACCATCCAGAAGTTGCGCTTTCCGATGGAGCGCAGGCCCTAACGCCATCGGAGTATACGCAGCTGGTCAAAGAAGTTCGCGCGATCCGCGACGTCACCACTCCGGTTGTTAACCAGGGACGAATCGAAACCAAAGTCGCCTAACGAGTCCCAAGCAATGCTTCTCCTGATCGATAACTACGACTCGTTCACCTACAACCTGGCCCAATATTTTGGTGAGCTTGGGTGCGAGCTTGTGGTTAGGCGCAATGATCAAATCTCGCTTGACGAAATTGCTGCGCTGGCTCCCGGGCGTATCTGTATCTCGCCAGGACCCTGCACACCGCGCGAAGCAGGCATCAGTAAGGACATCATCCTGCGCTTTGGGCCGAAGATTCCAATTCTTGGCGTCTGCCTTGGACATCAGTGCATCGCTGAAGCGTACGGAGGAAACATCATGCGTGCTTCCACTCTTGTGCACGGGAAGTCATCGATGATCAGGCACAATGGCGACGGGCTGTTCACCGATTTGCCCACGCCGTTTGAAGCCGGTCGATATCACTCGCTGGTCGTCGAACGGAGTTCTTTTCCAAAGTGCCTCGAGATCACCGCGGAGAGCGAAGACGGCGAGATCATGGCGTTGCGTCATCGCCAGTTTCCCGTGCACGGCGTGCAATTTCATCCGGAATCAGTCCTCACAAGCGGGGGCAGGAAAATTCTTGCGCGTTTCCTTTTGCATCCTCGAAATCCATGAAACCACAAATCACGCCGAGCATGGACGAGTTCCGCAAACTCGCACGGGGCGGCAATGTTGTCCCTGTCTTCGCAGAGCTTATTGCCGATAAGGAAACGCCGGTCGCGGCATTTAAGACTCTAGACTGCGGCGGTTATAGTTTCCTGTTCGAATCGACTGAGAAAAATGATGTGTCGGGACGCTTCTCGTTTGTCGGAACCGACCCGCGAATGGTGATAAAAAGTCGCGGGCGCGAACTGCGAATCATCGAATCGGGAGAGGAACGGTGGGCTGAAATAAGAGGCGACCCATTGGATGAGGTCCGCAAATTGATGGCGTGCTACAAGTCTGTTTCGCTCCCAGGACTCCCCCGCTTCAGCGGCGGCGCCGTCGGTTTCCTCGGCTATGAGGCGATTCACTTCTTCGAACCAAGAGTTCCGGCTGCGACTGCCGATGAACTTCAATTGCCTGAGATGATTTTCATGATCACCAGCAGTCTTCTCATCTTCGATCATCGACTGCGCACCTTAAAGATCGTCGCGAACGCATTCCTCGATGATGGCCCGGTCGAAAAAGTTTATGCGCAAGCCGTTGAGTCAATCGACGCCATAATGCGGCGGCTTGTAAAACCTGCCGATCTTTCGCTTCTTCCATCTGGAGATTCGAACGCGCAGGAAGTCCGCAGCAATTTTCGTCCAGACGAGTTCAAACGCACAGCGGAACGAGCCAAGGAGTACATCCGTGCGGGTGACATCTTCCAAGTCGTGCTCTCGCAGAGGTTCGAATCCGATTTCAGTGGCGATCCACTCGATTTTTATCGATGCCTTCGTTTCATCAATCCTTCGCCCTACATGTTTTGTCTCAAGTTCGGCGACGATTTTTCACTTGTTGGAAGTTCGCCCGAGATGCATGTGCGATTGACTGGTGATGCGGTCGAGATTCGTCCCCTCGCTGGCACCCGGCCGCGCGGCGCCACCTCTGGGCAGGACCAGAAAAATGCTGTCGAGCTGCTCGCTGATCCAAAGGAACGAGCCGAGCACATCATGCTCGTCGATCTTGCACGCAATGATGTCGGCCGGGTTTCGGAGTTCGGCACGGTGCGCGTGACCGAGTTGATGGAGATCGAGCGCTACAGTCATGTCATGCATATCGTTTCAAATGTCACTGGTCGCCTGCGGGCGGGCTGCACCGGCTTCGACCTGGTCAAAGCAACGTTTCCCGCAGGAACTGTCTCTGGGGCGCCGAAGATTCGGGCCATGCAAATCATCAGCGAACTGGAGGCGACAAGACGCGGTTGTTACGCAGGCGCGATCGGATATTTCGGATTCGAGGGCAATGTCGACTCCTGCATCGCGTTGCGCTGCGCGGTTCTGAAGAGTGAGAAAGCATACTTCCAAGCAGGTGCAGGCATCGTCGCCGACTCAAACCCACTTTCGGAATACGAGGAAACGGTTACTAAAGCGCGCGCAATGGCCAAAGCGCTCTCAATGGCTTCACAGATCAAGCTACCGCGAAATGGCAAACATCGATGCAAGGTAAGCGAGGAGCGCGATTTCGAACTACGCAACCTGACGCTGCGCTTGATGCGGGGTGAGAATCTAAGCCGCGCGGAGGCCGCAAATTTTCTAGGGTGTTTGCTGAATCCGAGTGCTACCGACGCACAGATAGCAGCGGCGCTCACCAGCCTGGCGATAAAAGGGGAAACCTGCGATGAGCTTGCAGGAATCGCCCAAGGAATGCGGGATCGTGCGCTTCCATTGCGATCGCGTCACACGCGTTTCATCGATACAGCGGGCACTGGATCAAGCAGCGTAAAAACTTTTAACGTTTCAACGGCCGCTGCTTTCGTGATTGCGGGCGCCGGGCTGCCTGTGGCGAAACACGGCTCACGAGCAGCCACGTCGCGTTGCGGTAGTGCCGATGTGCTCAAGGCACTGGGCGTCGACACAACCGCTCCGGTCGAGAGCGTGGAGCGCTGTCTCAACGAACACGAAATCTGTTTTATGTTTGCGCCGCTTTTCCACCATGCGACCGCGCGCGTTGCGAATGTGCGCCGCGAGCTCGGGGTATGCACCACATTCAATTTGCTCGGGCCCCTGACTAATCCCGCGCGGGCACCCTTTCAGATCGTCGGCGTCTGCCAGCGCTCTTTACTTGAACGCGTCGCACTAGCCCTTGCTCGTCTCGGTGTTGAGAAAGCGTGGGTCGTGCACGGCGCCGATGGTCTGGATGAGATAACAACTGCGGATAAAACGTACGTCGCCGCGTGCTCGCCCATCGGAAAGGTGGAAACATTTACACTGTCGCCTGAAGACTTTGGATTGGAACGCCAACGCTTCGACGGATTTCGCGAGAATGGGCCGCAAGAAAACGCACGACTGATCCATGCCATCTTGCAGGGTGAAAACACCAAAACAACCAGTGCGGCGCGCAATCTCGTTATTATTAATGCGGCCGCCGCGCTTCATCTCGCGGGCGTTGCTCCGGATCTTCGATCTGCAACGACCCTCGCTCGCGAAAGCATCGACAGCGGAAGAGCGCAACTAAAGCTGCGTGCCCTTGTCCGGGAAACAAACCAACACCAATGAGCAAAAACATTTTCTCTCAGATCCTGGATCGAAAACGAAAGAGTGTAGCGCAGCTGCGAGCGAATCCCTTATCAAGAGACTTTCGCGAGCGCGCATTGGAAATTCGAAAGAAGGCTGATCCGCATCGATTGCTGCGAGCGCTGGAGTCGGACCGACAGCGACTGAACATTATCGCGGAGTTCAAACGCAGATCGCCTTCCGCTGGAATTATCCGAGACGATTTGGCCGTCAGCGAGATTGTTGGCTGCTATGAACGCGGTGGCGCCTGTGCGATCTCCGTGCTGACCGACTTAGAATCCTTTGGCGGTTCGATTGTCGATCTTGGCGTAGCTCGATCCAGCACGACGCTCCCACTTTTGCGTAAGGATTTCATCATCGATCCAATCCAAATCTTCGAAGCAGCCATCGCAGGGGCCGACGCCGTGTTGTTGATTGTCGCCGCACTGGATGACGTTTCACTCAAGAAATTGCGCTCTCTCGCCGAGGACGACCTGCAGCTCGATGCGCTCGTTGAAGCGCACACCTCCGACGAGTTGGACCGCGCGCTGAACGCAGGCTCAAAAATCATCGGAGTAAATAACCGCGATCTCAAGACGCTTCGGGTTTCTTTGAGCACAAGCGAACGTTTGATCGGCAAAACGCCGCGCGATCGAATCATGGTTAGCGAAAGCGGATTACAAGACCCGAGGTCGTTGCGGTATCTTCATACACTGGGGTTTCGCGGTTTTCTTATAGGCGAAGCGTTGATGTGCGCGCCTGATCCGGAAATGGCCGTTCGCGATTTGGTTGCCGGTTCTGACGATCACCAACGTTTCGAAGCTGCAACTCGAATTGGCCAACGATGACTCCATTGCAAATCAAGGTTTGCGGCGTCACCAACATTAAAGACGCCACGGCGTGCGCCGACCTCGGCGCCGACATGATTGGCTTTAACTTTTACCGGCGAAGTCCACGCTACGTTGAGCCGACAAGCGTCCGGCGGATTATCGAAGCGATATCGCCCGGAATTTGTACGGTTGGAGTTTTCGTGGATGCCAGCGCCGAGGAAATTCGGAACATCGCGAACACGGCGAGGATTCAATGCGTGCAATTACATGGAATCACATCACCAGATAGATGCAGCGAGTTGGCTCGCGAATTTCGCGTAATCCGAGCGTTCTCGACGGATCCTCACTTCCGACCCGAAGAGGTCTCTTCGTTTGGCGATTGCGATGTGCTCGTTGACGCGCATCATCCGGACCTTCGTGGCGGAACTGGCCTGACGTGTGATTGGCTGGCCGCACGAACAACCCGTGCTTTCGCGCGATTCCTCGTTCTCTCTGGCGGCCTAACTAAACAAAATGTTGGTCAAGCCATAGCAACTGTAGCCCCGCATGCTGTCGACGTTTGCAGCGGCGTTGAAATTGCACCAGGACTAAAAGATCAGGGCGCCCTCGAAGATTTCTTCGTGGCTGTGCGAACGGCCAGTTCTTCGGCGAACGCTTTCACCGCTTCATAAATCCGATGCAAAAATCGCCGATTACAAAGAGCGAGCCGGACGACCAAGGGCATTGGGGTAAGTTTGGTGGCCGATACGTTCCAGAAACGTTGGTCGCGCCACTCGATGAACTGACCAACGAGTTCATGCGCGCGAGAGAAGATCCAAATTTCTGGCGCGAGCTCGACCAACTGCTGCGTGATTATTGTGGCCGGCCAACACCGTTGTTTCACGCGCGCCGCTTAACAGCTCACGCCGGCGGAGCGCAAATCTATTTGAAGCGTGAGGATCTCCTGCACACTGGCGCGCATAAAATCAATAACGCTGCGGGTCAGGCGTTGCTTGCGCGTCGAATGAGCAAACATCGCGTCATTGCTGAGACCGGCGCGGGCCAGCACGGTGTCGCAACAGCGACCGTTTGCGCGTTGTTCGGATTACGCTGTGTCATTTACATGGGCGCCGAAGACGTCCGGCGACAAGCGCTCAACGTTTTCAGAATGCAATTGCTCGGCGCCGAGGTGATCACTGTAAATGCCGGCACGCGCACCTTAAAAGATGCAATCAACGAGGCGCTGCGCGATTGGGTAACGAATCCGCGCGATACCTATTATCTGCTCGGCAGCGCACTCGGTCCGCATCCGTACCCGGTCATGGTACGCGAGTTTCAAAGCGTCATTGGACGTGAAGCGCGCGACCAGATTTTGTCCGCGACCGGAAAATTGCCGCGAGCTCTCGTCGCATGTGTCGGTGGAGGCTCAAACGCGATCGGTTTGTTTCATCCTTTCATTGCAGATGCGGAGGTCCGATTTATCGGTGTAGAAGCCGGAGGTCGCGGAGACTCGTTAGGCCAACATGCTGCGCGGTTTCACAGCGGAGCAGCCAGCGGCGGTGGGCAGATCGGCGTCTTGCAGGGCACGATGTCCTATGTGCTTCAAAATGAAGACGGCCAGATTGCGACGACTCATTCGATCTCGGCCGGCCTCGATTACTCGGCGATCGGCCCTGAACATGCCTTCCTTCACGATAGCGGACGAGCCGAATACATCCGGGCGAGTGACGCCGAGGCGCTCGAAGGATTTCGACTTTGCGCCAAATTAGAAGGAATCATCCCTGCGCTGGAAACGTCACATGCGATCGTGCCTGCGATTTCCATCGCGCGCGAATTGTCGCAAGACGATTCCATTATCGTCAGTCTCTCCGGACGCGGCGACAAAGACGTCCAACTCGTTGCAGATCTGCGAGCGGAATGAGTCGGTTAAGCGACACATTTGTCGAGCTCAAGCGCGCCCGGCGTGGCGGATTCATCCCATTTATTACAACGGGCGATCCGGATCTGGTAACCACGGAACTTCTGCTCGTTGAACTGGCGGCCGCCGGGGCCGACATCATCGAGTTGGGTGTGCCTTTCAGCGATCCGGTTGCCGACGGCGCCGTGATTCAGCGCGCATCCGAGCGCGCGCTGAGGAAAGGAGTGACACTCTCCGACGCACTAATATGCGTTTCGAATGCAAGGAAACACATCGACGTACCAGTTGTACTATTCAGTTATCTCAATCCGCTTTTAAGATTTGGTCGGGATCGGCTACCAAAAGAAGCCAGAAAGGCCGGTGTGGACGCCGTGCTTTTTACCGATCTGATTCCTGAGGAAGCAACAACTTGGAACAAGGCATTTCGTGACCAAGGCCTGGATCTGATTTTTCTCGTCGCACCTACGACGTCGGACGACCGTCTAAAGCGCATTGCTCAGGAGGCTAGCGGATTCATTTACGCGGTTTCGCGCACCGGCGTCACCGGCACGCAAGATGAAATGCCCTGTGACGCCGAGAGTCTCGTAAAACGTGTACGCGCCGCGAGCGACCTGCCCGTCGCGGTGGGATTCGGTATCTCAAAGCCAGAACAAGTTCGCCAGGTCTGGCGCTTTGCGGACGCGGCGGTGATTGGGAGCGCTATTGTGAGTCAAGTCGAGAAACTTGCCGGGTCGCCGGATTTAGTAGCCCGCGTGGGCGAATTCGCGCGATCGTTTGTCGAATCCAGATCAGTTGATCAATAACGTAACGCTTCGCGAAGACTTTCCACTCGGTTAAGCTGACAAGCCTGCGGGACGAGGAATGCTCACATTATCTCGGGCAAAATATCCTCGCTCGCTCGCTGAACCGAGGGGACTTTGGGTAAGGCCTTCGCTAGGACTTCGACTGATAGGCCGATCCGGTGATCGCCGGATTGTGAGACAATCGTTACAGGGCATGTTTTGGTATGACGCTCATTTCATTGGTCGGATTCTGCGATAACGAAAAACTGCACGTCCTTCAACGCCTCGATCAATTCCGGGAGTGGCGCTCACTGGACGACAACCGTTATTGCCTCGTTTGCGGTGAAATCATCACTGGGCGCGAAATCCGTGTTATTAGAGATGTTTTGTCAAGGAAGCCACAACGCCTTGCTTGTCCGACGAAAGATTGTAACGCGGTTCCCATGGAATGGGTACAGCCGACAGATGACGTCTTGATAAAAATCGCGATGGTAGAGCTAGAGTGTTCTCACCTTCGACTCATGACCCGAGCAGGTCGCACTTTGCGATCTCTGTCGCAAAAAAGGGCCCGCAAGACCATCGGTGGAAACGACGCCTGAACGGCATTCGCATTAAATTTGCGAGACTGAGACGCGCGTTGGCAGCGCGGAATATATCCCCTCTACGGTTCAAATCTTAGACGCAAGTCCGCGCGGGACAACACGAACCAATTCGGTCGGCGGCGCTGGCAATCATTTTTCTACGCGCAAACCTCCGGTCATCTTCGAACCGTACCTTGGTATCCATTCAGCAAAAAGGAATCAGCCCATGAAAATAACAAGAATAATCGCTGCAATAACAGTTAGCGCCGGCCTCATGCTCGGACCGGCTGCTCTGGCCCAGGAGGAGACTCCCGTGGATATGAAGGACGTACCGTCCCCGGCACAAACCACGATCAAGGAAAAGGCTGGGAGCGATCAGATTCTTCGGATCGCAAAGGAGACTCGCAAGGGTAAGGAATGCTACGACGCGGTCGTGAACAAGAATGGGAAGGAAATGGCGATCCGGGTCGACGCCGAAGGCAAATTCCTCGGCACTCATCCCGAGAAGGCGGAGAAAAAGGAAAAGAGCAAGAGTTATTAATCAGCGTCGGTCTTAACCGTCGGCTCTTTTTCAGGCAAGCGAACGGGCTCGTCGTTCAACAGGCGTTTTACGTACGTTGATGGCAACGAAGCTGTTCGGCAGGGACGTTTTGCACACTGCCTTAAGGACCAGTCACCTCTAAGGAAGTGAGCAATCCTGTTGGGAAATGCGACCAGCGCGCCTTCGAGAATCGTCAATAGATTGATGGGAGATCCGCGAAACGTCGCGCACGCTAAGAAAGTCAGCCAGGAGAAGCATCATAGGGAGAAGCATGCTGCAAAGCCTGGTGCGGCTCCGTCGCAACGCACTAAGAAAGCTCAAATCGAAACGAAAGCTCCGCCTGTGCCCGAAGGCAACGCTTTCAAGACCGAGCCCGAGAAGCCGGCTCAACCGGCGGATTCAGCTCACTTGGAGAAATCGCTTGCCGTTCTTTCCAACCTTAAGGACTTGGAATTTCATTCACGCGCGAACATCGAAAAGTTGGCTGAACTCAGCCTGACGATTGAAGAGGAGCTCAAACAAAAGCCGTTCGCCGAGGCCATCGGCGCGGTCTATGCAGCGCAGGATGCATTTCAGTCTAAGATCGTAAAGCTAATTGAAGACTACGAAGCGGAATGCACACGTTTGTCGGGCGGTGCCTGACATCCGGTTCCGATCATCCGGAGACTTGGATTTTTTTTGCAGTATTTTTTTCGTGCCAACGAGCAGTCAGTTTCGAACAATAGGCGGAAGTGAGCAGTCGAAACTTAGCAGACATGAAGACGAAATATCTAATAACAGTAGCAGCTGTCTCCGGTGGCCTCTCGCTGGGAGTTGCCCAGGCAGCGCAAGAAAAGGAACATCAGGAACAGACTATCAACAGTTCTGAAGTTCCAGCCGCGGTGCAGTCAGCTGCCCAGACACAGGCACAAGGCGCAACCATTGTCCGCTGGGAAAAGGAAGGCGCCAACTTTGAAGCCGTCATCAACAAGAACGGCAGGCAGATTGGCCTCGAAATCGATCCCAGCGGCAAGGTGCTGAGCAAACACAACGAAGCCAAAGAGCACAAGCAACAGGGCGCGAAATATTAAGCGTTGGGTGGATCGCGTTAAGCTAGACGCGATTGGGGTGAAAGCGCGGCGAAGATGGATTGTCTCTGACATCGTCTTCGCCGCCTTTGCGCCGGTAGGTCGCGTCACTCCCTGCGCGCCGTCATCTGCACCTCAAGCGTGCCCGCGAATGATCGAGTAGATTATTCCACCGAGCATTGCTCCAACGGCTACCAAAGCGACATCGCGCTTCAGAAAGGCGATCAGAAGAAAGGAAATCACCGCGATACCAATAGTGGGCCAGTCAATAAGCGCCTCGGGAATCAAGTCCAGAGATACAACTGCGATGATGCCGACGACTCCCGCACTGACCCCAGCGAGGAAGGCTTGAATCGGACGATTCTCCCGAACCTTTTCAATATAATGCGCGCCAGCAATTACAAAAATGAATGATGGCAGGAAGACGAAGAATGTCGCTAACACCGCTCCCGGCAGACCGCCGGCAAGATAACCGACAAATGTTGTGAACAACATGAATGGGCCGGGCGTCGCGATGCTGAGAGCGACGCCATCGAGCAATTGGCCATCCGAAAGCCAATGATATTGCGCAACCGCTCCTTGTTGCACAAAGACAAGAGACGCATAGGCGCCGCCGAAACTCAGTAATCCGGTTTTAAGAAACAGCCAGGCGACTTGGAGCCATCGAAAATCGAGTAACGGAAGCGTCAGGCTCAGTCCGCCAATCACCACCGGCAACGTCGGCCCAGCCCTTCCTGGCAACGGTAATCCTCGGTCGACGATCAGATTCAGCGCACCGGCGATCAGGAGAATCAGCAGAAAGTTGATTCCGGCAAAACGCATTCCGACGAATGCGCCGACAAGTAAGATTGCCAGAAAAAGATTCCGAATAGCAGCGCGGCCAAGCTTGATAATTCCGGCGGCGATGATGCCGAGTACCGCTGGTTTCAAAACGTAGAGTGCGTTTGTCACTTGCGGCAGCGCACCATATTTAACGTAGAGCCAGCTCAGTACAATCATGGCGATCGCGCCCGGCAAAATGAAAGTGAGGCCCGCGAGAATTCCACCCAACCGCTTACGTTTCAAATAGCCGACATAGATAGCTAACTGCAACGCCTCCGGCCCAGGCAGCATATGGCAGAAAGCCATGATGTTGACGAAACGTTCCTTGGTTAACCAGCGGCGCTTTTCCACCATGTGATTGAACATCATGGTGATCTGCGCAACCGGGCCGCCGATATTAACGAAACCGAGAAAGAGAAAATAGAGAAACACTTCGCGCCACCGCGGCATCTGATGGTCCCCGCCGCAGTCGTTTTGCTCTCGATGCGTTTTTATCATCGCCGCTGCAGAAAAGCGTACAGTGCATCAAAGCATTCGAAGCCACGGCGCAGGATTTCTTTGTCCGGCAATCCTTCTTTGGCCCAGCCTTTGAGCACGCGATCAATTCCCACTGCCTCCACGCGTTGGAATCTCGCGTCATCCAAATCCGCGTCGTGAATCATTTCGCCAATCTTCGCCAGCGATTTGTCAGAAATCGCGAACCGCCTGACAAGAGTTTCAAACGTGCAGCAATTCCCATGATGCGAGAATTCCGCGTCGAGCATGTCGAACGGGATCGCGCTTGGAAAAGTGTCTGTACTGGATGCAAAAACAAATTTAGGTTTGCGGTCGATAAACTTCGAGATCAGCCACGCGGATCCCACACGGTCAATCTCCGGTCGCGGACGCGTCAGCCAGGTTTTCCCCTGATATTGCGTGGCGTCCAGCGTTTCCAGCTGGCGCACACGCTTTGGCCCTGTCGCGCGCCGCAAGAGCATCGCGATATCATGTCCACGTGGACTATCGAAGAAATCTACTTTGCGAATTTCTCGAAACTGGCCGGTTAGGCGTTCAAGTTCTGATGTCGCCATTGCTGCATCCATCTTCCTTTGACGCGCGATGAATGCTTGGAGCGATTTTCGTAGCTGCGCGTAATCCTTTGCGCGGGCATCGTTGAACATCGCGACGACTTTCTCCCTGGTCAGACCTTCGATTTCCTGCGCACGAACCAGAGTGGAATCGCCGCCATAATCTCGAATCTGCTGAGCCAGCCATTGGAACTGTTCGTATTGCGCCGGTTGATCAGGCAGCAGGTAGGTCGAGGTCGTAATCTGGACAGCACCCAGCTTTTTCAAACGTCGCCACACAGCTACGCGCTCGGTGTTGCGATTTGTTGGCAGGCTGAACAACAACAATAGCCACGAGGTCGGTTTCATCGCATTGCATGCTGGAGGATGTAATATGTATTGCAAATAATATTTGCACTTACATCCAAGTGGAGTTTCGTCTTCGAAACAGCATAAGTAATCATCAATCGAGGAGGTTTAACAGATCACCATGAAACGAACGAACCTAGTGATTACAACAATCGTAAGCGCGGGACTCGCATTAGGCGTGATCGCGCAAGCGAAAGAAAGGGAACACGAAGAGCAAACTATCAATAGCTCTGATGTGCCAGCCGCGGTGCAGCAAGCTGCGCAGGCCGAGGCAAAAGGCGGAACCATTGTCCGCTGGGAAAAAGAGGGTGCCAACTTCGAGGCCGTCATCGAAAAGAATGGCAAACAAGTTGGCGTCGAAATGGATGCCAGCGGCAAAGTGCTTAATAGACACAACGAGGCCAAAGAGCACAAAGAAAAAGGCGAGAAGCATTAAGAGTGCTCCCGAATGTGATCAATGGCTCTGTAGCGACGTAACCGTTACAGAGCCAGTCACTGATAGATGAACAAACCGTTGTTTCTTATTTGCGCGATTTCTTGTGCAACAATACACATCGCATCAGCTACACTCGATACCGCTAAAATTGACCAAATCACCGGGCTAAAGGGCAAGCTCAACGAAAAAGAAGGCGTTTATAAGGTCACTTTCCCACGCAACGACGTGACAGTTGCCGTGGATGGATGGACGATGCCGCCATTCATGGGCCTCGGGACCTGGGCGGCCTTCACCGAGGCGCCAAACGGCGCCATGGTAATGGGCGACACCGTTCTTTTTGAAGACGAAGTAAACGCCGCGATGTCAGCCGCGCTCGACAACGGTCTAAACGTGACCGCGCTTCACAATCATTTCTTCTTCGATCAACCAAAAGTCTTTTTCATGCACATCGAAGGCGAAGGCACAGTCGAGAAGTTAGCAAACGCGATTAAGGGAGTTTACGACGCCGCGAAGGCGATCCGCAGCAAAGCCGCGAAACCCACTCAGTCGTTTTCTGTCGCTACCAAGGGTTCGCTACCTGAGAAAAGTTCCGTCACTGCTGCGCCTCTTGACAAGGTCTTCGGAACGCAAGGTGAATCCAAAGACGGAATGGTAAAATTCACGTTTGGTCGTCCGGCAAAAATGCACGGGGTTAACATCGACAAGGATATGGGCGTGAACACATGGGCGGCGTTCGCAGGCAGTGATGACAATGCGATCGTCGATGGCGACTTCGCCGTAACAGAAGACGAGTTGCAACCCGTTTTGAAATCTCTCCTCAAAGAGAAGATCAATATCGTCGCGATCCATCAACACATGACGCACGAAGAACCGCGCATCATGTTCTTCCACTACTGGGGACGTGGCCGCGCGAAAGATTTGGCAAACGCCGTCAAAGGCGGATTTCTGATTGGTGGACTGCTTGGTGTTAGTTCACCGTTGCAAAATTGAGCGCGTCTTTGTTGAACACCTCAGCATGACATTGCGCAATAGAGTTTTGCTCGTTAGTAACTCGACGGATTATGGCCGTGGCTATCTCGATCACGTTGAATCTGAGATCAAAAGCTTCCTGGGCAGCGCACGACGCGTCCTGTTTTTTCCCTTCGCTCTACATGATTGGGACGCTTACACCGCCACGGCCAGAAAGCGGTTTGAAGTCATGGGTTACTCTCTCGACTCCGCGCATCAAACAGCGGTTCCACGGAAAGCAGTCGAAGAGACGGACGCAATCTTTATCGGAGGAGGCAACACCTTCCGACTACTCAAGGCTCTTGAGGATCTTGATCTCATTGAAGCTGTTCGCCGGAAGGTAAACAGCGGCGCGCCGTACATCGGCAGCAGTGCCGGTTCAAATATTGCAGGGCCGACAATCAAAACCACAAAGGACATGCCAATTGTTCAGCCGCACTCGTTCGATTCACTCGGCCTGGTACCTTTTCAGATTAGTCCTCACTATCTCGACCCCGACCCGAATTCCACTCACATGGGAGAGACCCAGGAAGAACGAATTCTGCAATTTCTCGAAGAAAATGACACACCAGTCGTGGCCATGCGCGAGGGAGCCTGGTTGTTGTGCAATGGAAGCACCGTCACATTGAAAGGCCAAGCAGGAGCGAGAATTTTTCGTCGCGAGCGCACTCCGGTTGAAGTTGCGCCCGGCACAGAAATCTCCGAATTCGTGGAACAACCGAATGCAATTTGAAGGAACGCTCTTAGTGCGTCGTAGCGACATCGAAAAGCTGCTGAGTCCGCGCGACTCCATCAAAGCGGTACACGAAATTTTCCGGCTGCAAGGAGAGGGAAGGATTCCAGCGCCTGAAATTCTTGGCGTAAAGGCTCCGAGTGGCGGACTGCATATTAAAGCGGGCCGGCTGCCGGCGGATCGGGATTATTTTGTCGCGAAACTCAACGCGAACTTCCCGGACAACAATACGCGCTTTGGTTTGCCGACTATTCAAGGCGTGATCGTCGTATTCGACGCGACAAACGGCGCCCCGCTGGCGGTTCTCGATTCAAGCGAGATTACACTTAAACGCACTGCGGCCGCATCAGCAGTCGCAGCAAAATATCTAGCCCGAGCGGATTCATCAGTCGCAACGATTTGTGGCTGCGGACAGCAGGCGCGGGCACATCTTCGTGCCGTTCTTCTGGTTCTACCGTTAACGAAAATCTATGCGTTCGATGTCAACGAACGCGCAGCGATTGATTTCAAAAACGAACTTTTGACCGAGCTAAAAGTCGACATCGAACCGGCGTCGGCTTTGGCAGATGCGATTCAGAAGAGCGATATTTGCATCACCTGTACAACTGCAAATGAATTCCTCGTGCCTAAAGAAGTTGTCCGGCCCGGCACTTTTATCGCAGCCGTGGGCGCGGACGCTGAACACAAACAGGAAATCGATGCCGCATTAATCAGCTCGGTAAAAGTTGTAGTCGACAGTTTGGCGCAATCCTGTGCAATCGGCGACGTGCACCACGCGATCGATCAAGGCCTCATGAGGAAAGAAGATGTTTACGCAGAGCTCTGCGAAATCGTTTCAGGCCAAAAACGTGGCCGCATCGCTGACGATGAGATCATCGTTTTCGACAGCACTGGCGTCGCTATCGAGGACGCGGTGGCCACAGCCGTCGTTTATAAGAGAGCGCTCGCAAACGGCATCGGCACTAAGTTCGATTTTGCAGCTTGAGGCCATGAAGGCTCACGAAGCACGCGGGGTTAGGCAACTCTCGCAGTTTGACAACGCATAACATCCAAGATCCAAGGCGCAACGGCGAATGTATCGCCGGGCGAGTCAAATTTAGAGATTCCTCGACTCCGCTCTGAATGACATATTGAATAATGATGCCCGTTCTGCTCTTTCGAATTGCAGCTGCGCTTTGTTTTCTTGCGGTCGGGCTGGGCGCTTTCGGGGCGCATAGCCTCAAGCAAATACTCGAAAGTCACGCAATGGTCGATGTGTGGAATAAAGCTGTGCTTTATCATTTCATTCACGCGGTTGTGCTGCTGGTGCTCGCGCTTTTCGGAGCTGCAAATCGCAGCGCGTGGTGGTTACTCTTTGCTGGCATTCTCATTTTTAGTGGCAGTCTGTATTTCATGGCACTAACAAATCTTCGTTGGCTCGGAGCAATTACACCCATCGGTGGTCTTTGTTTTCTTGCAGGCTGGGCGTGGCTGGCGATCGCGCCGCGCATTTAGGCCAATTGAATTGAAAGCGCTGAACACGTTGTCCCTTGGGCGTTTGACACAACAGACTGTTCCAAGGGACCTCTTCTGATATAATATCGGTTCGATGTTTGACGCACTGTCGGAGGCAGAGCGAGATGCGATCACAGCGGTCGTATTCGTCGGAACGTTTTTTATCGCGTTCGGCATCGGCCGGTTCTTAAAGCGCCGCGCCGGAGTGAAGCTGGGCCTTCTCTACCGGCTTTTCTGTCTGATGCTGGCATTCTATGCCGCGATAGCTGTCTACGGCGTTCACGCATCCTGGAGAAATCACATCGGCGCGGCAGTGATTTTGTTAAGTACGGCGCTCGTTGTAGCGCTGGTGAACCGATATGTGTGGGACCTTTATTATGAGAAGAAGCGCCAGACAACGATTCCTCATTTTCTCCGCGAGGTCGTTAGTGGGATCATTTTTTTGATCGTACTCCTTCTGGTTCTGAGTTACGGCTACCATGCCGAAGCGCAGTTGAAAGGAGTCCTGGCCGGCTCGGGTGTTGTTGCAATTATCGTCGGCTTCGCTGGACAGAATCTTTTCGCGGGGATCATCGGCGGCATATCGATTCAAATTAACCGGCCTTACAAGGTCGGGGACTGGTTGCAGGTGGGTGACCGCTTTGCCGAAGTAAAGGAGATCAACTGGCGTTCGACCCGCTTATGCACAAACGACGACATCTATCTCGATATCCCGAACAACGAGATGGTGAGTCATCAGATCGTCAACCTCCATTATCCGACGGAAGTCCACGCGATGCGGATTCGGGTTGGAGTTGAGTACAAGAACCCCCCTAATCGCGTGAAAGACGCGCTGGTACGCGCTGCTCAAAGCGCGCGGAACGTTTTGGCGGATCCTCCGGTAAAAGTCTTTCTCGTCGACTTTGCGGATTTCGCCGTGATTTACGAGATCAAGTACTACATGGGCAATCACTCGCGAATCAACGAGACCAACGACTCTGTGCGCACGAACGTTTGGTATGAGCTCAAACGCCAGGGGATCACGATTCCCTTTCCCATTCGCACGTTGCGCGTCGAGCGCAAAGCGCCGCCGCGAGTGCAGGAGGAACAAGAGGAAGCGAAGGCCATTTTACGCGACGAAGCCTTATTTGAATGTTTGTCGGACGAGCAAATCGACAGCCTGGTGCAGCAGTCACGGGTCAGTCATTTCGGTCGCGGCGAGCGCGTGATCCGGGAAGGCGCCGAGGGTGACTCCATGTTTGTTTTGCTGCGCGGAGCGGCAGAGGTTTCGATTTCGAAAAACGGCACTTCAATCCCAGTGGCCACCTTGAAGGCGCCCGATTGTTTTGGCGAAATGTCTCTTCTCACAGGCGAACGCCGGACTGCAACGGTGCGCGCCGAGACCGATTGCCAGGTGATGGAGATTGGCAAGCCAGTTATGGCAGAGCTGCTTCGGACTGCGCCCGATTGCCTGGAGCGGCTCAGCGAATTGCTCGCCAAACGGAAAATGGAAACCGAAGGTCTGCTAAAAGAAGCAGTCTCCCACAGCCAGAGCGCGAGCAAAGAACGCGAATACCGGGCGACCTTCCTGCACCGTTTGCGGACGTTTTTCGAATTGTAGGGCGGGCGCATTGCTGCCGCACAGCGGCTCGTGCGATCAAGCGCCTAGTCAAAGCGACGTGGCTGTGAGGTATACCAAAAAAACTCCAATTCAGGGTTTTCGAATTTGTTTCAATAACGAATTGCCAGTAGATGAAAACCCATTAAAGTCCCCAGCTTTCAGCCGGAACACTCATGAGCATTTTACTCGGCCTAACGATCCTCGACTCGGGGGTGCCATTCTCGATGGTGTGCGCCGTAATCGGTCTCGTGGCCGCATTCATTTTGATTGCCATTGTGATTCGTTCTCCATCGGGCAACGAGCGAATGCGACAGATCTCTGGCGCGGTTCAGGAGGGCGCGAAGGCGTATCTGAATCGCCAGGTGATCACCATCAGTTCCATCGCAGTTATCATTTTTATTTTGCTTTTTATTTTCAAAGACCGTTCCACGGCGATTGGCTTTTTGATCGGTGCGTTTTGTTCGCTTTCGGCAGGTTATATTGGGATGCGCATCGCGGTCATAGCTAATGTGCGCACGACCCAAGCCGCAAGCGTCTCGATAACCAAGGCTCTGCGAATGGCATTCAACGGCGGTGCGGTGACGGGTCTGCTCGTCGTGGGACTCGCACTTTTGTCGGTAGCGATTTTCTACACTGCCGTTTCACATATTGCCGGGCCACAGATAGCGGTCAGCAGCCTGGTGGGTCTCGCTCTTGGGGCTAGCCTTATCAGCGTATTCGCAAGGCTTGGCGGCGGTATTTACACCAAGGCCGCCGATGTCGGCGCGGATCTTGTTGGCAAGATCGAGAAAGGCCTGGAAGAAGACGATCCGCGCAATCCCGCCACGATTGCAGATAATGTCGGCGACAATGTCGGGGATTGCGCGGGCATGGCCGCCGACGTGTTCGAGACCTACGCGGTGAGTTTGATTGGCGCGATTTTGGTTGGCGCGCTCACGTTGCCGGGAAATCCTGCGGCAGTGGTTTATCCTTTCGTGCTCGGCGGGATCTCCGTTCTGGGCGCAATCTTGGGCGTTCTGTTTGTAAACTTTGCAGGGGGCAAACCGGCCAATGTGCTGATGGGCGGCGTAGTCACCAGTGCAATCATTTCGGCCGTTCTTTTCTGGCCGGCCACACATTATTTATTCCCGACCGGGATCGTGGTGAGCGGGCAGCTGCGCACACCAACGCAATTGTACTGGGCGTCGGTAGTCGGACTGATCATGACCGCCGTCGTCGTGGTGATCACCAATTACTACACATCGATGCGTTATCGGCCGGTGCAAAAAATTGCCCAAGCTTCAGAGACAGGTCATGCAACGAACATCATCGCCGGACTCGCGGTTGGTCAGCACGCCACCGCGTTGCCTGTAGGTTTTATCGCAATTGCTATCTTGCTGAGCTTTCACTTTGGCGGCCTTTACGGAATCGCCATCGCCGTGATGGCGATGTTGTCGATGGCCGGCATCATCATCTCGCTCGATTCGTTCGGTCCTATTACCGACAATGCCGGCGGCATCGCAGTAATGAGCAATCTGCCGAAGGAGATACGCAACGTCACGGATCAACTCGACGCCGTGGGCAACACGATGAAAGCGGTGACCAAAGGTTACGCGATTGCTTCAGCCGGTTTGGCCGCTCTGGTTTTGTTCGGGTCGTATGTGCAGGAGCTTACGGACCACGTGACACGCAACGGCAAACCATTCGTGTTCGAGTTTTCACTCACCGACCCGAAGGTGATCATCGGCCTGTTCCTTGGAGGATTGCTTCCATTCGTCTTCACCGCGTTCAGCATGGACGCGGTAGGTAAAGCCGCGGGCGCGGTCGTACGCGAAGTGCGGCGGCAACTGCAGGCGCATCCTGGTATCATGACCGGCCAGGACACGCCTGAGTATGGCACGTGTGTGGACATCGTGACCAAAGCGGCGTTGCGCGAGATGATCGTGCCGGCACTGCTGCCGCTGATCTTCGTGGTAGCTGTGGCGGTGATTCCACAATTAGGTCCGGTCGTTCTCGGAGGATTGCTGGTGGGGACGATTGTTACCGGCTTATTTGTTGCGATTGCCATGACATCAGGCGGCGGCGCGTGGGATAACGCGAAAAAATTTATCGAAGAAGGAAATCTTGGCGGCAAAGGCTCGTTTGCACACGCCGCAGCGGTAACAGGCGATACTGTGGGCGACCCTTACAAGGATACCGCCGGTCCCGCGATCAATCCCATGATCAAGGTCGTCAATATTCTGGCGATCTTAATCATCCCAATTTTCTTTTAGAGCGGGGCCGACACGCGTGCTCTGTTATTACCGGCTAAAAACGCTTGGTTTTGCCAAAAACGCGTGGCACACTCGGGCGCTCTCGCTCCATGCCTAGCGTTTCAGCCTCGCCCACACGACTCAAGTTTTGGGGGACGCGCGGTTCCATTTCGGTACCGGGGTCGAGCACACTGCGTTACGGTGGCAACACCACCTGCGTCGAGGTGCGTGCAGATGACGAGATTATCGTGCTCGATGCCGGGTCCGGGATTCGTTCCCTTGGGATCGCGTTGGAAAAAGAATTCCAGTCGCAACCGATCAAACTCTCGCTGTTGATCACGCATGCTCATTGGGATCACATCCAGGGGTTGCCCTTCTTTGCGCCGGCGTACGAAAAGAAAAATGAAATCTGCGTACGCGGCTACGACGGCGTCGATACCAACTTTGGCAATATCATGGCTGAGCCGATGAAGGCGCCGTTTTTCCCGATCGCGATGCGCGAACTTTCTGCCAGGATCGACATTAAAAAACTAACGAAGATGGAGTTCTGTCTCGGAAAAGTGCAGGTTCGCGCCAGATTCGTAAATCATCCCGGGGTTTGTGCTGGCTATCGTGTGTTTACCAGCGCTGGCTCATTCGCTTTCCTGCCGGACCACGAGCCGTATCGATTTCTCCACTCCGCAAAGGCCAATCACATGAATCCGGAAGAAGCAAAGAAAACTGGGGAAGAGGAGCGAATCGGCCTCGTCAAATTTCTTCACGGGAGCGATCTTCTGATTCTCGACGCGCAATACACCGACGCGGAGTACGAAAAGCACATCGGATGGGGGCACGGATCGGTTTCCAGCGCCGTCTCGCTCGCGCTCGATGCGGAGGTCCGCAGGCTTTTGCTTTTTCATCACGATCCAAGTCACGAAGACACAAAGGTCGATGCCATGATAGACGACGCGCGGCGACTAATCCGCGACAGTGGAAAGGAACTTGAGGTGGACGCTGCGCGCGAAGGTGAGGAAGTCGTTCTGGGCAAATAAGCGAAATCCGAAGCCGGAGTGTCGGGTATCAAACAATCCGAATTCGAAAAGTTCAAATCGCAAAGCGCCCGGGGAAAAACACGCTTTCCTGATTTGATCATTTCCGTATTTTTGAGCTTGTTTCGGCTTTCGATATTCGAATTTCGAATTTTCTGAGCTCATTTGCCTCGTGGTGTAACGGTAGCACTAGAGACTCTGGATCTCTCTGTCTAGGTTCGAATCCTAGCGAGGCAGAATATCTCCGCGCACTGAAACGACTCTTGCCAAATTGCAGTGCTTTCCGGCAAACTTCCCTCTATGGAGACACCACTCTCACCACCACCTCCACCAACCGACCCACTGTGCCGCACCTGTGGCCAAGGCGTGCTTATCCGGCGAAAAAAATTCCGCATGAGCGGGCCAGTGGTCGTCATCGGCGTTATTCTACTTATCCCGTCGGTGCTTGGCATGCTCTTTGGTATTCTCACGCTCGTCGGCGTCGGAATGAACATCCCTTATATGAACCCCGAAACGCGGGCTGGCTTGGAAGCGCAGCAGGTCCCCGAGCCAGTCATCGCGCAGGTCGCTGCCAACAAACCGATAGATGAGGCGCAGCTCGCTGCGTTGACACCCCAGCAGCGAACAGCCGTTCGTAACGCTCAGTCGTTAGTTTCAGGGCCCTGGCCTGGCAAGGCTAAGGCGAGGCCTGGCGCGTTCGTCGTAGCTGGCAGCCTTTGTCTATTTGTCATCGTCATGTCATTTGTCGGTGGACTCATCGGGTGGCTTCTCATCATGCGGAAGCGCGTCTTGCAGTGCACACGCTGCGGAGCCGTTGTCCCTGCTTCCTAGAAACGAGACGTAACCAATCGATGAGCCAACGGCTCCCGATGCACGTTTACCAAGTCCGCCCGCGCAAGGATCATCGCGGCGTTGATCTAATCACTAGGTTTTACCTTGTCACGCCATAAACGCGCCTAGAAAAACCGTCTCCACGACAAAATCCCTTTAGTAACTACTGGGGACAGAATTCTCGGGGCTTCGCCCAAGGGGAACCTCGTATGTTGCACGGTTAGCCTGAGCCGTTTCGGGTGAGCCCGAAGTCGATGTTGTTGTGGTGTCGGGTGCAAAAGGGTTAAATGAACTTGGAATGCTTTCGCACGACGCCAGCGTCATCGCCACTAAAGAGAGAGCTGAAATGAAAATGATCGAGTTTTTTCATAGCAAGAAAAAACGATTCTAACGCGATCTTACGAATCTTGTTGCCGGCTTCATCGACTGGTTAGCACAATGGGCGATCCACGAGGACAAAGACACAACCCTTTTCGGAATGAACGTCAGAATGCACGGATTCCACACTAGCCACACTCGCCCAGCCTTGAGAAAGACGGCCGCCTTCCAGTATCAGCTCGCCTTCGAGAACGTAGATGAATTCCGGACATTCATGCGTATGGAGCGGAAGTTGCGCACCGGGCTCGAGCCGGACAATCTGCATCTCCAAGCCATCGGTTACGGCCACGTCCTTCACAAACACTCCGGGCGCGATGGTCGATGGCTTCCACGGTAGATCATCGCACCGGACGCACAAGAGCTGACCAGACTTGAGAGCGTTCATTCCATTTACCTGTTAGCACTTAAATCAAAACGATTCTAGCGCGATCCTGTGCGTCGGTAGACGCGAATTGACATACGCCCTTACATTCAATTTGAATGCATCGGAAGGATTACATGAAAGTGCAGGTGTGCATTGCCATTAGCATCGCCGCGATAGCGACTGCACTGGCTGAAACGCCTGCTCGGATAAAGCCTGAAATGTTGGCGTCGTGGGTTCGACCCCAGTACCCATACGAAGCGCGATCACGTCACATACAGGGCCAGGGCTTGTTTCAACTCTCGATTAACCCCAAGACCGGGTTAGTGACAAGAGTTAGGAAGCTTCAGGGCACTGGATCGAAAATACTCGATGACGCGTTCACGTCCGCTTGCTGGTACTGGGGATTCAAGCCCGGGACTCCTCGAGAACTATTAGTTCCGGTCGTCTTCACAATGAGTGGTTTTGTCAGATGATCCTAATTGAAGTGTAGGATCAGTGGTTGAGTCGGTCCTAGTTCGATCGACAAAAGCCAATCGAATTGACTTGAACCGCGTGCGCCGGTAATCCCGAAAATTACTGCGCAAATACAACGGAAGCGCGTCGGGTCATGGCTAACGCTTCTGCGAATGCCCGGAGTCAATCGTCAAGGGCAAGCGCATATCATGTCCACCGCAATGCCATTACCGCGATCCGGCAAAGGAAACCGGGAGGTTGAGGCAACGCCATGGTTTCGAACATGGTTTTGCGTTGATCCGCAGCCTGTGAGCAGCAGCCCAACGATCAACATCAGTAGCGTGAAGCGAGCCGTTGACTTCATTGATTGGTTAAATGCTTTCATTCGCCACTCATTGATCGAATGAATCCGGGAAGGTCATCTTCCCGTTTTTATCGAATCCGAAAGTCACGCCAGATGAGCCTCCGTGTCCATCGGTAGCGAACCCGGCATAAACGCGACCGGAAATAAGCTTCTGCGGTTGAATCATCGTGGTAAAACCGGGAGGCGTAACTCCGTACTCGATCGGCTGTGTCAGACCACGGCCGCTCAAGATGGACCACATCGCCTTCCACCGGTCATCGGCAGTCCGCATCGAAACGGTAAATGACTTGATATCGGTCTTCGGACGTGTGGTCGAATCGCCGTAAAACTCGAAGCGGATCGGCCCGCCCAATCGCCCGCTCGCCTTAGAAACAAACGAGTATGACATCGCCGCAGCAGCGATACTCGCGGACAGCAATAACATGACGGCAACGGCGCGCATTAGCATCTAACTAGACTTAAATAAGCCACGGCAGGGTGTCGTGGCAAATATTCTGAGCTCGTATCGGGATGGGGGCGTCGGGGACGCCTACTTAACTTTCGTAACCTTGCCTTCTGCGATCACCGTCCATGGCCCACGGTTGATCGAGGCCTCGGCCTGGTACGTGTAGGATGTCGGCGACACCTGCACTTCGATATACCTGAGTTTGGTGGGCTTCCCCTCTACACCGCTATCCAAGTCCTTTACGAAGGTCCGTTTGTTTCCGACGATGGAACCACCTGTACTATATTCGCTCTCGCCCAGGCTGCTGATGCCGTACTCGGTGTACGCCTTTGCCTTCTCGTCGTAGGTGAGGATGTTTAGGAATGTTCGCTTGCCCGTGGGCCCTCTCTCCTCGCCTCGACACTCGAGATGAAAACCTCCGGCGAACCAATCGCAGGTGATCGTGCTCGAAAGCTTGCCCGCAGGCCCAAACGGGCCGCCCTTCGTCTCTCCCTGACCTCTCCAATTACCTAGGTAATAGGCCAACTTCTGAACCTCCGGCGCAGGCTTGAGCTGCTGAGCTATAACCGGCTGGCCAGAAGGCGCTGTGGTAGGAGTGGTTGCAATTGGTGAGGTAGTCGGCGCTTGCGCAAAGGAGGTAATTGAAAGCGCTAGAGAACAAATACTGACAACAATTAATCTATTCATGTGTGGTGTCACAGTAGGATGCGTTCAACGCTCTATTTGGATTCGACTATGCCGACGCCGCGACCGCGTCCCATGCCAGTTCCACGGCCCACACCGTAAAAGCCAATCTGGCAATCACGATCCACGATAGAGAATGAAACCGCGTCGGGAGCTAAGGCTTTTACGCGATCAAGACAGCCCCTGTGGTACCGATGCGCTTTTACCGGCATCCAGGTGATGCCACCAAACAGTGATGTACACCGTTGCGCCAGAATTCACGTGCGTAACGTGGCGAATTTTGTTGATGCGCTCGGTTTTCAGCCAGTTGTTGATTTCTTTCTCTACCTCAATTTCGCTGCCCTTAAATATCGTCATCTTCATCGTTGAACGATTTTCGCGGCGCTCCCTTATACTGCAACCGCAATCGCGGCGACGTCCAAAAACGTGTCGGACCAGGGCGACTCGCGGCGGTGCTCACGTGATCGCCCTACCGATCAAACGCAGCGTCGCGGGAATGGCGCAATCAAATCCCCGAATTCCGCGTGTTGAGTTCTTCGACCGAGACGACTGTTCGATCGTTTCGTTTGACATTCGCTTGCTTACGGTTTCGGAGCCACGCGGCATTTTTGCGCATAACGCGGCCTCCTTTTACAACTGCTCGTGGTCTTCCGAGTTTTGGATCGAAGACACTGACGTCAGCAGGCAGTGCTGCCAGGAATCCGCAAAATTCTGGCACCCCATTGTATTTAAAGGCTGCCTCGCGTGCGGCTTTCGCGGTCAGAGGCCGCCGGGTATTTGCTGGTCGTGAGTCGCGATCCTGAGTGGCCGCGATCGAAGGCGCCGATTCCGGATATGGAAAAGGAGCGGGCGAAGGTAAGGCTGCCGATTCCGGCGCCGGAATACGCACAGCTTCTTCGTACGGATACGCGCCCGGCACTTTGATGGTCGGCACCGCCGGTTCAATTTTGCTGATGGGAAAAGCGAACATGATCATTAGTCCTCCGGCGATTCCGATAATTCCGATGAGCGTTGAAGAGTGTTTTTTTTTCATGTTGGAGCAATGGCTTTTTTTGCAAGCAAGAGTGATTACCCGGTGACTTTCAAACGGCCCCGAATTGCACACCCCAGAGAGGACTTGAGAGAGGGCGTAAATTAAGATCCATTCAATGAGAGTCAACCCATAATCTGCATCATCCGCAGATAATTCTGTCATTTCCGCGATCACTACGCGAAAAATTTAACGGGCACTCGACAACGATTAAAGAGTGTGCGAAACAGAACGCTTTCCAAACGGGAAAAAGAAACTTTTCAGATGGTGCATGGTGCTTGGAGAGATTCCCTGACCGCCCTTTTCAAGATTTTGTGGCGCATGAAACACACCGTCTGATCCCCCATTCAACAACGATGACGCGGAATCGTTGATGATGGCGCCACTAACGCACAGTGCGAGCGCGCCGTGCACATTCCTCCTCGTCCAATTCGGACGTGTAAAAGTCGCAGGAGCAGCCCGCGTGACGTGCGTCGACTTCACTCGACGCACGCGATCGAAACAGTCAGTTCACAGTAAATTTGTTATCTATCGTGTCCCCCGCCCCGTCGGACCTGCCCGCGAATCTCGCCACTGCCGAAGTTTGCTGTGTGCATGTTTGCGTAGGATAGATCGTCCCGCACTGCGTCCAAGGCTGAGTCAAGGTCCGCCGGCGCAATGCCCTGGCCAGTGGGTCCGACAACGTTTGCTGCTGTAATCGTCCCGGAGATGGTTCCCTCTGTGGCCGCCGGGCAAGCTGGCTGGTTCCCCCCGCCGCACAGGAATATCATGACTCCACCAGCAACCTTGCTGGGCGCGAAGTGCAGGTGAGCTACAGCAAGCGGCGATGAGAGGTCAGCGAACGTTAACTCGAAAGTGATCGTACCCTGCTGGATGGTCATCTCGAAGTTACCTGTGCCCGCGGTATTAATTGGAGGGACCTCTTCTGCTCCTCTGAGGCTTGCGGAAAAACGCTCCGTTTGCGAGTGAGCTGCCGGTACAATGAGCACACTCGCAGCCAGTGCGGTTATTATCCAGTTACCGATATTTTTTGTTTTCATAATTGTAATCCTTCTTTCGAGCGTTGGAACGCCATCTTCGGTTGTCAAGGTAACAAACGCTCCGCAGCTTACTGGAACGGTAACGCGGTTGTTACTTTCCCGGACAGTGATGCGCCGGTCGCGTCCTGCCGGACCTAAGCCTCAACGGCGGTTGCGAAAAAAATCCTGCAAAATTGTCCCACATTCATTTTGCAGAACGCCCAAGGTGATTTCGCACTGGTGATTGAACGACGACACTTGCAGGAGGTTGACCACACTTCCGGCCGCTCCGGCGCGCGGGTCGGCGCATCCAAAGATTAGCCGACGAAGTCGCACGTGAACAATTGCGCCGGCACACATGGCGCAGGGCTCCTTGGTGACGTACAGATCGCAATCGGTAAGTCGCCAATCCCCTGTGGCTGCTTCGGCCGCTGTTAACGCCAGCATTTCAGCGTGCGCCGTAGCGTCTTTGAGCAATTCAACCTGATTATAAGCACGGGCAATGATTTTGCCGTCTCGCACGACCACCGCGCCTACCGGTACTTCTTCGGCCTTGTACGCTTTTTGAGCCAGGCGTAACGCTTCGCGCATAAAATACTGGTCGGTTGGCGGTTCAATCATTGCTTAGCTGTAGCCACGGCTCTGTGGGTCGTCCAATTGTAATGAATCAGTCGCCGGTGTTGACCGCCACACGCCGGAAGCGACAGAATTGTCTCTACCGAAGCCCGTGCTTGCCCAAAAATTTTCTTCGGCATATTAGGGACTGCCCATGCACGACAACATCGAGTCGCACCTGGTTGAGAAGCGTATTTTTAAACCGCGGAAAGAATTTGCGAAAAACGCCCGGATCAAAAGTCTCGCTCAATATCGGCGGATGTATCGAGAATCGATCCAGCGGCCCGCGAAATTCTGGGCACGTGAAGCGAGCGAGCTGGTGTGGCGCGCGAGATGGAAAAAGGTGCTCGAATGGAAGGCACCGTTCGCGAAGTGGTTTGTCGGAGGCAAACTCAATATTTCAGAAAATTGTTTGGATCGGCATTTGACCGGTCCGCGGCGGAACAAGGCGGCAATTATCTGGGAAGGCGAACCCGGCGACAAACGCACGCTCACTTACCAACAGCTGCATCGCGAAGTTTGCCGGTTCGCCAATGTCCTGAAACGAAACAAAATCAAAAAGGGCGATCGCGTCATCATTTATCTCCCGAATATTCCTGAGGCCGCGATCGCCATGCTCGCCTGCGCGCGGATCGGGGCAGTGCATTCCGTCGTCTTCGGCGGATTTAGCGCCGACAGCATTCGAGATCGAATTGCCGACAGCGGCGCGATCGCGGTCATCACAGCGGACGGCGCATACCGGCGCGGCGGAATTGTGCCGCTAAAGAAAAACGTTGATGAGGCACTTCGCGACGGCACGTCTGTGCGGCGCGTGATCGTTTTCCGTCGTGCGGGAAATGAGATTCACATGGAAGAAGGTCGCGATGTCTGGTGGCATCGCGAACTGGAGTACGTCGATGCGGACTGCCAGCCCACGCCACTCGACAGCGAGCACCCGCTTTATCTTCTCTATACAAGTGGCTCCACTGGCAAACCAAAAGGCATCCTCCACACGACAGGCGGCTATTTGGTCGGTGTTTATTCGACCACGAAGTACATCTTCGACATTCGAGATGAGGATATTTTTTGGTGCACAGCGGATGTCGGTTGGGTCACCGGCCACAGCTACATCGTCTATGGTCCACTCGCCAACGGTGCGACCACGGTGATGTATGAAGGGGCGCCGAATTGGCCGGAACCGGATAGGTTTTGGAAAATCATCGAAGAATATAGGGTTAATATTCTTTATACCGCCCCGACAGCGATCCGCGCATTTATTCGCTGGGGCGAACATTGGGTCGCGAAACGCGATCTGTCATCACTTCGCCTGCTTGGTACAGTCGGCGAACCAATTAATCCAGAGGCCTGGATGTGGTATCACAAAAATATCGGAGGCGGGCGTTGTCCGATCGTCGATACCTGGTGGCAAACTGAAACAGGCTCGATCCTGATCACTCCTCTGCCGGGCGCGATTCCGACGAAACCAGGAAGCGCAACGCTCCCATTCTTTGGCGTAGATCCGGCCGTAGTTGATGAAAAAGGTCGGGAAGTGGGACCGAACGTGGGGGGCAAGCTAATCATCCGCCGGCCCTGGCACTCCATGTTGCGCACTATTTACGGTGACAAAGCGCGTTATCGACGACAATACTGGAGCGAATTTCAAGGGAATTATCTTACCGGCGACGGCGCGCGGCGCGATGAACACGGCTATTTTTGGATCGTTGGCCGTATCGATGACGTCCTTAATGTGGCAGGCCACAGACTCGGTACATCGGAAATTGAAAGCGCGCTGGTTAGTCATCCGCAGGTCGCCGAGGCGGCCGTCGTTGGAAGGCCGGATGAACTAAAGGGACAGGGCGTCGTCGCGTTTGTAACACTGAAGGCCAGCGTCAATGCGACTGGCGGCTTGAAAGCGGAACTGCGCGAGCATGTCGGCGTTCACATCGGTGCAATCGCAAAACCAGACGAAGTCCGTTTCGCCGAAGCGCTCCCGAAGACACGCAGTGGCAAGATCATGCGCCGCCTACTGAAAGAAATCGCCAGCGGCGCGCGGGTTACCGGCGACACGACGACGCTCGAAGACTTCAGCGTGTTGGCAAAACTGGCGGAATCAGAAGAATAACTCTGTCGAGCGCCATTCATCTACTGAGTCGTGTGGGCCCAATGAGAAAGGTGCGTGTAGCCGAAATTTCTTTTTCGTGGCGCGCATTCGGATAGCGTTTCAGCTGTGAGTTTCATCGGCACTGGCTTTCGCGAGATTGGGTTGAAAATCCGACGCCAGCGAACGCGCATCGCGCTTCGTCATGAAAAACGTCTCCTGCAGAGAAGTGAAATCAATCTCGGACGAGAGGGCACGACCCAGGCGGCCAATTTTCCCGAGCTGCGCAACGAGATTGTTGCTCTCAAGAAACTGGAGCAGGAACAAAAGGAAGTCGCTCTTCGAATCGCACGGATCGAAGAAGGAATTAAGAAGATCGAAGAAGAACGGCAACAAAATGGGCGCGAACAAGCTCAGGCAATTGCAAAGCTGGAGACGGAAAAGAAGCCGCTGCTCCAAACGCGTAACCACACGAAAAACAACGTTGACGTCTGTGAACGTGAACTGGCCGCCGTAGAAGGACGCATTCAGGCGAGCGAGGCCGCTGACCGTGATCTATTGAAACAACTCTCCGACCTGCATGCGCTCGATCCGGCTCCCGCCGATCTGGAAGCGCGATCTGCCAATATTAGCGCGCGACGGGCGCGACTTCCGGATGAGCGGGCGGAACTGGTCCGGGCGCGTCTTGGCAGCGCGGAGGCGGCACGTTTGGCCAAGGAGAAATTGATTGCAGCAGAATCGGAACTTTCTGCCGTGGAAAAGAACATTGCGCGGACCCGAAGTGAGTTTGAAGCGCGCGACCGGAAATTAAATGATAACATTCGCGCTCAGCAGGAAGCAGCGCGCGAGGCACGCGCACGCCACCAGACAGTCGAGGAGCGAAAAAATCCTGCATACCTGAACATTGGTCGGCACCTTGCCGCGCAGGGCGTTGCTCCGCCAAACGCGCCGAATCTGTTGACCGAGGCTCATCGCCGCCGTGAAGCAGTTGATCGGCATCTGGCGCACAAGGCAGAGCTGGCCACGCTCTCAAGCCAGATCGACAAGCAGGAACTGCGGAAATTTTACTTCAGCATTTTCTCGGTGCTCGTCCTTCTTGCAATCACCCTGCTGGTTATTTTCCAATCCCCGCGAAGTCGTGAATGGCTGCCGCAGGAGACCGACACGATTTTGTCTATCAACGCCGATCAATTTGAACGGGCAGACCTCGCAAGGCGCTGGCGCAAAGACCAACCCAACCTATGGCCGGGATTAATCGGCGCTGCTGCTACGACTCCGGGATTGAATCTGTCTCGAGATGCAACACGCATTACTCGTGCAATTACAACCAGTGAAACCGGAGAAACCCAAGAGTTCGTCCTGGTTGAGGCGCGCCGTGGCGCTCCAAAGGTCGTTCGTGCAATCGCAGACGATCAGTCATTCCAAAAGCGCGCGATTAGTGGCTTGCCGGTTTGGGAACGACCGCCGGATTTTGCGGTCGCCAGAATTGGACCCGCGACGCTCGCCGTTGGAATGCCGACCGCCGTGGATGAGCTGGTGCTGGTACGTCTCGGGATGAAACCGGACCTGAAAATCACCGGTCAACTTTTCGATCGTTTCCAGGCGCTCGACCGCGAGAGCGCGATACGATTGATTTCCCGCGATCCGCCCGATCTGTCACGGGTTTTTAATCCGATCTTTACCTCCGAGTTGCTTGACGCCTCACAATTACTGGGTCTTGCGATCAATCTCCAAAATCCGGTAAGAGCCAGGGTCCTCGTGAAAGTGAATACTTCCAAGAATGCCGCCGACGTTGCGCGAAATTTGCACGATAACCCACAACAATGGCTGCGTTTGCCGGATTCGGAACTGTTGCTTTACGCCCGACCGCCGGAGGTCCAAAGAACGGGCACCTCAAATCTGGAATTGCGCTTTGAGGTTCCCGAAAATAGCGCTCGCCTTCTGCTTGAGCGCCTGTCAAAAACAGAGCCTGCCCCCGCCGTGACGGCGAACTAACTCGGCAAATGCAACGCTTTAACATTCCTTTGTTCACTGCCATGGCAGTGGTGCTGCCGTCATTGAATGCAAACGCCGGCGGGCCGCTGGTCGACATCCGATCAGTCGATCCGACCATTATTGTTGAGCTGCGTTATGCAGGGCAAAATAACCTTGTCGGTTACCCGCTTTATCCTCGCGGAACATGCGCTCTCGCTCGGCCCGAAGTCGCTTCGGGGTTAGCTGCGGCGCAGGCGTTTCTGCGGCGTTATCAATTTGGCCTGAAAATCTGGGATGCATACCGGCCCGTGGCCGTGCAGGAGAAGCTTTGGCACGTGTCACGCAACAGTGATTACGTTGCCAATCCTGAAATTGGTGTCGGATCGCTGCACAGCTGGGGTATCGCCGTCGATGCCACGTTAGTCGATACGTGGAATCGTCCCGTGCGGATGCCCAGTGACTTTGACGATTTTACGCCTGCTGCCATGTGGCGTTACATGGGTCCTCATGCCGATGTTCGCGCGCACGTGCATTTGCTACAGCTCGCAATGCGAAATGCAGGTTTTTGGGGATTGCGCACTGAATGGTGGCATTTCACGATTGCTGGCTGGCAAAAATACTTGCCGACCCAGACGGCACGAACTGCACAGGTCTGCGGTACGCATTGGCAAGGCAAATTATGACAGGGACTCTGCTGCGCGATTTGCAGCAGCCGGAATACATTCATGTGCTGCTCAATCCGCTGCCGGTGTACGGTCTCCTTATAGGTTTGATCGGACTCGTAATCGCCTTGCTCTTGAAGAGCCGCCGCGCTCAAATCACCACTCTGATCCTCGTGCTGATCAGCTCCGCGTCAGCGTGGCCTGTTTACGAATTTGGCCAGCAGGGATACGACCGTGTTCTCTCAATGACGGACGAGGCTGGGGAGGCCTGGCTCGATGAGCACAGAGAGCGCGGCGAGGACCTCATTTGGATTTTCTATGCGCTGGTTGCTTTGAGTGCAATCGCTATCGTCGCGCCAATCAAATGGGCCAAATCTTCGCTGCCACTCGCTGTTGCGGTGATTTTGCTTGGCGCAGTGACTTTGGGATGCGGGACTTACATTGCTTACGCTGGTGGGAGAGTCCGTCATCGCGAATTTCGAAACGAATCGCCGCCGCCGAAAAGATCCGAACACGACCATTAGCACCTGGTGTGGCGGGGCAGGCGCGTCGCCTGCCAAGTCCATTTTCACATAGGCAAGCGAAACGCATGCCCTACAATTTGCCTCGTGACAACAGCACTCGATCGCGCAGAACGAACTGTCGAAGAACAGAGCGTTGCACTTAAAAAGCCACTGGGGCTTGGCGATCTCGTTCTGACACAGATCGTGTTTGTGGTCGGCTCAGGCTGGGTCGGCGCTGCCGCAAAGCTTGGAGCGTCGCACCTCTTTTTCTGGCTTCTCGCGATTCTACTTTTCTACATTCCACAAGCCGCCGTGGTTGTTTATCTGAGCAGGCGGATGCCGCTGGAAGGTGGAATCTATCAATGGGCAAAGCTCGCATTTAACGAGTTCACCGGCTTCATCGTCGCCTGGAATCTCTGGCTCTTGTCAATCATGGTGATTGCCATGGGCGGGATGTTCATCACAACGAACATTTCCTATGCCTTGGGCGACGCAGCCGCGTGGATGCGAGAAAGTCCATGGTGTGTCTCGCTTGTCAGTTGCGTGCTGGTAAGTGGCCTCGGATGGACCGGCGTTCGCGGGCTATCGTTAGGCAAGTGGGTGCACAATATCGGCGGATACGCCATGTTCCTGGCTTACGGCGCCTTAATTGTTCTGCCATTCATCAGTCTCGCTCGCGGCGATCTGAGCACATATCACCCATTTCAAATCGCTGCCCCCGCGATGTCGCTGTTCTATTGCTTCAATATCTTCAGCAAACTGTCAGTCGGCGGGCTTAGCGGATTTGAATACGTTGGCATTCTCGCTGGTGAAGCTCATGCTCCGGCACGCAACATCGGACGCTCTGTGATTATTGCCGCTCCTATTATCGCCCTGATGTTTGTTCTGGGAACGAGCTCGGTTCTCGCGCTCATAGGAAATAATCAGATCGATCTAATCGGCCCGGTGCCGCAGACGTTGAGACTCGGTCTGCATTCATTTCAAATCGCCGGCGCGATCGCCTCGGCGGCGATTCTTCTAATGACAGTGCGCTCGATATCGTCAATGAGCATTCACTTCACGGGAAGCTCCCGATTGCCGATGGTAGCCGGCTGGGACCGCCTGTTGCCGGTTTGGTTTTCGCGTCTGCACCCGCGTTATAGAACGCCCGTCAACTCAATCATGTTCGTTGGCGCGATCACACTGGTGATTGCCATCGCAAGCCAGATCGGCGCCGGCTTGCAGGAAGCATTTCAACTCGTGGACAACGCCGCCAATGTTTTTTACGGAATCGTTTACACGGTCATGTTTGCGATTCCGATCGCCGGCGCGGCCGCGATACGAGCCGGAGCGCGTCTCTGGTTGCAACTCGCGGCCGGTTGCGGCCTCATGGTATCTCTGCTGGCGATCTTCTTTACCATTTATCCGATCATTGATGTGCCCAACCCGTTGACCTTTGCCGCAAAGGTCATCGCCGCGTCTCTCGTAGCCAATCTCATTGGCATCACTATTTTTGTGCTCGGCTACAAACGCCGCAGCGAAGCCTGAAACTCGACGGCGTTAAGCTTCGAGTTTTATCGACAGTTATCGGCTACCCAGCGCAGGTAATCCGGTGATCCGGCGTCAATCTTGATACAAATCAACTCTGGGACTTCGTAGGGATGAAGCGATCGGAGCTTTTCACTAAATTGTGCCAATCGATCCTCAGTCGTTTTGAAAAAGACCATGATTTCCCCAGCGGTCTCGATCTTTTCCTTCCAATGATAAATGGAGTGAACCGCCGGAAGAAGGTTAGCGCACGCCGCCAGCTTTTCTACAACCAGCGTTTGTGCGATACGATTGGCTGTCTCCACATCGGGAAACGTGCTGATAGCGAGGAGCACTTGATCGGCCATCGCGGTCAAGCCAGGGCAGGTGTAGCCGACTGATTAAGCGCCCTTGTCACGTCGCTTCGGCAAATCCAACCGCCACCGAGGACGATGTCACCATCGTAAAATACCGCTGCCTGTCCCGGAGTCACAGCCCTTTGAGGATCGTGCAGTCGCACATGCACACACCCATCTTCGAGTCGCGTCAGCGTAGCGCGTGTCCCCGGGTGGCTATAACGAATCTTCACCGTAGCTTCGATTTTTTTTCTGTAACCGGGGGCGTTGACCCCGGCTCTTTGGACGTCGATTGCGTGACCGCAGCCAGCGCCCGCGGCGAAGGGATGCCAGTTCACTCGATCGATTTCGAATTCGTCCGTCACTAAATCGTCGGCATCTCCCACAATCACGCGATTCGTTGCCGGATCTAGATCCACAACATAACGCGGACGTGGCGAACCGCCCGGCAACCCCTTGCGCTGCCCAATCGTGAACAGTTCGATGCCGTCGTGCTCGCCCAGAAGATTCCCGGCGACATCGTAAATCTCACCCCGATGAAACTCGTTTTCGCCAAGGTGCGAACGCAAAAATGCCTTGTAATCGGCCCCCGGAACAAAGCAGATTTCCTGGCTATCCACCTTGTCGGCAACTTTAAGGCCTAACGAGTGCGCGATTTCGCGGATTTGCGGCTTCGTCATTTTGCCGAGCGGAGTCAACGCCCGTCGAAGCTGAGGCTGGCGCAAACTAAAAAGGAAATAAGACTGATCTTTCCGCGGGTCGAGACCCTTTCGCAAAATTGCGTGGTCAGGGTGATGCTCAATGATCGCGTAATGACCAGTCGCAATGTAGTCGCAACCTAAGGCGGCTGCTTTGCTCCAAAGATTGCCGAACTTGAGCTTCTCGTTGCACATCACACACGGGTTTGGAGTGCGACCGGCCTGGTATTCGCTGGAGAAATAATCGATGACCAGCCGTTCGAACTGGTCAGCCTCATCAACAACGTAATGCGAGATATCCAGCGAATGGGCCACACCGCGCGCGTCGGCTATTGCCTGAGGCCCGCAGCATTTATCTTCAGCGCGCGAGATACAATCCTGCGGCCACACTTTCATGGTAACGCCGATGACCTCGTAGCCCTGCTCGCGCAGCAAATATCCCGCAACGCTCGAGTCCACTCCCCCACTCATCCCGAGTAAAACGCGCTGTCCAGTTCGATTCATGTGAGCTCTAAGGTGAACGTGCAAAAGCGCACGTCAAACAGCCGCGTGCGCTACCCGGCATTCTGGCTCGCTACAACTTTACCGACCGACTTACGAACTCACTTCCGCGCAAAGTAAAACGCCATGGATAATGCGCAGAACGCGTGATCCCAATGCGTTTGTCGGCTATCACGTCAGCGGACGTTTCCGCATTCCGAACGAAGCAGTGTCGAGGGTCGGAGCACAAATCCATTTCATGGTGACGATTGGTAATGGCCAGCGCTTGTGTGAGCTTGCCAGGTCCCGAACAAAGACGTTTCACGTCGTCAAGTCCGCGACGTTTCTTCATTCGTTCGATCCCTTGCCTCGGCTCCAGCGCGCGAATCAGAACGAAACCGTTCTCGTCGCCTTTCACCAACACGTTGAGCATCCAGTGCATTCCATAATTGAAATAGACATAAGCCGCGCCGGCATCATTTCTCTCGATAAAGCTGCGAGCGCTCGGCCGGGTAAAGGTATGCGCAGCCTCGTCATTAATTGCTGCGTACGCTTCCACCTCGACAACGATCCCCGAGCAGTCGCCCCAAATCAGTTCGGTGCCGATCAACTCGCGCGCGCAAGTGAGCGGATCACGCTTGAAGAAGGACGCACGGACAATCTTGTTCGCTGCTGCGACGGTCCTCACTTGATGGAACGATGTGCCTTCAGTATTTCGACGGTTTTGTCGATTGGCAATGCTTCGACCGTGTGACCGTTCCCGTTCAAGGTCGTCGCTCGAAACATCGAGTTGTAGATCGCTTCCTCGGTCGCTTCGATGACGGCCAGAAACAGCGGCGACATCGCATCGTTGGCCAGCAGTTCGACATGTCGCGTTTGCGGTTTATCCGAAGTATGAATTCGCAACTGCTGCGCAGTCGAGAATGCGATCGCATAATCCCCACTGCCATTAGACGCAGCACTTCCAGAGCGGGCCATGCCCAGCAACGCCCTCGCTGCGAGCCGCCTGAGATTCCGCGCGTCGATCGGCGCATCCGTAGCGATGACGATCATGCACGATCCGTCTGCCTTGTCTTTCCCGGTCCCTTCCTGCAACTCCTTCTGAAGGTAATACTGACCAAGTTCCTGACCTACGGGTGCACCAGCAATCGTGAGAACCCCTCCAAAATTCGTCTGCACCAAAACCCCGACGGTGTACCCACCAAGATTCTGAGGCAGCTTTCGCGACGAAGTTCCAATTCCTCCCTTCCACCCAAACGCCACGGTTCCGGTACCAGCTCCGACATTTCCCTCTTCAACCGCACCGGTCTTCGCGTTCTTGATGGCAGCGAAAACATCGTCCTGTGTGATGTGTCGCCCGCGAATGTCGTTTAGGTATCCGTCATTGGTCTCACCGACAACGGGATTAACTGAGAGAACACGCTCGTTTCCGGGCAAACTCAGAATATAGGTCGTAACGGCGTCTGCGACTTGTGGCACACTCACCGTGTTTGTCAGCACAATCGGCGTTTCGATCTCGCCCAATTCATCCACCTGCGTGGAGCCGGTCAGCTTTCCAAAACCGTTTCCAACGAAAATCGCGCCAGGCACCTTATCGCGGTAGAGATTGCCTGAATGCGGCACGACGGCAGTCACACCGGTACGGACGTTGTCCGCAGTAATGACTGTCGTGTGGCCGACTTCAACCCCAGCAACATCGGTGATGGCATTAAGTGAACCGGTCGGCAGAATGCCAATCTTTAGTCCTAAATCTGCCGCGCGGGGCCGTGAATTGGAAATTGTGCTTCGAGCGGAAACAAAGCCGGCGAACAACAAAGCAGCCAGAGCGATAGATTCACGAGCCATGCAAATCGGCGCCGCCCAATCTATTGATTCGATGGCTTGTAATAAACTGGCATCTTGACTTTGCTATCGACGGGTTTGCCGCTGCGGAACGCCGGAATGAATTTCGCTCCACCGAAATCGGAGAGGGCGGCCTGACCGAAACCCAGATAAGGCGGCTCCTCGGTTAACACCTGGATGTTCTTTAGATTCCCCGCAGCATCGACATCGAGTGAAAGTTCAACCACACCAGTCAGCACCACGCTGGTCGGCACGTCGGGATAATGTAGCCCAGTGAATTTTGAATCCTGGCCAACGTATGGCTGCGGGTCGATGAGATCGCTTTCCTTTTTCAACTCCTCCAATTGTTGATTCGCGAAAATACGCAGCCGCGGTTTGCCATTAACGACGGCGAACGTCACCGTGCCGTAGAAAACGGCGAGGACCGGTTGGTGATTATGAATCGCAGGAATAAGCTTCGCGTTGAGCAGACGAAGCAATAGTTCCCTCTCGAGCAATTCCGAGCCTTTCGATCCGCGATAAGCCCCGCTGCGCACGATGTCGCCGGTCGGCGCCACGAGACACGTAAACATGACTACCGCGTCTTTTTGACCCTTCTTAATCAAATCGGCAGTATCGATCCTGTTTATCAGGGAATCGGGACCCGTCCCGATTAGCGCAGGCCGAACTTCCGGCAGCGCTGGCGTCGGTGTCGGCGTCGGTGACCCAACTTTTACCGTTTGCGCGGACGCAAGGTCAGCCGTGAGCAGGAGAGCAACTACGAAAAATATTCCGAACCGCATGGCGCAATAGGCAAGCAGGATGCGTCGTTTTTGCAAGAGGAACTGAATTTCAGGCCGCCATTGCCGGCTGGGTCACGATGGCCATCCGACGAACGATTTTGTGACGCTGGAAGTAGCCAATGAGCGCGTCACGCGTTTGAACGGGATGCAGGATGCAATTGGCCTCCGGTCTTTCAAGGAGCGCCCGCAATTTCATAAAATGATGGCCGCCACTCCGTGCATCGAAACTGTTAAACGCGATGATGTATTTCTTGTTGCGATCCAGCGGTTGCTGATTGGCCAGCGTCATCGAGACGATCCTGCAGTCGTCGCCGCGACCTTCCGTTTTCAATTCGAAGCCAAGCAGATTGCGTTTCTCGTGGCTGCCGAACACATCCTCCATCGCAATCTTTATTTCATCGGGACGGAGCCGTGCAGTCACAACGTAGTTCTCGTAAGGAAGTATCTTCCAGACGTCGTTAACCGTTTTCGTCCCGGCGACTAAATCCGCCTTGTCATCGAACGTCCCATGCATGACTCCGTCAACGGTTACGCTTCGTTCCAGCAACATTTCAATGATTGCTGTTCCAATCAATCTCTCGACGTCGCTTGGCCGACCGGGGCGGCTGCCACCTCGGAGCGTCTCAGCGAGTTCGCCGATCGGTTCTGATAGTGCGGCGCTGGATTCGGCGAGCTGCGACTTCGCTCGTGAAAGAACGATCTGGTCAACGCTGACGCGGTTATCCATCACCTCGCAGATCGCGTCGCGGCGAAGCAGCTTCTTTGAATTGCGATCGAAAAGCAGATCGACGCGCCCCGCGTGAATCCCGAAATGATCTGCCTGGGTAAACAACACCCCATTTGTTAGGCGGTTTGGAATGTCCTGATGGGTATGACCGGCGATAAACACCGCCACTTCCGGAAATTCCGAAGTCAACGCCATCACCGTATTGGCAAAATCATCGCCACCGGTGCGCGTTTTGAGTCCCATGTGACCCGTTAGCACAATCGAGTCTGCGCCCGCGCTCTTCGCGTTTGCAATCTCACGGCGAACCGGTTCGACCGGATGTCGAAAATCAAGTCCCCGGGTGAACTCCGGCCAAAGCCAGAACGGCATCCCTGGCGTAGTGACACCGACAATCGCGATCTTGATTCCAGCAACTTCCTTCAGAATAAACGGACGGATTTTCACAAACGGATGCTTGGCATCAGTAAACTCACCGGCTGATTTTCCTTCCATCGACATGTTCGCCGCAAGAACCGGCATGTTTGATTGTCGCAAGGCGCTTTCGAAGCACTCCATCCCCCAATCAAATTCATGATTGCCGACAACCCACGCGTCATATTCGAGATGATTGAGCAAGTCGATCATCAACGCGCCCTTGTTTCGAAGACTCACATCGGTGCCTTGATACACGTCGCCGATGTCGATCAGGATTGAGTTGGGATTTTCGAGTCGCCAACGTCTGATTTGCGTCGCGCAGCGCGCTAATCCGCCCCGATCTGGAATTCCGTCATAGTCGAAAGTGGGAAGAATGTGACCATGCAGATCGGTGGTGTGCAGGATCGAAACGCAAACCCGATCGGGACTAAGCGCGGCAGCCGCACTTGCGAGCGTCGGGACAGCGCTAACCAGTCCCGCCTGGCCAACCAGCTTCAGGAAATCGCGGCGACCCCAAGCTTTGTCCTGTAGGAGCATCGCAGCAAAATTCGTTCTTGCCGAAGGCTAGACAAGAATGAATTAGCGCTTCAAGAAAAAAGCGCTGCGCGCCAAGACATAACAATGAGCCTCATCGCTTGAATGTACGGCGGGGCGAATTGCGTTTTCTCCTTCGCCTTGGCAATGGAGTTGGGCGAAAACCTTGGCCAGACCGTTCCAGGTTCAAACCTTCGGCGCGGGGCCGTACGTGGGCGAATAACCCCAGCCGGAGCCAGTCGGATACCGTGCGGATTAACATCGGATCGCCTGTTAATTCCAGCTGACCACTCCTCTTCGCTGCCCGAATCTCAATGTCACCGGCCCAGATGCGAGTCATCGTTCGCAGGTCCGTGGTTAACTGGATATCGGCTTCCTTGCCCGGATTGTCGACGCACAACTCGCGCGTTCCGTTCTCCAGCACGATCCACCAATGCCCAAACTTTGGAAGACCGCGGAAAAGGAACTTGATTACCGTTCGTCCACCTGGGAGTTGGCCAGCATCGATCCGGCGGTGCAGATCGTACATCAGCAATTCCACGTCGAGTTCATCATCGTTCATCTGACCACGCGCCCATCGCATTCCCCACTTGCCAAGACCGAAGATGATTGGCTTGAGTTCCCTTGCTGCTGGCATTGGTTGATACTCCGTGCGCCGCTGACCGGCCCCCGTTTTCCGAACGACGAGGCCGCATTCCTGGAGCTGGTTCAAGCGTTTGGTCAGCAGAGTCGGAGAGATTTGCGACAACGCACGCTGAAAGTCCCTGAAGCGAGTCGTCCCGAGCAACAGCTCGCGAATGATAAGAATTGTCCACCGTTCCCCTAAAACTTCGGCAGCTTTGGATACGGGGCAGAATTGACCATAGCGGATGCTCATCAGCGCCGGCGGAATACTACATACAAAGTAGTTGGTTACTACATTCTACGTCGTGGACAACGGTCGAGTGAACTTTGTATCATATCGCGTTGAACAGGACGAAAGTCCAACCGAAAACAAACCTGCTGCTCCCCAAATATGCTTAACGAAAATTCTGTTGCCGATTTCAAAGCCAAACTCCGCGGACGATTAATCGAGCCCGGTGACAAAGATTACGATGAAGCCCGCAAGGTGCACAACGGGATGATCCACAAGAAGCCCCGGTTGATTGCCCGCTGTGCGGACGTGGCCGACGTCATTAGCGCAGTAAACTTCGCCAGAGAAAACGCTCTCCTTGTCTCAATCCGCGGCGGCGGACATAACGCGGGAGGATTAGGAGTTTGCGACGACGGTTTAGTGATCGAGCTCAGTCCGATAAAATATACGCGGGTCGATCCAGCTGCGCGCACTGTGACCGTTGGCGGCGGATGCACATGGGGCGATGTCGATCACGCAACGCACGCGTTCGGAATGGCAGCTCCTAGCGGAATCATTTCTACGACTGGCGTTGGCGGATTGACCCTCGGTGGCGGAATCGGACATCTGACGCGCAAATGCGGCTTGAGCATCGATAATCTCCTTTCAGCCGATGTCGTGTTGGCTAATGGCGAGTTTGTTAAGGCGAGTGCTGATGAGAATTCGGACTTGTTCTGGGCGCTTCGCGGCGGTGGCGGAAATTTCGGCGTAGTCACTTCCTTCACATTCAAGCTGCATCCGATCGACATGATCTATGGCGGCCCAATGCTGTACGAATTGAGCGAAACCGCTGACGTAATGAAGTGGTATCGCGACTTTATTCCGGCAGCGCCTGACGATTTGAGCGGTTTCTTTGCTTTTCTCACTGTCCCGCCCGTCGCACCTTTCCCGGAACATCTGCACCTGAAAAAAATGTGCGGCGTTGTTTGGGCATACGCTGGGCCTCAGGAGAAAGCGGAAAAGACATTCGAGCCGATCCGCGCTTTCAAAAAGCCTGCGCTCGATTTTGTAGGTCCCCTGCCGCAGCCTGCGTTACAAAGCATGTTCGACGCGCTTTATCCTCCTGGCTTGCAGTGGTACTGGCGCGCCGATTTTGTGAACGAGTTGAGCAACGACGCCATCGCGCAGCACATTCGCTTCGGCGAAAAGCTGCCAACGATGCATTCCACCATGCATATGTACCCGATCGATGGCGCCGCAGCACGCGTCGGCAAAACGGATACTGCCTGGAATTATCGGGGCGCCAAATGGGCGCAGGTGATCGTCGGCGTTGATCCCGATCCGGCGAACAAAGAAAAAATCGTCTCATGGACAAAGAGTTATTACGATGCGGTTCATCCATATTCCGCGGGCGGAGCGTATGTGAACTTTTTGATGGGCGACGAAGGCGAAGAACGCGTGAAAAAAACCTACGGCGACAATTACCAGCGGCTTGCCTCGATCAAAAAGAAATACGACCCCGATAATTTCTTCCGAGTGAATCAAAATATTAAGCCGGGCTAGTCGTAGCGGCGTAGTTGTAGCGGCGCTCGCGGCGACGAGCGCCGAAGAGCAGGCGTTTGACACAAACGCCTCTACAAGGAATGAACCAGGGTTCCATGAAAGCTGATGAACTAAGATCATTGCAAGCGCCGCTGAAAACGCAGTATCGCGATCACCCTGAAACAGCGTTGGTTACGCTCCGCGCAGAAGGACGAGTCGGTGAAAATGTCACCTGCAAGATAGAAACCGGAAAGGGGCGCGTTGAAGCCGGACTTCATCCTGCGACGGGAGGCGATGGCCAGAGCGCGTGTTCGGCCGACATGTTACTGGAAGCGCTGGTAGGATGCGCAGGCGTTACGCTAAGCGCAGTCGCCACCGCTCTGAACATTTCCCTACGTGACGCGAAAATTCGAGCAGAGGGCGACCTGGATTTTCGTGGGACGCTCGGCGTTTCCAAAGACGTGCCGGTTGGTTTCAAAGAAATTCGTCTAAAGTTCGATCTGGACACTGATGCGAGTGAAGAACAACTCGCCACGCTGATTCGTCTGACGGAGCGCTATTGCGTCGTTTTCCAGACGCTCAGTCAACCTGCGAACATCCGCGTTTTGCATCACGTGATATCGCGGTAAAATCTCCCCGCTATGCCGTTGTACATGGACATTCACGAGCTTCCGGAGGGAACTACCCCTGAAGATGTCGCGAAGGCCCATGCGAAGGATATGGAAATCCAGCGGAAATACGGCGTTGAATACACCAAGTACTGGGTCAACGAAAAAGCGGGCAAAGTTTTTTGTCTCTGCCATGCACCTAACGCTGAAGCAGCGGAATGCGTGCATCGCGAAGCTCACGGTATGCTGGCGGAGAAGATCATTGAGATTCAGCCCGAAGTTGCAGAGGGATTTCTCGGTACTTCGAAAACCAACGATGCAGGGGCGGTCGTGCTCCCCGGCGGCGGGGACTCCCGAGATCCTGGAATCCGAACCATCTTGTTCACGGACGTCGTCAATTCAACGACGTTAACTCAATCGCTTGGCGACGAGGCGGCGCTTGCAATCCTCGGTGTACACGACACGATCGTGCGCGATGCCCTGTCCGCTCTTGGTGGCCGCGAGATCAAGCACACCGGCGACGGAATCATGGCATCGTTCATCTCGCCGGCGGGCGCCGTTCGGTGTGCAATTCAGATTCAGCGCGAGTTAGACAGGCACGCGAAGGCGAATCCCAATCGTCAACTTAAGGTTCGAGTCGGCGCTGCAGCCGGCGAACCTGTTGAACAACATAACGATCTTTTCGGATCGACAGTCCAACTGGCCTCGCGGTTGTGCGCGCACGCGCAGCCGGAACAAATCCTGGTATCCAACGCGATCGCCGAGTTATGTCTCGGCAAAGGACTCCTGTTCGAGGACCTGGGCGAAGTCACGCTGAAAGGCTTCGGTTCCCCGGTCCGCGCCCATGCCGCTTCGTGGAAGCAGTGAATTAGGCGAAGAAATGTTCGCCTTTAATTACGAACTTTCGTCTACTTCTCGTTAGATTTGTCACTCGTAATGGACGACTCGATTCAAACGAGTTTTACCATCGGCGGCAAGAATTTCGACCGCGTTCGTTACGGCGATGAGAAAGAGGACTGGGGCGCAGATCGGCAGCCGTGTCACGACTGCGGCGTCAGGAAAGGCGAGCTTCACATCTTCGGCTGTGACGTAGAGCGTTGTCCTGTCTGTGGCGGGCAGGTTATATATTGTGAGTGCAAATTTGATGACGAACTTATCGCGGAGAAGCGAACGAAAATCTAACCAATCGATGAAGCCAACCGCCCCATTGCGATGTGACTTCAGTGAAGTTGCGGCAGCACCCTGCGGTGGCTTATCTCCATCTCGTTAGACCATGCCATGAATTGGGAAGCGATTAGTGCAATCGGCCAAATCGTCGGCGCAATTGGCGTCGTCGTTTCTCTGATTTATGTGGCGACGGAAGTCCGCAACAGTGCTCGCGCGACGCAACTAGCTTCGAGGCGTTCGATATCAGAAATCTTCACTCTGTTGTCTCGACAACTCGCAGAGCATCCGGATTTAAGAGAATTGTATTATCGCGGTCTCCACGACTTCGAATCTCTCGAAGGCACCGATCTCGTAGGCTTCGCTCAGGTCATGCTCCAGCTGTTTCGAGCCTACGAGGAGGCCTATTATGGACACTTGGAGGGGGATGTGGATCCACGTCTGTGGCGTGGGTGGGAAGCGGCCATGCGAGACGTCAATGGATATCCCGGAGTTCAGGCTTATTGGCGTTCACGCTCGCATTGGTACAGTGAGGAGTTCGCGAAGTACATTAATCAGCTACAGCAGACAGCCAAGCCTCCGAGGTTGTATCGCGAAGCGAAGGCAGATGAGTGATCTAACCAATCGATGAAGCCAACGCCCCCTGATCGAGTGAACGCCAGCAACCTTGCTACGACACCCTGCCGTGGCTTATCTCTGTCTCGTTAGACCCATGAGGCTTTCCCTCGTCCTCGCAATGTTCCCGTTCACCGCACATATCGCGGTCGCAGAGCCGATCTCGAAGCCGCGCAAAGAAGATGTCATCTACGCTCCACGACCTGAATATCCCTATAAGGCGCGGGTTCACTACTTGCAGGGCAGTGGCAGTTTCATCCTTCACGTGAAGCCTGACGGTACTGTATCGCGGGTCGAGGTCGAGGATAGCACAGAAGCGCCGCTGCTCGACCAAACTGCCATCGCGGCATACTCGAAGTGGCGCTTTAAGCCGGGTAGAGTCAAGGCCGTTCGAGTTCCAGTCAGCTTCACAATAACGCCGTACCCTCACAGACCCAACTATGTTCCACCCAAAAGCCGCTAGCCACGCGATTGGGTCTAACCAATCGCTCCAGCCAACCGCTCTTTGGCGTTGCGCGTCGATGTCGATCCTGACTAGTGTATCCCCAACTGTTGCGCAGCCTCGCTTCCAGAGCGGTGGCTGAGCTTTTTCTCGTTAGATGCTACTCACCCTCGAGCAGTCAGTTCACGATCCGCTTGTTCGGGCAGCAAGCTTTTGGTTTGTCGGTTTCATCATCGCCGTCAACGTCCTATGGATCATCGTCAAGATTGTGCTCTGGGCACACGGCGACCGCGGCTGGTTCGCCTTACACACCCGCGATCTGCAGAAACTGAAGTTGCTAGCAGCGGAGGAAGCGGATTCGGCGACACGTTTGTCGTACGATATGCTTCGTTACTCTTTGCAGGCGTCCTTCGTACTATTATTCGTCGTTCCTCTCACATTGGTTGGCATCGCCTATCTCGTTTCACACACACATTGACATGGCACGTCCGCATCTAACCAATCGCTGGAGCCAACCCAGCACTTTGTTGTAAGCTCTCGATGATGCGCTGCCGAATTTTCAAAGTGCTGGGTGGCTCAGCTCCTTCTCGTTAGGCGTATGAGTCGTCTCAACGCGTGCATAGCGTTTGCTTTACTCCTCCCGTCCGTCATCGCAGCCGAGTCGCCGCCAGCAAGAGTTACGGTTCAGCAGCTGCTCGACAGTCCGGAGCAATTCGCTGGAAAGCGAGTCGATGTGACAGGCTATTATCGGGCCGGCACCGAGGATAGCTGCCTTATACGATGCAGGGAGTGCGCAAACGGCCAAGATTTTACTACGAACTCTATTTGGCTTGATCCCGTCATTTGGGATCCGCGGTATCATCCACAGCGACCTCCGAAGGTTGCCAAGTCGGATGCTGTCGAAAACCGAATGGTTCGAGTCATCGGCACCTTTCGCTATGAGCCTAATCCGATCCTCGGCAAGGACGTCCCGTATGAGTTTCGTTATAGAGGATTTGGTTGCTACAGCATGTGGCCACGCGAGATTGCAGACATCACTTTTATCCAGCCTGCAGGATGAAGCTACCCGATACGCCTAACCAGACGATGCAGCCCACCGCTCGACGGCGTACGGCTTCACTTTCGATGACTAACAAGCAATCATTTCAAACCAGCCTCGCTGTCACGAGCGGTGGCTGATCTTGTTCTCGTTAGACCATGCCATGAATTGGGAAGCGATTAGTGCAATCGGCCAAATCGTCGGCGCAATTGGCGTCGTCGTTTCTCTGATTTATGTGGCGACGGAAGTCCGCAACAGTGCTCGGGCGACGCAACTAGCTTCGAGGCGTTCGATATCAGAAATCTTCA